>Ga0157373_10001498_pt1 | contig 17811 bp, 12 predicted proteins | sample C65metaG_FD_113460 | JGI IMG/M metagenome (GOLD analysis project Ga0157373, IMG submission 113460) | Corn rhizosphere microbial communities from Kellogg Biological Station, Michigan, USA - C6-5 metaG | ecosystem: Host-associated > Plants > Roots > Rhizosphere > Soil | place: USA: Michigan... | reverse complement strand
TTCAGCACCGCAGCATACGCAATAAGCTCTTTTTCCATAAGCAAGCGGGGTTCTACGATAGACTGTATCGCACTCCTCACAACCTGCTAATTCTTTAAGCTTCATAGTTATACTCTAAGGTTTATCGTTTTACTGTGTCACACAAAGCTCTTTTTATTACTAAGATAAATTAAAATATAAATCAATCTAAAAGCTATATCAGACAATGGAAATTACCATAAGTACTGTTCAATATATTGTTGAAACTGCTAAATAATCTGTACACATTCGGTGATCAAATAAAAATAGTTATATAAAGTCATAAGCTTAAGCTCAGATAACATACTTTTTGCCCCAAGTAGCTGAGCATCAAATAAGTAAACCCTAACTATTGCTTAACATCTTTCCCTATTGAAAAGTTCATGATGCTCTAGATCACTTTTATCCCGTGAACGCCGCAACAAGAATCAGATTTAATGCAGCATGTGACAGAACAGTTCCTGCAAAAAATTTAGCATTCCTAAGCAGGATGTCATGTTTGTGATTGGGCAAAATAGAGCAGAAGATTGGTACTTTGGTCATACAAACGAGTAAATGTTTTATTAAAAAAGTTAGTATCGATAAACTAGCTCTCAAATTCAAAACCACAATAAAGCTCTCTTTTTAATATGATAAATTTATTTAAATATAAAATTAAATACCAACAAAACCTCACTTAAATATAAGCAGAGTTAAAAATTTAAAGATTATTATGAAGATTAAATTAAATATACTCATAAAACACTTAAAACCAAATTATGCGACACAATTAACAAAAATTTAATTTTAAGTAGATTATTTTTTATAAATTAACACCCCAATAACAATAAAAATAATTACCTATAAAAATCAATACTTTAATAAAAGTTTTTAAATCAAAAATTAGTATATATGCTCTTTTACATTATGAAACATTCTTTATATTATTGTAATTAAATTTTACTCGAAGTTAAAAACAAAAGTTGATTTAATCACTCAGAATTACCGATATATCTGGATCACAAGCATTTTAAATATATTATTTCTACAATTAAACTTAAGAAAGTCACCAGATTTGAAGGTTTGCTTAAGCAATTTTCATACTGTATTTTAAAAAAGGAAAAATAAATAATTTCATATATTAAAGATAGATCTAATAATAAAAGTGAGATCAAAATGATTGAATGGTTACAAAGTGTCTTAAAGCACAGCCCCGAAATATTATTGTTCTTATCACTAGCAATCGGCTTCTGGATTGGACAGTTCCAGTTTGGAAAATTTCAGTTTGGCGGAGTCGCAGGCTCCTTACTTGTCGCAGTTGTTTTAAGTCTTATTGGCGTACCTGTCGATAACGGTGTTAAAGCAATTTTATTTGCCCTTTTCATTTACGCGGTAGGCTTTGAAAGTGGCCCTCAGTTTTTTAAATCACTAGGACCACAGTCCATAAAAGAAATTCTTTTAGCAGTATTCATGGCGGTTTGTGGTTTAGTCACTGTTTTAGTGATGGCTAAAATTTTTCATCTCGATAAAGGCTTGGCCGCGGGTCTCGCTGCAGGCGGCATGACTCAATCAGCCATTATTGGGACTGCCGGAGATGCCATTTCCAGACTCGACCTCCCACTCGCAGAAATTCAAAGGCTTCAAGCGAATGTCGCGATTGGCTATGCGGTCACATACATTTTCGGATCATTGGGAGCGATTATTGTCTGTGTGAATATCTTGCCTAAATTTATGGGTAAAGAAATTCACGACGATGCATTAAAAGCTCAGAGTGAACGACTCAAAGGTGCTTTTGAATTAGCCCCAGGTCAAGAACTGGCAATGCCGGAAATTGTTGGCCGTATTTATAAAGTTAAACAAGCCAATGGGCACACTATTGCGGAGATTGAAGCAAAAGAACCGAGTATTACGATTGAACGTTTAAAACGTAAAGATCAGTTTATTGATGTTGCTCCTGAACTGACTTTACAAACTGACGATGTCGTCTTGTTGGTTGGTCGTCGTGCCAATGTAGTTTCAGTTGCCGAGCAAATCGGTAGCGAATTACAGTCATCGCAAGGTATGGAAATGATTATGGATACCAGCGATGTCATCCTAAGAAATTCTAAATACATTAACCGTACCTTAGGAGATATTAAGGCCAATACGCCTGCTTATTTGAAGCACGGTATTTATGTACTTGCGATTAAGCATAACGATGAGCCACAACCTTTAAGTGATGACACCGTTTTACGCCAAGGTGATGTAGTCACCGTCTACGGTACAAAAAGCGACCTCGATCGTTTAGTGAAAGAAGCTGGTAAAGCCTTACCTGAAAGCTTAAAAACAGACTGGATTTTCCATGGTGCAGGCCTTGTAGTCGGTTTAGTGATTGGTCTTTTCGTGATTCGTTTAGGTGATGTGCCATTAACACTCGGAGCAGGTGGCGGAGCTTTACTATCAGGTCTTCTCTTTGGCTGGATACGAAGCAGAAATCAGGTACATGGCAATATGCCTCTAGCGGCTTCACAGCTTCTTAAAGATTTAGGACTTGCAGGATTCGTTGCTGCTGTCGGATTACAATCGGGTTTACAGGCAATTCAAACTATCAAAGAAAGTGGCCTTTCACTCTTTATGATTGGAGTTGTCGTAACACTGGTTCCTCTCCTACTTTCTATGCTCTTTGCACGTTATGTTCTGCGTTATAACAACGTTGCAGTGATGGCAGGTGCACTATCTGGTTCACGCAGTGCAAACCCTGCATTTGGGGCAATTTTAGACAAAGCAGGAAACTCAATTCCAACTGTTCCTTTTGCAATCACCTATGCCTTGGCAAATGTGTTCTTGACCTTACTCGGACCACTGATCGTAGGCTTGGCCTAACTTTATACATTGCATTAGAAATTTTATTCATCTCACTATAATTAAGGAGACGTCCCATGGGGAAAGTCGATTATTCTAAATATGCAAAACTCAGCCCATTTGAGCTTAAAGATAATTTAATAGAATTAGCTCAAAGCAGAACTGACCGAATGATGTTAAATGCTGGGCGTGGTAATCCGAACTTTCTTGCCACTATTCCGCGTAGAGCATTCTTTCAACTCGGTCTATTTTCAGCGACCGAATCCGAATTTTCATTTTCATATATGCCAGAAGGTCTAGGTGGTTTCCCGCGCCCTGTTGGACTTCAGTCACGTTTTGATAACTTCATTTTGGAAAACCGCGACAAACCTGGTGTGGTCTTTTTAGGTAAAGCCGTGTCTTATGTACGTGACCAGTTAGGTCTCGACCCAGATCTTTTTTTACTTGAAATGGTTGAAGGGATTTTAGGTTGTAACTACCCTGTGCCGGACCGAATGCTTAGAGTCAGTGAAACGATTATTAAAGAGTACGTCTTAAAAGAAATGGGCGTACAAGGCATGCAAAAAAGAGACTTAGATTTGTTCGCTGTTGAAGGCGGAACAGCCGCGATGGCCTACATTTTTAACTCACTAAAAGAAAATAAAATTATTAAAAACGGCGACCGTATTGCCATTGGTAGCCCAATTTTCACGCCATATCTTGAGATTCCAAAACTTAATGACTATCAGCTTGAAGAGGTACTCATTGAGGCAGACCCTAATCTCGGTTGGCAATATCCAGAATCGGAGCTTAGAAAGTTAGAAGATCCATCTATTAAAGCGTTCTTTTTAGTCAACCCAAGTAACCCCCCATCTGTAAAAATGAGTGATGAAGGACTTGCGATTTTGGCCGATATTGTCAAAAAACGCCCTGATCTGATTATTTTGACAGATGATGTATACGGTACTTTTGCAGATAACTTCAAATCGCTATTTGCAATTTGTCCTGACAATACAATTCTGGTTTACTCATTCTCTAAATACTTCGGTGCAACTGGTTGGCGACTTGGTGTCATTGCACTTTCAAATGACAATGTGCTTGATAAACAAATTGCGAACTTATCAAAAAAAGAAAAGAAAGAGCTTGAAGAGCGCTACTCATCTTTAACCACTGACCCTGCAAGCATTAAATTTATTGATCGTTTAGTTGCAGACAGCCGTAATGTTGCTTTAAACCACACTGCGGGTCTATCTACACCACAACAAGTTCAAATGGTTTTATTTGCCTTGTTTAATTTAATGGACTCACGCCAAAGCTACAAAAAAGCGGTTAAGTCTGTTGTGCGTGAACGCGATGCGGCACTTTACCGACAACTTGGTGTTGAAGTACCAACAGATCCAAATGCTGTTGACTACTACACCCTAGTCAACCTTGAAAACACCTCACGGACTCTCTATGGAGATGAGTTTGCCGACTGGGTCATGAAAAATAAAAATCCGACAGAACTTTTATTTAGAGTAGCTGATGAAACAGGTGTGGTTTTATTACCGGGTTCTGGCTTCGGTGTGCAGCATCCTTCTGCTCGTGCATCTTTAGCTAACCTGAATGAATACCAATATGCTGCAATTGGTGATTCTTTAAGACGCTTTGCGGATGAAGCTTATGCAGAGTATTTAAAAACTAAAAAAGGCAAATAAGCACCTATATCAAGTGAGGCTCTAGCAGCCTCACTTTTAATGAGCTAGACCTAAGACACCATAGTCAAAAAATAATTTAGTAATCTATCTCGGTCATCAACCTGATTTTCCCCTAAAAGCTGAACCATAGCGCCATCAATCACAAATAAAAACAGGTGCGCATCTTCAATTAAGGCCGTAACTTTTAACGTTAAAAGTAGTTTATAAATTTCATTAATTAGCCAATTTCGATAGTCAATTACAACCTTATAGGCGGTTGGATAAAGCTTTTCAATTTCAAAAATAGCTTTAAATGGCAAATGGTAAAAGCCCTCTAAATCTGCATGTAAATAGAAAATTTTCTTGAGCTTATCGAACAACATGAGTTCACGGTATGAATGGATAATTGAAAATACCTCGTCTTTTAATGCATCTTTTTGAAAAGTTAGGCTCATCTCAATGAGCTTTTCTTTAGAGTGAAAATCATTATAAAAAGTGGATTTTGAAATTCTGGCTTCAGCAATAATTCGGTCGACACCTACATTATGAAAACCATGTTGATTAAATAGATCTCTTGCCGCGTGGAGCACTCTTAATGCTCTAAATGAATTTTCTAAATTTGGCATATTTTTACCGTTATAAATTCTTGTTGTTTCTAAATGAGATAAAAAACCTGTGCCCTTTCTGGGAGAAAAAAAGCACAGCAAAGCCGTAAAGACTGTGCTTGGCACATCTCAAGTTTTATTGTTGATTAAGTTTTGAGTAAAAATGATTTAAAGCCTGAAAAACCTAACGGCGATCAAACCTTTTTAAAAAGTTTAAGTTGTGTCGATATAGACTTTGGCAATGGTTGCCAAGATATGATGAATGTGCAAAGCCAACTCCTTTTTATGGGGAGTTCTGCCAAAACATTATAAATTATGGTGGCAGAACGAAAGAGGGTTAGCAGACTTGGTAATACACAAGCACACCCGAGGGTGTCCCTCTCCCGTCCTACCGCTACGGGAGGAGACTAGGAGCTTACACACAAAACTATCCCTCAGAAAGGAATAATTCTGATGCGGTATTACATGCGGTCTGCTAAAACCGACTGGCAATGTAGGCCAGTATGCAAATGTTAATCTTCAATATTTAAGGTGTCAATGTGATATTGGCTAGAAAATATTTAAATAATTATTGTTTTTCATTTAATTACATAATTAAGGAAATTCTTAAATATCAGCTTAACAATACTGCCTTATTTAGAGAGTTTTTTGGGCTGTGCACCCTAATGTTAGAATGCACAGCAAAGATCAAACTAGATTAATGATCAGATAAAGTTTTCATATCACCTTGTCTAGATAGACTTTTACCGTAGAAATATAAAGACTATATAACCTTAATTTTTTGTACGATAGTCTGCTTTTTGTTCACCCAATTGCTTGTGAATAAAAGCTTCGAGCGTTACTTGTCCATATCTTTCGATAACATTGCGAATAAGTGGTAGCTGAGTTGCTTTTGAAGATATTTTTAAACTACCAATAATTGGTTGGGCTAAGATTTTTGCCCAAACCGATGGAGTAATTTGAAGATCATGCGCTAAATTTTTACCCGCAGGCAATGTGTATTGAGGTGATAATAAATATTTAACGATCGCTGCGTGTAAATCTCTGGGCAATAAGAAATAAGGAATTTCCGAAAGTCCGTTAATCATAGCCTGAGTGAGCTCAACTGACCCAGTATTCACAGTATATGAATACTCATGAATCAATTTATCTAATGCTTGCTTTTCTTCATTCGTTTGGCCGAGTAATTCTGGAACTACACCCAGAACTCGTGTGATCCATCGCCACATTAAGTTATAACTATCTGCTTCAACATCACTAACCCTACCACCAAGCGCTTTAACAATATTGACCCGATATTGACCAAATGCATAGACACCGCCTGCGGTAGTGAGCTGATCAATCGGATTAGCCCAGTCGGATTTCCACCTTCCACTTTTAAGAACTCCCATTCTCACCATCGTATGCATCAATCTAATACGCACCCAGACTTGCCAGCCTTTACCTAGAGGCTTCATTCCATCTACATCAAATGCCCCTATAAATCCTGTAGCTGTTTCCCAAAAGCGTCTAGGGAAATCACCCTTTTTATCAAGTCGCCCAGTAGATGCCATGACCTTTGCCACATTCGGGTAAGTATAGGTATACGGTAGCGCGCCGTGTAATCCAAAAAACAACCCTATTGGATTACGCAACCCCATTTTTGCACCCAAATGCATCTGTTCAAAATCAGCCCATTCAGGCACAAACTCAACATCAGCGAAAAAGTTGTTAGCTGCTAGATTCCCCTTTTCTTGTAATAATCGTGCAGCACCATAAATATCACGACTCATCATGTTATGAGCACGAAGTTCAAGAATTAATGCTTCAGCTAAGGGGTCGCCAATATATTGCCATGCTTCCAAATCAATGTCTTTTAGTGATGATTGAGCAACATGATAAGGCGCTGGTTTTGATGCTATCTCAAAAGCTTTTAAAACGCGCTGTTGTAGTAGCTCATTGTCTGGCATCACATATCCAAACTTATTATATTGTTCAACTTGCATCATTAGGCCTCATACAGACTGTTTATTCAATTTCTTAAATTTAAGACAATTTGTATGGTTGATTGCAGCCAAAGACCTATCATTTTCAGCCATTTTGCAGCTATTATCATTGTTATTTTCAACTGCTTAAATCTGCTCTAGCGTGATTAAAAGCCATAAAACATCGATAATATAGGCTGATTTATGGAAACCGTGTCATTAAGGCCCTTAAAAGACTTACTTTTTCCAATACAGTATTTGGAAATTTGTCAATCATTGGTCAACGCTGCTGATGCTGATTTTGAACCAATTATGGAAGCATGCGGATTAAAAGTTGAAAATCTAATGGCCCCCATGATGATGATAGATGGAGAGAAATTACTTCATGTTTATAAATCAACTCTTAATTTTTGTCATGAAAAAAAACCTTATTGCTTACAAGTTCTAGATTACTTTCCAATAACTGCACATGGTTTAATGGGTGTTTTAGCGATGACTTCCCCAAAGCTTGAGGATGCGTTGAATGCCACTCTTGATTTTTTTCCATTGTTAATGCCTTGTTTTCATGTAGAACGAAAAGACATAAAAAATGAAGTTTATTTATTTTTCAATCCGACATGCAGCTTTGGTGAATATGATACTTTTTTTGCTGAGTTAATCCCCTTAGCAATCTGTCAGATAACACCTTTTTTGTCCAAACGTCCGGAAAATATTCAATGTTTTTTTTCTCATACCTCAGATTTTAATACTAATATTTATAAAGAAGAGTTAGGAATAGACGTGCATTTCAATGCCAAGGGAAATTATCTAGTGTTCCCTAAATCAATTCTCAATACTCCATTAATTACTTATAGTGCTGGCGTTTACAATCAATCTAAATCTTCACTACAAGCCATTAATGACTCATCAAAAAATAAAAATTCTGTTACGGCAAGAGTAAGAGAGGTATTAACAAAACATCTGAAACAAAATAAATTCATGAGTAATGATTCTGTAGCAAGATCAATGAATATGTCGGAACGGACCTTAGCCCGTCAACTTGCTAGTGAGGGTTATACTATATTGAAACTAAAGAATGAAATTAGAATTGAGCTGGCCAAAACTTTACTTATAAAAAATGATAAAAATATCAATGAAATATCAAAAAAACTAGGTTATAGCAACGCAGATAATTTTTCCAGATTTTTTAAAAGTGTTACAGGAGAAACACCAAGACAATTCAGGGATAAACACAAATATTAGAATTGACCTGATTTTGCAAATAGTTATGATGCCTTTATTATGGCTAGCTTTACTGCGCCGGCTCTTGTATTCTCATTAGGATATTTGCTCATGGCTATAACCCGAAAAAATAAAAAACTAGATCACACATACTGATTTTAAAGTTACTCACCCCCTAAGCTAAAAAAGACTGCTAAAAGCAGTCTTTTTGTTAAATAGATTCCATACTTTTATTCAATATATCATCCCCTCTCATAACTAAGATCGGCCTGAGTATTTTTGATGATTTGTTGCATGAATTCATTGCGTTGTTTAGCTTTATATTTACCTAAACGATCAATACCATTAGGTAGAACACGTGCAACTGAAGTGACCACAAAATTCTTAGCAAATGAACCACCGACTAGTGCGATGCCAGTCATTGATTTTTTTGGGAAGGTTAGCGAGCTAGCTATCTCTTTACCAAGCATTAAATGAGCAAGGGTACTAATATAATCTTGAGTCATTTTTCTTTGAATACGATCTATAAGTTTATTTTGATCAATGCGTATTATTTCATCTAAGGATTGCCAGAGAGCACCTCCTAACATGGCAGATGTCTCATCAGGAATAAAAACTTGATGTAATTCAATCCAAGTTAAACGCCAAATATCTCGTTCATTCGTTGGAACAAGTGAAGGATGCACCCCAACAACATGTGCTATTAAACGCCACAGATGAAAAATATCTTCACGCTCCTGTTTCGCATAAAGTATTCCTAAAATATTTGCACCCAAAGTTGCAAGTAAAGCAAATGGTAAAATTGTTGCAGTGTAAATAACTTGATGAATAGGTTCATCCCACTGGTCAAAATCCCAGTCATTTTTGGATTTCATAGCTTTGCGCATATGCGCATGAATCATTCTTATTCGTATACATGCCTTATATCCCGGACTAAAACGGCTAGACATGCCATTCGGAGCAGTAACATCATTAAACCAATTTAATGTTTCTACAGCACGCTTTCCTGCTTTTTTATAAAGATCTCCCGATCTTAATAAAACGTGATTGGCAACTGGAGCAACATAACTCACAGCCAAACCAGGAATAAAAATGGCAAAAGCTTCTTTACCTATTAATTGATAAAAACGAGTAGCACGCTCCAGCCTTTTATGATCTACCCAATATGGGAAGTCATCCACTACAGCAAAAAAATCTATGAGTTCTTGAGGTGGGTTATCGACAGTCTCAATTCCATATTCAAGAGCTTGATTAAACATATGCCTAGATGAAGATCCAACTCTATGCATACATTCAACTAAATTATCTGCTACAGGATCACCAATTTGTCTAAAGCAATTAAAAGATGCTATTTGTGCTTCTGTAGCATTCGGTGCATCTTTATTAAAAAATCTAGAGGCTACATTGAATGGAAACTGTTTCATCGCACTTGGATTTTCAACAACTGCATAAGAATATTTATCCAGCATCTGGGAACTCAAAATGATCAAATATTATTTTATAAGTTATTAAAAAAACTCTTCACACAATAGGTGTACTTATGCCATATTAATGATCAATTTAGGCCAAGACTAAATATATGCAAGATCCTTTTGGATTATTTCACGAGACCATATCCATCTCTTATGCCCACCTTTTATTAGAGATTTGCGAAAAATATGATATTAGTGCTGCGACTCTTCTAGACAATACAGGACTATCCTTACTAAACATCAAGCAACATGATGCAAAGATGAGTGCACATCAATGGTCTAAATTAGTAGCTAATGCACTTCGGCTGACTGGTAACAATCGTCTTGGGATAGAATATGGATCTGCTTTACGACCAACTGCCCATGGTTCATTAGGTTTTGCTTTTTTGAGTTGCGTAGATGTAGAAACAGCTCTAAATCTTTGCCAACATTTTTTCTGTACACGTATTCAAAGTTTCATACCTAATTGGACTTTCGACGAAAAACTTGTATACATTTATCTAGACGATGTTCATCCAGTAAAATTAGGTGATGAACAGCAGTCTCAACAACTAAGAGCATTTTTAATTGAAAGTCTTTTATTTGGTGGAATTCATTTATTAGAACTACTTATTCAAGAAAATTTAGAGGAATGTGAAATTTTTCTAGATTGGTGTGAATCTTCAGATTATGAAGAGATTTTAAATAAAAATATAAAATATCATTTTAATAGTAAGCGGAATGCTATAGCTTTTCCTTTAAAATATTTAAAACAGTCCAATCCACAAGGTGATTTAGTTGCCTTCCAACAAGCTATTCAATACTGTGAAAAAGATAAAGGTTTAATAGTAAAAGATGCCACACATCATTTGCAAAACTCGATAAAGATGGAACTTTTACATAATTTTAATAAAAACTATCCTTCTCTTCCCGAGATTGCTAAACGTTTAAATATGTCTGAAAGAACGATTAAACGCCATTTACAGACACAAGGAACTAGCTTTCTTCAACTTCTTAATGAGATTCGTTTCAAGGAAGCAAAAAAACTTTTAGCAAAAGAACAATATAATATTCAAGATATTGCAAACTTGATTGGATATGAAGAGTCTACTAACTTTGTTAGGGCTTTTAAAAAATATTCAGGTATAACTCCTCATCAATATAGAAAAAAATTAAAGTCTGAATAGGCTGTACATTCAGAAAACAGAATGCACAGCAAAATTAGCTTCGTCTAGAGTTTCTGGACAATAAATCCCATCCACTGATAAACCTGATCAACTTACCTTGCTTATTTGGCAAGTTAAAAGCAATAAGTTTCTACCTTCGGTCGATATATTCTAAGTAACCCCTTCCCACTAATGGCTGATCATAGAATTCACCTTGCCATGCATATGAAGAAACAAAACCAGCTGCCAATCCGAAACAATACGGGGTATCTACATGTGCTGAAATATCTAAAACTTTTTGATTGTTGTGATAAGCAACCCAGCGAAAAGTATTTGGTACATTCATTGAAAAATTATCGGGAGTAATCTGCGGTTCTTCTTGAAGACTCGTTACTTCAAAAAGTATATCTCCATTATATTGAATTGACGTTCCATCAATATGACGATAGTAAACAGAAGTCAAAATGGGTTGGTCTTCATAGCAAATAAAAGCCAGCAATAACTGCTGTTCGTGGTCAATATTAATAACTTGATAGCTAAAGACTTTTACAGGAAGTTGAATATTCTCAACTAACCATTTGTTTTTGAGCATTGAGGTAGCTACAGCTTTCCAAGACTCCAACGTGCAAAGTCCTTGAACGGTTTCACTATTTCCCTTTTGTTTGATATGACCTTCATATTGCATGAGCACACTAAAGTGCTTATACAGGCCACTATAGGCAAACCATGAAATAGCTTTTGTGGGCTTTAAATAAAGTTCTAGCTCTAAATCTTCTCTTTTAGTAATGAGTAAGAATCCATCGCCTTGCTCATGCATGATAGTTTGATTGTCAAAATTAATCGCAAAAGGATTTTGGCTAAATTTAATATCATTTTTAATTGAATATGTTCTGTAAGCTTCAGAAGTTGTCGATAAGGCTGTTCCATGCACTAACGAAGCTGTATCCCCTTTTCCATCCTTAGACATTTGATAGTTGGTATCTGTAATCGTAAATCCTACATAACCTAAAACTGAAGCCCAAGATAAATATCGAAATGGTTCAGGTAAGTCAGGTACCATGATCCCGTAATGTGTGCTCCCAAAGCGTTTATAAAGAGTATGAGGAGTAAGTTCAAACTCTTTTGGCAATACCGATTGCCGCTCTGGTGTAACAGCTCCTAACAATGACCCTGAAAGTTTAGCAACTTTTTGATTGGCTTTGTCTTTAAGACTCTTCGGTAATCTATGGCTTGAGATTAGCATTTTTAAGATCCTTTATTTTTATCTACTTAAAAAATGAAGTTCCATATTAGAACTTGATAATTTGCAATTGAATGTTAATAAAGGACATCTTGATCTAAGCAAATGCACTAAAACAAAAAAGCCAACTCTTTCGAATTAGCTCTAATTACCTCATGACCACGTCTTTAAAAATTGTTTTTGATTTTATTGTTCGCAACAATTTTCATCAATTTTTCTTATGGGTTTAAATTAACCTTTCTTTATGACATTTCAATTAAAAAACATCTGAACTCACCTATTGAATACTACTCCAAAAGAACCAATTGCCCGCCCTACTCGAATAAGAATTGGAATAAGACATTATAAATACTTCAGCCCTACTATTTTTCTAAATATTCTAAATTGTTCTATAGTGAATTACTTCAATACTATATCTTATGAGTTAATATAATAAGCTTGATCTAAAGAAAATTTTAAACTCTTAAAGTAATTTTCATGAAAAATATTAATATTTTCAAATTTATAAACCTTGTGCTGGCCCTTTTATGGATCTATCAAGGACTTGTTCCCAAGTTCCTATTTCTTAATTCTGATGAAATTTTTGTATGGCAATGGGTAGGACTATCTCTTGAACATGCAAAACTTGCAGGCCATGCAAGTGGAATAGCTGAAATAATTTTTGGTTTATGTTTTCTCTTTACTGCACATAAATATATTCATTATTTAAGTATTTTGGGTTTGCTTGGGCTGCTTCTTTTAATTGGTTTCTTAATACCCTCTACCCTGATCTTGCCCTACAACCCTATCGTAATGAATCTTTCGATGATAAGTTTATCTATTGTCTATCTCATCTTATTAAATGAGCTAAATTAACTTACAGCCATTCATGTAACTATTTTTAAAGATTTTATATAGAGAGTGCAATGAGTTTACCCAAAACTGAAGTTTGCAGTGTGGTCATTACAGGCAGTACAAAAGGTATTGGTTTAGCCCTTGCCCATGCTTTTTTAGATCTTGGATGTTCAATTGTCATTGCTGGACGTAACCCAGAGCATCTTAAGCAGGCTCTTTCTCATTTAGAAACTCATTTCAATAAAGAAAAATTCATTGGTCTGTGTTGCGATGTGACTCAAGTGTCTGACGTGCAAACCCTATGGGATGGTGCAATTGAGCGTTTTGGGCAAGTCGATGTGTGGATTAATAACGCAGGAAGCTGCCACCCCACTAAAGACTTTATCGACCTTCAGCCAGAAGAGTTAAACGCAGCTGTTTCGACTAATATTTTAGGCACGATGCTTGGCTCACAAGTCGCGTTAAAAGGCATGCTCAAACAAGGTTATGGTCAAATCTTTAATATGGAAGGTTGGGGAAGCAACGGCGAATGGAGTGCAGGCATGACGCCTTATGCAACCACAAAACGGGCCGTAAGTTATTTCAGTAAAGCACTTTATAAAGAGACAAAATCGACAGCTATTTTAACCGGCACACTCAGCCCGGGCATGGTTGCAACCGATTTGTTAGTTTCGTCTTGGACCAATGGCAACATCCAAAATTGGAAAAAGATGAAACGGTTATTTTTCTTTGTGATTGATCCGCCTGAAGTCGTTTGTGCGTATTTAGCAAAACAAATTATTCAAAATAAAAAAGCCAACCGACGCATCGCTTGGATCACGCCGTGGAAGCTTTTTCTTAGATTTTTGCAACCTTATTACTGGCGTAGAAACCCCGTTAAAGGCACAGCTTTAGAGCATTTGTAGTCGGGCTTATAATGTGACTAAAAATCTAATCTCACTCAGTTAAGATGGTTTGATTGATAGGCGCATCAGGTTTATTGTTCAGTAAAAGTTCTTCTAAAGAGCGCTTTTACTGAACTTTATACTCATCAAGAATCGTTATCTGAGCTATCTTCTTTATTTAAAATCCGTCCTTCCCGTTTTGGTCGAATCAATGGTGCTGTTGGTCGTGGATGCGTATGTGTATATTGCATACCCACTCCCGCATTTACATCATCTGCTGCGATTTCAGTTTCAAAGCGCTCATTATCAAGATCTCGAATTTCCTCAGTAATTCTTTCTACTTCGTCTTCATCTACACCCAGTTCTTGCAAAATCACGCCACCAAACTTAATTGCAGATTCAAACGTTTCACGAATCATAAAGTCCACTTTTTGTTTGACTAAATGCAGTGAGTGCTCACGATCATATGAACGGACTAATAGTTTCGCTAAAGGAAATTCATGGGTGACGAGTTCCACAATTCTATTTGTGGTTTCTTTACTGTCCACACACACCACAATCGCTTGTGCTGTTGCAGCACCAGAAGCATGTAGAATATCTAGACGGCAGCCATCGCCATAATAAATTTTAAAACCAAATTTTTCGGCGTTTTGAATCATGTCCGTATTATTATCAATAATGGTGACATCGACACCTCTTGCTAACAATAATTGACTGGTGACCTGCCCAAAACGTCCGAATCCGATCATTAAAACACTACCGCTTAAACCCTCGGCAATATTGACGTTTTCTAATGAAACATCCGCTTTAGTTTGAGTAAAACGTTTGAAAATAATACCAACAATTGGGGTCAACACCATTGAAAGTACCACAATAGCAGTAAGATTAGATTTAACCGTACTATCAATAACTTGTGCACTTAGCGCGGCAGAGAAAAGTACAAAAGCAAATTCTCCACCCTGAGCCATAAGTAAAGCGCGATCCAACGCTTCAGTATGAGAGCTTTTCGTTACTCGGGCGACTATATAAATCATGAGCGCTTTGGCAAGCATAAGGGCAATTACCCCACTCACAATCAGTTGCCAATTCTGAGCGACAACTGATAAATCCAATGACATGCCGACCCCAAGGAAAAACAGGCCTAACAAGATCCCTCGGAATGGTTCAATATCAGCTTCAATTTGATGTCTAAAGGTCGATTCAGATAAAAGCACACCTGCTAAAAAAGCACCCATTGCCATGGTCAAACCACTGACTTGCATGAGCAGCGCTGCACCCAACACTACCAATAATGCCGCGGCAGTCATGACTTCTCGGGCTTTAGCGGCAGCCAAAAGCCTAAATAATGGGTTCAGCAACCAATACCCTGCCGCAATCAGACCTGCAATTGCGAGTAAACCAATTCCTATATTTTCTAGGCGCACAGATGTGCTTTCGACCACATGATTTGGTGCCATAAAAGCAACAATAGCCAGCAAAGGTACAATTAGTAAATCTTCAAAAAGTAAGATGGCTACAATTTTTTGCCCACGAGGCTGAGTCAAGTCACCCCGATCACCCAATAACTGCATCACAATTGCAGTCGAGGTCAGTACGAAACCTGCCGCACCAATAAAAGCAACTTGCCACGTAAAGCCAAATAACAACCCAACGCCAGTCAAAGCCAGTGCGCAAATGATGATCTGTAATGTACCAAGGCCAAAAATTTCGCGTCTAAGACTCCATAAATGTGATGGTTGCATTTCCAAACCAATCACAAATAGGTACATCACAATTCCCAACTCGGCAATATGCAAAATTGCGGTAGAATCTTGAAAAAAGGCAAACCCGAATGGGCCAATAATCAGACCCGCAATTAAATAACCTAATACTGAACCTAAACCAATACGTTTAAAAATAGGGACTGCAATGACAGCCGCTGCCAATAAAACTACGGGAGCAACCAAGCTAATTGAATGTGCTTCTGAGCTCATACATTTCTCATTTTATTTATCTGCAATTTATTCTATGTGAAACTAGGTTTAAGGGCGATTATTAGTTTTGAGAAAAAGTATCCTAAAAATAAAATGAGTTAAATCGTCCGAAAATGAAAATTTAGAGCATCTGTATGAACAAAATATATCTCTATTTTAAGGTTCATAATTAAGCACTCATAAAAAAAGCCCTTACGGGCTTTTTTTGATTAAACAACGAATTTCAACATGAGCTGAATAACCGTGGCATTAATTAAATCGACAAAGAACGCACCACAAAGCGGAACAATTAAAAATGCCTTATGCGATGGACCATACATGTTGGTAATCGCTTGCATATTTGCTACTGCTGTTGGCGTTGCGCCCATACCAAAACCACAATGCCCTGCTGACAACACCGCTGCATCATAGTTTTTCCCCATTACACGGAACGTCACAAATGCTGCATATAACGCCATCGTAATCGTTTGAGCGCCTAAAATAACCACAAGAGGCCCAGCCAAATCTGCAAGTTGCCAAAGCTTTAATGAAAGCAGTGCCATTGCTAAATAAAGCGACAAAGACGCATTACCAAAAACATCAATCGCACGGTCAAAAATATCAATTTTCAACACGCTTTCTAAAATATTTCTTAAGATTACACCGCCACCAAGTGCCCAAACAAAGGTTGGTAACTCAAACCAAGTTCCCTTACTAAAGCCAGTCATAAATTCAGCAAATGCTAAACAAGCTGCAAACATACCCAGCGTAGTAATTGCATTGTCGGCTGTAATTAAACGAACTTGATGTGGGTTTTCAAACGGCGCGAGGTCATCCGAATTGTGTTCAACATGACCATCACGCTGTTGTATTTCAGCATTGGTTTTCGGTTGTGCAAGGTTGTAACGATTGATAAGCAATTTCGCTAATGGGCCACCAATTACACCACCAATAATCAATCCAAAAGTCGCACTCGCCATACCCAGTGCTAAAGCACCCTGAATACCATGCTGACTTTCTAAAATTTCACCCCAAGCTCCGGCTGTACCATGACCACCTGTTAAGGTAATTGAACCTGCAATTAAACCAATTAATGGGTCAAGGCCAAGCAAAGTTGCAAGGCTCATGCCGACCGCATTTTGCACAACAATGAACGATGCAACACAGACTAAAAAGATAACCAAAGCCATACCGCCTTCTTTAAGCTTCATAAAATTGGCACTTAAACCAATAGAAGCAAAGAATACAAGCATAAAGCTGGTTTGCAATTCGCTACTAAAAACAATGCTATATCCCCATAGTGTATGGACAAGTAGAGAAATGACCGCGGCCACCAAACCACCTGCTACAGGTTCGGGAATATTGTAGCGTTTTAAAAAATCAATTCGATTAACAAGAAAGCGGCCCAACAATAAAACAATGACCGCCGAAATTAGCGTATAAAAACCATTAAAAACAAATTCCATATAAACTACTTTCTAATTACATTCCTAAAGGATTGTAAAATAATTATATTTTATTTTTTCATATGTAAAAAAAACACAAATAAACTTTACAAAACTATCCTACCAATAGGCTTTTTACTATTCTTAAAAAAAGCTTAAATTTTTAAAGGTTTCATACAAAAATATTAAATAAATTTATTTCATTATTAATTTCAAATATTTATTGTAAATTATTCTTAATGAAAAATAATTATTCCTTGACACCTTAAGCAGAAAATACTGTCTTTTGGGTCACGGAACTTAGAACTCATTCCCTTTAATATCCCTGAAAAGACCAGCTCCTTATTGCTCTGGGCAACATCTTTATAGGTTTTATATTCAATGAGTTTATTGCTTAAAGTTCGTCAGAACATTCCACAGCTACAGTCTATTAAAAATCTCTTCAGACACGTGCTGGTCAAAAAATACCTCACATGCTGATCAATGCATCGGATCTATTCTTTAGAGGTCCTCAAATTGCCTTATCAGGAAAAACGCCATTTGACGTGATTTATAA
>Ga0157373_10001495_pt1 | contig 17823 bp, 9 predicted proteins | sample C65metaG_FD_113460 | JGI IMG/M metagenome (GOLD analysis project Ga0157373, IMG submission 113460) | Corn rhizosphere microbial communities from Kellogg Biological Station, Michigan, USA - C6-5 metaG | ecosystem: Host-associated > Plants > Roots > Rhizosphere > Soil | place: USA: Michigan... | reverse complement strand
TTTCCTAAGGCGAGGGTTGACGCGCCCTCCGCCCTATGGTTCAAACCTCCCGACCCGGTTTTCAGGAACGATGGCTGAGCGGTCGAAAGCACTCCCTTGCTAAGGGAACGTAGGGGTAACCCTACCGAGGGTTCGAATCCCTCTCGTTCCGCCACTTTCAGAGAGATAAACTTTTCAGTTCTCTTTCAAATCCCGGATTCCCCACAGTTGCGGGGCTTCAGCGCCTTTCCGGGTCATCTATGTCCACCGGGAAACCTGCTTTCGCTTTCAGATTCCCTCCTTTTGCGCCCGATTCTCTCAAACCGTTTAGGTGCGTAGTTCACTTTCGGAGATTTTGGAATACAGAGAGGCATTTCTAAGCCCGCAAGCACTTGCGCATTCCGATCATCACGCGTTGCCACCTAGACTACATTCGGAAAGAACGAGCCATCAGTAAGCGAGACACTTAGTAGGAATCTAATTCGGCTTCTCGGGCCTGACCCGTTTGCGGCGCGAGCTTACTCCATTATCAAATTTGGCGCCTGGCACTAAATCGAGAAAGACAACGCCGCTCGCCGTTTTTTCGGCGTGGGAAAGGTTTCATAAAGAGCACCTTCCAGCTCTCGGCCAGCTGCTTTTTTATTGCGCCCTCCCCATTGTTTGAAGAAGAAAGCAACATCGCACTTTTCACATTGATTCCTAATATCGACAGCCCATTCGGTCTTCATCGGTCTCGGGTGGACCCCACTTTCCCCGCCAACAATTACCCAATCAATTTCTTTGAGATTCATCTTGGGCAGCGGCCCAATGAGAGGCTCACAGGACAAGAATCTTACAGCCGCAGGAACCATCCTCAGGCTGTCTATCCGGTTCGTTACTAACTCGTTCTCCACGCTGACGCCCATCCAGATGTTCTCTGACCAGTTGAGATGTTTCCAGACTTCCTCCAGACGTTCCCCTCGTTTCGTCAGCACTTGAAAAATCAGATGCGGACACTCGTTCATCACCTTGAAAACCTTCTGAATGAACTCCAACGACATTTCTTTGTGAAAGAGATCGCTCATCGAATTGACGAAAACCATCGCAGGCTTCTTCCAGCCATACGGAATGGCCAAGGCTGCTTCGTGTTGACGCACCTTAAAACCGTTCACGTACTTCTCTACACCCATTGCTTGCAAGCGCCGCGACATGATCTCCGCGTAGCAAAACTTGCATCCCGCTGAGATCTTGTCGCAGCCCGTCGTCGGGTTCCACGTAAGTTCGGTCCACTCTATCGAGCTGCTGGCCATAAACCCATATTATTACGGTTTTCTAAACAATCCAGAACAAAGAAGGCTGGCCTCTGGAGTAGTGGAGAGCACTAGAACTGGGTCAAAATAGGTCTGGCTGAATTGCTACGGGCCGGGAACTCACAAACAAGACACTGTGAATTCCCTTTTCGGGGAAGGTATGAACTCGCACCTTCTCGCCCGGATTGGCCTTTACAGTGATGCGGCCGCTGCGACTCAGACACTCAAGCATTTTCTTTGGATTGGTAAACGGAGTATCGCAGAGCGCAAAGTGATCCAACTCCTTGTAGGTAGCAGATGTTCCGATAAATCTCTCATACATTCGCTTCGCGAAAGCTTCGGCATCGTCTTCTCGGAATAGGACATGTTGGTTAAAATAAGCATCGGAGAAACAAAAACCTCCTGAGCGATCCAGTTGTCGCATTGCCTCCTTCATCTTCTCCATTCCCAATCTATTTCGGGTCGCAAATACCAAATAGTAGTTGCTTCGATCGTGCTTCCCTCTCATTTCAAATGCCCAAACATAATCGACGCCGGGGATTGCAAGTAAACGTTTCTTGTAAAGACCTAGGGCGCGTTCGGCCTTCATTGCTAGAGAGGTTCCACACGCTTTGAATTCGCCCTCCCAATCTCTGTTTCCGAAGACTTCATCGAGTTGCTGTTCCCATTTTCTGTTTTTACCGGCGTGAATCCTAGCTATCCCATCGGCATCAAAATTAAGGAGGAGTTCACTTCCAGAACTACCAAGGCATTTCTCAAAAAGGCGGAAAGGAATACCGGTGCCACCAAAGGGGTCTGCGAAGACCAAAAGGGGTTGCCCTCCGCTAAAAATCGAGGCCAGGCTGGTGTCATTCACCAGAGTTTCCATACATTTGGCGAATTCCCCTTGTTTAGTTAAGACATTGAGTCTGGAGATTTTCGTGAACTCCCCCGTCCTCTCGTTGAGAGCTGCGAACCGCTTAGAATCCGCCTCAATAAAAATTGATAAAATCTGACTCACCTTAATTTTATGAGGTTCTTTCTCCAACCATGAACGAAAAATCGACAGGGCAGCCACGGGAGAACCTTCAGAATGGTTGCGATAAGACCCCGGTCCTGCAAAACCGTCAATGTAGGCCAAGCTTCCGCTGAATCTCGATGCGACAATTGGAAACCAAGCGTTGAGATAATTTTTGAGAATTGCAATCTTAGCAACGGTATGCGGATCGGCATCCCAAATGGTCGGAAGGTTGTTGGCCATATGCTATTTCTTGCGTGATGCGGGAGCCCACGATGCTAGGAATCGGGGTGGGTTTTCATAGGTGTCGTAAATCACTTTCGAGGGCATATTTTGGTAGCTCGACAAATATTGCCAAAATGGGAATGAGGACACACTAGTAACATCGATCGCACGCCCCAGCATTATGTAAAACCTCAAAAGCACATCGACCATTGCTTTCTGACAGGAGACGCCTCGCGCATGCATCGGATTCGGACAGATCCCATCATCACAACAGTATGTCACCAAATACTGATCAAGAGCTAGAATCGCATTCGGCATCTGGCTTATGGGGGTAAGAAATGACTCGTCCATTATTGTTTCTGCAACGAGATCCGCTCCTAAAGATTTTCCGGTGATGATTAAAAATGTGAAAATCTGATGCAGGTAATTGCTATGGTGATCGATGTATTCTTTATTCTTTGAATCGTAAGCCATTCCTTTCGCGGATCGATCCAATGACTTCAAATCGATTAATCCATCTAAAGCTTCGCGAATTTTCGCGCGTGAACTTACGGACGACTTAACCTCGCCCGCCGCAACGATAGCCTCGCATGGAAAAAGCAACTTCCCCCCTGGAATCTCGAATATGGGACAAATATTCCCATCAATTATCACGATGTCCAATTGCTTACTGACTTTCCCGTTACAGTCAAACGCGAACCCTGTAGCCACTCGAAACCTCTTGGGCAAATATGCGGCCAAAAAGTCCCGAATTATCTGCTCTCTACCCGTTCCCAATTCTCCGGGATGATCAATAAGCTTCAATCTCAGATTTGAAGTCATCATCTTGCCAGCCGCTTCTAGCAATTCCTCTAAGTTGCTTTTCTGTCCTGTGGATTGGCTTTTCACGGTATTTAAAATTTCTACCATCAATAATTTTCCCATCAATGATAATCTCGGTTACAGTACTCGGCATTTGCGACAAACCGCCGACGAAATCCTCGTCCGTAACCTCTTTCTGGTCTCTGAAACAAAAAAGTCGGAATCGGTAGTCCGGTGGGGACCACCCTTATTCCGGATCGAGGAAGGACTTCACTTTCAGCTTCACCCATCCCCTATTTTGCTCCCCGAGGCAACCAGAAGCAATGTCGCCGATGAAATCGCTATTCGCCGACCATCTACCAGTTCGAAACCAACCCTTGCCCATATTACGCCCCCCCCATTGTAGTGAGAGCAAAAGAGATTCAAACTCCTGACCTCTGCATTGGGAACGAGAAGCTCGATTTCCAAGCTCGTTGTTTTTGTTATAACAGCTTATCCTTGTGAAGGAAAGCCTAACTGTCGTTTTTGAGCGCTCCAATCTAAGCAGCCAACGGTCGTCAAATCCTGCACCTGGAGATCGTTCGGTTGAGTCCCCTGCAAAATTGCGTTCTTAATCTCGGGTGCCAAGTATGCAGCTTTCAAAAGTCGGCGAACGTATTCCGCCTTGATCCCATATGGCTTGAGAACATCTTCCAACGATTTTGAAGGATTCTCTCGCAACTTCGTTCTCCAAAATTCCGCTTGGACTATCGATTGGATGAGGGCTGGCTTCGGCTCGGTCCGCTTGACTGGCACAATCTTTCCCGTCTCGCCATCGACAATCTGTCCCCTGCCCCTTCGGCAGCGCAGATCGACGCAAATGGGGGGAATGTAGTCGAGCGAGTAACCATCATATTTTCACCATGCACTCGCGGTCGCCGCATCTCACGCAGTGAAGAGGAACGTGCAATTTGTATATTACGGGAAAAACCGTATTTTCGGCTGACTATGCTTAGCTCCACGTGTAGAAAACCAACCGCGATCAAGCCTGCCGCTCGGCCAGACTCCACTTTATCATCGCTCGGCTGGCCAGATGCCTCAAACACATACCGAATGATCTCACTACATTCGCTCACCAAAAATTTCGGCCCTCAATTCTAGCAATTCCTCCCACTCACTTTTTTAACTAATCCTGCCGCCTTGCCTGAAATGGCCTACTTGCAGGATTATCCCCACCCTAACCAACGTTCTTTGATGACAAACCGACCCCTGATCCAGAAATCCGCCAAAGAACTGGAAGCACTCGCGAAGGCAGCTAAAGGCAATCACGCGTTGCTGCAACAGATCCTGCAGGAGCTTCGTTTTCGAAAGACACCTACGGCGGTCCGTTTGAGAGAATCGATCGAACAACAGGTATCAGACGGAGTTCCCGTGACTCAACTAGGGCCCAATACAGAAAGAGTGAAAATTTCCCAGCCACACGTCGTCACCATTCAACGAGATCCCACCCCAGAGACAATTCCCCCTATGGCAGCAGATCAATCATCCGCAGAAGCGACAAGCGTATTACGCAAACCCAGGCCATCAGTTACCGATGAACCGGAAAATATTCTCCGGGCATGGACTGCTCTAGAGGTCCTTTCGCCTCAGGGATTTCGCAGGGAACGCGATCTTGTCGGCATCGCTTCTGATATCGCGCCGCTCACTCCTCTCGTGATGCCTTGGCAACCGGGAATCAAATCCAAGCCAGGCAAGAAATTGCTGTTCGAGGTGGTTCTAGGTACCCTCGAATTGGGACCCGCCGTCTCTTCGCTCCTGAAAGTGTATTCCGACCGTCGGCCTGATCCACCCGGAAAGGCCGGACATGCCATCATGGCCAGTGTGATGGTAGATAAGGAGGGATGCCCGTTTGACGACGAAGCCTCACTGGTCGTATCCAGCTTTGCCTGGGGCGTCCCGGTCGCACTGCGCGGCGATCTTACGGCGCTAGCAGCATGGCCTGCAGAAGAAAGAGCCATCAAACGGGAACTCTTGAAACGGCTGCTCAGGACACTTCCTACCGGTAATATCGCTCCGTTAGATTATTCGACCATCCAACAGGCATTCCATTTTCTCGTCACACGGATGGATCTGGGGGAGCTTGTTATCCGCGAACCATACTTCGCCATCCGTCGTTATGAATTTTTCGCCAGCAAACTTCAGCCCGAACCCTCCTGTATTCTGAATTCGTTCTATCTTGGAGACTTGGAAACCGCCCGCCGACTCTATGCTTCCGGCAAGGCTCCCGATACACTGAATTTCTATCTAGGGCGCAGCCACCCATCACTCCGCAAGAATCTCCTGAATGATCAAGCGGCGCTTCAGGAGGTTCTTTCCCCTCGCAATACCCCTCTTGGCCGCTGGCCTGCTCTGGAAGGACATCCGCTCGCCGTATTGCAACAAGCTGCCGTCAACGGAACCACCTGCCCTGCGGAAAGAGGAGCGATCCTTGCCGTCAACGGGCCTCCGGGCACTGGTAAGACCACCCTCTTGCGCGATATCGTCGCTGCCAGAATCATCGAACGTGCCACGGCTATGGCCCAGTTTGATGATCCCACACGGGCATTCGAAGCATCCGGACAATCCGTACAGCGCAAAGGAGCCACCCTGGGTTTCCATCGACTGACGCCTTCTCTCCGCGGCTATGAAATGGTTGTGGCTTCGTCGAACAACAAGGCGGTGGAAAATGTCAGCGCGGAGCTTCCTACGATGGCGGCCATTGGTCAGGACGCAGGACGGTTGCGCTACTTTTCATCGATTGCGGATCATGTGTTGGGCGGTGAGAACTGGGGCATGGTCGCCGCCGTGCTCGGCAATGCGGGAAACAGATTCAATTTCAGCGAACGATTTTGGAGGAACGAGGAGAGAGGGATGTCCACCTATCTCAATCATGCCGCCGGCAGTCCTCAGTTCGCACTGGAAAAGGATTTCTCCGGTAATACGGTCCAGCGTCCTCGGGAGGTCGTTGTTTCGGAAGCCCCTCCCGGTAATCGGCAGGAAGCTCGCCAGCGATGGGTGACGGTGCGGAAAAACTTCAATGACACCATAGAGGCGGCGAAGGCGTTGGTGGATGAAAAGGAGAAGATTCATCAATGCCTGATGGAGGTTTACGCTACAATACCGATTCTCGCGGGCCTCCAATCCGAATCGTCTTCCGCAGTTCAGGAATCTCGTATTGCTGGCGAATACCAGCAACGATCTTCAAACGAACTCGCGGAAGCGAAGCGGCTTCATGACGAGTCCGTGGCTCAACTGGCTCTCCATCGGAAAAATGGACCAGGCATCTTCGCTCTTATTTTCAATCTGGAGAAGGCAACGTCTTGGAGACAAACGCGAAAAACTCTCTCCGCGAGCAACGTTGCTGCATCGAAGGAACTCGCGAAAGTAACAAGTGAGTTCGATATGGCTTCGCGCCATTCGGCGGAAACCACTCAGCGAGCCCATGAACTGGCAACGAAGCTCGCTACAACCCAAGCCCAATCCGATCAGCTTCGGAAATATCTGGATCACGTCAAAGCGGAAGGAACCGTCATGCCGGATGACCAACATTTCGAACGTCCACGCGCAGTCAGGGAAATCGCTTCCATGTGGTTCAATCGGCAGGAACAGCTCCTCCGGGAGAGATCGTTCATCGCAGCTGTCGACCTTCACCGGGCGTTCATCGATGCGGCGGCCGATCCTATACGGCAGAATCTGGGTATTTTCATGGATACCTACGGGACCAGATCTTTCGGCATCTCCGCGAAGGACGCGCTGATTGAAGATTTGTGGGCCACGTTCTTTCTCGTCGTTCCTGTGGTTTCTACGACCTTCGCGTCGATGGAACGAATGTTCTCCCGAGTCCGCCCGGGAGCAGTCGGGTGGCTGCTTGTGGACGAGGCAGGACAAGCAGTTCCCCAGGCCGCAGTGGGCGGACTATTCCGTGCGCGCCGTGCCGTAGTCGTCGGGGATCCGCTGCAAATCGAACCTGTGGTCGTTCTCCCCAATACGCTGACGGAGGAGATCTGCGGACAGTTCGGAATTTCATCGCTGAAGTATAATGCACCGGAAGCATCGGTGCAGACCCTTGCCGACGCCGCCAGCCCATTGTGTGGAAGGTTCCCGGCTGGCAACGGTTGGCGGGATGTAGGCTCGCCCCTGCTAGTTCATCGGCGATGTGACAGTCCGATGTTCGAAATTTCGAATTCGATCGCCTACGCGAATCTCATGATAAGTGCTAAGCCGTCACCGAAGACTGCTCCGCTGCTCGGTATCTCATCGTGGATAGATGTCCGAGAAGGAAGCACTTACGATAAATGGTCCGAAGCGGAAGCACGGGAGGTTCTCAATCTTCTTCGTCAGTTGCGCGACACGGGGGTGCCACCGGACCTCTACATTGTCACCCCATTCGTCACCGTGCAGGACAATCTTCGCAAAGAAATCATCGAAAGCGATATTCTCACCGGCTGGGCTGATGATCCCCAGACATGGGCATTCAACAATGTTGGAACGGTACACACCGTCCAAGGGCGGGAGGCTGTCATCGTAATCTTCGTCCTCGGAGCCCCTGCTCCCGCACAGCAAGGTGCCCGAGCATGGGCCGGAAGAACACCCAATCTCCTCAATGTTGCCGTCACCCGAGCCAAATCCGCCATATATGTTGTCGGCAATCGGCAACTTTGGGCGCAGACGGGGGTTTTCCGGGAACTCCACAATCTGATAGCCTAATCGACACAGTATTTTTGATCCGAAAGACAACGTAACGCGAAGTTCTCCAAAATAATTCGCGCCATGCATTTCTCAGGATTTCTGGCGAAATACCCAGCCGCAGTGGAAGCCTTGGTCTCCATGTATTCAGAGGACCACTGAAGCATGCAATTAAATCTATCAGGTTCATGTCTGAATCCGCATTTTCATCGAATGGAACAAGCCGACCACAAGCTGGGCTCACGGGATCAATCACGCTCCGGTGAACTGCGATGGGATAAGGAGCGCTCCTAAGCCCTCATGCGAAGGCTTTTTTTCCCACTGCTCCCTCCGAGCTTCCGGCCAATAGCGGAAGCTTTGGTGATAGTCAGTTGCTTCCCCATGTTCATTGAACTCAAGAACGTTCCCAAGCTTGGATTTTAACACCTCTCTGACCTCGGCAGGTGTGGCGAAGAAGAATTCTTTGCGCTGGTTCACTTGATTTAGCCTAGAGGACGCAAAATGAGCGTGAAGCTCCGCTTCCAAAGTAACCGCATCTTCCGAGAAAAAGAGGCAGTGTACGTCAAAGCGGAAAGGCACTGATGCATCACCTAGCTCATCCACCCGAGTCAGGGGTTCAAGTCTTCGAGTAAGACCGATCTTGACTACACCAAGTCCGAAAGCACCACGGTTCGAAATGATGTAAACGTACCCTGCGCGGATGTTCGCGGTGCGAAAGTCGTTCCGGACGATGGCATCATCGATTTTGGTAAGGGTTTCCTCAAGGGTAGGATCGGGGTTCCCTTGCATGCGGAGGGCTTGGACTGCGTTGAGAATGTGAGCACGCTCCTTATCCAGTCGCTCGCGCTCGGCGGCAATCTCCGCCGCAGCCTTACTTTCTTCCCTTAGCCGAGCACGCTCCTCAATGGCGTCCTCACGTTCCTTCTGCTTCTTCATAAGGAAGTCCGAAGTCAGTTCAATCTCCTTAAGTCGGAGATGGTGAAACATGTCACTGATCCTCATTTCCATCATTTTTTCGCCGGGGTCAGTCCCGAAATTCAAGCATTCGGAATAAACCTCCTTTTGGATAGGCTCAGATCATTGAAGCAGCTCTTCCTTGGAAAATATTGCGGGATCAGACCGTTAGTATTTTCAGCCCACGCTAACACTAATGGCATGGATGGGCGAAAAACCGGATCGGAGGATTCGTCCTGCCTCATCAGCTTTTCCTCCCAACACTTGAATTTCGAGACTGACCCCAATCACCCATGCTGCATAGGCGGTGGTCCGCTTACCGCTTACCACCTATCAGCGTCTTGCAGCGCAACGCCGCCAACCCATCATCCTCGCCGCCTGCTGGGCACACACCCGCCGCAAGTTCCACGAAGCCCGCGAACAATTGCCCCGTCTCGTTGGCTGGATCCTCCGGCAGATCGGCCACCTCTACAGCATCGAGAAGAACCTCCGGAAGCAACGCGCCGGACCCAGGCTTCGCCAGGCAATCCGCGCCAGCCAGAGCACACCCATCTATCAGAGACTCGGCAAGGTCCTCGCCAAGCTTTCGTCGCGCCGCTCCATCCTGCCCAAAAGCAACCTCGGCATGGCCCTTCGCTACGCCATTGAATTGCTGCCTCGGCTAGGTGTCTTTCTGCAAAACGGCCGTGTCGAACTAGACACCAACCTGGTCGAAAACGCCATCCGGCCCACCGCTGTTGGCAAGAAAAACTGGCTCTTTATCGGACATAAGGAAAGCGGCTGGAAAGCCGCCATCCTCTACACCCTGATCGGAAACTGCCGCCAGCTTGGCATTGATCCCCATGCCTACCTCAAGGATGTTCTTGAGAAACTGCCGTCCGCCACCAACCACACGGTCGAGGAACTGCTACCAGCCAACTGGGCCCAGCAATCCCGCGTCCGGAGCGTCATCAAGGCATAAGTGACGTAACCTGTCTGACTACGACATTTATACCTACAAAAGAGGTGGTTCACTTACCGCTTACTGATGACCAAGCTTCTTCATCTGATTTTTGGTATCCTCCGCTCAGGGAAGCCCTTCGATCCAGATCACCAAGGAACTCCCAAAATGGTAAAAATAACCGCTTGATTCCAACACCGTAACTGACCCCAATCAGGTTCGCTCAGATGGCGCGCTGGGTTCATTTCTGATTATAAGTCACCAAATCAGGCGACTCGTTGTTTTTGATTTTATCAATTCTATTTTCAAATATCTTAATTATTTCTTGACCTCTCGGTGAAGAGCTATCGCTATATCTTTTTTTTACCTTTTCTAAAGCTGCCAATGCCAACTCGACCCTCATCTCTTTGAGTGATTTCCCACTCCTCGATTGAAGCCACTCTTTTATATTATTCCTATCAGTTACTCTGAAAAAAATATAGTCAAGAGGCCACTCCCCTTCGATCTTTTTTTGGATAATTCCAAATACGACATCTCCAACTTCAGTCATATACTTTCCAGTTACCTCACCTGTAATAGGGTCTCTCTTGACTCTCGCTTCTTGGAGATAATTGGAAGCCACTTGGTGGTTATCCACTTCTTTAAGCAGCTCAAAAATCGCTTCATCCCCAGCTTTTTCCAACGCACCCAGACCCACATAGACATCCTCTATTTTTGACCCAGAAGCTACCTTTGCAACGGATTGCTTGATCGTTGCTGGCCAGTTTATCTCAGAGGCATAGCAACCAGAACATAACATCATCAACAAAGACAAGCAGCTTGCCATGTTAGACATAAATTTAAATTTCATATTTGATGGTAATTTACCAAATCATTGGTATTTGATCAGCCCTAACTCCAGTCCCTGGTGTAGGTGGCTGGGGATTTTTATATTTTTTCCATCCGTCACCCGGCAAAGGATTGTTCACATCGTGTATATTACCTGTAGATAATATTCCGTCATCAATTTGAAGCGTTCGTTGGGCCAAACTACCGTTCCCACAAATTGCAAATGCGGCCCAGTAGTGCTCATAGCTGGAGTTATCCGCTTCAGCACCCTCTAGTTTTGCAGCCCACTTCTTGAGCTTAAGTCCTTTTGGAATTTTAACAAAATTCTCTGCCCATTCATAGCACAAATAGCCACCAACCGAAGACTCAGAAGGATTATTCCCCCTACCACAATTCTTACTCCATGTATCTATAATTTTAGCAGCCAATTTTCTGGCCTCTTCTTTACAATCTTTCTCTTCATTTTCAATATCTTTCATAGCATAATTCTCACATATGCCTACCAACTTTTTCTCCAACTTTTCGAAGCCTTTTAATCCCGCCTCTTTTTGTTTTTTCCACTTCTCTCTATTCATTGCAATCCGCTCCTCATGAGTCGGGATGTAATTTTCTTGACGCCCTAATACATCAATTAAATTTATGCCATCATTCCCAACAAACCCAAATAGATTCACCCCACCTTGTTCTTCAATGGGATCCTTGCTTGTCCAACGTCCTGCCACTGGATCATAATAGCGATATCCATAATAAGGCAATCCGCTCTCCGCATCCGTATACTTCGTACTAAAACCAAATGCCAGACGTGGCAATGTTGTACCGACTCCTGTCAGCTTGTAGTTGGCCACCAATTGTCCGAAGGGCGAGTAATCCTTCCTGCCTAAAACCGCACCAGCAGTATCGATCCAGGCACTGATATTTCCATTACCGTCGTAAGCCGGATAGGCTGTGGCAGCAGGGTTGAGAAGGTGGCTGGCGAGCAGACCACCGACACCACCCGCACCTTGCTGACTACCGGAAAGATCAACACCCCATGAGTGAGTCGCCTGAAGTGTGAGAGTCGTTCCGGTAGCTGTAGTGGAGCTATACTCAGCAATCAGGTTCCATTCATCATACAGGAAACGCTGACTGCTGACGAAAGTCCATGTAGGCGTGCTTGTGAGGTTGGTCGTGGTGTAGACGGTTTTGGCCACGCGTCGCCCTTGGCTGTCGTAGGTGTAATCCAGCATCTGCCGGGGAACACCCACGGCAGATGCATAAGCAATGGCAGCGGTTTGCATACTGACAAGACGGTTCTCAGCATCCCACGTGTAATCCCATTTTCCATCCGATGTCAAATTCCCATCCAGATCATAAGTGGGATTGACCACATTTTTCGGTGTCCAGGTCCTGCCACTGATCGTTACCCCATTGCTGACAATACTATCGTTACTCCATGCCGGGGCACTCGTATTGGTGGCATTGAGTTTTTTCCAATAAAAGCCCAGACCACCTTCGCGGGTGGCGGTGCTGCCATTGATCGTAACGGCATTCGCCACCGGGGCCTCGCCCATCAGGAAACGCCCGTTCTGTGTAGTTACAGAGCCGTATTGATTAAGAGCATTTGCGGTATAAGTGACTCCGGTATCCGTTCCTCCGTGGACAGTACTGATACGATTTCCGATTTCATCATAAGTGAAGGAAAAGGTATGGCCTGGAATGGCTGTGGCATCCGGGAATTTTTTGATTCCTGAAATCACCTGCCCCTTGTCATCATAATCATAGTCCCAGCGCTGCCCATTTTCGCGGGTCGCCCGGGTGCGGCGGCCTACCGTATCGAGTTGATAACCATGACGGGACAAGTCACTTCCGAATGCATTTGCCGTTACAATGCCCGTGAGACGGCCCATCCGATCATGATAGAGAGTGCGATTGAGGACGGTGGTTGCCCCATTGACGGTTGAAAGGCCAGCTAGCATGGATGTGCCAGGCAGGTACTGATGGGTATGGGTGCTGCCAGCGGAAGTCACTGTTTTTAAGCGGCCCTCACCATCGTATGCCCACACAGATGAAGGGCCACTAGCTGCAACCGAATAGCCGGATGGACGGGAGAAGGAGTCAAACGTATAATCCAATTGTCGCGAAGCAAGCAGGCCACTCGCTCCATAGGTAATCAGATCGGTAAGCCCCGTTACCGAGTCATAGGTATAGCTTCTGGTTCCAGAAGCATCCGTAATTGATGCAGGGCGGCCGAGGCGGTCCGGTGTCACAGAGACATCCGTGGTGCCTGTAGGGTAGTCCGTCAAAGTCAAGTCCCCGAATGCATTATAACTGTAAGTGGTGGTAAGGTTGCGTGCCCATTTCCGGGTATTGAGAAGACCATTGGAATAGTAGGTGTAGACAACCTTTTGATTGGCTGCATCGATCTTTTCAAGAAGCAGGCCCGTCGCGGGGGAATAAGTCCATTGGGTGAGGTCTCCCGGCGATGCGGCAGTGGGGTAAGTGCGCATGGAATTCATCTCACCATATACATTGTAACCGTAAGTAATCCTAGAGTTTCCGTTACCCTTGGTCTCCACCAATTGCCCAAGATTATTGTAAAGACTCTCGGTGACTTCAAGTTCGGGATTGGTGACCTTCCAGGAAAGTCCCGCGTTTGTATGGGTAGCTGGATAATACTGATAAGACGTAATCTTGCCGAAGTGGTCCGACGTGGATTCCAATTGGCCCAGCGAATTATAAGTATAGCGGGTAACGCCTCCGGTAGCAGATACCTTCCGGATAAGGCGACCAGAGCTATCATAGGCCATGGTTTCCGGTCCTGTGGTTCCATAGGCAGATGAGGAAACCGGCCGGCCATGGAAATTGACCACCTGAGAATCAGGAGAGGCGGTCGTGGCAGAATCATCGCTGGTTTGCAAAGAAATCGACTTCGCAAAAAAGACATCGCGATTTCGGGTGATGGTCCTGGTGGCTTGGCTCACATTGGTGACCCAACGCATTCCTGGCCCATACTCCGGGTGAGTGATCTGCTGGGGACTAAGCGCTTCCAATGTGGTCTGAGTGTAGGCGGCAGTGGTTGAGTTTGTGTGAAATTTCCGGACCATTGTTCGCCAATACCATACACCCCCACTTGTGAACAAATCCTTGGCAGTTTCGGTAAGACGGTCCGAACTAGATATCACGGGACCATTCGAATCCGATTCCTGACCTGAAAGAGTGTAGTGCCCCATTGCAGCGGCGGCGGAGATGGAGGGGTCATTGCTGATCTGGCGAGTCGTATTTGCCGCAGAGGAGATGATCGCCAGCAGAGCATTGGAGGTCGATGCATACTGATAGGTTCGGGATATATCCGTATTGCCACCAGTGGGATCCGGAGACCGCTCAATGGCTGTGGAGCCATCCAAGTAATTCACCACCGTCTTGCGACGGTCACTATTCACGCCACCAATGCGAGTAGTAACGGAAGGAAGGTTCGTTGATGGATCAATGGCGTAGCTGTAGAAAACCGGTACCACAGCTGTTCCCGTGGTGGAAATGAGCTGACCATCCAAGTGGCGGCTCTGTATGTTGGTCACTCCTCCAGGGCCAACGCGGGTCACTGTTCGCCCCCCGTCCGCGTAGGTTGTGGTGGTAACGGCACCAATGGAGTCCTGAGTGGAAATTACACGGTCAGCCTTATCCGTCATTTCCAGAAACATCACCTTGCCATCAAGAGTAGTGGTAGAAGTGAGCCCTACTTTACTGAATGTACTTATAACAGCAGGTACATCGCCATTTCCAAAAGTGGTTTGACGGATGAGTTCCCCCTCGGAATTGATTTCCATCTCGGTCATCCCACCTTCCTCATTCCAGTTGCGGGTGATGAAAAGAGATACGTATTGAGTGCGGGAGATATAATTCCCATTGATTTTCACCCCGATATGGCGGCGCAGTCCACTGGTCTCATATTCATGATCCTTGGCCACCGCCAACACATAGGAGCCCGAGGCATTGCACACGTAGGTTTCCTCCCGGAGAATCCCCAAGGGGCCTTTGATCGTCACTTCCTTTGTGCTATGCAGTGGGACATTGGTAAAATCCGCAGGATTCGATCCGGCATTGGGGCTGGCAATGTATCCCTTAGTTCTGGAACTTTTAATAATAGTCTCTCCATTCAATGTCAGTTTTTCGTAACCATAAAGAGTGGCGGAGCTGCTTTGGTCCCAAGTCATCAAAAGGCGCCCTGCAAGAAATTGATCCGAATAGTCTCCTGAATAACTGAGGGAATAGGAATTGATCGAGACAGAATTCGTTCGATCAACGCCATTGGAAGATCGGGTGTAAGTCGGCTCTTCGGAAGTATACGAGGAACTGCCAGACATTTTTACCCCCATATCATACTGTATGGAGAGGTCCACCAGATAAGAGCTTTGGCTGTAACCACTGCCCGTGGTGTAACCGCTTTTCTTCAACACTTTCCCAGCGGTGGGCAAAGACCAGACTCCACCACTATAGACAAGATTGGCGGAAGAAAGCCATGGAGAATAGGTAATCGTTGAGCTTCCAGAATACTGATAGAACTGCCAGGAACCATCTGGGTTCACCACCGACCTTATTTGGCCATCGCCGTAGTAGGAAGTTTGAGTGACCAGTTCATCTCCCACGGCTGAACTCGGATCCACGGTTTTCATCGTGGGGAAATACTGATTGTTGATAAGGGAAAACTCTTCAAGAACCGAAGAGGTCTCAATCCCATCTTTCGTCACCGTCGTCTGCCGCTGCCACGAAGTGGAGCCGGTGGCGGGCGGGACTACCTGTTGCTCGGTGACCATCGTGCCTACCATTTCACGGGAAGTCAGCCCATTCAGACTGGAGAGGAAGGTCCGGGTTTCAACCATTCCATTGAGAGACTGAACCAATCTCACTCCAATAAAAGAAGAGACATTGGTAACCGATTCGATGCGATACCAGTTGCGAGGCTCACCAGTGAAACTCTGGGTGCTGGAATTATATTGCGAGGGATCATACACACGGATGAGTGATTCAGCCCCCCCTTCCCAATTGGTGGCGGTTTGAGTAGTAGAGTTCCAGCCAGTGACCCGATACACTCCTTGTGGCGTGACGTAAAGTTTTTCCAGGACCACGCCCTGACCATTGGCCACTGTGGGTTTTGCAATCAATGAATTCACAGCACTGATGGCCGAATATTCCAAAGATGCCGTCGCACTGGATGAAGCACTGATAGGGCCAGCGATGGTAAGCTTGCCTGCGGATCGGTAACCCTCAGGCATCAGTATCGAACCCATCGGAATCTTCAAACTTACTCCCGTTGGTTGAACAGTCGGGGTCGTGGCTCCCTCCTGCTTAACATACTGCGGTACTGAGGTTTCCACACTTGCACCGCCACCGCCACCGCCACCGCTGTCACCATCATCAGAGGCGGCATCCGTGACCCGAATAAAAACTGACCTAGGATTAAAGTCAGTTACAGTGGTATTGTCAGGACCGTAAATTAGTTTGATTTCAACCTGTTTTCCCTTTTTCCAAGTTCCGTTGGCGCCCCCTCCATCAGTCGAATATTCCATCCGGCAGTGAGGAAAATAGACAATAGGATCTGAGTCGCATGGCGCATAAAAATAGCCTTCACCATTCGTGGCTTGGAGAGTTATCTCGTATTCTTGATCTTCCTTCATTTTCAAAGGAGGACTATCTGAGCGTTGCTCGACGCCATCGACATACAATGTTAGTCCCTGTTGATCAGGATAGCTCATCTCCATCTTCACCTCGGGATTAGGGCAACCACAATCCGCCTGAAGACCAGACCATGGAATCAAGAGTAAAAGGGTGATGAGCCAGAAAGGAAATGGCGGGCTAAAACGCTTCATGAGAATAAAAGGAAAGAAATGAAAAATTATCGTTAGATTACTGTAATGGCGTAATCACAATCAGGGAACTGGCTACAAAATCGGATTTATTTGCCACGAGCGGAGATGTGTCCATCCCATCCGGAATGCCATCTCCATCCGTGTCTGTGAGGAGAGGGTCGGTTCCGGCGGCAATTTCGAGTTGATCACTGATGCCGTCACCGTCCGTATCGCCATCGTCATGCCAACCACCCTGCCAAGCACCGTTGAGCTGGCCGGATAAATCTGGAATCTGATCGCCATTGATGTCTTCAGTCAGCCGAAGGGCGAAGACATTTTTCAACTGTCCAATGGTTGCTGCGCTGTAGTTTTTGTCGTCCGCAGTGCTCAATGACCAGGGATAGTGCGTCCCTGTGGAATGGGTTCCATTGGCAATTCTTTCCTGCTCCAGCCATGTGGGAGCTGCGGCATTCAGGTGATTGTAAAAAGGTGCGGCAATGGCCTTGAGTTGTCCTACCAGCAAAGGAGCGCGCTGGGCTTCAAACTCTGCCGCTGTCACAGGAGCCGTCCATCCATTGGGTAGCGGCTTTCCCGGGCCGATGAGATCATTGCTGATCTGTGATGCCAGATCTGGATCGATTTGTGTGATGGTAGCGAGTGCACGGTAGGCCATCCATTTGGCCTGCCCGATGTTTGCCACCCCCTTGTTGTTGGAGGGATTGGCATTCACGGCGGGTGGAGAGCCGGAGGTCCACCAGGCGGGGACAGCGACGGCAATATCCGACAGGGCGGCAAACAAAACCGTAGCGGTGATAGAACTGAAAATGATTTTCATAAGTGGATCTAATTCCAATCAGTTTTTATTTTTTCTCCGAATCGCTTTTCTGAATCGGCTCTTCCTGGAATGGAAGAGGGTTGGTGAGTCTGGAATTGCTGCTTCTCAGTACGTTGGCATCCACTTTTGGAATTCGATCCAATGTTAGAAGTCCATTGACCTCCGTCCAAAAGTCCGCAGTCTGGGTATAGACACCGGCTGACACCCCCTGGCTGCGGAGATCTTCCATTTGACGCATCGTGAGCATGTAGCGGGCACACCAGTCATCCAGGGAATTGCAAGTCCCTCCATATCCCCACGTCTTCTTGCTTGGGTCTGCAACATGTCCTTCCACCGCCCAAGGATAGCCGCCCATTTCCCCTGCCACCTTGACGTAATCCGTGAATCGGGAATCTGCGAAAGGAAACGAAGGATGAGGGTAATTGTGCGCGGATACGATATCACCCACC
>Ga0157373_10001494_pt1 | contig 17828 bp, 17 predicted proteins | sample C65metaG_FD_113460 | JGI IMG/M metagenome (GOLD analysis project Ga0157373, IMG submission 113460) | Corn rhizosphere microbial communities from Kellogg Biological Station, Michigan, USA - C6-5 metaG | ecosystem: Host-associated > Plants > Roots > Rhizosphere > Soil | place: USA: Michigan... | reverse complement strand
GGTGCGGTCACCGTCTCGCAGGTCTTCTCCTACGGCCCCTATGGCGAGCCGGGCGGCGCCAACTGGTCGGGCCCCAGGTTCCGCTACACCGGCCAGATCATGCTGCCCGAGGCCAAGCTCTACTACTACAAGGCCAGGGTCTATGACCCCACCATGGGGCGGTTCCTTCAGACGGATCCGATAGGGTACAAGGACGACTTCAATCTGTACGCGTATGTCGGTGGGGATCCGTTGAATCGGCTTGATCCGACCGGCGAGGAAAATTTTCGAATATACCGAGAGATACTGTTCCCCGGTAGCGGCATTTACCACAGCGCAGCGATAGTTGCCGAGTGTCGGGGTTGCCAAATTCAACGCTATTTTGGATATGGTCCGGAGAATGAAGACCCGCGAAATCCCGGAAGGCTGGTTGAACAAAACGGCAGCAACTCCGCGACTGAGCGCGCCGATCGGGAATCTTGGGTGGACGCCGCCAAGTTCGGAATCGGGTGGCACGGCTTACATGGGGTTTTCATAAAAACCGGAAACGATCCAGATGCAGACGTAATTGACCGTGGAGAGCTGGCCGACAAAACGCTGGGCACCGTGTCTCGTCCCGGCAAGGTCGATTACAACGCATTAGGAGTGAATAGTAATACTGCAAATCAGTATGTGAGCGCTGGGCGGGGAACGCGCCCAACCTTTACGCCCGGCGCTGCCGCACCTGGGGCGGGTCTTACCAAAGAGTTGCCGGATATGCAGAAAAAGCAGTGCTCTGCCCCTACGGGGTCGAAAATCCCGGTGTGCCTATGAAGCGGTATGGGGGATGGACGATCGCGGCGCTCGCGCTGTTCGGCGTGCTCACGCTTTCCCTTTGGTTCTTTAGCAATCAAGTCAACCGATTGGCGTTGGTTAGTGACGCAGGATTTCTTGAGCGGGGATCAATGTTTGGCGTGACCATCGGCTCTCCAGTAGGGGAAATTGAGAGCGCGGTTCGGCAATACGGGTTCAAACCATATAAAATCGGGGTTCGGGACACGTGCCTTCATCATGACTATGAGCGGAGCATCCGTATTAACGTGTATACCGACGATACTTGGCGGCGCGGCACATTGTGTATTGCCTACAATAACTCCACGCACCGGGTCACCGCGATCGAGTGGTCCTACGCCGCCTTCATCGTCGAATTGTGAGCGGTCCGCAGGTTCGGGAGAATGGCGCCACGACGGCGTCGTGGTGTTCCTGTACCCTAAATCACTTCCATGTACACCGGATCCATCCGCTCTGCAGGGATGGATTCACGACGGCAGTTTGCGCCAAACAAGACACATCAGGATCCTATATGGTGGAAAAAATAACCTTCCGTGAGACTGAGCGCGGTATTGAGATATCGGTGGATGATGAGGCAGGGCTACTCGGGCTGCGCGCAGTCCTGATGAGCGCCAAGTTTGTGTGGGAGCCAAGAGCGGATGCGCTTCTGAGCCCCATCATTAATGGGTTGCTCCACTTTATTCAGGATCAGTTGACGTCTCGTTATGGGATGACGGAAGGAGACTGGCATGATAGTCTGCCGGAAGAGACGAAGCGCCGGATAATTGACGAGGTTAATTACTGCGTTGGGAGGCATCCAGGAATTGGTGACCCCGACCGGGATATAATTGCGGAAGCCCTTTATCCATTTAGGCGATAGGCTCTTCCCCCAGTGCTGTTGGTACGGTGGCAACGCACTTAGGCGAGCGCCTTCCAGCGCCTGTCAGGCGGGGGCCACGGGCGCGGATGGGCCTGACCGGATCGGCCGCAACGTCTATGACCTGGCCGGTCAGCTGTTGCGGGAGACGAGGGGGGAGATGACCTCGCTGGTGGAGGACTATGCGACCTACACCTATACGCCTAACGGCCAGCGGGCCTCGGTAAAGGACGCCAACGGCAACCTCTCGGCCTACGAGTTTGTTTTGGTTCGTCAGCGATCAAGCCAACCGCCTGGCTTTGACTAGTGATGCCGGATTCTTGGAACGGGGAGAGAAGTTCGGCGTATCAATCGGCTCTCCAGTAAGCGGTGTTGAGAGGGCAGTTCGGCAATTTGGGTTTAAACGGTACAAGATTGGCGTTAGGGATACGTGCCTTCATCACGAGTATGACCGAAGCGCCCTCATTGACGTGTACACCGACGACACATGGCGCCGCGCCACATTGTGTGTCACTTATAATAGCCCTACGCGTCGCATCATTGCGCTCGAGTGGTCTTATGCTGCGTTCGTGGTGGAGTTATAACTAACCTTAGCGCGATGCCGGTAACAGAAGCTTCGATTTCGGACGGTGATGGCCCGATCTTGCTATCGATAGCTTGACTCCTCGTGGCTCGTACAGCTGGCGTTTATGTAGATAGCTAACGGCGCAGGTCTTGACCCCTGTTGGGCAGAAAGACGACCCGAAACGTCCGCTGTGATCCGGAAAGCGGCGCTTGCAAGGGGGCGCACGCAGCGACTGCCGCGAGAGCCCGAGCTTCGGCTACCAGCCGATGGTCCGTCAATGCGGCGGCCATCGGACGAATGATGCGTGGCGGTACGGCCAATGCGCCGCGGTCGTTGAGCGTTATCTCGAGCGTGACGGGCACCGTCGAGTTTTCCGGCATTCGACGCCAGCACGGCTCGATCTGACCCCACAGTCCGCCGGAGGAGACGTCCTGACTGCGCTCACCATTTCGTGTGGCGGCCTGTGCCTCATCGCCCTGCGTTTCGTGGCCAGCACGATCAGAACCCACGCCTTCGCGGCCTGTTGCATTCGCCTGGGACTGACCAGCGCCATTTGCGGCCGCGCGCGCCTGTTCGCGGTCGATCTCGCTGAAGAGCGCTGCAAGATCGCTGTGCTGTTCGGCCGGCTTGTCCTGGCCGTTGAGGTCAGACTGCGTGGCGCGGATGCGCTGGAACAGACTCTCGAGTTCGCTCTGCTGACTTGAGGAGGCGCTGGGCGCCGGGGCGCCTTCGAAGCCGGATAACGTCACCTCGACCGCGTCGCCGTATCGCGCGTCGGGCATCCCACCGGAAATCACCCCTGAGGCCGAAGCAAAGATCGACATGGCGAAAATGAGATGAAGCGCCGTTGACGCAGCGATTGCGCGCCAGGGCGTCCGCTTGCGCACAGAGTCGCAGCGCTTCCCTTCCGCTCCCCCCGCCTCTCGAATCATGAGGTGTAACGACGCATGGACATAAGCTGTGAGTTGCATGAGTAGCGCCGCGTGGTAGCGTCGTCGCCGAAAAAGTTCTGAAGTTGCGTGGGGAAGGGGGCAAGCGGGCGGATCGCCAAGTGGCGATGGGCCTGCTCCAACTCAGATGAGGTCTGGCGACAGCCGAAAGGCTTTGATCCGGCGTGGTTTTTCGAGCAGCTCCGCGGGCTTTGCCGCCGTGGACGCGCTGGTGGCGCTTACCATTCTCGCATCGACGCTGATCCTGGCTTTGGGCGCTGCGGGATCGGCTCAGCGAGCCGCCGCCGCCGGGCTGGAGGCGCGGCGGGTTCAACTGCTGCTAGGCTTTCTGATGATCCTGCCGAAGGACCGATTGGGAATCTGGAGCGGCGCCGACCGCGGGCTGGACTGGACCCTGGAGCTTTCGCGAGCGGCCGATGGTTCCATCCAGGGCGTCTGGCCCCTTTGCCGTCGCGTTGCGAAGGCCAGCAATCCTCGGACTGGCCGGCACTATGATCTATCGACGATCGAAACCTGCTCGCTGGGCGTGCCGCGATGAGTGAGGATGGGTACACCCTGGCCGAAATGCTCGCGGCCCTTTTGATGATCGGCCTGGCGATGGCGGGTCTGACGCAGGCGATGCGAGTGCTGGGTCTCTTTCAGGGCTCCACAACGCGCCTGGAAGGACAACAACGCGCGATACGGATCGCCGAATTGGATCTGGCGAACCTGATGGACGGGCAGGGCCCTTTCCGCTCAACCGAGCCTACCTTCCGTGGCGATCCCACCGCCTTCCAGTTTGACTGCGGCCGGCCCAAGCCTTGTGGGGCCCGGCTGGAGGTGGAGACTAGCGCCGTCCGCATTGTTACCTCTAACGACCGCGGAGATGAGCAGGCCGCGCTCTTGCCCGATGGGGCCGATGGCCATTTCATCTATGTGGGCGACAAAGCGGCCCTCAATCGCTGGCCGCCGGCCGGAGAGCGTCAAACGCTCAAGGCGATAAATCTTGTGCAAGGATCGGGTCAGGCGCCGCTTCTAACTGCCCGTTTGTGGGTGGAACAGGGCGCCGACTGCGCCTTCGACGCCATCGCGCAGGACTGTCGCGAGGCGGCGCAATGAGCAACATCTCCCCACTTCAACGACCGGTGGAGGGCGAAGCCGAAGGGGCGGGGCAAGGTTCCCCTCCCGAGCCGAAGCTGTTCGTACGCGCCATCACGACGCCGCCCGGGTTTCCTTGGGACCAGGCGCGCGCCGCGGGTCTGGAAGCTAGGGTTGGCGCGCCGCTTCCGATTGCGCACGTCGTCTACCAGCTGAAGCGATTGGAGCCGTGGTCGGCGGGAAAGAGCGGCCGTTATGCGGTCGCCTATGTAAGGGCCGACGAGGTGAAGGGTCAGCTCCGAGCGACCGGGGAGGTGGACGGCCGTCATGTGCCATTCGTCTTCCTCTCGCCCCGCGAACAGGAGCGCCGGCTTAGAAGCCTATTATTCGTCGCAGTGGCCACGGGGTTAGCGACCGCGTTACTCGTCATCGGTGCGGGAACGGCGCTCCGTACGCGCGCGCAGGACGAGACATCTCTGGCCGATCTCGAACGAACGGTCGCCGTGCGCGGTCGAGATGTGAAGACCCAGCAGCTTGGAAGGCAGGAAGCGCGGGCGCTGGACGAGGAAGGCGTCTCCCGGCGCCGGATGAATGATTTTCTCAACGATCTCGCGTGGGCTTCAAACGCGAAGGCCCCGGACGCGCGGGTTCAGGCGCTGCACTGGGATCGTGGGTATCTGGGTGTGGAGGCGAGGGGCGACGCCGCACCCTTCCTGGAAACGGGCAGGCATGTTGAGCGCGCGCCCAAACCCGTGAAGCGTGGAGTCTGGCTGTGGGGCGTTTCGCCGGGGAGCAGCCAATGAGCGCCCTCGAGCTGCTGCAGGGCGAGCGTCGCGAAAGGTCGCCGGAGCAACCATCCTCCCTCTTCGTTGTGGCGACGGGCGCCGCCGTTGCGGTAGCCGCCGTTGCATTTTGGGGATTATCCTTGATCGCTGCTCCTTCCAGCGCGGGGGGCCGGCTGAACGCCGCCACGTTACGGATCGCCGCGATGGAGACCGCGATGGCAAGCAGCGGCGCAGTCTCTCCCTATCCGGCTGGCGCGGTCTGCCCCTCAAAAACGGAGGGCGACCGCCTTGTGCAACGACGCGTGGGAGAAGCCGCAGCCGCGGCGGGGATTTCGCTCACGGATGTGACCGTTGCGCAGGGCTCCGGCAACGAGGCCAGCGGGCTGACGCCGATCTCCATCTCGTTCAGCGCGCGGGCTCAATACGATGTGCTGCTGAAGTTTCTGGGGGCGCTTGGCGAGAGCCAACCTGAGATATTTGTCGATACGGCGGACATCACGCCCGACACCTCCGTTGCATCCCTTCAATTTTCAGGACGAGCGCTATGCTGGACCGTCGCGCGTCAGTAATGGTCGCGCTCCCGCCGGCGGGCCTCGCACTGGGGCTGGCCGTATGGCTCGTGGTTGGCCGTGGAGTGACAGAGGACGCGATCCAGATCCTCCGAGCCCGACTCAATGCCATGCCGACGGGAACGCACGCCTCACCAGGATCCGACGCCGACGCCATCGCGCAAGCCGTGGCCAAGCCTCTCTTCGCGTTGACGACTGGCCCCGGCGCCGTTGCCGAGGTCGCGATCAGGCTTGAAGGGGTCGCCCGCTCACCGGGCCGCATCGCAGCCTTGCTGTCGATCGGGGGCAAGCCCGCTCAATGGGTTGCGCAGGGCGAAATGTCCGAGGGCGTCGTCCTTCAGGATGTGACCGGTTCAAAAGTGATCGTCGACACGCCGCTCGGCCTTCGAGAGGTCAAACTCGGGGAAAGCACAGGGCCCGCGCAAGGCGCGGCGGACATATCCGCGCCGCAGGAAATACCGCCGGGTTATCGCTCTCCGCCGCCTCCGGCGAGCGCGCCCGCGATGGGGGGATAGACACAGCACGTGGTTGCCAGAGTTTTTTCGAACGGCTCAAGGTCAGCCTTCAAAGGCCCGCTGCTTGCCCTGGCCCTGACGCTGGCCGGCATTTCGACGGTTGCCGCCCTGCCGGCCGCCGCGGCCGAACGGGCGGAATCGTTCACCTTCGCCTTCCAGGACGCGCCCGTGGCTCAGGTGGCGCAGGAAATCCTCGGGTCGGCTCTGGGGCTGAACTTCACGGTTGATCCTTCGGTCACTGGGACAATGTCGTTCCGAATCGACCACAGGCTCACCCGAGCCCAATTGCTCGAGGCGTTCGAAGCAGCTTTGGACGCCAACGACATCGCCCTGGTGCGCAACGGCGACAGCCTCACCCTCACGCCGCAATCGAAGGCCAGGAGTTCGGCCGGAATCAGGACGACCTCGGAGGGCGTGTCGCGGGCCGGCTATCAGGTCGTGGCCGTACCATTGTCCTATGTGGCGCCGTCGGAAGTGGCTAAGGCGTTTGAAGCGATCGGCACGTCAAAATCGGTCGTCTACACCAACGACAAACTCGGTCTGCTGCTTCTTGGCGGCTCAGGGTCTGAGCTCGAAGCCGCCCTGCAGACCGTGAAGGTCTTCGACCAAAGCGGCCTTCAGGGCTCGAAAATCCGTTGGTTCGAATTGCAGAATGCCTCGGCCGCGACCGTCTCGGACGAGTTGGACCGGGTGCTGCAGGGGGCGGGTGTTTTCGGCGTCACGGTCGTGCCGTTGAAGCGGTTGAACGGCCTTTTCGTTTTTGGCCATTCGGCGGAGGCGTTGGATGAGGTCGGTCACTGGGTAGGCCAGCTCGACGTCCAGTCGAAGGACGAGGCGCTGTCCCTGTGGACCTACCACCCTAAAAACGTTTCGGCGGAGTCACTGGGGAGGACGCTCAACAGCGTTCTTTCCGGTCAGACCAGCAGCGGGACGACCGCCGTCGGCTCGACTGATAGCGGAACGGCGACGGCGCCGGCCTCGGCGGCGCCAGCCTCAACGGCGCAATCGACCTCATTTATCAGCTCTGGCGAGGATGCGGTTCGGGTCGGGGTGGATGTGGAGTCGAACACATTGCTGATCTCCGCTCCGCCACCCCGCTGGGTTCAAATTCAGAAAATCCTCGACGAAATCGACAAGCGGCCCAGCCAGATCCTCATCGAGGCGACTATTCTTGAGGTGACGCTCTCTAACGAATTTCGAATGGGTGTCGACTGGTCTGTCTTGAGCAACGCAGGCAAGTTGAAAATCACATCGACCGCGGATCAGGCCGGCGTCGTTGGGCCTACATTCCCAGGCATCTCGATTACTTTTCTGGATAGCGACGTTCGGGCCGCCATCAGCGCGCTCGGTTCCAAAACGGATGTTGAGGTCGTTTCCGCGCCGAAGATAGTCACGCTCGCCAACCACACAGCCAAGCTACAGGTCGGCGATCAGGTGCCGGTCGTTGTGCAATCCGCCCGCAGCGCAACCAATCCGGATGCGCCCCTCGTTGTCACAACCGAGTACCGAAACACCGGCGTGATCCTGGACGTGACGCCACGAGTTAGCGGCGACGACGATGTCCTGCTCGACATCTCTCAGGAGGTGAGTTCGGTCGCCAAGACGACGAGCTCCGGGATCGACTCGCCTACCATCCAGGAGCGCCGGATCGACAGCACGCTCGTCCTGCACGACGGCGGCGTCGTCGCTCTCGGCGGCCTGATCAGCACGACCAAGGACAACGGCTCTTCCGGCGTGCCCTGGATCAAGGATGTCCCGGGTGTCGGCCTGCTGTTCAAGACGGGTTCGAAGGACCAGCGGCGGACCGAGTTGATCGTCCTGCTCAGCGCCAGGATCATGCGCGACAGTCAATCGTCCGATGCGGTCATGACAGACCTTCTGTCCGACATGCGAGAGGTGCAGAGCCGTGGCCTGCTATCCCGGTGAGCTCAATGACGCCGGCTATGCGACGCCGCTTGCACTGGCGATGTGCTTGGCGATCTCGCTTTCGGTCGCAGCGCTGATGAGTGCTTCGACGTCCGACTTGCAGTTGGCGCGCCGGGATCTTGATCGCCAGCGTGCGGAATATGCCCTTGCGGGAGAACAGGCCGTGGCGGCCATGACGGTCGCCCAAAGCAGGGGCGGCTCGCGGCTGCAATGGATCAGGTCCGGCGATGGCGGCGAGGTGGAGATCATGGCGGAGGCCCAGGCGCAAAAGCTAAGCTACGACGCCGCGGCCGATCTGCCCGCGACGGCTGTTCAGGCGCTGGCCGTCCAAAGCCCTGACGCGCTTCGCACGCGACTACGCACTCTTGATGATCAGGCCGGAGCGGACGGGTTGCTGGAAACTCTGGATGACAGTCAGCTTTGGAGATTGTGCGCGCCCGCGCTCATCTCCCGATACGGCGCGGCGGAAAAACTCGTGGTGACAAAGCCCGTCTTGCCGGGTGCGGGCGTATCGGCCGCGGCGTCAAAGGTCGGAGAACTCTGGCGTGTTCGTGTCAGCGGGGCGGGGTGGGTAGATGAGCGCACCGTGCGGTTCACGGGCGATCAGCGCCGACCGGCGGCGGTCGTGGAACGCCGGTTCTTTCGGGGCGAAAAGGTGGGGAACAGATGCGACGCAGTATTCGACGCTGTCGCCAAGGCCGGCTGAGGCCTGACGACGGCTACACCCTGACCGAGATGCTGGTGGTCATCGGTATCATCGGCCTGATCGCCGCCGTGCTGACGCCAGGCCTGATCGGCCAGATGTCGCGCGCTCGCAGCAAGGCAGCTCAGCTGCAGCTGGAAACCCTCGTCAACGCGGTTGAAATGTTCCGGGCAGACGTGGGCCGCTATCCCAGCCAGGAGGAAGGCTTGCCTGCGCTGGTGCACAGTCCGGCGGCGCTGGATGGCTGGACGGGGCCCTACGTTCGCGACAGCAAAGCGCTTCAGGATCCCTGGGGCAGGCCGATTCTCTACTCAAGTGATCCGGAGCATCAGCGGTTTGCCGTGGAATCTCTCGGCGCTGACGGCCGCACCGGCGGTGAGGGCGTAGACCACGATCTACGCGCACCCGCCGAATGACGAACCCATTCGGCATAGCACTCGCCGCTTTGGTCGGCAGTTGCGTAGGCAGCTTTGCGGCCACCTTGGCGGTGCGGGTCGCTAGACAGGAGCAGTCCGTGTTCGGACGATCCGCGTGCGACAGCTGCGGTGTTTCCCTTAGCTTTGCGCGAACCGTCCCGCTCGTCTCATATGTCCAGAGCGGCGGCGCCTGCCGGGTCTGCAGCGGCCGCATTGATCCCGCCCATTTCACCGGCGAGGCGTTGGGGGCGGGGATTGCGGCGGCCGCCTTTTGGGTCGCCGTTCCGGAAAGGGCCGCTCTGATGGCGCTCGCCGGAATTGCGCTGCTTGCCGCCTCGATCGTGGACGTCAGGACACAACGGTTGCCCCACTTTCTGACCGCGGTCGTAGCCGCGTGTGGACTGGCGTTGAGCGCAGCTGGTGGACGGCAGACGCTGGAAATCGCCGTCGTCAGCGCCGTAATTGCGTTCGCAGTCATGGAACTCACGCGCTGGGGTTTGGGGCGGCTGAAGGGAGAAGCCGTGCTGGGGGCGGGTGATGTGATCCTGTTGGCCGCTCTTGCTCTCTGGCTCGGTCCCGCCACGCCCTGGGCGCTTGTCTTGGCGTCCGTCGGAGGCCTAGTGATCGCGAGGATACGCAAGGAGGCGAGGGGTCGTATGGCCTTTGGCCCTTACCTCGCGGCGGCGGCTTGGCCGATCGGCCTATACCTGGAGCTGGCGAAATGAACGAGCCGGCGTTCAAGGTCAGAAACAAGCTGCGCGAGACTGTGCTGGAGTTGCTTCGGGAACGGGAACTGGTGGAAGCTTCCGCCATTGCTCGCGCGGAGCTCGTGGCCATTCGCACTGGGCAGGCTGTCGAGCAGGTTCTCAATCAACTGGGTGCCCTCTCGGATGACGATCTGGTCGCGATCTATGCCGAGGTCTGCTCCTGCGAGATTTGGGATCCTGTCCGCCTCGCGTCGGCTGTCACTGCCGAGGAACTCGGAGTTTCGGCGGATTTCCTGCAACGCAGCCGCATACTGCCGCTCCAGCTGGATCGTAATCGCCTGGTGTGCGCCGTATGCGACCCGCTCGATGATGAAGCGCTGTCAGGTCTGTCGTTCGCGACGGGAAAGGGCGTGGCGGTGCTCGTTGCTCGCCCGGCTGACTGGCGACGAGTTTTTGACCACTCATTTGCCTCGAGCGAAGAGCGGCCAGTCGATACGGATGAGCGGCGGCTTGAACGCGAAATCGACCAGGTCGCCGATATCGGCGGTGAAGGCTCTGGTGCCCGGCTGGTGGCGACAGTGTTCGAGGCTGCCATTGCGGCCGGAGCTTCCGACATCCATTTCGAACCGCGCCGGCACGACCTGCAAATCCGCCTGCGCATAGACGGGCGATTGGTCGACTATCGAACCGCGCCGGCCGACCTCACCGGACCGGCCGTATCGCGCGTGAAGGTCATCGCCAACCTCGACCTGGGCGAACGGCGTCTGCCGCAAGACGGGCGCACCACTTTCGTTATCGCCGGACGACAGATTGATGTGCGGGTGGCGACCTCGCCCACCGTATTTGGCGAAGCGGCCGTATTGCGCATCCTGGACCGAGCAAGCCTGCGCCTCGATCTGGACGCCCTCGGCCTCAATCAGGAGGTCGTTACTGTCCTGCGCAGAGCCGCCAGAGCCGCCCATGGCATGTTCCTGGTCACGGGGCCGACCGGTAGCGGCAAGACGACCACGCTTTATGCGCTGCTCCAGACATTCGTGGGATCTGCCAAGAAGGTGCTGAGCGTCGAAGACCCGGTCGAATACCATTTCGAGCACGTCGTACAGACGCAGGTCGCCCCGCAGATCGGCCTCACCTTCGCATCCAGTCTTCGTTCCTTCCTCCGCCAAGATCCAGACGTGATCCTCGTCGGCGAAATCCGTGATCCGGAGACGGCAGCCGTCGCAGTGCAGGCGGCCATGACTGGCCACCTTGTGCTGGCCTCGATCCACGCGAACGACGCGATCGCGGTGATACCCCGCCTGCAGGACATGGGCGTTGAGCCCTACCAATTGGCTGCGGGTTTCAGGGGCGCCACAGCTCAACGCCTCGTGCGGCGGCTATGTCCCTCCTGCCGCAAGCTGCGTGAGCCATCTCCAGCTGAACGGCTCTTTGCCAAATCAGTCGGAGCTGAGCTTGAGCAGGCCTATGACCCCATTGGATGCGCGGCCTGCAAACAGGTCGGATTCAAAGGGCGAACTGCGATTGCGGAGGGATTCTTGTCGGATGAGCCGATGCTGCGCGCCATTGCGGAAGGCGGTGGAGCAACCGCCGTGGCGGCGCTGCTCCAGCCCTCGGGTTTCTCCAGGATGGCGCAGGACGGCGTGCGCAAGGCCGCAGAAGGCCTGACAACCGTCGAAGAAGTCATGGCGGCCGTAAATGGCTGAGGCGCAAAAGGTCTTCCGCTATGTGGCGATTGGTCCATCGGGCCGCCGTGTAAAAGGCGCCGTTCCGGCGACGAGCGAACAGGCCGCATTTGCGCAACTCAAGCGAGATGGTTTGTCCCCTGTCCGGATAAGGGCGGCCCTCAATCGCTCATCCGAAACCAGCCGATCGCGCGGGTTGAGCGAGCGCGAATGTGCAGAGCTTCTGGCGGATTTGGCCGCGCTCCTTAAGGCAGGCTCGGACCTTCGCACCGCGCTTTCAATTCTCGGGACCCGTTCTGGCCGTCCGGCGATTAAAAAGTTCTGCGGCGCATTGAGCGCCGAGATCAGCGGCGGGACGGCCGTGGACAGCGCCTTCGCTCGTGCGCTTCCGGTAAAGCATGCCTTTGTCGGGGCGCTGATAGCAGCCGGTGAAGCATCGGGCGATCTGGCCGGCGGCCTTCAGCGCGCATCGGATATGCTCGCCTCGCGGATAAAGTTACGCGATCAGCTCGTCTCCACGCTGAGCTATCCCGCGTTTGTGCTGATCAGCACGGTCGCGGCTTTTCTGGTCATTCTTCTCTTTCTCGTGCCGTCTCTCGCGCCGCTTGCCGAAGACCTGGGCGGCGCGCCGCCGTTGACGCTGCGTATGCTCATGATGGCCAGCCAATTCCTGCGGGCCAACGCCGCCGTCCTTGCAATCCTGTTGGGGCTTTGCGCGCCAACGCTGTTCGTAGCCGCCAGAGCGGGCGCGCTGCAGCGTGTGACGGACCGGTTTCTGCTCGAAGGCCCGATGCGCCGGATAACTGCAGCGATCGTGTTCGGGGGTTTCGCCATTTGCCTGGGCGACATGCTGGCCGCCGGGGCGTCCATGAGTCAGGCGCTGCGACTGGCGGTGCGTTCCGTCCGGTCTTCCGCGGGACGAGCGCGTCTCGAACCTGTAATCGCCTCGGTCCGCGAAGGCCAGGCGCTTTCCCTGGCGCTGGAGCGGGTGTCCGGCTTTCCACTAACAGTCACGCGACTGGCCGCCGTCGGTGAGGCCTCGGGCGCTCTGGGCGTGATGCTGGGTCGAGCTGGGCGGTTGGAAGAGCAGGGCGCCCTCAGGCGGATCGAGGCGATTGGGCGGATTCTCGGCCCGGCGATGATCATCCTGTTAGGCGGTATGATTGGATTGCTGATGGGCGGCCTGCTGACGAGCATCCAGCAAATTGGCGACGTAGCGATTCAGTGACGGCAGCGCCGGCGCCTGCCCGAGATCGTACTCAACATGCTCGGGGCGCGTCGACTTGGCCAAGCCTCCAAGAGGGCATCGCTATGACCAAGCGCCCCCTTAGCTGCTTGCTCGGCAGCGTAGACCATCAAGCTGATGGCTGAGGATCAGGACAAGTTCATCGAACGCGCGTGTCAGGCCGGCAGAGCTGTCCGGAGAAAGCGCCGCCCGGTCAGCCTGCGCTTCGGAGAGCCTCTGCTGCCATTCGGCGATCGCAGCATCGAGGCCGCCCGTCTCGCTGATAATCGTGTCGAGCGGTTCATAAAGACGGTCTTGCAACTGCGGCTCTTGGATCTGGGATCTTAGATCTGAAACATCAGCGGGACAGCTCTGCGCCAGCGCTGGCGTTGTAGTGAGCAATCCTGCGAATGCGGCAGCGGCGACCAGCCAATGCTTCATGCGGTGCTTCATGGTGTTCGCCTCTTAGTTTGAGCGCGCCGTGATGGTAACACGACCGTTGGCGCTGAGGCCGGCGCTGCCGGCGCCTCCACCGCCGGGCGTTGTGCCGTTGGCGTTTGCGGTTGTCTGATTACCCCCGCCGTTGCCAGCGCCGCCCCCGTCGTAAATGTCAACTTGGCAGCAGTTGTGGCCCGCGGTGTTGATGTCGCCGCCCACAGCGTTTCCTCCGACGCCGCCGTTCTGAAGAGTGGGCGCGGGAGCCGTGTAAGCAATGAGGGCGGGGGATGTCACCGTTGTGTTGGCCGTTCCGCCGCCAGCGGCGATGTTGCCCGCAACCACCTGGCCTTGTGTCACGGCGATGTGTTTCTTGAAGTACCCGCCACCTCCTCCGCCGACATTTAGGCCGCTGATAAGAGTGCCATTGGCCCCTCCACCCCAGCCTTCTATGTCGACGTAGGAAACGCCGCCGGGTACGGTATAGCTGAACGAGCCTGCGGCAGCGCTGTTGAACAGCACTGTACCATCACTGACTGGGATCGTCACAGAAGCAGTCGCGGTCGAAGTTGCGCCAGCGAGATCGCTAATAGTGTAGGTGAAATTATCTGACCCGGTGTAGTTTGCCGCTGGCGTGTAGGTTATCGACGACGCACCATTAATTTCTACCGTTCCGTGGGAGCTGTTAGTTTTGGCCGTAATGGTGATTGGGTCTCCATCCGGATCACTATCGTTGGCGCGAGGGTCAAAGGTATAGGCAGTGTTCACACTGGTCGTGAAGCTATCGGCAACGGCGGACGGCGGATGATTGGTGGTCGTATTTGACACGTAGTAGTTAATCGTATCCAGCACGGCATTGCCGTTAGACTGATTTAAGATGGTGATGGTGCCATGATCTGTACCGCCGGAAAGTAGGACGAAAGCTATCGTATCTCCTTGGGACACCGTGACGGTTTTGCCACTTATAAGGGCGAAGTAGGTCGCTCCGTTCTGGATATATTCCAGAAAAGAGTTACCTGCTGACGTGTAGTTTAAAACCAGCGTGACAGGCGTGTTTATACCGGTAACGACCTGCGTATTGGTGGTGGACTTGCAAGTGCACGCGGCGACGGTGCTGATGTCGTTCCATGCAAGTGCGTTAGGCGTCACATCCGGCGTGCCGCTCATAGAGGCCGAGACGCTGCCTGTGGCCGTGGCCCCACTCGGGTCGCTGATTGTATAGGTGAAGGTGTCGGAGCCAGTGTAATTGGCCGTAGGGGTGTAGGTGATAGATGCGCCGGAGTTAATCGAAACGGTCCCGTGGGCCCCATCGGTCTTGCTTGTGATCGTAAGGGGATCCAGGTCAGGATCGGTGTCGTTTGCCCGCGGGTCGATCGTTACCGCGCTGTTCACCAGAGCTTCGATCAAATCCGCGTTGGCGGTGGGGCCCCGGTTGGATGCAACAACCTGCTGGGTACGATTGCCTGCAGCATCGTAGCTGTAGGTGACAACCATACCATTTGGATATCTGGCCGTGGCGAGCCTGCCCAATGTGTCGTAGGTGAACGCGGTCTGCGCGTGCGCCGCCCAGCCAAGGAGAAGCGTGGCGCAAAGGCCGCCTGCCAAACGGTGCCGCCATGGTGTCAGCTGGCCCATATTCCCCCCGGGGTGGTAATGGCATACAACGCAATTGACGACTGTTCTCTCTATGACATAGCTTATGGTCAAGCTCGCCTGCAAGTGGCATTATGCCCCGGGCGATGAGGGGGGGCGGTCGGATGCTGGACGTCGTTGCGCGCGCGGTGCGCGCCAGGAAGGGGGCAATGGCCGCGGTCGGGGCGCTTGCCGTGTTGCTTGGGGCTCCGCCCGCTCTTGCCACCGGCGCATTTAGGGTTCAGAGCAACCCAGCCCCTGTAGGTCTCAGCAGCGACGATACGGCCGCCGATTTGGCGTCTGGAACGCTATACTTCTCAGACGTCGACTTGACGATTGGACGCGTTGGAGAGGGTGGCCTTGCTTATGTCCGGCATTATATTGGACAAGGATGGACCGACAGCTTTACCGGCTTCGTTACGGATAACGGGGCCGGCGTCTACACAGTCAGCATTGGGAATGTATCGGAGACGTTCACCTTATCCAACGGCACGTACGTCTCGAACCAACAGCGTGGATCTACCCTTACTTTCAATAGCGCAGCCCATACCTACACATACACGCTGCGCGACGGTACGGTGGCGACCTTTTCCACGACACTCGCCAGCACCTATCCGAACAACGGGAAAGACGGGCGCATCACATCGCTGCAAAGGCCCAACGGTGAGGTCCTTACCCACGCGTACAAGACCGGAACCCTGTGCGTTCCAAATACGGGCGGCGGCTGTACGAATGCGACGATAAACCGGCTGCAATCGGTTACTAACAACCTCGGTTATCAGATCAAGTTCGAGTACGCGGCCAACAGCGGCACGGACGCGCAAGCCTGGGAAACGCTTCAGAAGGTCACCGGCCTCAACAACGCCGTCGACTATTGCGACCCCGCCGCCGACAGCTGCACGTTTTCACAGACTTGGCCGAACGCGACATACGCCGTCCCGGTGGACGACGCATTGGCGGTGACGACGACCGACGCCCTGAACCAGGTCACCCGCTACGTCTATGACTCCAACAATCACATAACAGCGATCCGCAGGCCCACCAGTCCTGCCGCGAACAGCGATACCCTGACCTATAACAGCTCCACGGGGCTGTTGGCCTCGCGGTCAGACGGGGCTGGTTCCTGGACCTACAGTTATTCCGACGCCAACGGTATCCGAACGTCCACTGTAACGGACCCGCTGTCGCACATTCGCACCGTCACCTTGAACCTGAGCACTGGGTCGATAACCAGCGACAAGGACGCCTTAAACCGGACTGTAAGCTACGGCTATGACAGCTACGGCCGTCGCACCAGCGTGACGTATCCGGAAGGCAATCAGGTCCAGTATGTTTACGACGCGCGCGGGAACGTCACGGCCGTAACACAGGTCCCCAAGGTGGGATCGGGTCTCACCAACATCGTCACAAGCGCCGCCTATCCGCCGAGTTGCGCAAACCCGAAGACCTGCAACAAACCAACCTCCACGACCGACGCCCGTGGTAACGTCACCACCTACACCTACGACAGCACCCATGGCGGCGTGCTGACGATCACGCGGCCTGCGCCTACCACGGGCGCGGTGCAGCCCAAGGTCACCTACACCTATGCGGCGCTCTACGCCTGGTACAAGAACAGCAGTGGTGCGGTCGTTCAGGCTGTGGCGCCAGTGTATCGGCTAGGCAGCGCGTCCACCTGTGCGACGACGGCTTCCTGCAACGGTACGGCCGATGAGATTGAATCCAACATCGCCTACGGCTCGACCGGCATCGCCAACAACCTGCTTCCCACCTCCATTACCGCTGGGGCTGGGAACGCCAGCCTCACGGCGACAGTCGCTGTTGCTTATGATGCGGTTGGCAACCTGCTTACCATCGATGGTCCGCTTTCGGGAGGGGCCGATACGACACGACGTCTCTATGACCTGGATCGTCAGCTCGTCGGCGAAATCACGCCAGACCCGGACGGCGGCGGCCCGCTCAAATACCGAGCTGTGCGCTACACCTATAATGCTGATGGACAAGTTACATTGGCGGAGCGCGGGACGGTCAATGGGCAGGCTGATAGCGACTGGTCGAGTTTCTCCGCCGCCGAGCAGCAGGCGGTCGCCTATGACGCGCAAGGGCGCAAGATCAAGGAAACCCTCGGCTCCGGGAACGGCGTGGCCGTCACTCAATACAGCTATGATAATGCTGACAATCTGATGTGCGCGGCGGTTCGGATGAATCCTGCCGTATTCGCCTCTCTTCCGTCATCCGCCTGTTTGCTGGGGATGACCGGCTCCACAGGGCAAGATCGAATCACCTACTACACCCATGACGCCGCGGACCAGCTGACCAGGGTGACCTCCGCCTACGGCACGGACCTGGCGCAGGGCGCCCAGGTGGTCACCTATAGCAATAACGGCGAGGTCGCGACCGTCACCGATGCGAACAACAACAAGACGACCTACACTTATGACGGCGTCGATCGGTTGGCGAAGATTCAGTATCCGAGCCCCGCGACAGCGGGGACCAGTTCGACGACGGATTATGAGCAGTACACCTACGACGCAGCGTCCAACATAACGCAGGACCGGCGCCGCGACGGGCAGGCCGTCAGCTTTAGCTACGACAACCTGAACCGGACGACTACGGGCGTCAGCGGCATCACCTACGCTTATGACAACCTGGGCCGGATGATCTCGGCGGCCATGACGGGCCAGACCGACAGCTTCGCTTGGGACGCGCTGAACCGGCTTGCCAGCGCGACGACACCGCTGGGTACGGTCTCCTACCAATACGACCTAGCCGGCCACCGAACGCGGGTGACCTGGCCAGACAGCTTCTATATCGCCTATGATTACGACCTGACCGGCGCCATGATTGCCGCCCGCGAGAATGGCGCGACCAGTGGGGTGGGGGTGCTGGCGACGTTCGCCTACGACGACCTTGGCCGGCGCACGAGCCTGACGCGGGGCAACGGGGTGGTGACGAGCTACGCCTACGATGCAATC
>Ga0157373_10001493_pt1 | contig 17834 bp, 10 predicted proteins | sample C65metaG_FD_113460 | JGI IMG/M metagenome (GOLD analysis project Ga0157373, IMG submission 113460) | Corn rhizosphere microbial communities from Kellogg Biological Station, Michigan, USA - C6-5 metaG | ecosystem: Host-associated > Plants > Roots > Rhizosphere > Soil | place: USA: Michigan... | reverse complement strand
GCACCAGATCGTCCGCCTCCACGCCGCTGACCTTCTTCATGAAGTAGCGCCGAAGCGCGGGGGCGTAATCCTGCATCCACTGGCGCAGTTGATCTTCCGACGCGCGCCCGAAAGCCGCTTCATCCAACTGCTTCATCGGCCCCTTGGGCGGTGACGCCATGCCCAGCAACCCCGAAACGGGCGAGAACGACGTGCCCTAGATAGGAAGAGGCCAGAAGACCGCGAATCCCTAGAACTTTTTGTAAGGATCGTCGCGCTTCAGCCGTATCGCTAGCGCGTCATTGCTTGCGCTGCTGAACGCTCAGGAGTGCTGTTTGCGCCTCCTGTGCGCAGAGCATGGAGTCGACGCCCGTGCGCAATCTCGCTAGCGCGCGTTGGACAATTTCCCTGATATGCAGCTGCTTCGCGGAGAGGAGTTCGCGTTTGACTGTACACACCCCGCTCAGTCAGGCAATACCTCCGCACTCAGTTTGCGAGGAGCAAAGTCTGACTTCCCTCACGACTGCTCGGATTCCAAACATCGACAAAAAGAGTCCCTGACGTCACGCGTGGTGCATTCCTTTATCGAAAAGAGTGCGTTGCTCGCTCCACGACAGCGGCAACTTGCCTCCCCTGATCCAAGCCGTGCCAGTTGGACTCTCCCCGCGCAATATCCGCTTTTGCAGATCAGGGGCAAGGAACGCCCATTGCGCCTTATCCACATCGCTGGAGCGGCTGGGTGAGCGGGCAAAGCGCAGGAGATGTAAGGGAGCGTCTGGTTCAGCTTGGCACTCCTTGATGATCCCATGCGCCCTTTGAACTCTGCGGATGAGTACGACGTCCGGCGGCGGGGGCGGCTGCACCTCCTGGCCGTCCGGCCCGACTATCCATCGCCGGCCCCCGCGCAGCTTGAGTCTGACCGGAAAGGCAATACGGGCAAGCCTCGGATCGTGCGGTTCGATCGTCAGCTGCTCGCCCGGCATCAGACGACGTCGAAGGCCTGCCATGCCGACCTCCCGGCGCCGCTCCGTGAGAAACTTGAGGCGGACCACCACCTGGACGGTGGACGGGTGAACTTCCACGCGTGAAACCAGCGCCCTGAACTCGTCTCGATCAGCGTCATCAGACAGCGAACTCAGCGCTCCAAGTCGGCGCTTGAGTAGCTCGTGAATGACGTCTGCCGGCACCCGTCGGATTGCGTCGCTGCTGTCGGCGCCAGGATCGGCCGGCGAACAGTAGTACTGATAGAGACGGCGCTTGCGACTGCTGGCTACGACCAGCTCCATCCTCTGCCCATCGGAATCGAAGAGCAGCCGGTCCAGCAAGGCCAACGACCGGCGCGTGACCCGCTCACGCCGCTTCTGCCGGCCAGCCAGTAGCAGCTTCTGCGCCGCATCGAAGGTGGCAGGATCCACAATGGGATCATGGCTTCCGGGAAACGACGTTCCTTTATGTGTTACTCGGCCAAGATAAGTAGGGTTCGACAGCAGGTGGGTAAGAGCCCCTCGGCTGAAGGCGCAGCCGCCAACCACAACACCTCTATGCGTGGTCCGCCGCTTGGATCTGACGCGCTCCGCGTCCAACCACTTCTGCAGGGCATAGACGTTTGCCAGCTCAAGGTAGCGTCGGAAGATCAGCCTGACCTTCTCCGCCTCCACCGTGTCGACTACCAAGGCGCGGCTCATGGGGTTGGTGGGCGCGTTATATCCGAGCGGCGGCGCACCGCCGAGCCACATGCCCTTGGCTTTTGAGGCCGCGATCTTATCCCGTATCCGCTCGCCCGTGATCTCGCGTTCAAACTGTGCGAACGACAGCAGCACGTTCAGCGTCAGGCGGCCCATCGAGGTGGTGGTGTTGAACGCCTGGGTGACGCTCACAAACGAGACGTTGGCCTTGTCGAAAATCTCGATGATACGAACGAAATCACCCAATGAGCGTGTCAGACGATCAACCTTGTAGACCACCACGACATCAAGCCCGCCAGCTGCCACATCCGCCAGAAGACGCCGCAGGGCCGGCCTATTAAGGCTAGCTCCTGAGAAGCCGCCGTCATCATATGTGTCCCCACGAAGGCTCCAACCCTCGCCTTGCTGCGACCGGACGTAAGCCTGGCAGGCTTGGCGTTGCGCATCCAGGCTGTTGAACGACTGCTGCAGCCCCTCCTCAGAACTCTTGCGGGTGTAGACCGCGCACCGGAGCGCCTGAGGGACGCTCATGAGCCCGGGTCCGGCCGAAGGCCGAAGAAACGTGGACCATTCCAGTTCGTGCCGGTGATGTCTCGCGCCACCTCCGACAGGTTTGCGTATGAACGGCCAGCAAACTGAAGCTCGCCCTCCCCAATCACGACAGTGTAGGGCACGCCTAAGTACTCACGGGTAAGCCGAGTCCCGACAGCCGGCAGTGGCCGCCGAGGAATGTGATTGGTTCGCATATGTCGCCTTACAGCCGGCTCCAAACCACCCTCAGCTGCTGCCTGAAGGCGCCAGGCGATCATCAGTCGCAAAAGCTTAGTTGACCGAATCTTGGGCGGAGACCCCCATTCGGAGCGCCAGACCTTTCGCAACTCCGCCAGTCCCATCTGCGTCAGTGCTACGATGCGAGCTTCGAGCTCGGGTCGGGTGGACATGGTGCTTCTCCGCCTTCTCGGTGCTCAGCGCTGCGCGCCGTCATGCGGGACGCCGCCGCAGCGCTCAGACTATCCCGCACAGCGAAGTCGTACAGGCCGCTCATCTACAAATACTCGTGATCTTTCAGAATCTTAGCTGCCAAAGTGGAGAGGAATTGCCCAGTGACTGCGTGCACCACCATCATTCCTGAAGACGATTGACGGCGGCGCGGCGAGCCTTTCTAGGAGCGCGGTGTCTTCGCTTGTGATCACCATAGCCCTGCTGCTGGGCTCGGCCGTCGTCATCTATCTCGCCTGCGAGTTCTTCGTGAACGGCGTCGAGTGGATGGGCCACAAGTTCGATGTCGGCCAGAAGGCGACCGGGACCGTGCTGGCGGCGTTCGGCACGGCGCTTCCCGAAAGCGTCGTCACCTTCGCCGCCGTGGTGTTCGGGCATACGCAGGCCCAGAAGGCCATCGGCATCGGCGCCGCGCTCGGCGGGCCGCTGGTGCTCGCGACCATCGCCTATGCGGTGGTCGGCTGGACGCTGTTTGCGACGAAGCAGGGGCTGAGCGACAACCGCGCGGACAGGCACCTCGCCCGCGACCAGGGCTGGTTCCTCGGCATCTTCCTCGTGAAGCTGGCGCTCGGCGTGATCGCGTTCGCCTGGAAGCCATGGCTGGGGCTCGCGTTCCTGGCGGCCTATGGCGTCTATGTGTGGAAGGAGACGCGCGAGGGCGGCGCGGCCGAAGAGCCCGACATCGACCCGCTGAAGATCGCGCCGAAGTACGAAACTCCACCGACCTTTCTCGCGGTGCTGCAAACGGTGATGGCGCTCCTGGTGATCTACTTCGCCTCGCGCGTGTTCGTGGCGCAGATCGACGCGCTCGGGCCCGCCGTCGGCCTGCGTCCGCAGCTGCTCGCCCTGCTGCTCAGTCCGATCGCGACCGAACTGCCCGAGACCCTGAACGCGGTGATCTGGATACGGCAGGGCAAGGTGCGGCTGGCGCTGGCCAACATCAGCGGCGCCATGATGATCCAGGCGACCGTGCCGACCGCGTTTGGCCTCCTCTTCACGCCGTGGATCCTGGACCGCTCGCTGCTGATCGCGGGCGGCGTGACGGCGGTCGCCATCGTGGTGCTGCTGCTGGCGTTCAGGCGCGGACGTGCGAGCCGGGGGCTGCTCTCGGCGATGGCGCTGGGCTACGGCGCCTTCGCGGCGCTGCTCGTGATTTTCCGCCCCTAGGCTTCTGCCGCCATCCGGACCTTGCCGGTGCGGTCGAGTTTGCCCCAGGCGTGGCCGATGCCCGCCGCCGCCCGCATCGCCGCGCGCCAGACGACCAGGTACATGATCTGGCGATAGACGAGCCGCTGGGTGGGCAACAGCCACAGGTCGCGCCGCCCCTCCTTCTCGAACCCGCAGGCGATCCAGCCGGCCGCCACTTCCAGTCCGATGAAGAGGAAATAGATGGCGACGATGAACCACAACACCGGGTCGGGCGCGTAGCTCACATCCGTGTGCTCCATCGAAGAGATCAGCTGAGACAGCCGGATCAGCATGGCGAACAGCAGCTGCAGGTCGATGAAGGGCGCCAAGATCTGCCCCGCGATCTGGAAGAGCCACAGCGAAGGCAGCGCCAGCCAGCCGAACCAGCCGTGGCGGAACACGGCGCTGCGGTGCTTCCACAGGCATTGGAGCGTGCCGTAGGTCCAGCGGAAGCGCTGCTTCAGCAGCGCACCCAGCGTGGCCGGCGCTTCGGTGAAGGCGAGCGCCAGCGGCTCGTTGGCGATCGTCCAGCCGGCCCGGCGGATGCGCCAGGTCAGGTCCATGTCTTCGGCTAGGGTATCGGACGAATAGCCGCCGACGCCCTGCAGCGCCTCGCGCCGCCAGGCTCCGATAGCGCCGGGCACCACCGTGATCGCGTTCAGCCGCGCCAGCGCGCGCCGGTCGATGTTCTGCGAGGTGACGTACTCGATCGACTGCCAGCCGGTGACCAGCCCGCCGCGGTTGCCGACCTTCACATTGCCCGCGACGGCGCCGATGGACGGGTCGATGAACCAGGCGACGAGGCGGGCCATGGCGGTTCGCGAGACCTGGGTGTCCGCATCGACGCCCACCACCACCTCGGCCGTCGCCGACGCCAGCGCCAGGTTCAGGGCCGAAGCCTTGCCGCCGTTCGGCTTGCGCAGGAGCGTGACGCGCGGGTCATGCCCGAACGCCAGCCGGACCACGTCCGAGGTGGCGTCCGTCGAGCCGTCGTCGACGACGATGACGCGGATATCGACATTGCGGCTGGCGAGCAGGCTCTCGACGGTGCGTTCGATCACCGCCTCTTCATTGAAGGCGGCGACCAGCACATCGACGCGAGGGTAATGGCCTTCGACCGCTGGAAGGGCGCGCGGCGTCTTCGCGGGGCGGCCGGCCAGCCCGATCATCAGCCCGATCCGCGCCACGCCCAGCACGATGGCGATGGAAAAGCCCCAGAACAGGAAGGCGCCGAAGTCGCGGCTGACCGTAAAGGCCGCGCCGTCCACCTGCGCCATCCGAGCATCGTCCGGCGGCAGCGGCGGCATGGTCTGGGCGCGGGTCTCGCCGATCAGGTCGCCCATGGTGACGAGCTTGTAGCCGCGAGCCTGCAGCGCCACGATCAACGGTTCCAGCGCCGCGACGGTGGCCGAGCGGTCGCCGCCCGCGTCATGCAGCAGGATGGCGTGACCATTGTCCGCCTGCGCCAGCACCGACTGGACGATGTCGTCGGGGTTGATCTTGCGGACGTGACCGTCCTGGACCCTGTGCAGGTCCCAGTCGGTCGGGTCGATGGACTCGCCTGCGGTCAGGTAGCCGAGCTCTGTCGCCACCGCCATCGGCATGATTTCGCCGTAGCCGCCCGGTTCCGAGTCGGCGTTGAAGGGCGGGCGGAACAGGGTCACGGCCCGGCCGGTGATCGACTCCAGAGCCCGCTGTGTGGCGGTCAGCTCCAGCCGCACCCGCTCCTGGCCGGTGTGGGCCATGTTGGGGTGGGTGAAGGAGTGGTTGCCGATCTCGTTGCCGTCCTCGTAGACGCGCTTGACGAGATCGGGGTGCGCGGCGGCCTGCTCGCCGACCATGAAGAAGGTGGCGTGGAGGTTGTGGCGCTTGAGGATCGCCAGGACCTTTGGCGTCCACTTGGGGTCGGGCCCATCGTCAAAGGTCAGCGCCAGCTCGTTATCCGGAGCGCCGCGGCGGCGCACGATCCAGCCGGACGGGTAGGACTGGTAGGTCTCGTCGGTGATCAGGCCGGTCGTCGGATCGCGCACATAGGTCCGCGAGCCCGCCTTGGGCGAGGCGATGATGGAGAGCAAATCGCCGTCGCCGGCGAAGTTGACGGTCTGCGGAAAGATCACCGAACGCATGTCGGGGGTGGGACCGGCGTTGCGCCCGAACGCCTTCCAGCTGGCCGGGTCTTCGTCGCCGAGCGCCCAGAGCGTCGAGCCCCGCAGGCCATAATCCTTGGCCAGCACGACGGCATTGGCGATGCTGGTGGCGTCGAGGAACCAGACCTCGTGGCTCTTGCCGTTCTCGTCGACGTAGTTGAAGGTCGGCTCCAGCGCCTGCGGGTCGTAGTTCAGCAGCGTCGAGGGCGAAGACGTATCGCCGTAACCCTGCGCCAGCGCCATGGCCTCGGCGTTGGTGACGGCCTGGGCCTCCTTGCCGCCCTGCTCCCAGTCATAGCCATAGGCCCCGACCCCCAGCAGCAGCTTGGTGCGCGGCGCGAGCTTGGTGAACCGGCGCAGGTTGGCGTCGATGAAGCTGGCCGAAGCGATGGCGCCCGGATCGCTGGCGTCGGCATGCTCGTCGTAGGCCATGACCACGCCGTAGTCGGTGTCGGCGACGAGGTTGTGGATCACGTCGTCCGGCAGATAGGGCTCGACCGTGACCGAGACCTCCTTGCCCCGCGCCCGCAACGCGCGCGAGACCTGCCGCACCCAGGGCACGAGCCGGTAGTTGTCCTGATCGGCCATCAGCTCGAAGTCGATCTGCAGGCCGGCGTAGTTGTTGGCGATGACGAAGTTGACCACCTGATTGGCGACGGCGGCGGCCTTCTTCGGGTCGTTGAACATCGCGGTGACACGCTTGGCGTCAAAGCGGCTGTTGGTGGCGTTCGAGAGCACCGGGACGATGTGGACGCCGTTGGCGCGGGCGACCTTCTCCAGTTCGGGCGTCCAGCTGGGCTTCTTCGGATCCCAGTCGGGGCTGACGACCGAGCCGCCATCGGGCGCGAGCTCGAGCCAGGCCGGATAGACGTGGGTCAGGTCGGGCGCGTGCGTCTCGAAGGAATCCAGACTGCCGGGCACCCAGGGGCTGAAGTACGCCCCGGCGATCTGGTCGGCCGGCACCAGCGCCGTCGGCCGGAAGGCCTCCTCATCCTTGCGGATGCGCTTCAGCAGCGCCCTTTCCGCCCGGCTCTTGTGGCGAAGGTGCGACTGCAGCGTGGGGGGCAGCTTCTGGATGAAGGCGGGAGAGGCGGCGAGCTTGGGCGCATAGGCGACGCTCAGGATGAACGCGATGAGCAGAAAGGCTGCCGCGGTGGCCACCAGAGTCGCCAGCCGCGTCAGGCGGCGGGCGCGCCGGCCCGTGCGGTCGACGAAGACCGACTTTTCCGTGTTCGAGGTCGAATGATCGGGCATGGAAGAGCGGAAGCGGGGCTGTAGCGGCGGCACAATCCTCCGCAATCGGGTCGCCACTATGGCAATTGTGTTGCCGCGACATTACGCGCGGCCCGCCTTTTGGACCTTCGTTTGGGCGCCCGCCCTATTGCCGTCGTCGAACAAGTGTTTGACTGTAGGCGTGGACGCGACCCCCGACCGTCCCGCCAGCGGACGGCCCTCGCGCCCCTGTTCAAGAGAGGTAAGCGATGCACGTCGATCAAGCTGAACTGCGGCTGGCCTTGGAGCAGGCTCATCTGCCCTCACTGATGGTGGCGCTGGTCCATCTGACGGGCGACACCAGCCATATGCAGGGCGTCACGCCGCTCTACGATTTCTTCGGCGACAGCCGCACGGGCGGGATGACGGAGGATAAGCAGGCGCAGGTGCGCGAGTTCGCCGCGCGCGCCATCACGGAATTCCTCGAAGGCAAGGCCCTGCCGCCGCCGCCCGACGAGAAGACCATGCGCCAGATGATGGACTTCGTCGCGGGCGCGGAAATTCCCCAGCACTACGTCCCGTTCCTGATGGAAGAGCTGTCGGTCGACGGCATCGACCGCAAGAAGCCGGTCTGGACCGAGCCGAAGCTGAAGGACGCCGCCGGCAAGATGAACGTCGTCATCATTGGCGCGGGCATGTCGGGCATCCTGGCCGGCATCCGGCTGCAACAGGCCGGCATCGCCTTCACCATCGTCGACAAGAACGCCGAGGTGGGCGGCACCTGGCTGGAGAACACCTACCCCGGCTGCCGGGTGGACAATCCCAGCCACCTCTATTCCTACAGCTTCGAGCCGAACCACCACTGGCCCTACCACTACTCAACGCAGGATGTGCTCTGGGACTACTTCCGAAGCGTCGCGGAGAAGCACGGACTGAAGAAGCACATCCGCTTCGAGACGACCGTCGAGGAGGCGGCGTTCGACGAGGCGACCTCGCAGTGGGACGTGCGCGTTCGCGGCAAGGACGGTCGCACCGAGGCCCTGAAGGCCACCGCCGTTATCAGCGCCGTGGGTCAGTTGAACCAGCCGCGCCTGCCCGACATTCCCGGCCGCGACAGCTTCGCCGGCCCCGCCTTCCACTCCGCCCGCTGGCGCCACGACGTGGACCTCAAGGGCAAGCGCGTAGCCGTCATCGGCACCGGCGCATCCGCCTTCCAGTTCGTCCCGGCCATAGCGCCGGAGGTGGGCCACATGGAGGTCTTCCAGCGCACGCCGCCGTGGCTTGGGCCAACACCGGACTACCACGACCCCGTCGGCCCCGGGGAACAGTGGCTGCTCGAGCACGTGCCCTTTTACGAGAAGTGGTACCGTTTCTGGCTGTTCTGGATGCTGACCGACGGCATCTATGAGGCGGTGAAGGCCGACCCGAACTACGCCGGCCCGCCCACTGCCGTCAGCGACGCCAACCTGATGCTGCGCGAGATGCTGGTCGAGGCGATCAAGCCGCAGGCCGCCGACCGGCCGGACCTGCTGGAAAAGGTCGTTCCCACCTACCCGCTCGGCGGCAAGCGCACGGTGCGCGACAACGGCGTCTGGATCGAGGCCTTGAAGCGTCCCAACGTCGACCTCGTCACCGACGCCATTAGCGAAATCCAGCCCGAGGGGATCGTCACGGCGGACGGCAAGCTGCATGAGGCCGACGTACTGATCTACGGCACCGGCTTCACCGCCAGCGACTTCCTGAAGACGTTCAAGGTGCGCGGCCGCGGCGGGCGCGAGCTGCACGAGGTCTGGCAGGGCGACGCGCGCGCCTACCTCGGCATGACGATCCCGGAATTCCCCAACTTCTTCGTCCTCTACGGGCCCAACACCAACATCGTCGTGAACGGCTCGATCATCTTCTTCTCCGAGTGCAGCGTCCGCTACATCGTCGGCTGCCTGGAGCTGATGGCCAAGACGGGGGCGAAGACGCTGGAAGTCCGCCGCGAGGTCCACGACGCCTTCAATACCAAGGTCGACGAAGCCAACCGCTGGATGGCCTGGGGCTCTCCCAACGTGACCAGCTGGTACAAGAACGAGTTGGGCCGCGTCAGCCAGAACTGGCCCTTCCCGCTGGTCGACTACTGGAACGCCACGCTGGCCCCCAACCCCGCCGACTTCATCCTCGAAGGCGCGCCGGCGAGGGTGGCTGAACCGGCCTAGAAGCTCAGACGAAGCGCGGTCTGGAGGATGTTCTGGTCCTGCCGCGCCGCCTCGCCGGCGAGCGCCCGTGACGGCCGCTTGCTGTCAATGTGCTGGGCTTCGATCAGCAGGTCCGCGTGCGGGATGAGCGGATGGCGCCACGCGGCGGTGGCGGCCCAGCCGGTCTCATCGTTGTTGTCGATGACCTGCCAGCTGTGGTCGTTGACCTCGAACCAGTCGAGGCGGCCTGTCAGCGTCTCGTTGGCGACTTGCCGCGAGGCCAGCAGATAGGCGCTGCGGAAACCCGCATCGGCCCAGATCTGAGGCGTTCGAAAGCCCATCAGCGTGCGCCCGCTCAGCGCCTGCGCCAGCACGCGCGTGCGCTCGTTGGGCTCCCAGGTCGTGCCGACGTTGAGGAAGTGCGTCTCCCACGCCCACTGCAGGTCCTTCACCGAGGTGAGGTCTCCGCGATTGTCGTAGTAGAGGGCGTGGAAGGTCACCGGCGCGGGCGGACGCCACTCGATGCGGCCATAATAGCCCGCGCGGCGATCGAGTTCGTCCATCGGGTAGGTCTCGTCGGCCTGCTTGGTCGCCATGAAGGGCGACAGCGGCGGCAGCTCGAACTCGGTCTTGCGGCCGGTCCTCGCCTCGCCGAGCGACCACCCGCGGAAGGTCAGCAAAGTGCCGGAGGTATCGTTCCAGCCGAACACCGCGCCGGTCACGGCGACCTCGTGCTCGCCGAAACTGCGTTCGAAAGTGGCCTCCACGCCGCCGACCTTCACCTCCTCGCCAATCCAGGTGTCGATGGCCGAAGCGCTGAGCGTATCGGGCGTGGTCCAGCCGACGCCCGTGTGCTCCTGCGAGACCGGCGGATAGAAGACCCCCGCCCGCGCCGAGAAGCGGCCCATCGCCAGCGGCGGCGCCCTGAACTTCAGGTAGGCTTCGTCGAGATCGAACTTGGGTGAAACGTCCGGCTGGTACTGAGCGCTCACCACGGCGCTCGTCGAAAATCCAAGGCTCTGGCGATACTCCAGCACCGCCTGGCTCAGGCCGAAGTCGGTCTTGCCGGCCTTGCCGAAGCCGCCGTCCAGCCAGCTTTTTTCACCGTCCGTCGCGCCCAGCCGCAGCTCCGCCATCCCGCGAAGCGACTGCGCATGCGCCTGACCGGTCAGCGTGAGCGCCAAGGCCAGCGCCAGGGCGGCCAGGCCGCGCATCTCAGTACATGCCCCGGCGCATCGGCGGCGCGTGCACGTCGGCGACCATCTTCACCGTCAGCGATCCCGCCGACGCAGTCACCGCGCGTGACACATCGCGACCGCCCTTGATGTACGGATGCCAAACCTCGACGCTCACCGCTCCGTCAGGCGCATTGTGGATCACCGCGGCGCCCCGCGCATCGCTCTTGGCCGCATAGGGCGTATCCACCACGCGAATGAAGGCGGTCATGTTGTCGTGGATGTTGCAGCCGAGCGCGACGATGCCGGCCTTGTCGAACTTCACCGTGCGCGTCTCGTCGTGGCCGTAGAGCTTCAGCTCGAAGGTCTTGGCGGGCGAGAAGGAATAGACGTGGTGGCGGAAGGGGTCGCGGTTCGGAAAGGCCACCGTCGCGCCGACCGGGACGATCAGCACGAACGGGTCGAACTGCATGTCCTTCTGGTTCATCACATAGGGCCAGGAAAAGCGGATCGGCCCGTGCGCATCGCCGCTGCGCGAATGGACCATCACCACCGCGTCCTTCACCGGCGCGCCGGACGGCGTGGTAACCATGACCGTCAGGTCGCCGGCCGCCGCGGGCGTGGCGATCGAGAGGGCGGCAAGGAGAACGGCCATAATACGCATGGCCGGTATGCTTAATCTGTGCGGATGAAGCGGGCGTAAACCGTCAGGAAACAGCGCGAACCGGGCTCGGACGCTGCGACAGCGCCTTTTCCATCTCAGCGAACAGGATGATGGCCTGCACGGGCTTGGCGATCACGGCGTCCATGCCGGCGGCCATGTATTCGTTCAGCTGGTGGGTCATGACGTTGGCGGTCACCGCCAGGATCGGCGTGCGGCCGAGCCCCTTCTCCGCCTCCATGCGGCGGATGGCCTGGGTGGCGTCGACGCCGCTCATCTCCGGCATCTGGATGTCCATCAGCACGATGTCGAAGCTCGTCTGCGCGAAGGCCTCAACCGCCTTGCGCCCGTCCTCGACCATGGTGACTTCGGCCTCCAGCGGGCCGAGCAGCGCCGTCAGGATCATCTGGTTGGTGACATTGTCCTCGGCGGCAAGCACGCGCAGCGGTCGCCCCTCTTCCTCATGAGCGGGCGCGGCGTGTTCGACGGGCGGCGCGACCGGCTCCAGCGGCAGCTCGAAGGCGAAGGTCGAACCGCGGCCCGGCCGGCTGTCCACCTTCAACGCCCCGCCCATCAGCCCGATCAGCTCGCGGCAGATAGCAAGCCCCAGCCCAGTGCCGCCAAAGCGGCGGGTGCTGGACTCATCGGCCTGCGAGAACTTGTCGAACACCTCCTCCAGCCGTTCGCGCGGGATGCCGACGCCGGTGTCGGTCATGGTGAAGGCGGGACCCGTCTGGCCCAGGCCGACAGTCAGGGCGATGCGGCCGGTCTGGGTGAACTTCACCGCGTTGGAGGCCAGGTTGACGAGCACCTGCCGCAGCCGCAGCGCATCCCCGCGCCACAGGCCCCGCACCGCCGGCTCGATCGTCACGTCGAAGGCCAGATCCTTTTCGCGGGCCAACGTCACGAAGGGTTCGGAAGCCGTGGCCACCGTCTCGCCCAGCTCGAAGGTCTGCGCCTCGATCTCCAGATGCCCCGCCTCGATCTTGGAGAGGTCGAGGATGCTGTTGAGGATGGCCAGGAGCGCCTCGCCGGAGTCCTGGATGACGCGCAGGCGGTTGCGCTGCGCCTCATCGCGCTCCTCGCGGCCGATCACCTGCGCCATGCCGAGGATGCCGTTGAGGGGCGTCCTGATCTCGTGGCTCATGTTGGCTAGGAAGGCGCTCTTGGCCTGGTTGGCGCTTTCGGCGGCGTTACGCGCTCGCTCAAGAGCCTCCTCACGTCGCACGATCCCCTCGGCCATGCGGTTGAAGGTCAGGCCGAGCGCCGCGATCTCATCGACGCCGTCAACATCGACCACGCCAACGTCGCCGCGCTCCAATCGCTCGGCCGCTTCGGTCAGCGCCCCGATCGGCCGGGTCACCTCCCGCGACAGCACCCAGCTTCCGGTGGCGACCAGCGCAAGACCGGCGAACCCCAGCAGCAGCACCAGAGCCAGGAGACCCTGATAGGGCTCTAGCGCCTCGCCCATCGGATAGCGCAGCAGCAGGGCGGTGCGCTCACTGCCCAGCGAATGCAGCGGCCTCACCACCTCGATCCAGGGGCCGACGCGGGCGGTGGTCGGCGTGGGCGCGGCGCCGGTGTGCGCCAGCACCTGGGCGGCATGGGCGAGTTCGGCCGCGGAGACCTGCCCGGCGCCGCCGCGCCAGCCGCCGTCCGGCTCCTCCATCAGGAGCTGCGGCCGGAAGTTGATCGGCGACAGGCGCACCAGCGAGGCCATCTCGTTGCGGTCCAGCCGCGCGGCGAAGACCACTTGGCCGATGGGCGTGGGGGCCAGGATGGGCGCCGACACCGCCTGATAAGCCGTGTCTCCCAGCACGAAGACGCCCGCGGTCACATCGCCGTCCGACAGGCGCTGGAGCGTGGCGGGATCGAGCTCTTGCGCGGGCAGGCCGTCGGCGGCGACCACCGTTCCGCCGGGACCGATGACGAAGGCGGCGTCGAGGCCCAGCCGCTCGCGCAGGCTGATCAGCGCCGACTGGATGGTGGGGCCGTCCTGCGTCGCCACCGCGGCGCGGAAGCCGAAGTCGCGAGCCAGAATCTCCGCCCCGTTCTGCAGCTGGGCAGTGCGCAGCTCCCAGACGCGGTCGAAGACCACGGCGCTGGCGGCCAGTTCTTCGCGCACCACCCGCTCGGAGTTGCGCGCGACGGAGGTGTAGACGGCGGCGAGGATGCCGACGAGCACGAGAATGAAGAGAACGAGGTAGGCCGCCGTCAGCTTGCTGTGCAGACGCCGAAAGCGCGGCATGCGCGCCAGCAGGCGAGCCGCAAGGCCGCCGCTTCCATCAGCGGTGTCGTCGAAACTCTGCACGCCCGGCTCCCTCCGCGGCGACGCGGCGGTGAAGCCTCAAGGTTGCAGGCAAACCGATAACACCTGGTGAATCGGGCGTTTACCTCCAGAAGTGGAAGGCGTCCCAGCCGGCCGCGATCGCCTGCCTTGGTATGCCGAGAGCGCCGCACAGGTCGATCGCGGCTCCAAACAGGCTGTTGAAGACCGCCGGCACGAAGAAGATCAGCAGGAAGAGCAGGATAAAGGCCCTGCGCTCCCAGCGTCTCAAGCCCAGCTGCACCGAAGGCGGCAGGAAGGGCCTCAGCACGCCATACCCATCCAGCCCCGGCACGGGCAGGAGGTTGAGGATCAGCGCCATCGCCTGCAGCAGCGCCAGCATCGCCATGGCCGCCATCAGCGGATAAGCCTCCCGCGCCCAGGCCAGAGAAATCCCGCCCGCCAGCGCCAGCAGCACCAGCAACGTCCCGGCCGGCCCCGCCAGCGAGGCGAGCGAGCGGCCAAGGCGGCTGCGCATCAGGTCCTGCCGCAGATAGACCGCCCCGCCGGGAAACCCGATCCCGCCCAGCAGCAGGGCCAGCAGCGGAATGACGATGGTCGTCGCCGGGTCGCTGTACTTGAACGGATCGAGCGTCAGGTAGCCCTTCTCCGCCACGGTGTGATCGCCCGCCCTCCAGGCGACGAAGGCGTGACCGAACTCGTGGACCACGACGCTGACGATCCAGCCCACCGCCACGAACAGGAAGACGAGCACGCGCGGCGGCTGTTCGAGCATCGCCAGCCCCGCGCCGAGCGCGATGAGCGCCCCCAGCAGCACAAGCGCGTTGGGGCTGAGCGAGACCTTCGCCTCGCCGGCTTGCTGGACGTTGGTCAAATCGCCGCCTCCCGAGACCCCCACCGTCGGCTTCGGGCCTGCGTTGTCAAGCCGGGCGGCCGAACGACGCAGGCCTTGATCGCCGTCAAGGAAGCGCCATCTGCCTCGTGTACCTTCCCCCCAGTACCAACCCCCGAGTCGCATCCCCATGATTCCCGCCCTGGCGAGCCTGCAAGCATTCGGGCCCGCAGCCATCTTCCTCGGCTCCGGCCTTGAGGGTCAGACCGTCGCCATCGCCGGAGGGGTGATGGCGCGCATGGGCCTGATCAACTGGGGGCTGGCGCTGGCCGCGGCCTGCGCCGGGTCGGCGGTGATGGACCAGCTGCTGTTCTTCCTCGGCCGCTACGGCCGCTCGACGCGGTTCGTGACGAAGATGGCCGCCAAGCCCGCGTTCGCGCGGGCGGCGGGCTTCATCGAGGCGCACCCGATCGGCTTTGTGATGAGCTTCCGCTTCATCTTCGGCCTGCGCGCGGCCGGTCCCGTCGCGGCGGGGCTGTCGGCCATGGGCATGGGGCTCTTCACGGGCCTGAACCTCGCGGCGGCGGCGGTGTGGGCCGGACTGTTCTCCGGCGGCGGCTTCATCTTCGGCGCGACGCTGCAGCGCTGGCTGGAGCATCCGACGCTGAAAGGCGAGATCATCGCGGGCTCCGTCGGGCTTGCCTTCGCGCTTGGGATGGCCGCGCTCGCGTTGTGGCGGCCCCGTCCGTTGCCTGCCGTGGCGGCAACGCCCTAAACCTCGCGGCCATGAGCACCAGCGCCCTTTTCGAGCCCCTGACGTTCGCGCGCGGCAAGCCGATGAAGAACCGGTTTGCACTTGCCCCGCTGACCAACCTGCAGAGCCCTGACGGCGGCCTGCTGTCGGAAGACGAGTTCAACTGGCTCGTCATGCGGGCCAAGGGTGGCTTTGGCCTGACCATGACCTGCGCCGCGCACGTGCAGGCGGGCGGCCAGGGCTTTCCCGGCCAGCTCGGCGTCTTCTCCGACGACCACCTGCCGGGGCTGACGCGGCTGGCCAGCGCCATCAAGGCCGAGGGCAGCCTTGCCTTCACCCAGCTGCATCACGCGGGCATCCGCTCGCCGAAGGAGATTGTCGGCCAGCCGGTCGGTCCCTCCGACGACGCCGAGACCGGCGCGCGCGCCATGACCGGAGCCGAGGTCGAGGACGCCATCGAGGCCTACGTCGCCGCCGCCGTCCGCTCCCAGAAGGCGGGCTTCGACGGCGCGGAGCTGCACGGCGCCCACGGCTATCTCATCGCCCAGTTCATCAGCCCGACGCTGAACCAGCGCGTCGACCGCTACGGCGGCTCACTGGAGAACCGTGCGCGGTTCCTGATGGAGGCCATCGACGGCGTCCGCGCCCGCTGCGGCGAGGACTTCCAGCTTGGCGTGCGCATCTCGCCCGAGCGGTTCGGTCTGAAGATCGCCGAAATGCGAGAACTGGCGGCCGAGCTGCTGTCCGGTGGAAAACTCGACTTCCTCGACCTCTCACTGTGGGACGTGTTCAAGGAACCGGAAGAGGAAGCGTTCAAGGGCCGCCCCCTCGTCTCGGTCTTCACCGACCTCCCGCGCGGCCAGACCCGGGTCGGCGCGGCGGGCAAGATCATGACGCCGGGCGACGCGACGCGCACGATGGACGCCGGCATGGACTTCGTCTTCCTCGGCCGCGCGGCGATCCTGCATCACGATTACCCGCAGCGCGTGCTGGCCGACGGCGGCTTCGCCCCCAACGCGCTCCCGGTGACCAAGGACTACCTGCGCCAGGAAGGCCTCGGCGAGCCGTTCGTAAACTACATGAGCACCTGGAAAGGCTTCGTCGCGGCCTGAGGGCAAGCCCTCGCGCGCCCGGACGCAGGCGCGCGTGCGTATTTGCGCACGTATGCAGCGTACGCGCGTGGGTGCGGATTGGGCCGGCGGGGATAAGTTTTTCCATCGGCCCAGTATGAGGCCAGCGGATTCGTCGGGGATAAGAAAGAGGCGGCAGGTGTGACCTGCCGCCTCAGTTGTTTCCGGTTCAGAGGGGACCGAAGCCGGAGAGTTGGTGACTAGCCGCCGAAGCCGACTGCGATCTTGAAGTAGGGACCGTCGATGGTGCGGTCGGCCTTCATCTCTTCGTTCTGACCGACATCGAGCACGTCGAAGTAACGCTCCCAACGGTAGCCCGTGCCAACCTTGACCCGGCCGACGTCGTAGGAAACGCCGAGCGAGAGGTCGAGCACCGGCACCGCGGCATTCTTGGATCTTCGCACGTCGATCTGGGTGACGTCCGTAGAGACGACCGGCAGTGGGTTGGTGATGAGGGTAATCTTTTGCGAGGGAACCGGGGTCGAATAGTCGCCGAGCGCCCCCGCATGAAGCACGGTGGTATCCGTCCCCGAGATCGTGGTCTGGCGATTCCCGAAAAGCGCGCCCCCGGTGACGGACCAATCCAGCTTCACGCGGCCCGTCCGGTCGTCGCCCCAGAGCGGCGCCGCGGCATCCCACGAAAGCACCGGACCCGCGCCGGCGAAATTTCGCCCGGCATTGAGAACGGCGTGGTTCCGCGTGAAGCTGGAAATGACGAGGACAGGGAACTGGGTGCCCCATCCTTGGGGCACATTCCAGTTCCCTTGCGCATTGGCCGCCCATCGCGTGTCCGACTGGAAGTCAGCATGCCGGATTCCCGCCGAGATAGTCGAAGCCGCTCCGCCGATGTCGAAATCGCGGCCTACCACGAAGTCGATAATCTGGTGATCTTCGTGACTGCGGGCCTCGACGTCGGACCAGCTCCGAGTTTCTACTCTGTTCAACCAAGGGAAGTAGTATTTAAAATTCGGGTCGCACAATACTGAGGCTGGGCTTGAGGCCGGGAACTTGCACGCCGTTGTCACGTCGACGGACGCGGCGTTATCCCTGGAGGTGCCAGTATTGGTGCGGCCGTACCGGAAAGAGCCCGAAACAGACCAGGCGGACCCGGCCGGCCGGTAGGTGAGCTTGACCGAGCGACCGTCTCCCGTGTCGAAGTCGCGATTTTGGACGTCCTGCGCGGCGATCGTGTCGGGCAGCGCGTCCATCCAGGCCGTCGTCAGGCGCTCGTTGTGAGCGTCATACCGCTGAACCTGCCCCTCCAGTTCCACGGTCAGGGGATAGGGCCCGGTGTGGTGGAGGTTGGCCCCCGTCCACCATGGACCGCCGGCGAAATCCTTGGTGATCCGCAGGCCGTAGAGCCTGGGTTCGGTCAGGAAGACATTGGTGGTGAGCCCGGAGTCGTCGGAGTTCAGGAACGCGCCGGTAATGCTATCACGATCCAGCACGTTCTTGACGTAGGCCATCACCTTCCAGCCGGCATCTTCGTTTGTGAAGATGGCCGCCAGGTTGATGTTGGAATAGGCCTTGAGCTTGTCGTAGCCTTCGGTGTTGAAGATGCGCGTCCACGCCTCCGACTGATAGTAGAGGTCGGTGTGCAGCGTC
>Ga0157373_10001492_pt1 | contig 17840 bp, 14 predicted proteins | sample C65metaG_FD_113460 | JGI IMG/M metagenome (GOLD analysis project Ga0157373, IMG submission 113460) | Corn rhizosphere microbial communities from Kellogg Biological Station, Michigan, USA - C6-5 metaG | ecosystem: Host-associated > Plants > Roots > Rhizosphere > Soil | place: USA: Michigan... | reverse complement strand
TCTTCATCAACTGGGCCGTGAAGCCGTTCTCGATGGCGCTGCTGGGCTGGATCTTCATCCGGCACGTGTTCGCGCCGTTGCTGCCGCCAACGCAGCTCGACAGCTACATCGCGGGCCTGATCCTGCTGGCGGCGGCGCCCTGCACGGCGATGGTGTTCGTGTGGAGCCAGCTGTGCAAGGGCGACCCGTACTTCACGCTGTCGCAGGTGGCGCTCAACGACGCAATCATGGTGGTGGCCTTCGCCCCCGTGGTCGCGCTGCTGCTCGGGCTGTCGTCGATCACGGTGCCCTGGGACACGCTGCTGACCTCGGTGGGCCTGTACATCGTGGTGCCGGTGGTCATTGCGCAGCTGCTGCGCAGGCATCTGCTCAAGAGGGGCACGGCGCACTTCCAGGCGGTGGCGGCGCGGCTCGGGCCGTGGTCGATCTCGGCGCTGCTGCTCACGCTGGTGCTGCTGTTCGCGTTCCAGGGCGAGGCCATCCTCCGGCAGCCGCTGGTGATCGCACTGCTCGCGGTGCCCATCCTGATCCAGGTGTTCCTGAACTCGGGGCTGGCCTACGTGCTCAACCGCAGGCTGGGCGTGGCGCACTGCGTGGCCGGCCCGTCGGCGCTGATCGGCGCGAGCAATTTCTTCGAGCTCGCGGTGGCCACGGCGATCAGCCTGTTCGGCTTCCAGTCGGGCGCCGCGCTGGCCACGGTGGTGGGCGTGCTGATCGAGGTGCCGGTGATGCTGCTGGTGGTTTCGGTGGTCAACCGGTCGCAGGGCTGGTACGAAAAAGGCGTGCGGGCCGCCTGACCGTCCGCAGGGCGTGTTCTCCGACATGGGCCGGTGGGCTTTGGGGCCATGATCGGCCACGCATGAAGATCGCGACCTTCAACGTCAATGGCATCAACAGCCGGCTTGCGCTTGTGCTGTCCTGGCTGGCCGAAGCCCGCCCGGACGTGGCCTGCCTGCAGGAGCTGAAATCCCCGGACGAGAATTTTCCGGCCGCGGCCATCCGCGAAGCGGGCTACGGCGTGCTGTTCCATGGCCAGCGCGCATGGAACGGCGTGGCCATTCTTGCGCGGGGCAGGGAGCCGATCGAAACCGGCCGCGGGCTCGACGGCAACTCCGAGGACAGCCAGAGCCGCTATCTCGAAGCGGTGGTGAACGGCGTGATCGTCGGCTGCCTGTACCTGCCCAACGGCAATCCGCAGCCCGGCCCCAAGTTCGACTACAAGCTCGAATGGTTCGAGCGGCTCAACGCCCATGCGCGCCTTCTCTACGGCTGCGGCATGCCGGCGGTGCTGGCCGGCGACTTCAACGTGGTGCCCACCGACGCGGACATCTACAACCCGGCTTCATGGCAGGACGATGCGCTGCTGCAGCCGGAAAGCCGCGCGGCCTTCGCCCGCCTGCTGAAGCAGGGATGGACCGACGCGATCCGCACGCGCCACCCCCGCGAGGCGATCTACACCTACTGGGACTACTGGCGCAACCGCTGGCCGCGCAATGCGGGCCTGCGCATCGACCACCTGCTGCTCAACCGCGAGCTCGCACCCTTTCTGGCCGATGCGAACGTGGACCGCGAGGTGCGCGGGCGCCCTGGAGCGAGCGACCACGCGCCGGCCTGGGCCCTGCTCGACCTGCCCGCCGGTTGATCAAAAGGAGGGGGTTGTGAACAAAGGGGTTACATTTACGTACTTATCAAGCCGCCTGAACGACGCGTCCCCTTTCCCGCGAGATCCACTCCAGTGACCATCGGAACAACGGCGGATGCCTGCTTTCCCGGCTTCGACAGCGGGTTCGTCATGGCTTTCCAGCCGATCGTGGATTTCCAGCGGCGCGAAGTGTTCGCGCACGAAGCCCTGGTGCGCGGCACCTCGGGAGAGGGCGCCTTCGAGGTGCTCTCGCGCGTGAACCCGCGGCTGCGCTTCGCCTTCCACGAGGCCTGCCGCGTGAAGGCCATCGAAACCGCTTCGGCGCTGGGCATGGAGTCGCGGCTGAGCCTCAACATCCTGCCCAACGACGTGGCGGGGCATCAGGACGAGTGCTTCCACACCGCCATGCTGGCCGCGCAGCGCTGCAACTTTCCGGTGGACCACCTGATGTTCGAGATCACCGAAGGCGAACGCGTGGCGGACCTGCCCGCGCTGGCGTCGGTGTTCCGCACCTACAAGGACTACGGCTTCACCTCCGCCATCGACGACTTCGGCGCCGCCTATGCGGGCTTCGAGCTGCTGGCGGGCTTCCAGCCCGACGTGGTGAAGATCGACATGGGCCTGGTGCGCAACATCCACAACGACGCGGTCCGGCTCAGCATCGTGAAGGGCTTCGTGGGCACCTGCGGCGAACTCGGCATCCGCGTGGTGGCCGAAGGCGTCGAGGCCTCGGAAGAGGTCCATGCGCTGCGCGCGCTGGGCGTGGACCTGTTCCAGGGCTTCCTGTTTGCCAGGCCCGGCATCGCCATGCTGCCGGCCGTGGCGTGGGACGCGGCCTGAGACTGCAGCAGCTCAGGCGTTGCTGGTTGCGCGGACTTCCTCGATGGTGGTCTGCCCCGACAGGACCTTGCCGATGCCGTCCTGGCGCAGCGTGCGCATGCCCTCGCGCAGGGCGGCTTCCTGCAGTTCCTCGGCGCGCGCGCCGCTTTGCACCAGGCGCGGCAGCGTCCTGGAGATCACCATCAGCTCGTGGATGCCGACGCGGCCGCTGAAGCCGGTGTTGTCGCAATGCGTGCATCCGGGGCTCGAAAAGGCCTGCAGCCGGCCGTCGCGGCCGTGCTGGCCGAGCCAGCCGCTGTGCACGGCCTCGCGTTCGGCCGGCGTCTCCTGACCCGCGAACGCGTGCATGTAGTCGGCCAGCAGCTCCTCGACTTCCTCGGGGCGCATCGGGCGGCTCTGCAGGCAGTGGCTGCACAGGCGCCGCACCAGGCGCTGCGCCAGCACCGCGAGCAGCGAGTCCGCGAAGTTGAAGGGGTCCATGCCCATGTCCAGCAGCCGCGTCACGGTTTCGGGCGCGCTGTTGGTGTGCAGCGTGGAAAGCACCAGGTGGCCCGTGAGCGAGGCCTCGATCGCCGTCTTGGCCGTTTCCTCGTCGCGGATCTCGCCGACCATGATGACGTCGGGATCGGCGCGCACGAAGGCCCGCAGCGCCTTGGCAAAGGTCCAGTCGATGCGCGGATTCACCTGCACCTGGCGCAGGCCGGGCTGGGTGATCTCGATCGGGTCTTCGGCCGTCCAGATCTTTCGCTCCGGCGTGTTGATGTGCATCAGCGCCGAATGCAGCGTGGTGGTCTTGCCCGAGCCCGTCGGCCCGACGCACAGCACCATGCCGTAGGGGCGCTCCACCGCCTTGGTGAGCTCCGAGAGATTGCGCGGCGAGAGCCCGAGCTTGTCCAGCGCAATCGGCTTGGCCGAGGCCAGGATGCGCATCACCACGTCTTCGAGCCCGTTGGCCGTGGGGATGGTGGCCACGCGCAGCTCGATGCGGTGCTGCGGCGAGTACTTGGCGAAATTGATCTTGCCGTCCTGCGGCTTGCGCTTTTCGCTGATGTCCAGGTCGCACATGATCTTCACGCGCGCGACCACCGCGTTGCGGTAGCTGGCCGGCAGCTCCAGGTGGGTGTGCAGCCGCCCGTCGCGGCGAAACCGGATGCGGGTCTTTTCCTTGCCCGGATAGCTCTCGATGTGGATGTCCGACACGCCTTCGCGGTGCGCGTCCACGATCATGCTGTTGATCATCCGCACCAGCGAGTTGTCCGACTGCTCGATGGCCGTCTCCTCGATGGCCGGTGCGGGGCGCTCTTTCTCGAGCGTGACCAGCAGGTCGCTGGTACCCAGGCTGGTGCCCGGGCCGGGGCTGCTGCCGAGGCCCGCGCCGCCCATGTCGAAGTCCAGCGGCCGCGAGGGATCGTGCACGACGGTCGGGTCGGCAGATTCGGTGCCGATCTTGCCGTAGGCCTTGTAGAGCACGGTGTCCAGCACCAGGCATTCGCCGATCACCGGCACCACCTTCCTCTGGGAGATGAACTCCACTTCGTCGATGGCCGCGTGGCGGCTGGCCGGATCGTCGAGCGCAAGGATGAGGCGCCCGTCGTGGATCATGAGCGGCATCACCTGCAGGCGGCGGGCCACGGCATGGCTGATGGTGCGCAGCGCGTCCACGGCCACCGGGAACTCGTGCAGGTTCACGAGCGGGTAGCCCATCTTGCGCACCAGTGCCGCCTGCAGCTGGGCCCGCGTCACCGCGCCCATGCGCACCAGCGTCTCGCCCAGCGGCACGCTGCGGTCCAGCTGCTGCTGCTCGAGGCCGGCGCGCAGCTGCTCTTCCGTGAGCATGCCCAGCGCCATCAGGGCCTGGCCGATGCGCAGGATGGGCATGCGGCTCTGGACTTCCAGTGCGTGCAGCAATTGCTCGGGCGTGACGACTTCGGTGGGGGACATGAAATGGTTTCTCCTGTGAAGGGGATTCTGAGGCCGCCAGGGCGCGCTTGTCAGCAGGAATGCGCGCCTCGCCACCTGCATTGGCGATGGGCAACCACTACCAAAGTTCTCAATCGGAGAAGCCGAAGGTGTTGCGCCCCGCGGCCTTGGCGCGATAGAGCGCGGCGTCGGCGCGTGCCAGCAGGTCGGCGGCGCCGGCCGAGGCGTCCGCCGCCTGGTGGAAGGCAATGCCGATGCTGGTCGTCACGTTCAGGCTGCGGCCGTCCAGCTCGAAGGGGACGGTGCCCACCCGCTCGACGATCTTCCGCGCGACGGCCACGGCGGCTTCCCGCGTGTGCACGTTCTCCAGCACGACCACGAACTCGTCGCCCGCCAGCCGCGCCACGGTGTCGGTGCTTCGCACGCTGGCCAGCAGGCGCTGCGCATATTCCACCAGCACGCCGTCGCCTGTGGCATGGCCGAGCGTGTCGTTGATGGTCTTGAAGTAGTCGATGTCGAGGAACAGCACCGCCAGCGCATTGCCCGAACGCTGCGCGCGGGCGATGGCGCCGGGCAGGAACTCGTTGAAGGCGAGCCGGTTCGCGAGGCCGGTGAGGGTGTCGATGCGCGCCAGGTCGATCAGCTTGCGCTCCACCGCCTTCAGGGCGCTGATGTCCAGGCTCAGCGAGAAGATGCCGCGCGTGCTGCCGTCGGGGCCGATGTCGGGCACGTAGCTCACGCGGGTGGTGCGGTCGGCGCCCTGGGTCCTGGTCTGCGCCTCGAACTCCACGCGCTCGCCGGCCAGTGCGCGCGCGATCATGGCCTTGCGCGAGAGATACAGCTCGGGGCCCGCGACGTCGCCGACGTGGCGGCCCAGGATCTCGGCCGGCTCCACGCCGAGCCATTCGCGGTAGGTGGCATTGGCGAAGGTGATGTTCTCGTCGCGGTCGATGTAGGTGATGAGTGCCGGCAGGTTGTCGGTGATGGTGCGCAGGCGCCTTTCGCTTTCGGCCTGCCGCAGCTCCGCGCGCTTGAGCGCGGTGATGTTGAAGGTCATGAGATAGAAACCCACGAGCCCGCCCTGCGGGTCCATGTCGGCCACCAGGTTGACCTGGAAGAAGCCATCCTTTCCATGCAGCGGCGCATGCACCGGAAAGCGCACCGACTTGCCCTCGCGCACCAGCGGAAGATAGGGCCGGATCTGACGGTGCACCGCCTTGCCCAGCGCCGAGCGCAGCGTGACGTTCTCGAGCGGGCCGCTGCCCAGCCCCGCCATCTGCCGCGCGCGGCTGTTGGCGAAGAGGCAGTTCTCTTTGCTGTCGAAATAGCCCACCAGCGCCGGGATGCTGTCGGTCACATCGCGCAGCCGCTTCTCCTGCTCGGTCAGGGCCTTGCGTATGTTCACCTCGTCGGTGATGTCGAAGGTCATGGCGAACACTCCCTGCACCACGCCGTTGGCGTCGCGGTCGGGAATGTAGTGGGCCTTGAAGGTGCGCTCGCCGATGCCCAGCGCCGGATCGCCGGATTTCTCGACCACCACCGTCTCGCCGGCCAGCGCGCGCTCGTAGGCCGGCGCCACGATGGCAAAGTCCGACGGGCCGCGAACCTCCGGCATCAATTGCCCCACCATGGCCCGGTCCTTGTGCAGTGCCTTCACCTGGGCATTGACGAAGGTGTATCTCAGCGAGGAATCGACGTGCGAGACCAGCGCGGGGATGTTGTCTGCAATGACGCGAACCTGCGCTTCGCTGTGGGCCAGGCTGAATTCGATGCGCTTGCGCTCGGTCACGTCGGAGGTCATGGCGTAGTAGCCGCGGACCTGCCCGGCCTGGTCGCGGTCGGGGATGAGCTCGGTCTGGAAGTAGCGGTCTTCCTCGCCGCGCCTGGCTTCGCCGCGGCTCTCGAAGCTCACGGCCTCGCCGGCCAGCACGCGCCGCACGGCGGCGTCCACCGTCTCGTCCTCGCCGATGTTCTGCGCCGTGCGCCCGATCAGCTGGGCCGCGCCGCGGTCGAGCTTCCTGCACAGCGGGGCGTTCACGAAGGTGTAGCGGCCCTGCGCATCGACGTGCGACACCAGCGCGGGCAGGTTGTCGGTGATGTCGCGCAGGAACTTCTCGCTCGACTTGCGCTGCTGCATCAGCGTGTCGAAGGTGCGCGCGAGATCGCCGATCTCGTCGTGCCGGTAGGTGCGCGGCACGGCCGTCTGCAGGGCCGGGTTGTCCACGTCCAGCATGTGCCGGTGCAGGTGCCGAAGCGGCGTGAGCTGCTGGCGCACGAAGCCCAGCACCGCGGCCCCCGCGAGCATGGCGAGCACCACCGTGCCGATCCATGCCGAGCGCTCGATCGCGTCGACCCGGGCGAAGGCTTCCGTGCTCGGGTACATGGACCCCAGCACCCAGTTGGTCTGCGGGATGCGCTTGAAGGCGTACAGGCCGTGCACGCCCGCATGGTTGAAGCCTTCGGTCGCGCCTTCGTAGCCTTCGATCGGGCGTTCGATCTCGGGATTGCCGACCCCCTTCAGTCCCGTCTGGTTGATGATGCGCTCGGTGCGCGGATGGTCGATCACCACGCCTTCCGTGCTGGTGATGAACAGGTAGCCCGTCTCGCCGAATTTCAGGTCGGCGAGCTCGCCCAGGATGTTCCGGTCCTTCAGGTTGATGGCGCCCGAGATCACGTACCGCACGTTGCCGGCGGCGTCCAGCACCGGCTCGGTCATGGCGATCTGCGCCAGGCCGGTGAGCCGGTTGAGGTAGGGCTCGGAGATCACGCCGGCGCGGGCCGCGAGCGTTTGCTGGAAGTACGCACGGTCCTTGATGTTGACCTTGCCGGGCTGCTGCGCGCCGCTCAGGCTCGCGACCAGGTCGCCCTCGGCCGTGAAGAAGGCGACGTTGCTGAAAGCCTTGCGCAGCGATGGGTGCTTTTCGAGAAAAGCCTGCAGCGCCGGCGTGTCGGGAAACTCGTTGAGCGCCGTGCTGTCGGCGAAGGTCTCCAGCAGCGTGCGGCGGCTGACGAACTTCTGGTCGATGGTGTTCGCAATGGCCGACAGGCGGGCGAAGGCTTCGCTTCCGATGGAGGCCTTCATGCTGGTCTTGACCAGCTGCAGGGCGACCGTCGCAATGGCCAGGGTGGCCGCCAGGACGACCGCGGCGATGCCCAGGCCGAGGCGTGTGTTCAGGCTGATGCGGATGTTCCGAAGACCGGGCAATTTCATTGGCATGGACGTGCACCGCGACGAGATCCGCGCTGCGCCTGCACGTAGTGTGTCACGTAGTGTGTCAGAAGCGGGGAACGGGCCGCTTCGCGCAATCCCGCATGCGCCGCCAGCCCATGGCGCACCCTCACATCTCCTCGCGCTTGAGAAGATAGTCGAGCGGGCCGACGCGGAACCACCGGTAGCCGTAGGGCTCCAGCAGCATGCAGTGCTTTCCCTTCGAGTTGGCGCGGCTGTGCGCGTTGGAGAGCAGGTTGATCAGCTGCCCGCCGTGCCTGCCGAGCGCCTTGGCGCCGAGCTTTATTTCCAGCGGGCTGTCGCCCAGGTTGTGCACGAAGACCGCCGCGTTGCCGCGCCATTCGTAGCGCATGACGAGCACCGCGCGCTCCTCGTTGGGAACCACCTCGAAGTCGCCCCAGCCGATCTCGGGCACTTCCTTTCGCATGCGGAACACGCGCTCCATCCAGTTGAGCAGCGACTCGGGGTCGCGCCGCTGCGCCGCCACGTTCACATGCTCGAAGCCGTAGGCACCACCCGTGATCACCGGCAGCACCGGCTTGGAAGAGGTGGTGAACCCGCCCTGGCGCTCGGTGGACCACTGCATCGGCGTGCGCGCGCAGTTGCGCTCCGGCAGGCTCAGGTCGTCGCCCATGCCGATCTCGTCGCCGTAGCGGACCACCGGCGTGCCGGGCAGGGTGAGCATCAGGCTGTAGGCCAGCTCGAGGCGCCGCCGGTTGCCGCCGAGCATCGGTGCCAGCCTGCGGCGTATGCCGCGGTCGTACAGCTGCATGTCCTTTTCGGGGCCGAAGGCGGCGAACACGCGCTGGCGCTGTGCGGGCCGCAGGCGGCCCAGGTCGAGCTCGTCGTGGTTGCGCAGGAAGATGCCCCACTGCGAGGTCGCGGGGCGCGCCCGGGTCGCCTCCAGCGCCTTGGCCAGCGGCCGCGCGTCGGCCACGGCCATCGCATAGAAGAGGTGCTGGTTGACCTGGAAGTTGAACATCATGTGCAGCCGCTCGCCCTCGTCGCCGAAGTAGGCCATGTTGGTGCTGGGCAGCACGTTGGCCTCGGCAAGGATGATCGCGTCGCCCCGGCGCCACTGGAGCAGTTCGCGGAACTGCCGCAGCATGTCGAACTTCTCGGTCGGGCGCACCACCCTCGGGCCCTTGGCGCCGATCACGAAGGGCACGGCGTCCATGCGGAAACCCGAGACGCCCATCTGGGTCCAGAAGCCCATGATCTTCAGGATCTCGGCCTGCACGTCGGGGTTGGCGGTGTTCAGGTCGGGCTGGAATTCGTAGAAGCGGTGGAAGTACCAGCGCCTTGCGAGCTTGTCGAAGGTCCAGGTCGATTTCTGCACGCCCGGGAAGACCACACCATCGGTGTAGCGGGCCGGCTTCCTGTCGGACCACACATACCAGTTGTGATACTTTGACTTGCGGTCCCTGCGTGCCTGCTGGAACCACGGGTGCTGGTCCGAGGTGTGGTTCACCACCAGGTCCATCAGCACGCGCATGCCAAGGCGCGAAGCCGAGTGCGTGAATTCGACGAAATCGCCGAGCGTGCCGAAGCGGGGATCGACGTTGTAAAAGTCCGAAACATCGTAGCCGTCGTCCTGCCTCGGCGATGGATGGAAGGGCATCAGCCACAGGGTCGTGACACCCAGGCCGTGAAGGTACTCCAGCCGCCGTGTCAGCCCCTCGAAGTCGCCGCAGCCGTCGCCGTTGGAGTCCATGAAGGTTCCCACGGAGAGGCAATACACCACGGCGTTTTTGTACCAAAGGTCGTTGATCATGCCGGGGAACCTCCTGAAGATCGGAGCCTCGCAAACACGGAACACACGAAAGGAAACCCGATGTCGGCCGATGCTTGGTGGAAGAACGGAATCGTCTATCAGATCTATCCGCGTTCATTCCAGGACAGCGACGGAGACGGCATCGGCGACCTGCGTGGCATCCGCAAGCGGCTCGATTATCTGGTCGAGCTTGGCGTGGATGCCGTCTGGATATCGCCGATCTACCCCTCACCAATGGCCGACTTCGGGTACGACATATCCGACTACTGCAACATCCATCCGCGCTTCGGAACGCTCGAGGACTTCGACGCGCTCGCGGCGGAGTGCAAGGCGCGCGGCCTGAAGCTGGTGCTGGACTTCGTGCCCAACCACACCTCCGACCAGCACCCGTGGTTCGTGCAGAGCCGCGCCTCGCGCACCAGCCCCAGGCGCGACTGGTACCTGTGGCGCGACCCGGCACCCGGCGGCGGCCCGCCCAACAACTGGCTCAGCAATTTCGGCGGTCCCGCGTGGACCTTCGACGAAGCCAGCGGCCAGTACTACTGCCACTCCTTCCTGAAGGAGCAGCCCGACCTCAACTGGCGCAACCGGGAGGTGCGCGAGGCAATGTACGAGGTGCTGCGCTTCTGGCTGCGGCGCGGCGTGGACGGTTTCCGCATCGACGTGCTCTACCACCTCATCAAGGACGACCAGTTCCGCGACAACCCGCCCAACCCGTCGTTCCAGCCGGGGCAGGATCCTTCGCACCGGCTGCTGGCGCTCTACACGACGGACCGGCCGGAGATGCAGGACATCGTGTTCGAGATGCGCCGCGTGGTCGATGCGTTCAGCAGCGAGGCTTCGGCGCGCGTGCTGATCGGCGAGCTTTATCTTCCGCTCGAGCGGCTCATGGCCTACTACGGGCTCACGTCGGAAGGCCTGCTGCAGGGCGTGCAGCTGCCGTTCAATTTCCAGCTCATCGCGGCGCCGTGGCATGCGGCCGAGATCGACCGCATCGTGCGCAGCTACGAAGCGGCGCTGCCGCACGGCGCGGCGCCCAACTGGGTGCTCGGCAACCACGACAAGCCGCGCATCGCGAGCCGCGTGGGGCAGGAGCGGGCGCGGCTCGCGGCCATGCTGCTGCTCACGCTGCGCGGCACGCCCACGCTCTACTACGGCGACGAGATCGGCCTGACCGACGTTCCCATTCCGCCCGATGAGGTGCAGGACCCGTTCGAGAAAAACGAGCCGGGCAAGGGCCTGGGGCGCGATCCGCAGCGCACGCCCATGCAATGGAGCCGGGCCCACATGGCCGGCTTCACCGACGGCACGCCGTGGCTGCGCCTGGGCGGCGACTGGGGCATGCGCAACGTCGAAGCGCAACTGGCCGATCCGGCCTCGATGCTGCAGCTCTACAGGAAGCTCATCGCGCTGCGCCGCAAGGAACCCGCGCTGCACGAAGGAACCCACGAACAGCTCCACGCCGGCGACGACGTGCTGGCCTATGCAAGAGCATCGGGAACGCGGCGGCTGATCGTGCTGCTGAACTTCTCGACCTCCGACACCCGGATCGCGGCCGAGCTGCTGCCGCGCGAAGTGGTCGTGCTGGCCTCGACGCATCCTGAGCGCACCGGAACGGTGGCGGGCGAGCTGGTGCTGCAGCCGCTGGAGGGCGTGATCGTCGCGCAGTGATCGGTGCGTGAAAGCGGCGCGTGAACGCGACGCGGCTACTGGCCCGAGGGATAGGTCTCGGGCACCTCCGCGTCCGTTGCGGCCGCATCGCGCTCCAGCGGCTCGACCGCGCGGCTCTGGTCGAAGTGCAGCAGCGCATCGAACTGCACCGGCAGCCGCGCGAAGAAATAGTGGCTCTGCCGTTCGGTCTCGGGCCGGTAGATGACGCCAATGGCGCGTTCGAGCCGCGGCTCCCGCAGCGCGAAGAAGTGGCTTCCTTCGCCGCGCAGCGGCAGCATGAAGCGCTCGAGCCCGGTCTCGTGCATGAGGCCCTCGTAGCTGTCCTCGCGCGAGGGAAGCACCTGCTTGCGTTCGGCGGCCGCGCCCCAGTCGGAGGCCGCCATCACGCTGCCGGTGTGCGTGGTGAAGCCCACCAGCACCGCATCGCGGCCCTGGCGTTCGCGCACCAGCTGGCCCACGTTGAGTTCGCCGCGGCGCTCGCCCATCTCGGTGGCGCGCGCATCGCCCAGGTGCGAGTTGTGCGCCCACACCACGATCTTCGGACGATCGCTCGCGCGCCACAGGTGGCGCTCGATCTCGCCCAGCGTCTCCACCATGTGCCGGTCGCGCTGGTTCCAGGAGGACACGTCGCTCAGGTACATCGAGCGGTAGTAGGCTTCGGCGTTCTTGACGAGGCGCGCGTTCTGCTCGGCGTTGAAGGCGTCTTCCTCATTGGCCGCGCTGCCGCTGCGCCATGCTTCGCCGGCGGCGCGGCGCATCTCGACCAGCATCTCGACCACCTCGCGCTGGCAGGAGGGCGTGTTGCCGAGGCCGGCCATCAGGCCGTAGACCTGTCCGCCGTCGCCGAAGCGGTCGAAGCATGCGTATCGCTCGCGGGCGCTGCGCGCCGCCACGGGATCGGTGCGGTCGAAGTAGCCGAGCACGGCTTCGATGGAGGCGTGCAGGCTGTAGAGGTCCAGGCCGTAGAAGCCGGTCTTGCCCTGCGGCGGGCCCGCGTCGTTGAAGGCGCGCTGCCATTCGATGAAGCTCGCGACGTCCTCGTTGCGCCACATCCAGGTCGGAAAGCGCCGGAAGCCCGCGAGCGCTTCGCGCGCATTGGCGTCGCTGCCGGCGCCCCGCACGTAGCGGTTCGCGCGATAGGCATCGGGCCAGTCGCCTTCGATGGCCACCGCGTGGAAGCCTTTCTCGGCCAAGAGGCGCCGCGTGATGTCGGCGCGTGCCGCATAGAACTCGTGCGTGCCATGCGAAGCCTCGCCGAGCAGCACATAGTGCGCATCGCCGATCAGCTCGAGCAGCGCGTCATGGTCGCTGGAAGATCCGTCCATCGGATGCGCCACGGCACGCAGCGCCTCCGCTTCGTTTGAAATGCGTGAGGGATTCATCGTCCACGGTCCTCATGCGGGAAGCGTGCCATGAGGGTTGGCGTCTTCGATCAGGTGGCAGACCTCCTCGTCGCTGGTCTGCGAGAAGTCCAGGTACCAGCGCCCCACGCCGAGGAAGGGCTCCGGCGTCTCGGCGCAGACCACGTCGTCGGCCTCGCCGAGCAGCAGCGCGCAGGCTTCGCGCGATGCCACGGGCGCCGCAACCACCACGCGGGCCGGCGCCTGCCGGCGCACCGCGCGCACGGCCACGCGCATGGTCGCGCCAGTGGCCAGGCCGTCGTCCACCAGGATGGCGGTGCGGCCATGCAGGTCGGGCGCGGGCCGGTCGCCGCGGTAGGCGCGTTCGCGCCGCTCGAGTTCGTCCTGCTCGTTGCGCACGACCTCGTCGACTTCCTTCGCGCCGATGCCGAGTTCGCGCACGAGGTCTTCATCGAGCACCCGCTCGCCGCCGCCCGCGATGGCACCCATCGCGTATTCCTCGTGTCCCGGCACGCCGAGCTTGCGCACCACGAGCAGGTCGAGCGGCGCATGCAATGCCTTGGCCACTTCGTAGGCCACCGGCGTGCCGCCGCGCGGCAGGGCCAGCACGACGACATCCGGCTTGTGCGCATAGGCGGCGAGCCTTTGAGCGAGCACGCGGCCCGCCTGCTGCCGGTTCCTGAAAAACTCGAAAGCCATTTCTCGGGTGTCCTTGCGGCCACCTTATTTTTCCTGGCACAGCGGTGCTGTAGGGGGATGCGCACATTGGCGTAGGCGTGCACTGCCATGGGGCGGCGCGCCGTGCCCCCCGTCTCGCAGCGGCAGCTATGGGTGCTGCTGGATCAGGCGCCAGCCTGGCGCAGCCCACCCCGCCCGCGCCGCGCCCCCTCCCGCCACGCATTCACGATCAGCTCGCGCGCCTTCGGGTGCTCGGGGTCGCTGACCACCCATTCGGGATACGCGTGCGGAAGGCTGGCCGCGGTGGCGCGGATCGCGTCGAACTCGATGGGGGAGAGCGGCGCGGCCGCGCCGGCGCGGTGGGCCAGGGTCTTGCGCAGGCCCGCCTTCCATGCGTCCGGCAAGTGGTCGACGGCAGGCAGGAGCGCCAGCGCGATGTGCGCGGCGCGCGGGCTCAGGGCCGCGGCGTCGGCGCGCAGCCGCGCCAGGCACTCGGTGCCGCTCATCTTTCTTCTTCCATCGCCTTGGTCGCACGGCATGCTGCGCCCCTCGCTCAGGCCGCCTGGATCTCGATGCGCCGCGGCTGCGCGTGCTGGGCCTTGGGAATGCGCAGCTTCAGCACGCCCTGCGAAAGCTCGGCCGAGATGGCGTTGGTGTCGAGCTCCTTGCTGAGCGTGAAGACGCGGCGGAAGCGGCCCAGGCCCACCTCCGTGTGGCTCGACTCGAGCCCCTCGGGTATCGAGAGCCCCGACTCGGCCTCGATGGTCAGCGTGTCGGACGCGACCTGCAGGCTGAGCTTGTCGCGCGAGACGCCCGGCAGGTCGGCAAAGAGCGTGATGCCGCCGCTGTCCTCGACCACGTCGACCGGCGGCGTCAGCGCCGCGTCGCTGTAGCGCGTGCTGTCGTCCTTGCGCGCGAGCTCCTTCGACCCGGCCGCGCGGGTCGAAGTGCTGGGGGTGTTGCTGCTGTCCATGATCGTCTCTCCTTTCTTCATTTCAGGGTTGCGTCATCGTCATCACTGAACGGTGATGCGCCGCGGCTGCGACGAAGCCTGGCGCTGCACGCTGATGTGCAGCACGCCGTCGCGGTACTTGGCGGTCACGGCGTCGGGGTCGGCATCGTCGGGCAGGGTGAGCACGCGGCGGAACGAGCCCTCGAAGCGCTCGTTGATGTGCACGGCTGCCTTGGCGTCGGACTCGGGCAGCTTGTTGGCGCGCTGGCCGGCGATGGTGAGCAGGCCGCGCTCCAGGTTCACCTCGAGGCTGGACGGGTCGACACCGGGCGCGAACGCGTAGATCTCCACGGTCTGCGGCGTGCCGCCGATGTTCAGGGCCGGAAAGCCGTTGCGGCCGAAGCCCCGGATGGTCGGAGACAGATCGAAGGCCTGCTGCATCTCGCGCTGCAGGCGATCCATCTCTGCAAACATGTCGCGCGGAAACAGGGATCGGTACATGGCGAAAACCTCCATTCAAAGAAAGAACAACAGGTTGAACGGTGCGCTCGAGGCGTGCGCCTCCAGCGCTTCCGATCAGCGAAATAGGCGCTGGCGGCAGGTTTTCAAGAGGGGATGTCCGGGGGGCGGTAGCCCCGATTGCGCGAGTGCTATGAAGGCCGATGCCGCAATTGAAAAAAACTCGACACGGGGCCTCTTGAAGGGGCGCGGCGCGGACCTAAATCGATCCTCGTCGAAATCGTCAATCGTCATTCCAAACCTGAAGGAGATTTGCCATGCCGATGGACCTGCTCAAGCAGATAGCCGCATCCCGCCTGCCCGTGTCTTTCCGCACGCCCAAGGAGATCGACGAGGTCAGGATCCTGCGCCAGGCGGGGCTCGTGATTGCACTGATTCCGGCGCCAGCCGACCCCCTGAAGCTCGCGGGCAGCGAGCCCGCGGCGCAGGTGCTGGCCATCACCGAGAAAGGACGCGAGGAGCTCGCGCGGATCCGCTACCCGGGTGAGTTGCCGCAGCAGTCGAAACGCCGCCATGCGGGCCTGAAAGGCTGGCTTGGCGAGAAGCGCTTCGGACATGCATTGCAGCAAGTCTTACCCGCCCGAAGCCGCGATTCGCACCCGTCGCAGGGTTTGTAGGCCGCATCCTTCCTGAACATGCGCGCAAATCCATGCCGCCGGATGCGTGCTTCCGCGCTGAATCCGATTCGCTCATGCAAGCGAAAAATTCATCAGGAGACAGACATGGACTTCGAAGGCATCTATTGCTTTGACACGGCGGCCGTCCGCTTTGCGATCTACCCGGACGGCCACGATGGCGCGCGGATCATCGGGCAGATTTCGGAGGAGACCCTGCACGACGTGTTCGGCACCAGGGACCTGGGCGACCGCCTGCTGGAAACCTGCAAGGCGCACTTCGATGCCATTGGCGCCGCGGCGCTCAAGCGCTACCGCACCGACCCGAACCAGCCGATCGTGCTGACCGTGGACGATTTTTCCCAGCGCCTTTCCCCCCGTTCCGGCGGCTCGCAAACCGCACCGCAGGCCACGCCGCTGGCTGCCTGAAAACGCCGCGCCCGGTGCGCGGCCGGTTTTCGCCCCTGGTCGCGTGATGGGCAACTCTCCGACACGGCAAGGAGGTTTCAGCCTTACCCGCAGTGCCCGGATTCTTTGCAAATTGTGTGCTCAGGCCTTGTAGATGCCGAAAGCGTGTCCGTTGGACACCCGGTCGCTGGCCTTCATGCAAGCAAGGAACACCGGTGCCAGTGACCCAACTGCTTTCAGAGCCTGAGGCGCAAGACGCCTACCTGTTCCGCGAAGGAACGCATTCCCGCCTGTACGACCTCATGGGTTGCCATCTTCTGAAGGAGGGCGGCGCGCGCTTCGCGGTGTGGGCGCCCAACGCGGAATCGGTGGCGGTGGTCGGCGACTGGAACCACTGGTCCGGCGATGCCGATCCGCTGGCGCCGTCCGCGGACGGCACCGGCATCTGGCTGGGCCGCGCGCCCCATGCCGCGCCGGGGCAGGCCTACAAGTACCGCATCCGCTCGCGCTTTGGCGGCTACACGGTCGACAAGGCCGACCCTTTCGCGTTCTGCGCCGAGCTGGCGCCCGCCACGGCCTCGCGCATCTGCGAACTTTCTTATGAATGGAAGGACGCCCAATGGATGGCCACGCGGGGCGCGCGCAATGCGCTCGATGCGCCGATGTCCGTCTACGAGGTGCACCTGGGTTCGTGGCGCCGCCGCGAAGGCCGGTTCCTGGGCTACCGCGAGATCGCGCATGAACTCGCGGCCTACGTGAAGGGGATGGGCTTCACGCACGTGGAGCTCATGCCCGTGACGGAGCATCCTTTCTACGGCTCCTGGGGCTACCAGACCACCGGCTACTTCGCGCCCACGGCGCGCTACGGCTCGCCGCAGGACTTCATGTACCTGGTCGATCATCTGCACCAGAACGGCATCGGCGTGCTGCTGGACTGGGTGCCCTCGCACTTTCCGACCGACGAGCACGGCCTGGCGTTCTTCGACGGCACGCACCTCTACGAGCATGCCGATCCGCGCCAGGGCTTCCACCCGGAGTGGAACTCCAGCATCTTCAACTACGGCCGCGCGGAGGTGCGCAGCTTCCTGGTGTCGTCGGGCCTGTTCTGGCTCGACAGGTACCACGTCGATGGGCTGCGGGTCGATGCGGTCGCCTCCATGCTCTACCTGGACTACGCGCGGCAGCACGGCGAATGGATTCCCAACCGCCACGGCGGCCGCGAGAACCTGGAGGCCATCGATTTCCTGCGCACCCTGAACCGCGCCGTCTACCGCGAGCACCCCGACGCGATCACCGTGGCCGAGGAATCCACGGCCTGGCCGCGCGTCTCGCGGCCGACCGACATGGACGGGCTGGGCTTTGGCGAGAAATGGAACATGGGCTGGATGCACGACGTGCTCGCCTACATGAAGGAAGAGCCGATCCATCGCAAGTACCACCACCACAAGATGACCTTCTCGCTGGTCTATGCCTTCCACGAGAACTTCGTGCTGCCGCTGTCGCACGACGAGGTGGTCCACGGCAAGGGCTCGCTGCTCGGCAAGATGCCGGGCGACCACTGGCAGCAGTTCGCCAACCTGCGCGCGCTGTTCGGATTCATGTGGGCGCATCCCGGCAAGAAGCTGCTCTTCATGGGAGGCGAGTTCGGCCAGCGGCGCGAGTGGACGCACGACGGCGAACTCGAATGGTGGGTCTGCGAACTCGAGGGGCACGGCGGCCTGCAGCGGCTGGTGGCGCAGCTCAACCGCGTGTACCGCGATGCGCCCGCGCTCTACCAGCAGGATTTCTCGGCCTCGGGCTTCGAATGGGTTGCGGCCGACGATGCCGACGCCAGCGTGTTCGCCTTCCTGCGCAAGCCGCGCGACGGCCACGCGCCGCTGCTGGTGGTCAGCAACATGACGCCGGTGCCGCGCACCAACTACGTGCTGGGCGTGCCGCTGCCCGGCTTCTGGAGCGAGCTCATCAACACCGACGCCGTCGAGTTCGGCGGCTCCGGGTGGGGCAACCTTGGCGGCGTCGAGGCCGCACCCGTGCGTTCGCATGGCCGCATGCACTCGGTGTGCATGACCCTGCCGCCGCTGTCCACGCTGATTCTCGAGCACCGGCCATCATGAAAAAACTGTTCGCAAATCCGCAGGCCCCCGCGGCTTCCTCCGTGGCGCCCGAGGTGCAGGACGGCAACCGGCGCGCGGTCGTCGATGCCGTGCTGCCATCGGTGGACAACGGCCGCTT
>Ga0157373_10001491_pt1 | contig 17843 bp, 19 predicted proteins | sample C65metaG_FD_113460 | JGI IMG/M metagenome (GOLD analysis project Ga0157373, IMG submission 113460) | Corn rhizosphere microbial communities from Kellogg Biological Station, Michigan, USA - C6-5 metaG | ecosystem: Host-associated > Plants > Roots > Rhizosphere > Soil | place: USA: Michigan... | reverse complement strand
CGATGCGGCGTGCGAACAGCATCATCGCCAGAATCACACCAACCAGCACGCCAATCGCCAGGTTGCCGGTCCACACGGTGACAGCAACCGTCAGCACCATCACAAAGGTTTCCGACCACGGCATGCGTTTCAGCGTAGCCGGCTGCAGGCTGTGCCAGTTCACGGTTTTCACCGCTACCACCATCATAATGCCCGCCAGTACTACCATCGGGATCTGTGCCATAATCTGGCTCAGTCCGGTCACTAATAACAGCAGCACAATACCCGCCGCGACCGTAGAAACACGCGTACGTGCTTTGCCCAGCTCGACGTTAACGATGGTTTGGCCAATCATCGCGCAACCGGCGATGCCGCCATAGAAGCCCGCAAGAATATTGCCGACGCCGAGCGCCCAGGATTCGCGGCGTTTAGCGGAAGGCGTATCGGTAATGTCATCCACCAGTTTGGCGGTCAGCAACGATTCCATCAAACCCACAAAGGCGATGCTCAAGGCGGTGGGCCAGATGATTTGCAGCGTGTGCAGATTGATTGGGACCAGCAGCGTAGTGAAGCCTGGCAGACCGGCGGTCATTGGCCCTTCATCGCCCACGTTCGGTACGCGATAGCCAAGCAGCAACGCCACCGCCGTCACCACTACAATCGCCACCAGCGGTGAAGGGACGCTTTTCAGCACTTTTGGTAGCAGCAGCACGATGGCGAGCGTAACGGCGAACAGCACCCACACCAACGCGGATTGTCCCCAAACGTGCGGGACCTGCGCAAAGAAGATCAGGATGCCGAGGGCGTTAACGAAGCCGATCATCACCGAACGCGGGATATAGCGCATCATGCGCGACAACCCAGCGAGCCCAAAGATAATCTGGATAATGCCGCCCATAATCACCGCCGGCAGGATGTATTCAACGCCGTGCGCATGCACCATTGGGCCGATCACCAGCGCCACCGAACCGGCCGCTGCGGTGACCATCGCCGGACGACCGCCCAGAATCGACAGCGTCAGGCACAGCACCACCGAGGCAACAAGGCTGACTTTAGGATCGACACCGGCAATCACGGAGAAGGAGATAACTTCCGGGATCAGCGCCAGCGCGGTAATAATGCCGGCCAGACACTCGCGGGTTAGCAGGGCAGGCGAACGTAAAACGCGCCCCACGGTGATATCGCTCTCCACCGCAGTGGTGCGCTCAGTTGGTTGACTCATAGATTGTGCAGGCTCTTTTATTATTGTGCGCATACCGTCGCGGTACGGCAGTAACCAGTTAGGATTTTCCGAAAGGGGATGTTACCGGGCAATAAGGTGAGACGCTAGCGCGTTGGGGCAGGTGAGGGTGATTCCATCCCTGGAATCCGGCTTTAGACCGCGAGATCGTCAGGTGTTTTATTCACAACTAATTCAAGCAGATGGCGATAAATATCCAGCTGAATCACATCGCTTTCCATCTCAAGACGGTTAATCAGCGAAGCAATAATCGCTTTATTAGAAACCGGCATACCGGCTTGCAGGATTTCGGCGATGATCTGCCCGAAAACTTCCATTTCACTGCTGTCGCTATTACCGGCCAGTTTGAAATAGTCAGCGATGGCAGCGCTACTGTTTGCGGCGTTTTGCATATGTGAAGCCCTTAAGATCGGCCTGATGGCAATGTGCCTTCAGCTCCATGATGAAAAAATTTGCACGCGGACAGGCGCGCAACACCCAACTCATCAACCAACGCAAAAAGACACCTCTGAAGGTGGAAATCCACAACACCTTCAGAGGCGACGCAAAGTGCATCATTCGTTACGGAGCCATCTCCTGGCTCACGGGACGTAAACTTATACAATCCGGCGCAACTTGTACAACCTGGATTTTAAGCAATTTGTGCTAATCCTTATTTAACAGTTATTTATGATTTGTAATGTTTTCTAAAATCTATACAAGAATAGGCCCAAACCGCCAAATTTTCGGTGAGTTGTACAACTGTTAAGGAAAGCTGGAGATTTTTTGTCCTGCCAACTACGTTTGCAGGTGTAAGCAAAATTTTCATTGGCGAGCGGCTTACCTTATAATAACGCTCCCGTTTAGTTAGATACCTAACCATTAGGCCACTACGTTTTGAGCGACTATCCCCAACCCTTTTCTCGTTTGCTGCATCTCACCGCGCACGCGTGGCGTTTGGCTGTCGATCGTCGCCTCAAAGAGAGCGGATTGAGCATGAGCAGCTGGATGGCGATTGCCAGCGTTGCCACCGCCGCCGAGCCGCCAACGCAAAAAGCGCTGGCGCAGTTGCTTGGTCTGGAAGAGGCCAGCGTCGTGCCGCTGGTGGATCGTCTGGTGAAGCAGCAGCTATTGGCGCGCGTGCAGCCGCCGGAAGATCGCCGCAAACGCCTGCTGATTCTGACTGAACAGGGCAGCGTGGCTTTTGCCGAAGTGAAAACGCAGGCCGATGCGCTACGTGCACAGTTGCTGGCGGATATCGATCCTGCATCGCTGGCGATAACGGAACAGGTGCTGCAACAGCTGCTCGCGCGTCTGGGAAGCGTTTAACGGTGGCAAAACGTAATCCTTATGCTCCGCGCGAATGGCTGCCGCATGAGAAGCCGATGCTGCCGGGCTCGCCCTCAACGCCGCTGCATTCGCCTTCGAAGCGCATCGCATTTGGCATCATTGGCTTATTGATCTCGATTACCGGCGCGCTGAGTAACGCGCTGGTCTCTGCCAACCTCACCAATCTGCAAGGCACCTTCGGCGCTTACAGCAATGAGATCGCCTGGTTGCCCGCGGTATATGTGATGGGCAACATCTCCATCAACCTGCTGCTGGTGAAGTTCCGCCAGCAGTTTGGTCTGCGGCTGTTCACCGAAGCGTTTCTGGTACTATATGTGATCGTGGCATTTTTCCACCTGCTGGCTAACGATCTCAGCTCGGCGATCATTGTCCGCACCGCGCACGGCATGGTCGGCGCGGCGCTCAGTTCGCTCGGCATCTATTACCAGATTCAGGCCTGGCCGGCGAAGCATCGGCTTAAAGCCCTGGTGATTGGCATCACCGCATCGCAGCTGGCGATTCCGCTGGCACGATTGTTCTCCACCGAACTGCTGCAGCTGCAAGAGTGGCGCGGTTTATACCTGTTTGAACTCGGTCTGGCGATGATCTCGCTGGGCTGCGTGCTGGTGGTGAAACTGCCGCCCGGCGACCGCATCAAAGCCTTTGAAAAGATGGATTTCCTCACCTTCATGTTGATGGCGCCGGGCATGGCGCTGCTGTGCGCGGTGCTGTCGCTGGGCCGCATCGAATGGTGGTTCAGCACGCCGTGGCTCGGTGTGGCATTAGCGCTGGCGCTGGTGTTGATCGTGGCGGCGATTATCGTCGAGCACAACCGTAAGAATCCGTTGCTGAATACCCGCTGGCTCAGCAACGGCACGATTGTGCGGCTGGGCATTGTGATGATCATGATGCGTATTCTACTGGCCGAGCAAAACACTGGCGCGGTGGGTTTCCTGCAGCAGCTTGGCTTACTCAACGATCAGATGCGCGGTCTGGCGTTAGCGATCATTGCCGGGGTGATTTGCGGCATGATCGCCAGCGCATTAACCATCAAACCCACGCATCTGAGCTGGCCAATTGTCGTGTCGCTGGTGGTGATGATCGTCGCCTCGCTGATGGATGCGCAATCCAACCCGCTGACGCGCGCCCACAATCTCTACTTTAGCCAGTTTCTGCTCGGTTTCGGCAGCGCCTTCTTCCTCGGGCCCGCTATGCTGCTGGGGATTGGCGGCGTGGTGACGCAACCGAAAAACCTGGTCAGCTTCTCGGTGCTGTTCGGTATGAGCCAGAACTTAGGCGGCCTGATCGGCGCGGCCATTCTCGGCACCTTCCAGACGTGGCGCGAAAAGTATCACTCCAGCCTGTTGGGCGATCAGCTGTCGCAGCTGGATCCCAACGTGACCGAACGCCTCAGCCAGTACAGCTCGCTGTTCAGCAGCCAGTTGCCGGATAGCGTGCTGCTCAGCGCGCAAAGCAGCAGCCAGCTGCAAACGGTGGCGACGCTGCAAGCCAACGTGCTGGCCTATAACGATACTTATCTTCTTACCGCCGCGCTGGCTTTCATCACCTTAATCTGGGTGCTGTATCGCCTGACGCGCTTACGCTATATCAACTGGCGTCAGACTAAAATGAATGCGGCACAACCAGTAACCCCGACGGAGAATTCATGAGCCAACAGGACGACATTCAGGCGGCGGAGCGCGAGCGCACCAACCGTCGACGCATTCTTTCTATCGCCGCTGGCAGCGGCATTGTCATCGTCGGCGTGCTGGTGATCCTCTATGCCTGGCAGCTGTGGCCGTTCACCAGCACCGTTCAGTCCACGGAAAACGCCTACGTGCGTGGCCAGGTAACCTTTATCAGCCCGCAGGTGAATGGCTATCTGACCGAAGTGAACGTGGTGGATTTGCAGCCAGTGACCAAAGGCCAACTGCTGATGACCATCGACGATCGTATCTATCGTCAGCGCGTGCATCAGGCGCAGGCGCAGCTGGATATGAAAATCGCCGCGCAGAACAACAACCAGCAGCAACGTAAAAGTGCCGAAGCCAATATTCTCAGCAATAAAGCGGCGCTGGAAAATGCCAAAGCGCAGGCGCTGAAAAGCAGCCTCGATCTCAAGCGCGTTGAGAATCTGGCGGCTGATGGCTCGCTGTCGGTACGTGAGCGCGACGCCGCCCGCGCGGCAAATGCCCAGGCGCAGGCGCAGTTGCGTCAGGCGGATGCGCAGGTGGCCGTTTCACAACAGAATCTGCAAACCGTGGTGGTGAATCGCGCGTCACTGCAAGGCGATGTTGCCAGTGCGCAGGCGGCGCTGGAGTTGGCAAATATCGACCTGGCGAATACGCGCATCATCGCGCCAGACAGCGGCCAGCTCGGTCAGCTGTCGGTGCGCAAAGGCAGCTATGTGACCGCCGGCACGCGTTTGACCTCGGTGGTGCCAGAAAACAAATGGATCATCGCGAATTTCAAGGAAACTCAATTGGCGCGCGTGCGTCCCGGTTTACCGGTGAATATCCGCGTCGATGCGCTGGACGGTAAGCACTACGATGGCCGCGTCGAGTTTATTTCGCCTGCCGCCGGTTCCGAATTCAGTGCTATCTCGCCGGATAACGCCACCGGCAACTTTGTGAAAATTGCCCAGCGCATTCCGGTGCGCATCAAAATTTTGAATGACGATCTGCAAGCACTGCGTCCGGGCATGTCAGTGGAAGTAAGCATTGATACCGCCGCAGAGCCGCACAAGGATGCGCCATGAGGCGCTTATTGTTAGCCACCTGTGTGGCATGGATGGTGAGCGGCTGTGCAACGCAAGTGGAAAAAGCGCCCTCATCGTTGCCGATTCCTGAGAGCTGGCGTCAGCAGGTGGGCCCGCATGCGCTGCCGGAGGCGCAATGGTGGCAGAACTTCGGCGATGCCAATCTTAATCGCCTCGTCACGCAGGCGCTGCAGCACAACAGCGATGTCCTCACCGCGCGTTCGCGTGTGGATCAATACCGTGCCGAGTTACGTGCCGCGCAGGGCGATAATTTCCCAACGCTTTCGGCGGGCGTGGCGGCTACGCATCAGCGTGCGCTGTCGGCGGCCACCGGTCAGCCGTATGAAAACGCGGTGTTTCAGGGATTGCTGCAGGCCAACTACGAGGTGGATTTATGGGGCAGCCGCAGCAACAGCATTCGCGCTGCGGAAGCTTCGCTGGATGCGCAGCGTGCTGCCGCTTCTGCCGCTGAGCTCACCGTCGCCAGTTCGGTGGCATCGGGCTACCTCAGCTTGTGCGCGCTGGATGAACAGCTGCGCGTAACCCAGGCAACGCTGGCGACGCGCAAAAACTCGCTCAACCTGGCGCAGCGCCAGTTTGAAACCGGCTACACCTCGCGCCTTGAATGGATGCAGGCCGCCTCGGAATATCAAACCGCCAAAGCGCAGATCCCGCAGTTGCAGCATCAGATCGAGCAGCAGGAGAACGCGCTTAGCGTGCTGGTGGGCATGAACCCGCGCCAAATCGCGCGCAGCAGCCAGTTCGACCACATCAAGCCGCAAACCTTGCCATCGCTGCTGCCTTCACAGCTGCTGAATCGCCGTCCCGATATTGTGCAGGCGCAGCGCCAGCTGCTGGCCGCCGACGCGTCACTGGCGTCAACCCAGGCCAAACTGTTGCCGTCGCTCAATCTCACCGCCAGCGGCACCTTGCAAAGCAGCGAACTGCATCAGCTGCTGGATAATCCGTTCCGTCTGTGGAGCATTGGCGGCAGCATTCTGGCTCCGCTGTTAAATCGCGAAGCGCTAACTGCTCAGGTGGATGTGGCGATGGCGACGCGTAATCAGGCGCTGTACGGTTATGAAAAAGTGGTGCGTAACGCCTTCTCCGACGTGGATAACGCGCTGGATGCCATTCGCCGTAGCGAGGAGCAGCTGGCGGAGTTGCAGAAACAGGAGAGTTATGTGGCGGAAGCGTATCGCATTGCCCACAACCGTTACCAAAATGGTTACGCCTCTTATCTGGATGAGCTGGACGCCCAGCGCACGCTGTTCAGCACTCAGCTGAATATCGTGTCAGTAAAAAATACGCTGCTGTTAGCGCAAATCGATCTATATCGTTTGCTCGGCGGCGGCTGGCAGGGTTAAACATCATGTCGCAAGGCCATTTTTCGGTAGAAATTCCGCCGTAAAACGGCCTGCGTCTGGTTTTAAATCGGCAGTAAACGATTCTAAAGTCATTCATGCTTCTTTTTACTTGTCTTTACAAATAATGTTATTATCCGCCCGCTTTACACAGTCTGAACGGAACAGTGTTGGTAAGTTTACCAGCGCGGTCGCTCACTTAAGCGGCATGCAAAGACAGGGGAAGAAAAGGAAATGATGAATAAAAAAATCGGTTTTGCGTTGTTAGTTACTGCGGTCCTGTTAACCGGCTGTGCGCCGCGTACCGCGCCGATCCAGAATGTTAGCCAGACCGTGGGTCAGAGCTACTCGGATGAGCAAATGAAGCAAGCTATCGTCCAGGCGGGCGCCGCTAACCATTGGGTGATGACGCCAGCGGGTCCAGGCGTGATGAATGGTCACCTGGCCGAGCGCGGACATACCGCGGATATTCGCGTGAACTACACCGCGAACAGTTATCAAATCCAGTATGTCAGCAGCCAGAATCTGAAAGCAGGCAGCGGTCAGATTCACCGCAACTATAACCGCTGGATTCAGAACCTGAGCCAGGGCATCCAGACGCGACTGGCGGTTGAAGCCGCTAAATAAGCGCGAAGCGTGATTGCTGACATAATGTTGTAAAGTTAGCCGTAACGCTGCCGAAATAGAAACAGGCGGGCCACGTGCCCGCCTTGTTAATCGGCGACATCCGCATGGGATGACGGGTATAGAGAGCAAGGAAGGGATGCCGCGCAGCGAAAACCGGACCATCCCTGAGGCTGAAGAAAGAATACAGGTATGAAACTCGCTTACTCCCTTGTTGACTGGCACGCCATCGCGCCGGGCAACAGCACCGCAGAAGAGTGGCAACGTTGGGCGCAACAGGCACCGGCGTTAGATGCCACGCAACCTATCGCGAAACCCCAATTTTTGCCGATGATGACCGCGCGTCGTCTCAGTGCCGGCAGCCGTGCTGCGGTTGAGTGCGGGCTGGCGTTATTGGCGCGGCACAGCGTGGACGCCATCGTCTTCACCAGTCGCCACGGCGAACTGGAGCGTAATCTGCGCATTCTCACCGCGCTGGCGGAACAGCAAGCGCTGTCGCCCACCGATTTCGCCATGTCGGTCCACAACTCAGCGGTGGGCAGTTTGACCATCGCCGCGCGTCAGCCGCTGGTTTCATCCTCGGTTTCGGCCGGTATTGATAGCTTCCAGCAAGGATTGATAGAAGTGGCGGCGCTGCATCAGGCGGGTTATGCGCAGGTGCTGCTGGTGGATTTTGACGGCGTGGTGCCGGATTACTACCGTCCGTGGATACCGGAAATCGATCGCTTTAATGCGCCGTACGCGGTAGCGCTGCTGCTACGCGCAGGCGAGGCGTGGCGTTGCGAAGCGCAGGCCGGCAAACCCGCTGAGCTGCACAACCCTCTGCCGCAAAGTCTGCAATTTCTGGCGGCGATGCTGCACAACACGCCACGTTTTAGCGTGGCCGGCGAGCGCCATCAGTGGCACTGGGAGCGTCTGCATGGTGGATAATTCGCTGACCGAGGCGCGTCCCGGTTTCAACTATTACTGGCGGCTGGTGATGACCGCCGTCAGCTTTACGCTGTTCAGCGTGGGCGGCCTGCTACTGTCGCTGATTTGGTTCAATCTGCTGTTACTCGTGCAGCGTGATGGCCTGCGCCGTCGCCATATCGCCCGCAGCAGCATCGCCTGGAGCTTCCGCTGCTTCCTGCGTTTCTGCCGCTTTGTCGGGGTTTACGATTACCAAATCATCGGCGCAGAACAGCTGTGTCAGGATCGCGGCTGCTTGATCGTCGCCAACCATCCGTCACTGATCGATTACGTGATGATTGCGTCGGTGCTGCCGGAGATGGATTGCCTGGTGAAAGCCGAGCTGCAGCACAACATTTTCTTCCGTGGCGTGATTCGCGCCGCCGATTACCTGATTAACAGCGAAGCCGATACGCTGCTGCCAGACAGCCAGCAGCGGCTGGCGCGCGGCGATACCATTCTGATTTTCCCGGAAGGCACGCGCACACGTTATGGCGAGCCGCTGAAGCTGCAGCGCGGTGCCGCCAACATTGCGGTGCGCGCGGGCTGCGATTTGCGTGTGGTGCACATCAGCTGCACCGAGCGCATGCTCGATAAGCAAAGCCGCTGGTATCAGATTCCGCTGGTTAAACCGATTTTTACTGTACGCGTACAATCGCGTATTGCCAGCCACGCCTTTAGTGAGGCCGAAGAGGATTCGCAGCCGCTGGCCGCACGTCGTCTGACGCGTCATCTGCAACAGGCGCTGGTGCCTGAAGAGACCAACTAAGTTATGCAAGTACTGATTAACGACATCAAACAGATGATTATCGACACGCTGAATCTGGAAGATATCAGCCCTGACGACATCGAAACCGATGCACCGCTGTTTGGCGAGGGGCTGGGCCTCGATTCAATCGATGCGCTGGAGCTGGGACTGGCGGTGAAAAATCGCTTCGGCGTACAGCTCTCCGCCGAGAGTGAAACGCTGCGCGCGCACTTTTTTTCCGTGGCTACACTGGCCGCGTTTGTTGAACAACAGCAAGCCTGAGAGCAGTCAACATGATGAACAAAAAAGAAATTTACCAGGAAGTGGCTTCGCTGCTCACCTCGCTGTTTGAAATTGAGCCGGATGATATTCGTCCGGACGCCCGCCTGTATGAAGACCTCGAGCTGGATAGCATCGATGCGGTCGATATGGTGGTGCATCTGCAAAAGCGTACTGGCCGTAAGATCAAACCGGAAACCTTCCGCGCGGTGCGTACCGTGCAAGATGTGGTGGATGCCGTCGATCAACTGATGCGCGACGAAGCCTGATCGCATGCTGCTGCGGCTGCTAAACGGAGCGGCGCTGCTGGCGTGGCCGTTTCTGGTGTGGTTAACCCTCACCCAGCCACAGTGGCGCGGCGTGACGGGCCTGCTGGCGCTGCTGTTTGTGCTGCGCGTCTGGACGCTGCGCCGCGCCGCCGGGCCGATGGCGCGCGTGATGCTACTGCTGGCGCTGGTGGGCAGCGCGTTATGCCTCGCCAGCCTGCTGCTGCGATCGCAACATCTGCTGCTGTGGTATCCGCTGGTGGTCAATGCATCGATGCTGCTGCTGTTTGGCGCGTCGCTGTGGAGCCCCATGCCGCTGGTAGAGCGGCTGGCACGGCTGCGCGAACCGGATCTGCCACCGCGCGCGGTGCGTTATACCCGCCGCGTGACGCAAGTGTGGTGCGGCTTTTTCATCTTCAACGGCAGCGTGGCGTTGCTCACCTGCCTGCTCAATGATGTCACGCTTTGGACACTCTGGAATGGGTGCATCAGCTATCTGCTGATGGGCACGCTGATGGGCGGCGAATGGCTGCTGCGTCAGCGCATAAGGAAACAGGCATGAACTTACATAGCCTCCGCGACTGGTTCAGCGCGCCGGATCGCATGGTGGCCTGGCACGGCCAACAGCAACATACGCTGCACACCTTGCGTCAGCAGGTACGGGCGCTGGCCGATCGGCTGCAAAACCAGCCCGGCCAATATTGGGCGCTGTGCTTTGATAACAGCTATGCGTTTACCGCCGCGCTGCTGGCGCTGTGGCACGCCGGTAAAACGCCGGTGATCCCCGGACACTGTCGCGCGGCCCAGCTGGAAGAGATGGCCGACAGCCTGGATGGCGTGATCAGTGATATGCCGCTGGCAGTCGCGCTGCCGCAACTGCGCTGGGACGACGCACTGGCGAGCGGTGCGTTACCGCCAATCGCCGCCGACGCCACGCTGGTGTTGTTCACCTCTGGTTCGACCGGCACGCCGCGTCGCGTAGTGAAATCGCTGCGCGCGCTGGATCTTGAAGCCCGCTGGCTCTCCAGCTTGTGGGGCGCACGCTTACGTGATTGCCATGTGATTGCCTCCGTCAGCCATCAACATCTGTATGGCCTGAGTTTTCGCATCGTGCTGCCGATGGCGTTGGGTTTACCCTTTGCCGCGCAGCAAATTTTCTACAGTGAACAGCTGGCCGATCATTCACCCGATCGTCGCTACGCGTTTATCAGCAGCCCAGCGTTTCTGCGGCGTCTCGATCCTGCATTGGCCGGGCCGCGCTGCGAACTGATCGTGTCCGCCGGTGGCGCGTTGCCGTGGACGGCGGCGCAGCATGCGCAACAGGCGCTGAGCTGTACGGTTGATGAAATCTATGGCAGCACCGAAACCGGCGTGATTGGCTGGCGCTGCGCCCACGAGGAGAACGCGCTGTGGCACTGTTTCCCGCAGATTACCCTGCGTGAGCAGGACGCCGGACGCTGGCGGGTGTTTTCCGCCTTGCTGGAAACCGATGACGGTTGCGCGCTCGACGATCGTATCGTGCAGCAGCCGTCCGGCCAGTTTCAGCTGGCGGGACGTCAGGATCGCGTGGTGAAGATCGAAGATAAACGCGTATCGCTGAGTGAAATTGAACGCCGCCTGCTGGCGTTGCCCGGCGTGGAAGATGCCGCCGCGCTGGCGATTCAGCGTCACGGTCGTCACGCGATTGGCGTGGTGCTGGCGCTGCCTGAGATGCTGGATGCGGCGACGCTGCATCAGCTAAAAATTGAGTGGAAACGCGCCCTGCAACCCTGGCTGGAGCCGGTGGCGATTCCGCGCTATTGGCGCGTGGTGACGTCGATTCCTGTCACCGCACAAAGTAAACGCGCCTGGCCACAAATTGAGGAGTTATTTGATGCTGCCGGTTGAACTGCATGCCGAACAGCAGGGCGATACACTGACATTGCGCCTGCACGTTGTTGCCGATCTCTTTTGGTTTCGCGGCCATTTCCCGACGCTGCCAATTCTGCCCGGCGTGGCGCAGCTCGACTGGGCGCTGCATTACGGCCTGACGCGTTTAGCCATCGGTAAATCTTTCGCTGCGATTGACAATATCAAGTTCCAGCAGCCGGTGCCGCCGGATGCCGAACTGGCGTTACAGCTGCAGTGGCAGGCAGAAAAATCGCTGCTCAGTTTCAGCTACAGCCTGATCAACGGCGATGTGGCGACGGTGGCCAGCAGCGGGAAGATCCGCCTGTGTTGAGTTCTCACTTCACGCCTTGTGTGCTGATTCCCTGCTATAACCACGGCGCGATGCTGGCGTCGGTGCTGGCGCGGCTGGCACCGTTCAACTTGCCGGTGATTCTGGTGGATGACGGCAGCGATGCCACCACCAAACAGCAGATTGCGGCGCTGGAGGTACCGCAGTTGCGGGTGCTGACGCTACCCCACAATCAGGGCAAAGGCGCGGCGGTGATTGCCGGGATGCGCGCGGCGGCGGCGGCAGGTTACAGCCACGCGCTGCAACTCGATGCCGATGGCCAGCATCAGGTGGAAGACACGCCGCGTATGCTGGCCGAAGCGCAGCGTTATCCGCACTGTCTGATCTCCGGTCAGCCGCTTTACGACGCCTCGATTCCCAAATCGCGCCTCTATGGCCGCTACATCACCCATTTCTGGGTGTGGGTGGAAACGCTGTCGTTCTCGCTGAAAGACAGCATGTGCGGCTTCCGCGTCTATCCGCTCGCGCCATCGCTGGCGTTGTGCGATCGCCGTCCGATTGGTCAGCGCATGGATTTCGACACCGAAATCATGGTGCGCCTCTATTGGCAGGGCACGCCGAGCCGTTTTATCACCACGCGCGTGACCTATCCAGCCAGCGGCGTATCGCACTTTGATGCGCTGCGTGACAACCTGCGCATCTCATGGATGCACACGCGGCTGTTCTTCGGCATGTTGCCACGCATCCCGCAGTTGCTGCGTCAGCGTAGTGATGCGCAACACTGGTCTGCAACGCCGGAACGACGCGGGCAGAGCGGTTTGCGCTTTATGCTGTGGCTCTATCGCCGCGCCGGACGCTTGCCTTTTATCTTGCTGCTGTGGCCGGTGGTGGCGGTTTACTGGCTAACCGGACGCACCGCGCGCGCCGCCTCGCAGCAGTGGCTGACGCGAGTGCGGGCGATGGCGCAGCGGCAGAACATCGCGCTGCCTGCGCCGCTCAGCAGCTATCGTCACTTTCTGCGTTTCGGCTACAGCATGCTGGATAAAGTCGCTAGCTGGCGCGGTGATCTGCAATGGGGGCGCGACATTGAGTTCGCGCCAGGTGCGGAAGCCACCATTCGCGCCGCCGAGGGCAAAGGCCATCTGATTCTGGCCTCGCATCTCGGTGATATCGAAGCCTGCCGCGCGATGGCCAAACAGGTCAGCGGATTGGTGATTAATGCGCTGGTGTTTACAGACAATGCGCAACGCTTCCGCGAGGTGCTGGAGAGCATTGCACCGCAGGCGGGCGTCAATCTGCTGCCGGTCACCGATATCGGTCCGGACACCGCCATTCTGCTGCAGCAAAAACTCGATGCCGGTGAATGGGTGGCGATTGTTGGCGATCGTACTGCCGTGCATCGCCAGCGCGGCGGCGAGCGTCGCGTGGTGTGGAGTGAATTTATGGGCCATCCTGCACCGTTTCCCCAGGGACCGTTTGTGCTGGCGGCGGCGTTGCGCTGTCCAGTGCTGCTGATGTTCGCCCTGCGCGAACAGGGGCGATTGCGGGTGCACTGCGAAGCCTTTGCCGATCCGCTCTCGCTGCCGCGCGCCCAGCGCCAGCGGGCGTTACAGGCCACCGTCGATCGCTACGCCGAACGGTTACAACAGCACGCGCTGATAGCGCCGCTGGATTGGTTTAACTTTTACGATTTCTGGACGTTGCCCGAGGAGAAAAGCCGCGATGAGTGAAAGCAACTACCGCGCTGAGGTGGACATTACCGTGTCGTTTCACGACTGCGATCCAATGGGCGTGGTGTGGCACGGCAACTATTTCCGCTTTTTTGAAGTGGCGCGCGAAGCTTTGCTGCGCAGCGTCAATTACAGCTACGGCGAAATGGCCGCCAGCGGCTACGTCTGGCCGGTGGTCGATACCCATGTGAAATACCGCCAGCCGCTGCGCTGCGAAGAGGTGGTCCGCGTCATCGCCAGTATCAGCGAATACGAAAACCGTTTACGCATTGATTATGTGATCCGCAACGCGGCGGGGCAGGTGACCACCAAAGCACACACGCTGCAGGTGGCGGTCAATGCAGCGACGCAGGAGATGTGTTTTGTCTCGCCCGATATTCTGTTTGAACGCCTGGGAGTGAAACCGTGATCAGAACCCTTTGTCTGCTGCTGCTGGTGATCTGCGCCAACGCCAGCGCGGTCACGCTCGAGCAGTTGCAACAGCGCTTTGCCAGCCAGCCGGTGATCCGCGCCAATTTTGTTCAGGTACGCACCATTGCCGGCATGGCGCAGCCGCTGGTGTCACGCGGTCAGCTGCTGATCGCCCAGCAGCAGGGTTTGTGGTGGCAGCAAGCCACGCCGTTCCCACTGATGCTGATCCTTGATGATAAGCGCATGGTGCAGAGCATGAGCGGCCAGCCGCCGCAGGTGATCACCGCCGATAGCAATCCGCAGATGTTCCAGTTCAACCATTTGTTGCGCGCGCTGTTCCAGGCAGATGAAAAGGTGCTGCGTGAGAATTTTGCGCTCGATTTCCACGATCTGGGCAACAACCGCTGGCAACTTGGTTTGACGCCGAAAGCCGCGCCGCTGAATAAGATCTTTAACCGTATCGATCTGCAAGGCGAGGCGTTTCTTAATCGCATCACGCTGGATGATAAGCAGGGCGATAAAACCGAGATCACCCTTAGCGCGACCCGCACCGAACCGAAACAGTTAACCGATGAAGAGCGAGCCCGTTTTGCCCCAGCGCAGTGAAAAAATCGTTGCGCTGCTGTGGCTGGCGGTGTGCCTGACGTTAGCGGTGGCGCTGGCGGTTTTGCTGCCGCGCAGCCAGCTGAATAGCAGCGTGCTGGCGTTATTGCCGCAGCAAAACCTCGGCCAGGCACCAGCGGAGATCCAGCACGGCTTTATGCAGCGCCTCGATCGTCAGCTGGTGTGGCTGGTGAGCGCCAACGATCACCACGGCGATGCGGTTGCGGCCTGGTGGCAAGCGCAGCTGCAAGCCTTGCCGATGCTGAAACAGGTTAGCGGCGAACTGGATGACGATCAGATGCAGCGCTGGGGCGCCTATGCGTTTCAGCATCGCAACGGTTTGATCGATGCGGCCACGCGCGCACGCTTGCAGAACGGCGGCGGCGCGCAGGCCGACTGGATTCTGGCGCAGCTGTTCTCGGCCTTCGCTGGCGTCGGCAGCAAAGAGATCGGCCACGATCCGCTGCTGCTGGTGCGCGGCGCACAGCTGGCGATGCAGCAGAACGCCAACAAAATGCTGCTGCATAACGGCTGGCTGACGGTCAAGGATGCGCAGCAGCGCCGCTGGTATTTCCTGCACGGCGAGCTGTCGAGCAATGCTTTCAGTATCAAAGAGAGCCATCAGCTGGTGACCGCGCTTAATCAGCTGGAGCAACAGCTGAAAACCCGCTGGCCGGATGCGCAACTGCTGACGCGTGGCACGGTGCTGTTTAGCGATGATGCCAGCCAGCGCGCGCAGCAGGATGTCGAAACCCTCGGCAGCGCAACGTTAGCGGGATTGCTGCTGCTGGTGTGGCTGGTGTTCCGTTCATTACGGCCGCTGGCGCTCTGTGCATTGTCGGTGGCGATGGGCGCGATGGCGGGCACGGTGCTGACGCTGCTCTGTTTTGGTGAGCTGCATCTCACCACCTTAGTGATGAGCCTCAGCATTGTGGGTATCTCGGCCGATTATACGCTCTACTATCTGACGGAACGCATGGTGCACGGCGAGCAAGCCACGCCGTGGCAAAGTTTGCATAAGGTGCGCGGCACGTTGCTGCTGGCGCTCGGCACCACGGCGATTGCCTGGCTGTTGATGCTGCTGGCACCGTTCCCCGGCTTGCGCCAGCTGGCGGTATTTGCCGCCAGCGGATTAAGTGCTTCCTGCCTGACGGTGATCTGTTTTTATCCGTGGCTGGTACGCGGTTTACCGGTGCGGCCGATTCCGGCGATGGTATGGCTGGCGCGCTGGCTGGCCGCGTGGCGACGCAATAACGGGCTGAAGCGCGGCTTACCGGCGCTGGTGGCGATCTATGCGCTAAGCGGCATGCTGCAACTCAAGGTCGATGATGATATTGCCCATCTGCAAAGCGCCCCGGCGCAGCTGTTAGCGCAGGATCGTCAGCTGGCGCAGCTGACCGGTCAGCAGGCCGATCAAACCTGGTTTGTGGTGTGGGGCGATGATGAACAGCAAGCACTGCAACGGCTGAGCGCGCTGGCACCCAAGCTGCAACAGGCGCAGCAGCAAGGCTGGTTCAAAAGTTATCGCGTGCTGCCGCTGAGTTCGCTGGCGCAGCAGCAGCAGGATGTAGCGCTGCTACAGCAGGCTGCACCAACCATTCTGGATCGATTGAAGCAGGCGGGCATTACTGTAGCGAATGCTAATCTCAGCGCCATGCCGGTGACCGCCGCCGACTGGCTGGCGAGCCCGCTGAGTGAAGGCTGGCGGCTGCTGTGGCTGTCGCTGCCGGACGGACGCAGCAGCGTGCTGGTGCCGATCGGCGGCGTTAAAAACAGCGCCGCGTTGCAGCAGCTGGCATCCCAGCAGGCGGGCGTCAGTTGGGTTGATCGCAAGGCGAGCTATGATGAACTGTTCCGCTTCTGGCGCACGCTGCTGAGCGGATTGCTGGCGCTGGCATTATTGCTGATTACCGCCAGCTACATGCTACGGTTGGGCGTGAAAGCCGGGATGCGCAGCGCGCTGCCGTCGTGGCTGTCGCTGGCGGCGGCGCTGGCGACGCTGGGCTGGATCGGCGCGAGCCTCAATCTGTTTGCCTTGCTGGCGCTGATTCTGGTGCTGGGCATCGGCATCAACTACACGCTGTTCTTCAGCAATCCGCGCGGCACGCCGTTAACTTCCATGCTGGCGGTGACGCTGGCGATGATGACCACGCTGTTAACGCTCGGCATGCTGGTGTTCAGCAGCACCGCCGCCATCAGCGGTTTTGGCACCGTGCTGTGCAGCGGGATTTTTTGTGCATTCTTGCTGGCGCCGTTGGCGCTGGCTCCGGGGAAAAGGAAGCAACGATGAAAATGGGCATTTTGCTGCTGTTGAGCCTGCTGGTAAGCGGCTGCGCGCAGCATCAGAACGACCTCAACCGGCCAACCGCGTGGCTGAAACCGGGCGTGCGCGTCACGCTGCCGGCGCCGGGCATCTCGCCCGCGTTTCAGCAGCAGCAGTTGCTGACCGGCCACGTCAAAGGCAAAACCCAGTCGCTGCTGGTGCTGCTGAGCGCGGATTCACAGCAGCTGAGCCTCGCCGGTTTGTCATCGCTTGGCATCCGCCTGTTCCGCGTCACCTATGATAAAAACGGCATTCACACGCAGCAGATGATGGCGCTGCCGGAAATGCCGCCCGCCAGTCAGGTATTGGCGGATGTGATGCTGAGCCACTGGCCGATCAGCGCGTGGCAGCCGCAGTTGCCGCGTGGCTGGACGCTGACCGACATCGACGATCGCCGCGAGCTGCGCGATCCCGCTGGCAAGGTGGTAACGCTGATTCGCTATCTGCAGCGTGGCGAGTTGCGTGAGCCGATCAGCATCGATCAACGCGCTTTTGGCTATCAGATTCAAATCCAACATCTGGATGCCTCATCATGATTTACATCTCCGCCTTTGGCATGGTGAATGCGCTGGGCAACAACCTGGCGCGCATCGCCGCGCAGCTGCAAGCGGGCCACGCGCCCGGCATGCAACCGCGCGACGGCTGGCTGCAAGACGGCAAACATTGCTGGCTGGGTGAAGTGCAGGGCGCATTGCCGCTTATTCCTGCTGCGCTGGCGGCGCATAACACCCGCAACAATCAGCTGCTGCTGGCCGCGCTGGCGCAGATACGCCCGGTAGTGGATGCGGCCATCGCGCAATATGGGCGCGATCGCGTGGCGATTGTGCTTGGCACCAGCACCTCCGGCGTGGATGAAGGCGATCGTCAGGTGGATGACGCCTTGTCGGGCTACGATTACCGCATGCAGGAGCTTGGCGATCCATCACGCTTCCTGGCGCATTTTTTAGCGCTGGACGGTCCGGCTTACACCATTTCGACTGCCTGCTCATCCAGTGCGCGCGCCATAATTAGCGGCCAACGTTTGATTGATGCTGGTTTAGCGGACGTGGCGCTGGTGGGCGGCGCGGATTCGCTAAGTCGTAT
>Ga0157373_10001490_pt1 | contig 17849 bp, 17 predicted proteins | sample C65metaG_FD_113460 | JGI IMG/M metagenome (GOLD analysis project Ga0157373, IMG submission 113460) | Corn rhizosphere microbial communities from Kellogg Biological Station, Michigan, USA - C6-5 metaG | ecosystem: Host-associated > Plants > Roots > Rhizosphere > Soil | place: USA: Michigan... | reverse complement strand
TACCGGCGTACGTCTCGAAACTGGCGCCCTTGCTCGCGTCGTATTTGTTCGCCACTTCGAGCAGGCCGATCATGCCCGCCTGGATCAGGTCTTCGACCTGGACGCTGGCCGGCAACCGCGCCAGCAAGTGATAGGCGATGCGCTTGACCAGGGGCGCGTAACGCTCGATCAACTCGTATTGGGCGTCCCGTGCCGATTTTTTGTAGAGGTGGTTGTAACCGCTGGCTGTCATAACACGGGCCCTGCTGTTTGTTGCACGGGACGCTCGACGAAAAACTCCAGATGCCCACGTGGGTTGGCCGGCAATGGCCAGGTATCGACCTTCTGGGCGATCGCCTTGAATGCCAGCGCGCATTTGGAACGGGGAAAAGCTTCATAGACGGCACGTTGTTTCTGGACGGCCTTGCGAACGCTCTCGTCGTACGGCACGGCACCGACATACTGCAGGGCAACGTCCAGGAAGCGATCGGTGACCTTGGTCAACTTGGCGAACAGGTTGCGCCCTTCCTGAGGGCTCTGGGCCATGTTTGCCAGGACGCGGAAGCGGTTCATGCCGTAGTCGCGGTTCAAGAGTTTGATCAGGGCATAGGCGTCGGTGATGGAGGTGGGCTCGTCGCAGACCACCAGCAGCACTTCCTGGGCGGCACGCACGAAACTGACGACCGAATCACCGATACCCGCCGCCGTGTCGATCACCAGCACATCGAGGTTGTCACCGATGTCGCTGAATGCCTGGATGAGGCCGGCGTGCTGGGCCGGGGTCAGGTGAACCATGCTCTGGGTGCCGGAAGCGGCCGGCACGATGCGGATCCCGCCCGGCCCCTGCAACAGCACGTCACGCAGTTCGCAGCGGCCTTCGATCACGTCCGCCAGCGTGCGTTTGGGTGTAAGCCCCAGCAGCACGTCCACGTTCGCCAGGCCCAGGTCGGCGTCCAGCAGCATGACCCGTCGGCCAAGCTCTGCCAGAGCCAGGGACAAGTTCACTGACACGTTAGTCTTGCCGACGCCACCTTTGCCGCCGGTCACCGCGATCACCTGTACGGGATGCATGCTGCCCATGTTCGTTCTTTACCTGTCTTACTTAGACGGAGGCCACATTACTGGCTGCGCGTTCACATACGGAACATTGCCTGGCAGACCATCGGTGTAGGTACAAAAAATATTCATGATTACCTCAGCCAACCTGCTTGGTCGGGCTGTGGTAGATATCAGCGAACATATCAGCCATGGCTTCTTCGCTGGGTTCGTCCTGCATTTGCACACTCACGGCACGGCTGACCAGTTGGTGGCGACGCGGCAGATGCAAATCATCCGGGATCCGCGGCCCATCGGTCAGGTACGCCACCGGCAGATCGTGACCGATCGCCAGGCTCAAGACCTCGCCCAGGCTTGCCGTTTCGTCCAGCTTGGTCAGGATGCAACCGGCCAATCCGCAGCGTTTGTAGCTGTGGTAGGCGGCGGTTAGAACCTGTTTCTGGCTGGTGGTTGCCAACACGAGATAATTTTTTGACCTGATGCCACGCCCGGCCAGGCTTTCAAGCTGCATGCGCAGGGCCGGATCGCTGGCTTGCAGGCCTGCGGTATCGATCAGCACGACGCGCTTGCGCAACAACGGTTCCAGCGCCTGGGCCAGGGATTGCCCCGGATCCACATGGGTCACCGACACGTTGAGAATCCGGCCCAGGGTCTTGAGTTGCTCCTGGGCGCCGATACGGAAGCTGTCCATGCTGACCAGGGCAATGCTCTGGGCACCGTACTTGAGTACATAGCGGGCGGCGAGCTTGGCCAGGGTGGTGGTCTTGCCCATACCGGCCGGGCCGACCATGGCAATCACCCCGCCCTCTTCCAGCGGCTCGACTTCAGGCGTGGCGATCATCCGCGCCAGATGTGCCAGCAACATGCGCCAGGCCTGGCGAGGCTCGTGGATATCGTTGATCAGCGCCAACAGGTCGCGTGCCAGCGGGCCGGACAGGCCGATGCGTTGCAGACGGCGCCAGAGGTTGGCCTGGGCCGGACGACTGCCTTGCAGTTGGTTCCAGGCCAGGGAGCCGAGCTGGACTTCCATCAGTTCGCGCAGGCTGTTGAGTTCGAAACGCATCGAGTCCAGCGCACGCGGGTCGATACCAGGAGCCGGTGCGGCAGGCGCCGGTGCCGGACGACGCGGCTCTACCGGGGTCGGCTCGATCAGCGGTTCGGCAGCGGTCAGCGGCAGGCCTGCGGTCAACGGCTGACCGGCAAACAATTGACGATTGGTGCCCGCGACGGCCTCGCCTTCGCTGCTGCGCAGGCTCAATTCGGCCTGGGCGCTGGCGATGCGCGATTGGGTCTTGCGCAGCTCATCCTCAAGTTCCATGTTCGGAACCCGCGGGGCCAGCGCAGACAGTTTGTAGTCCAGGGCCGCCGTCAGCTCGACACCACCGGCGATCCGGCGGTTGCCGATGATGGCTGCTTCGGCGCCCAGCTCGTCACGAACCAGTTTCATGGCCTGACGCATATCGGCGGCGAAAAAACGCTTCACTTGCATAACCCACTACCTCAGCCGTTGGGCCCTACTGTCGCAACAATGGTCACTTGCTTGTTGTCCGGTATTTCCTGGTACGCCAGCACATGCAGCCCCGGGACCGCGAGGCGACCGAATCGCGAAAGCATCGCACGAATCGGACCCGCCACCAGCAGGATCACCGGTTGGCCTTGCATCTCTTGCCGCTGGGCTGCCTCGATCAACGAACGTTGCAGCTTCTCGGCCATGCTCGGCTCCAGCAGAACACCCTCTTCCGAGCCTTGTCCTGCCTTCTGAAGACTATTGAGCAATATCTGTTCCAACCTTGGCTCCAGCGTGATCACAGGCAGCTCCGACTCAGTGCCTACAATGCTTTGGACGATTGCACGGGATACGCCGACCCGCACCGCGGCCACCATGGCGGCGGTATCTTGACTCTTGGAAGCGTTGTTGGCGATGGCTTCGGCAATACTGCGGATGTCGCGTACCGGCACCTGTTCGGCCAGCAGCGCCTGCAAAATCTTGAGCAACTGCGACAACGAAACCACACCCGGCACCAGCTCCTCGGCCAGTTTCGGTGAGCCTTTGGCCAGCACCTGCAGCAATTGCTGGACTTCTTCGTGGCCGATCAACTCGCTGGAGTGCTTGTACAAAATCTGGTTCAAATGCGTCGCAACCACCGTACTGGCGTCCACCACTGTGTAACCGAGGGACTGGGCCTGGGCCCGCTGACTGATTTCAATCCACACCGCTTCCAGGCCAAAAGCTGGATCCTTGGCGGTAATGCCATTGAGCGAACCATAGACCTGACCCGGGTTGATCGCCAGTTCGCGGTCCGGGTAGATCTCGGCTTCGGCCAGGATCACCCCCATCAGCGTCAGGCGATAGGCGCTGGGCGCCAGATCGAGGTTGTCGCGGATATGTACGGTGGGCATCAGGAAGCCCAGGTCCTGGGACAGCTTCTTGCGCACGCCCTTGATCCGCGCCAACAGTTGGCCACCCTGGTTGCGATCCACCAACGGAATCAGGCGATAGCCGACTTCCAGGCCGATCATGTCGATAGGGGTCACGTCGTCCCAGCCCAGCTCCTTGGTCTCCAGGGCACGGGCCGGCGATGGCAGCAGTTCCTGCTGACGCTTGACCTCTTGCAATGCCTGGACTTTCTGCGCGTTCTGCTTTTTCCAGAACAGATAGGCGCCGCCTGCCGCCAAGGCGGCCATGCTCAGGAAGGAAATGTGCGGCATACCCGGAACCAGGCCCATCACGGCCATCAGACCGGCGGCCACGGCCAGAGCCTTGGGCGAGGCGAACATCTGCCGGCCGATCTGCTTGCCCATGTCTTCGGAGCCCGAAGCACGGGTCACCATGATCGCCGCGGCTGTGGATAACAACAGTGATGGCAATTGCGCCACCAAACCGTCACCGATGGTCAGCAAGGCGTAAACCTTGCCTGCGTCACCGAAACTCATCTGATGCTGGAGGATACCGACGGCCATGCCACCGATCAGGTTGATGAACAGGATCAGCAGGCCGGCGATGGCGTCACCCCGCACGAACTTGCTCGCACCGTCCATGGAGCCGTAGAACTCGGCCTCCTGGGCCACCTCCAGGCGACGGAGCTTGGCCTGGCTCTGATCGATCAGGCCGGCGTTGAGGTCGGCGTCGATTGCCATTTGCTTACCAGGCATGGCGTCGAGGGTGAAACGCGCGCTCACCTCGGAAATACGCCCGGCACCCTTGGTGACCACCACGAAGTTGATGATCATCAGAATGGCGAAGACCACGATACCAACCACGTAGTTACCGCCGATCACCACCTCACCGAAGGCCTGGATCACCTTACCGGCGGCGGCATGGCCTTCCTGGCCATGCAGCATGACCACGCGAGTGGACGCCACGTTCAGCGCCAGGCGCAGGAGCGTGGCCACCAGCAGAATGGTCGGGAACACGGCGAAATCCAGCGGGCGCAGGGCATACACGCATACCAGCAGCACCACGATCGACAAGGCGATGTTGAACGTGAAGAACACGTCCAGCAGGAACGGCGGCACCGGCAGCATCATCATGGCGAGCATGACCAGCAGCAACAGCGGCACGCCCAGATTGCCCCGGCTGAGATCTACGACGTTGCTGCGCGCGGTGCTGAGTAACTGAGAGCGATCCACCAAAATTCCCCGTTCCTGTGAAGCAAACTTTTGACGCCCGAAACAGGCGCAGACGGGGTATTGCAAGAAGCCTTCCAACTTTTGCCAGACCTTGAAATACAAGCCTCGGAGCCAGAAAGAAGAACCTGTGGGAGCGAGCCTGCTCGCGATGGCGCTGGTTCAGCGATGAAGGGATTGACTGGAAGGCCGCTATCGCGAGCAGGCTCGCTCCCACAGATTGGTCATCAGCAGTACCTGGCGCAGCCTATTCAGGATCGCGGCGCAGATCCGGCGGGATCGGCAGGTCCTTGAGCGGATCGGGGCGCTTGCCCTTGCCAGCGCGGTGCTGGCGGATCTGATAGACGTAGGCCAGTACCTGTGCCACCGCCAGGTACAGCCCGCCAGGAATTTCCTGGTCGAGCTCGGTGGAGTAATAGATCGATCGCGCCAGGGCCGGCGACTCCAGTAGCATCACTTCATTGGCCACGGCAATCTCACGGATCTTCAGCGCCAGGAAATCGCTGCCCTTGGCCAGCAACACCGGAGCGTTGCCTTTGTCCGGGTCGTACTTGAGCGCCACGGCGTAGTGGGTCGGGTTGGTGATGACCACGTCGGCCGTCGGGATCGCCGCCATCATCCGCCGCTGAGACACCTCATGTTGCAACTGGCGAATCCGCTGCTTGACCTCCGGCTTGCCCTCCGCCTCCTTGTACTCGTCGCGAACCTCCTGCTTGGTCATCATCAGCTTCTGCTTGCTCTGATACAGCTGGATCGGCACATCGATGGCTGCAATCAGAATCAGTCCGCAAGCCATCCACAAGGTGCTCCAGCCCACCAGTTGCACGCTGTGCATGATGGCCTGCTCCAACGGTTCATGGGCGATGCGCAGCACGTCGTCGATGTCCGAATACAACACCGCCAAAGCCACGGACAGGACCAGCAGGAATTTCCCGAAAGCCTTGAGCAGCTCCATCAGGGCCGAAGGGGAAAACATGCGCTTGAGGCCCGCCAACGGATTCATCCGACTGAACTTGGGAGCCAGGCTACCCGCCGCGAACAACCATCCCCACAGGGAAATCGGGCCGAGGAAAGCCGCCAGGAGCAAAAAGATCAGGATCGGCTGCACCGCCACAATCGCGATCTTGCCCGAGTGCAACAAGTATTGCGCCATGGCCCCCGGACTTAGCAGCACTTCACGAGGCAGGGAGAAATTCAGGCGCATGATTTCCAGCAGGTCCAGGGCCAATCCACCGCCATAGATCAGCAGCCCGCCAGCACCCGCCAGCATCACCACGAGGGTATTGAGCTCCTTGGAGCGCGCGATCTCGCCCTTCTCCCGGGACTCGCGCCTGCGCTTGTCCGTGGGGTCTTCTGTCTTGTCCTGGCCACTCTCGCTCTCGGCCATGGTTCAGCGCGCCTGTGCCATGTCGCGTAGCAGCTGCAAGGCCTGGGTAGCCAGCGGCTGATACTGATTGAGAATATCCCCCAGACTGACCCAGAAAATCACCATACCCAGCACAAGGGTCAGCGGAAAGCCGATGGAAAAAATGTTCAACTGCGGCGCCGCCCGGGTCATCACCCCAAAGGCGATGTTGACCACCAGCAAAGCCGTGATCGCAGGCAGCACCAATACCATCGCCGCCCCCAGGACCCAGCCGAGCTTGCCGGCAACCTCCCAGAAATGATTGACCAACAGCGCACTGCCCACCGGCATCGTGGTGAAACTCTCAGTCAATACCTCGAATACCACCAGATGTCCGTTCATGGCGAGGAACAGCAACGTCACCAGCATCGTCAGAAATTGACCGATCACCGCCGTGTTCACACCGTTCGTGGGGTCGACCATGGAGGCAAAAGCCATGCCCATCTGAATCGAAATGATTTGCCCGGCCACCACGAACGCCTGGAAAAACAGTTGCAGCGAAAACCCCATCAAGGACCCGATGAGGATCTGTTCGGCCACTAGCATCAATGCACTGAGGTCCAGGGCATGAACCGGCGGCATCGGTGGCAACACGGGTGCGATGACCACCGTGATAGCCAGGGCGAAATACAGGCGTACGCGCCTCGGCACCAGGGTCGTACCAAATACCGGCATGCTCATCAACACGGCAGTGACACGAAACAGCGGCAAGACGAAAGCCGCTACCCAAGAGCCGATCTGGGTGTCCGTCAGCGCGAGCATCGACATCGGGTCAGCCAATCAACTGCGGAATACTGCCGTACAGGCGCTGGATGTATTCCATGAAGGTCTGCACCAGCCAGGGCCCGGAGACGATCAGCGTCACCAGCATGACCAGCGGGCGTGGCAGGAAGCTCAGGGTTTGTTCGTTGATCTGGGTCGCGGCCTGGAACATTGCCACCAACAGGCCCACCAGCAGGCTGGGAATCACCAGGATGGCGACCATCACGGTCGTCAGCCAGAGCGCTTCGCGGAACAGGTCTACCGCTACTTCAGGAGTCATATCGCCCTACCTGCAAATGGTCTAACCACCACCGAAACTGCCCGCCAGGGTGCCAATGATCAAGGCCCAGCCATCTACCAGGACGAACAGCATGATCTTGAACGGCAGGGAAATGATCAGCGGCGACAGCATCATCATACCCATCGCCATGAGCACGCTGGCGACCACCAGGTCGATGATCAGGAACGGGATGAAAATCATGAAACCGATCTGGAACGCGGTTTTCAGTTCGGAGGTCACGAATGCCGGCACCAGGATGGTCAGCGGTGCCTGATCGGCACTGGGGATGTCGGTGCGCTTGGACAGGCGCATGAACAACTCCAGGTCGCTGCTGCGGGTCTGGGCCAGCATGAAGTCCTTGATCGGCACTTCAGCCTTGGCCACCGCGTCCTGGGCGGTGATCTTTTCCGCCAGGTAAGGTTGCAGCGCATCCTGGTTCACCCGGTCGAATACCGGGGCCATGATAAACATGGTCAGGAACAGCGCCATGCCGGTGAGGATCTGGTTCGACGGCGTCTGCTGCAAACCCAGGGCCTGGCGCAGGATCGAAAAGACGATGATGATCCGGGTGAAGCTGGTCATCAGCATGACGAACGCCGGGATGAAACTCAGCGCGGTCATGATCAGCAGGATCTGCAGGCTGACCGAATATTCCTGGGCCCCTTGGGCATTGGTACCGAGGGTGATCGCCGGGATCGACAACGGGTCGGCGGCGAACACCAACGGCGCGGCCAGCATCAGGGCCAACGCCAACAGAATGCGCAACGGCATTACTTCTTATCCTTCTGGTCTTTACCCAGCAGCTCCATGAGGCGCTGGGCAAATTCGGGGGTGGCCTGGTCGGTGGCAGGCACCTGCACCGGCTCCTTGAGGACATGCAGCGCGGTGATGGAACCTGGACTCAGGCCCAGCAGGATTTGCTCGCTGCCGACCTGCACCAGCACCAACCGGTCCCGCGGACCGAGTGCGCGGGAGCCAACGATATCAATGACCTGCCCCTTGCCGGTCGGCCCCGCCTGCTGCACGCGTCGCAGCAGCCAGGCCAGGAAGAAGATCAATCCCAGCACCAGCAGCAGGCCGAGCATCAGTTGCGCCAGTTGTCCGGCCATGCCGCTACCGGCCGTCGACGCGGTGGCCACGGTGCTCGCGGGCTCGGCCGCCATGACGCTCAATGGCAGCATCAGGGTGGTAGCGAAAAGACCTTTCACTCAGCGCAGCTTCTTGATGCGTTCGCTCGGGCTGATCACGTCCGTCAGGCGAATGCCGAACTTCTCGTTGACCACCACCACTTCGCCATGGGCGATCAGGGTGCCGTTGACCAGCACGTCCAGCGGCTCACCCGCCAGGCGATCGAGCTCGATCACCGAACCCTGGTTGAGTTGCAGCAGGTTGCGGATGTTGATGTCGGTGCTCCCCACTTCCATGGAGATCGACACGGGGATGTCGAGAATCACATCCAGATTCGGCCCGTCCAGCGTCACCTGCTCGTTGCTTTTCGGCACGCTGCCAAACTCTTCCATTTGCAGGCGATTGGACGCATGAGCACCGGTGTCCGCGGCCAGCAAGGCGTCGATGTCGTCCTGTCCGGTTTCACCGGCTTCTTCCAGGGCGGCAGCCCATTCGTCAGCCAGCGACTGGTCGTCCTGGTTGTTCATATCATTAGCCATCATTTGTCCTCGGCTGGCAAAAATCAGTTGAAAACGTAAATTCAGCTACAAACTAAAGCGTTCGACCTTGCTCAACGGCGTTCGATCGGCTCGATCACCTGCAACGCCAGGTTGCCTTTGTGAGAGCCCATCTTGACCTTGAAGGCCGGTACGCCATTGGCACGCATGATCATGTCCTCCGGCATTTCGACCGGAATGATATCCCCCGGCTGCATGTGCAGGATGTCCCGCAGGCGCAACTGACGCCGGGCAACCGTCGCACCGATCGGCACGTCGACATCCAGCACGTCCTGGCGCAACGCGTTGATCCAGCGCTCGTCCTGATCGTCGAGATCGGATTGGAAACCGGCGTCGAGCATTTCGCGCACCGGCTCGATCATCGAGTACGGCATGGTCACGTGCAGGTCCCCGCCACCGCCATCGAGCTCGATGTGGAAGGTGGATACCACGATGGCTTCGCTCGGACCGACGATGTTGGCCATGGCCGGGTTCACTTCCGAGTTGATGTACTCGAAGTTCACTTCCATGATCGCCTGCCAGGCTTCCTTCAGATCGACGAAAGCCTGCTCCAGCACCATGCGCACGACCCGCAACTCGGTCGGGGTGAACTCACGGCCCTCGATCTTGGCGTGACGACCGTCACCGCCGAAGAAGTTGTCCACCAACTTGAATACCAGCTTGGCATCGAGGATAAACAGCGCGGTGCCGCGCAACGGCTTGATCTTCACCAGGTTGAGGCTGGTGGGCACATACAGCGAGTGCACGTACTCCCCGAACTTCATCACCTGCACGCCACCGACTGCCACATCGGCCGAACGACGCAGCATGTTGAACATGCTGATGCGGGTGTAGCGGGCAAAACGTTCGTTGATCATTTCCAGGGTCGGCATGCGTCCGCGAACGATGCGATCCTGGCTGGTCAGGTCGTAGCTTTTGACGCTGCCCGGTTCAGCAGCGTTTTCGGTCTGCACCAGGCCGTCATCGACACCATGCAACAGCGCGTCGATTTCGTCCTGGGACAACAGGTCCTGCACGGCCATGGCGGGTTCCTACTGCAATACGAAGTTAGTGAAGAGCAACTGTTCGATCACCACTTTGCCGAGCTCTTTCTGAGCCACTTCCTGCACGCTGGCCGTGGCTTTCTGACGGAGCATTTCCTGGCCGACGGGCGTGGCAAGGGTGTCGAAATTCTGTCCGGAGAACAGCATCACCAGATTGTTGCGGATCAGCGGCATGTGCACCCGCAACGCTTCCAGGTCCGCCTGGTTGCGTCCCAGCAACGTGATGCTGACCTGCATGTAGCGTTGACGACCATTCTGGGTGTAGTTGGCGACGAACGCAGGCGCCATGGGCTCGAAGATCGCCGGCTGCTTGCCTACTGGCGCGGCCTCGACCACCGCCGCCGGCTTGCTTTGAGCGCTGTGCATGAAATACCAGGTTGCCCCCACGGACACACCGATCGCCAGGAGCACACCCACTACGATCAGGATGATCATCTTGAGTTTGCCTTTGGTTGCGGGGTCTTTTACAGCTGCTGCTTCGCTCTTCGCCATGCCAATAATCCGTCACTAATCGGGGGGTTTACGCTTGCATGGCAAGGCAGGAGCAAGTGTTATGCCAGAAATAATTTGCGACACCCGAAAACAACTGCGGGAGCGAGCCTGCTCGCGATAACGGTGGCTCAGACACTTTATGGGTGACTGGTTTACCGTTATCGCGAGCAGGCTCGCTCCCACAATGGATTAGCACACCAGGTCAAGCGTAGTAATCGACCGCGCTGGTACCGATGACGCTGGTGGTGGCGGCCGCCACCTCAGCGACACTGGCCGGCAGATGCTCATCTGCCGAATCCACTCGCCCGCCGGAGGATGACGTCCGTCCGGTCTGGGCCTGTTGCTGCGCCTGCTGGTTCTGGTTCTGTGAGCCACTGGACTGATCGGACACGTTGACATCGACCTGGCCCATGCCCTGCTGGGCGAAACTGTCCCGCAGACGATGCAACTGGCCTTCGAGGGCTTCGCGAACGCCGGAGTGGGCACTCATGAAGGTCACCTGGGTCTGTTGATCCGGCACCATGTTCACCCGGATGTCCAGGCGACCGAGTTCGGCGGGTTGCAATTGGATGTCGGCAGCCTTGAGATTGGCGCTCGACAGGTACATCACCCGGTTGACCACTTCTTCGGTCCAGCCACTCTGATTCATGGCGATGGGTTGGTTGACCGGCACCGCATTGGCGGTCTTGGGCGTAGCGGCCTGGGTCAGGGCCGCCAGGCGGTTGGCGAAATCATCCACGCGGGTGTCACTGGAAGCCGCATTCAAGTCCTTGAGACCCTCGCCGATCAGACCGCTGAATGCCTTTTCCCCACTCTGACTGCCAGGGCCGGTACTGTCCTGGTCGGCTTGCACGGTGAGCATGCTTGCCATGCCGGCAGCAAATGTCTGGGCCGACGTCGGCGCACTGTCGAGCGGAGCGGGGGCGGCGGTCTTGGATTGGCTGGTAGCGGAAACGTGGCCGCCCTGCTCCATCGCCAATCGCAACACCGGCAAGGCGTCGAGCGGATCGGCCTCGGGATCGAATTTCGGATCCTCCGGCGACGCGGCCTGAACGGCCGGAGCCAGCGGAGCGACCGGAGTCGCCACGGCAGCCGCTACTTGCGGCACAGTCGAGACGTCGACCACAGGCGTGGGCGCCACGTCGGCTTGAACCACAGGTACAACCATGTCCGGCGGCAACATCGGGTCGATGGCAGGATCGGCAGGGGCCGCGTCCGCTACCGGGGTCTCGGCCTCGTCGGCATCGGCGTCCTTGTCTGCCGTGCCATCCGCCTTGACCGGCTTGTCGGCGGGCAAGGGTTTGCCGCTATCGGCAACGGTCGGCTCCGGGGCGGCAGCCGCTTCATCGCTGGCGTCCTTTTTGACGCTGCTGTCAGGCGTCTTGTCGCGCACCGGCTTCATCGCTGGCTCAGGGGCCGACGAGGATTTGACGGGGGCTTGCTGGGCGAAGACCTGGGCGAAGCTGGAGGCTCTATTGCCGAGGTCCGGGGCCGCTGCCGGCGGATTGACGGCGGCCTGCGGCTTGGCCTGGGCAGTGGCCTGAAGCAGTGTATTAGGCGTAACGGGCATAAAAAGGTCTCCGCTGCACTGAAATCATAGGTACAGTCGAGACAGGACAATGCACGGGACGGGCCAACGTTTGGACAGTGGCAATGCCTGGCAGATCAACACTCAGCAGTGAAAGCCTTCGCGCTCTTCCTGGCAGAGATTTCGGACATGAGCAAATTCGCTGTCGATTTCACTGACCAGCTTTTCGATGCCGCCAAGAGAAGGCTGTTTGGCGCGCTGCTCCAGCTCACCGCACAGTTCAGCCAGGCGGATAGCGCCCATATTGCTGCTACTGCCCTTAAAGCTGTGGGCGGTGGCGCTCAGCTTTTCAGCGTCGCGGGCCTCATGCAGCACGCGAAGGCGTGCCTCGGAATCGTTGCGAAACGTATCCAGCAGTTCCAGATACCCTTCCTCCATGACTTCCTTCAACGTGCTGAGCACGTCGCGGTCCAGATGAATCTCGTTCACTTGTTCGCTCCCTGATCAAGAGTGGCGCGGATTATGCCAGAGCCTCCCAGAAAAACTCCACGCGGACACTACGACCATCGTCTGACCAACAGGCCTGGTGGCTCAACTGCCGCACCAGGCTTACACCACGTCCCGACAACCGGTCACTGTCCAGCGGTCGGGCCAATACACGGGCTACATCGAAGCCCTCACCGCTGTCTTCAACCTCAATCACCAGGCGACCACCGTCGCCGTGGGGTGTGACATGCAAATGTACCCGGATGTGACCGGCGTCCAGTTCATCCAGGCGGGTACTGCGCTCCATGTAATAGCGCGCAAAGCCCGACGCATCGCGCTTGATGCTCGAGTCGAGCCCCAGCACCCCATGCTCCAGGGCATTGGAATAGAGCTCCGAGAGAACGCTGTAAAGCGCGCCACTCTGAGCTCTGAGCCCATGCACTTCCAGCAGCAATTGCAGCAAGTCCGGCATCGGGTTGAAGCGCTTGAGCGTCTGGGCCCGAAACTCGAAACTCACCGACCAATCCAGTGGACTGGACTGGCCGCTATCGGAATAGACCGGCGGCGGCGGGTTGAGTTGCGTCGGCGCGACCATCCGCACTTCGACCATGCTGAAATCGTCGCGGGCCTCGCCGCGAAAGTCTCGCAGGGCCTGCTGGATATCTTCGAAAAGACAATCGGGTTCACGGTTGGCGGCAAACACCTGCTGCAACCGCTCGACACCGAACAACTGGTCATCGTCATCGCTGGTATCGATCCCGCCGTCGGACAGCAGGAACACCCGGTCACCCACCGCCATGGGATGCACTTCGGTACGATCATCGAATAGTTGCGGGGTGAGCACCCCCAATGGCAGGTGCCGTGCTGGCAGTGGCGTGCGCACGCCAGTGAGACTGTCATGCAAGTACCCATCGGGCATGCCGCCGTTCCAGATTTCCACTGTGCAGCGCTGGAAGCCCAGGCAGAGCAGCGTCGCACAACAGAACATGTCCACCGGCAGGATGCGTTTGAGCTTGGCATTCATTTCCCTCAGGATCTGCGCCAGGCCATAGCCCTTGGCGGTCATCCCGTAGAACACTTCCGCCAGCGGCATCGCGCCGACCGCCGCCGGCAAGCCGTGCCCGGTGAAGTCCCCCAGCAGAACGTGCATGTCGCCGGCCGGATTGAACGCAGCCAGCAGCAGGTCGCCGTTGAACAGGGCATAAGGTGATTGCAGGTAGCGGATATTCGGCGCGCTCAGGCAGCCTGAATGGGCGATCTTGTCGAACACTGCCTTGGCGACCCGCTGCTCGTTGAGCAGGTAATCGTGATGGCGGGCGATCTGGTCACGCTGCTCCACGACCGTGGCCTGCAACCGGCGCAAACGGTCCATGGCCTTGATCTTGGCAGCCAGGATTACTTGGTTGTAGGGTTTGGCCAGGAAATCGTCACCGCCGGCCTCCAGGCACCGGGCCAGGCCTTCGCTTTCAGTCAATGACGTGAGGAAAATGATCGGCACCAACTGGTCGCCGGCCAATTGTTTGATCTTCTGCGCCGCCTCGAATCCATCCATGACCGGCATCATTGCATCCATCAGCACCAGGTGCGGACGTTGCTCCGTATAGATTTCGACCGCCTCGGCACCATCGGCTGCGGTGAGCACGTGATGGCCCTGGCGGCGGACAATGGTCGACAACAGCAGTCGGTCAGCGGCACTGTCTTCGGCAATCAGGACCGTCAGCGACTCCAGATCGGACAACATGGCTGTCGATCAGGCTTTGCCCGGATGGAACTTGTCTTGATGGGCATGTCCTGCCTGCGGCTTGTCCTTCTCCGACCGGTCGTCTTTCGGGCCGTCGATATCGAACAGCTTGTCGAAATTGGAAATCGCGAGAATCTTGCGCACATCCGCACCGCAGTTGGTGACATTCACGTCGGCATCTTCGCCACCGGCATGATCACGGAGCAAGAGCAGCATGCCCAGCGCAGAGCTGTCGAGATAGGTTGTATCCTTCAGGTCCACGACGTAGGTTTCAGGCTTGCGATTGAGCTTTTCGTAGGACTCGCGAAATTCCTGATGCCGTCCGAAATCGAATCGACCCTTGATCGAAATCGTCAGCTTCTTCCCATCATCGGATACTTCGGTAACGACTGACATAGTTGGCTTCCCTGTCATGGACATACGTGTACAAGGTTTAGCATCTGGTAAAGGACTGAGCAAGGTTTTGGCCCATCCAACCGACAAAATCCCGACTTCATGATCAAAACGAATCCTGGCGTGGCAAGCGTTGGGATAATTCATCCAGCAGTTTTTGCTCGCGCTTGTCCTCTAACTGCCTCGCCTCATCGATATAGCGCTGCACCAGTTTGCGCAGCCCCTCTACCCGGGCAAAGGCTTCTTGCCAGCTCTGGCGTGCCTTCTCCAGATTGTTCTGGTGCCAGACCAGGCTTTGGCGCTGCTGGTCGATGGCGGTCCCCAATTGCGCCAGGAAGCCTTGGTAACCCAACAGCCACTGGCCGGAAACACCATGGCTGCCGCGAGCGATCCATTGTTCCTGGTATTCGAGGCGGAAATTCTCGAGGTCCGCCAACTTGCTTTCAGCGACGGCTACCTGCCCCTGGAAATAGGCCAGCCGCTGGACAGCAGTTTTCTCGGCCTTTTCGGCCATGTCCACCACCGGCGCCAGGCGCGCCGCACGACTCGTGGCCACGGCCGATTACCCGCCGGCGACCGGAGCGAAGATGGTTTGCAGGTGCGCTTCGCTGGCGCCCATGCCGATGTTGTCGTTCAGGCTCTGGCGCAGGTAAACGGCCATTGCCGGATAGAGATTGATCGCGGTATCGGTTTCACGGTCACCGCCAGGCACATAGGCGCCGACGCTGATCAGGTCACGGCTTTGCTGGTAGCGCGACCAGTATTGCTTGAACTGCTGGGCTCGCTTCATGTGTTCGGCACTGATAACCGACGGCATGACCCGGCTGATGGACGCTTCGATGTCGATGGCCGGGTAATGGCCCTCCTCGGCCAGACGCCGGGACAGCACGATGTGACCGTCGAGCACGCCTCGCGCCGAGTCGGCGATGGGGTCTTGCTGGTCGTCGCCCTCGGACAGCACGGTGTAGAACGCCGTGATCGAACCCCCGCCCTTCTCGGCGTTGCCGGCGCGCTCCACCAGCTTCGGCAGCTTGGCGAACACGGAAGGCGGATAGCCCTTGGTCGCCGGCGGCTCACCGATGGCCAGGGCGATCTCCCGCTGGGCCTGGGCAAAACGGGTCAGCGAGTCCATCAACAACAGGACATTCTTGCCCTTGTCGCGGAAATATTCGGCGATGCGGGTGCAGTACATGGCGGCCCGCAGGCGCATCAATGGCGCATCATCCGCCGGCGATGCCACTACGACAGAACGCTTGAGGCCCTCTTCGCCGAGGATGTGTTCGATGAATTCCTTCACCTCACGACCCCGTTCGCCAATCAGCCCCACCACGATGATGTCGGCTTCGGTGAAGCGGGTCATCATGCCCAACAGCACACTCTTACCCACGCCGGTACCGGCGAACAGGCCCAGGCGCTGGCCGCGCCCGACCGTCAACAAACCGTTGATGCAGCGAATGCCCACATCCAGCGGTACGCTGATGGGGTCGCGTTTGAGGGGGTTGATGGTCGGGCCATCCATCGGCACCCAGTCTTCGGCCTTCATCCCGCCCTTGCCGTCCAGGGCGCGCCCGGCCCCATCCAGCACCCGTCCGAGCATGCTCATGCCCATGGGCAAGCGACCGGTATCGGCCAGGGGGACCACCCGTGCGCCTGGGGCGATGCCGGCTACGCTGCCCACCGGCATCAGGCACACCTTGCTGCCGGAGAAGCCCATGACCTCGGCCTCGACCTGCACCGGGTGGTAACTGTCGTCGTTGATCACCAGGCAGCGACTGCCCATGGCGGCACGCAGGCCCTCGGCTTCAAGGGTCAGGCCGACCATGCGCAACAGGCGCCCTTCGAGAATCGGCTGGCCGGCCAGCTCGGTGGCCTCGGCATAGCTGCCCAAGCGCTTGCCGAAGCTGGTGCGTTCAAGACGCATCGCGGCCGTCCGGCTCAGCAGCAATCAACTCGGCACCGTCCGGGTCGACGGGCGAAACGGCCGGAGGTTCGTCCGGCAACTCCAGGCTCAGATCGGCAGCGGCCGGGTGCAAGGCCTGTTCGTGCAATTGGTCGAACAGCTTGGCCATGATCTGGCTGATACGGGTTTCGACGGTCGCATCAATGCGGCTGTGCTCGGTTTCCACGCGGCAACCGCCCGGCAACAGGGCTTCGTCTTCGACGATGCGCCAGGTTTCCTCATGACGCTCGCGCAAGGCTTTGACCAGCTCGAAATCCTGGGGATTGATGTACAGCCGCACGTTGCCCACGCCCAACGGCAAAAGCTTGAGGGCCTCGCGCATGACATGTTCGATCTGGCTCGAATCGATGGCCAGCTCACGCTGAATGACCTGCCTGGCGATGTGCTGCACTAGCCCCACCAGGGACTTTTCAATCTGGGTGTCCTGCTCGGCGATGGGGTCGAACAGGTTGAGCATCAGTGACTCCAACGCCCGCAGCTTGGCCGTCAGGGCCACGTCAGCTTCCTGACGGACCTTGAGCGAGGTGCTGTGGAAGCCTTCTTTTTCACCGATGGCAAAGCCTTCGTTGTAGGCCTCCTGGCGAATGCCCTCGACTTCCTCGAGGGTCAGTGGCTGGACTTCCTCCAGCGGCACCTCTTCCATCTCCGGCAGTTCTTCCACCGGCTCCGGCTCAGGCTCGGGCACGTGGGGATCGAAGCTGGGCAACGACCAGACGTCGAAACCACCGACGTCCCGGGCGCGGATCAGGTCGCTGGGTGAATCATCACTCTTGGCAGACATAACGACCTTAGATCATCTCTTCGCCGCCCTTGCCACCGAGCACGATCTCTCCGGCTTCGGCCATGCGGCGGGCGATGGTGAGGATTTCCTTCTGCGCGGTTTCCACGTCGCTGACGCGCACCGGGCCCTTGGCCTCGAGGTCGTCGCGCAACAGTTCGGCCGCCCGTTTGGACATGTTCTTGAAGATCTTCTCCTTGACGCCTTCGTCGGAGCCCTTGAGCGCCAGGACCAGCACGTCGGAGGACACCTCGCGCAACAGCGCCTGGATGCCACGGTCGTCGACATCGGCCAGGTTGTTGAATACGAACATGAGGTCTTCGATCTGACCGGACAGGTCTTCGTCGAACTCGCGGATCGAGTCCATCAGTTGACCTTCGATCGAACTGTCGAGGAAGTTCATGATGGCCGCCGCACGCGTGATGCCACCCAGGGTGGTGCGGGAGGCATTGGAGTTGCCCGAGAACTGCTTCGCGAGAATCTGGTTCAATTCTTTCAGGGCAGCCGGCTGCACAGTGTTGAGCGAAGACACCCGCAAGATGATGTCCAAGCGCACCTTGTGGTCGAAGTTGCCCAGCACTTCACCGGCCTGATCCGGGTCGAGGTACGCCACCACGATCGCTTGAATTTGCGG
>Ga0157373_10001488_pt1 | contig 17854 bp, 9 predicted proteins | sample C65metaG_FD_113460 | JGI IMG/M metagenome (GOLD analysis project Ga0157373, IMG submission 113460) | Corn rhizosphere microbial communities from Kellogg Biological Station, Michigan, USA - C6-5 metaG | ecosystem: Host-associated > Plants > Roots > Rhizosphere > Soil | place: USA: Michigan... | reverse complement strand
TTGATGAATTGTAAATAATTTTCGGGCTGCGCCGATGCTTCCGAAACTGTTTTTTTGAGTGGTTGTTTTAATGGCTCGTTTTGATAGAAATATCCTTTCAAACCGTTAAGCGTAATCGTAGGAACATTGAACAGCAAATGTGTTGGATCGAACGTGGAAATTTTTGTATCAAGATGCCCAAACACCAGATCCATATCGTTTCCGGTAAATGCGTCTTTATAAACAACCCTGGTTTTGTTTACCAGGATTTCGTCAATGTTCATTTTCAAGGTTGCCGTGTCCTGTTGCTGAGGAACTTTTTTTTGTTCTGATGTAAACGCATCAACAATAAATTGAAAATTAAAAACAGAATCAGGTGGCAGGCGCTTTACTTCAACAACAATATTATTGAGGGCAATCTCTTTGATCTGGATATCATTGTTCAAAAGCCGCACCATGTTGATGTTCACTTTGATTTCACCGCCATAAAGCAATGTGTCCTTTGATTGATCTTCAATAAAAACATTTTGCAATGAAAGCGAGCGTGGAAAATCTACATTCAGTTTTCCTATCGCCACTTTAGTTTTTAATTTATGTTCCAGGTAAGTGACAACTTTTTTGCGTGCAAAATTTTGGACAAAAGAGGTTTGAATCAGAATAAAAACAAGGATAATCAAAAAGAGAACAGACGCTATTATCCACAATACTATTCTTCCAAGAGTTGCAGCAAACGATCTCTTTTTTTTTGTTACTTCTTCTTTTGAATCCATGGCAATCAATGATAATTTTTTTAACTCAAATTGTACACCAACTTTAAAGAAGAAATAATATCTGCGTCAAAAACTGATGTTTCAGATGCATCGCAGTTTACAAGAAGAGATTTTTTTGCAAAAAAATCAGAGATAGTAAATGAACAAATAAATTGAATTTGTATTTTCCTTTAAAAGAATTTTGCTATTTGTTTCATTCAAGTTCATCAGCGCTTTTTATATCTACAGAATGTTTGCCACCGCCATAGATCAGAAGAAAAATCAGAAGAAGCGTCATCGCAAAGTCAGTACGATATTCATGAGCGAAAGGCCAGAAACCTTTGTCCAAAAGAAAGGGAATTTTTGTAGTGATAAAAGCAGTGATCATAATGATCAAAAGCGGAATGGCAGCGATTCTTGTGAGGAATCCGATGAGGATTAAAATCGCGCAACAAATTTCGAAAGTGCCGGTGAAATATGCCCAGAAAGCAGGATCCGGAAAACCAATTTTTGCAAATCGCGCTGTGCCTACATCTTCCGGACGAATGTACTTTTGCAAACCTTCGGAAAGAAATATTAAGCCCACAGCAAGACGGCAAAGAAGCGTTGGAATGGCGGATGTACTTAAAATCTTTTTCATTTTTAGAAGATTGAAAAACAACAATGAATCCGACGTAAAAAGTACTAAATTTTTAATGAAAACAATTCAATGCTTTTATCTTTTCCTTTTAAATCTATTAGTCCCAAACTTTCTGTCTGCCACCCTTTGAGCTTACTTGCAGCCACAAATTCTTTTGACACAATAAAATGATGATTCAGTTCATTGCAGGCACTCCTTATTCGTGCTGTCGTGTTCATTGTATCGCCGCTCATCGCAAGATCTTTTTTCAGAACGCCAATTTCTCCGACCGTTACTTCGCCAACATTGATGCCTACGCGAAAATCAGGAACGATTCCAAATCTTCTTTTAAAATAGCTACTTTTCCGGTGAATATTTTTCCTGCATTGGATTACCGCGTCAAGACATCTGGTTGTATTTTTTTCTGAATTTTTCCAGGAACAAACCACTTCATCACCAACATACTGATAAATCGTTCCTTCAAATTCTATGATGGCAAGAGAAATGAGATAAATAAATTCACGGATAAATTTGAAGTAAACACTATGACCTAATTTTTCTGCAATTGGCGTAGAATCTTTCAAGTCGATAAACATGATGATGCGGTCTTCCACCTGGGGATGAAGATATTTTCCTCCAAGGATTTCTAAAAAAACCCCGGGAGAATATTTTTCATTAATGATGAGAATAAGTTGTGTAACGAAAAATATTGCCAGCCAGTACACAATTTTTTTCAATAGCCAGTTGCCAAATAAGGCATAATCCTCCAGATGTTGATAGGTTTCACCGATAGGCTGCCCATGCAATACGACGGAAGTAAAAAAATGAATGACAAAAGTCAGGATCAGCGCTGAAAGCAGGAGTATGAAGCTTTTTATAAAAAAGTTGATCCACAGGGGTGAGTTGCGCAACATTCTTTTTAAACGGTAAACAAAAAGATAACCCATTCCAAGGCTAACGATAAACATAAATATTTCCCTTGTCCAAACTTCATTATGAGACTGCTTCGGCTGATTAAGCAAAAAGATCACGAGGTCGATGACAGTCCAAAAAACGCCGATAAAAAGCACCGTGCGGATGCGTATTTTATTAAGTTGTGAAATTTTAAATATGCCCGATCTTCGACTCATTTTATTTCAGATAAAAAATTGTAAACTGATAGCTGCACATTGTGCTTTATGTTGTCCGTATAATCAATTTTCTTTTGAATTACTCCATCAGATAATAAGTGAAAATCCTGGTCGTCATTTTTCCATTGAATATCAAAATAGTTGATCAGTTCTTTTTTGCACTCCTCATCTTTCACACGAACAAAAACTTCTATGCGATGATACAAATTTCTTGTCATCAGATCTGCTGAACCCATCAACACTTCCGCATCATCTCCGGCTCCAAAAATTAAAACTCTCGAATGTTCAAGATAACGTCCAACAATTCTTTTGACTGTGATGTTATCACTTTCTCCCGGTATTCCGGGAACCAGACAGCAAATGCTCCGAACGATCAATTCTATCTTCACACCAGCTTTTCCTGCTTTATATAGATGCCCGATAAAATGCGGCTCTTCAAGATTATTTACTTTGATCCTTATTAAAGCTGGCTCTCCATCTTTTGCTTTTTGAATTTCTTTGTTGATCAGTTTTTCCAAAGCTGAAACCATATTGAATTGTGAAACCAGCAAGCATTCAAATTTTATTTTTTTATCGTGATCAATCACGTGCGAAAGTTCAAGGAATTTAAACAATTGCATTAATTCTTTAGTGATCTTTTCATCAGAAGTCATCAACACGTGATCTGTATAAAACTGCGCGGTTACTTCATTAAAATTTCCGGTACTTAAAACAGCAAAAGCTTCTTTCTCTCCTTCTTTCTTTTTTTTTACCAATGCTATTTTTGAATGAACCTTTATTTTAGGAAGACTGTAAATAATGTGAACGCCTGCATCCTTCATCACCTTGCTCCATTTGATATTGTTCGCTTCATCAAACCTGGCTTTCAATTCAATAAACACGACAACATCTTTTCCATTTTTCGCAGCACTGATCAGTGCATTAATGATGTGAGATTCTTCCGCAACACGATAAAGAGTGATATAAATTTCGGTAACATTCACATCAACAGCCGCCTGGTTAAAAAAAGATAAAACAGGATTATACGATTGATAAGGAAGATGAAGCAGAATATCTTCCTTCAATAAAATATCAAAAATATCTCCGCTGTTCAAAATGTTGGACGACGACAATGGCTTTCTTTTTTGATAATATAAATTTTTATTGAAAGAAGGAAAGTCTTCGAGATCACTGAGATTATGATATCTTCCTCCGGCAAAAATTTCATCGGAGTTGACATTAAAAACCGATGCCAAAAACATTTGTAAGTTTCGTGGCATTCCATCTTCATACAAAAAACGTGAAGGAGGATTAAAGTCTCTTTTCTTCAATTGCTTTTCAATTTTTTGTAAAAGATTTCCGCTGTAATCATCGGCCAGATGGAGTTCTGCATCCCGATTGATCTTGATGCTGTAGACACTCGTAATTTTTTGATTGGGAAAAAGATATTGCAGATTTTCACGAACGATATCGTCTAAAAAAATGACGTATTCAAAATTATCCAAACGGCTGAGTGTATAAAAACGTTTCACTTTTCCGGAAGGAATATTTACGATGGCGTGTTTTAAAATTCCTTCTTCATCATCCTGCAATGTGATCAGAAAATAAAGCTGGTTATTTTTAGGAATGAAATTTTTTGGTGCATCGGGTTCCAGGTAAATCGGTTGAATAAACGAAAGCACATCCGATAAAAAAATTTCTCTTATTTCCGGAAGATGTTCTTTGCGGATCGGCATTCCATAATAAAAAATAATTCCGTTATTTTTTAATTCAGGAAGTATTTCTTCATGAAGAATTTCTCCAAAAAAATTCAACTGGAATTTGATTTCATCCTGTACTTTATCTGCAATATTTTCTTCAAAATTTTCAATAGCTTTTTTGGTTTTTTTATTCAAAACAGAAAGTGCAATAACTTCAGGATACCTTACTCTGAAAAATTCATTGAGATTGGAAGAAAAAATAGCAAGAAATTTCATTCGCTCAAAAAGAGGCACAGCCGGATCATGAGCTTCTTCTAAAACCCTCAGATTGAAACTAAGCCAGCTAAGATCACGATTTACTAATATCATAGATTTAAATTTCTTATAATGGCGATCCAGTGCCATTAATTACCGTTCCTCCGGAAGAACCGCCAAATAAAGTGGCGAATCCAAAAGCAATTACCGAAACAATAATTCCGATCATAAAAACATTGTAGGCAATGCGAATCAGTTTGTACTTCTGCCCAAGAACTTTACCAAGATAATAAATGTCTTTGATCAGCGATCCATAAAGATAATCGGTATCAAGCATCATCTCTCTCATGGCTGAATTGTACTGTTCATAGGTACTTTTATAAAAATTGCCAAAAAAAAGCAGGTTGATTTTCTTTTCTTTCACACCTTCCATCGTAAATTTTCCGCTCGTTACTTTTGGCCTTGTCGCCAGGATTGCAATAACAATTGTGACAACCGCAGAGGTTAAAAATAAAATGGTTGGAATGATCAAATACGTTTCTGTAGAGAGTTTGCGTAAAAGAACACTTAAAATTACTGAAATGATAATTGCATTCACAGAGATCAGGATGTTGGCTTTTCTGTCGGCCATTTCACTGAGTTTTAAATGATTTTGGGAAGTAAGGCGAAGCATTGTTTGAATGCCTTTGCTCATCAAACCGCTTTTATCTTTTTCAACTTCGGACAGGTCAACCTGCTCAGCACTTTTTTCAGTTTTTTCCTTTTTCTCTTTTTTCTTTTCTGCTTTCGCTTTTAATTTCTGAAGATTTTTATTTTTTCTATCATTCAAAAGTTCTTTGCAGTAATTGGTATAAAAAACATGCTCTTCCAACATCTTAATCGTTCCTTTTCTAAATTCCTGTTTTGTGATGCTGTTGTCCCGAAGCCTTGCTTCCTCCATTGCTTTTTTGTTCATCTCTTTAAAATCTTTCGTCCCGAGATGGTAAGTGTCTGCATCACAAATAATTTGCTGCAAAAGATTTTTAGGATTTCTTGGTGCCTTCGTTGACATAATGCAACCTTCAATTTCTTTAATCACGTCCTCGTCTGTGACAAAATCTTTCATGAATTTTTTCATAATGTCACAGCTCATTTCTTCATGCTTTCCGGGCTCTGTAAAAAGATAGCCCGTATCATGAAACCAGGCTGCCGCGTACAGTATCAGCATTTCTTTTTCAGAAAGATTGTAATGTCCTGCGATTTCTTTAGTTCGCTTTACCACATTTTCAGTATGTATCAGGTTGTGGAAAACCAGTGACGGAGAATGCATTTGTTCAAACAATCCTCTGACATATTCTTCAATGCGTTTATCGATTTTATGATAGTCCATAATTAAAAGGTTATATTAAATTTAGTGCCAATTGAGAAATTAAATAAATTGTCCTCAGGCGAATGCGCAATCGTTGCAGAAACCAATGCAAAATTGTAAGGCGAATAATAAATTCCTCCTCCAAAATCATCATGCCATTTGTGAGAAGTTTCATTGTGCATCCAAACTCTTCCCACTTCATTAAAACCGATCAAACCAACAGCACCGGGAAGTACATATGATTTGGATTCAAAAAGTTTGACGCGCAATTCTGTGGTCTGGTACATTACCGACTGACCCGCAAAACGATTTTTTCTGAAACCTCTTAAATAATTATTCGCTCCCAATGTTAGCGCCTGGAAATATTCGAAATTGTTATTAAAAATATGTCCTGCACCGAAACGCAACACGGCAACAAGTTTTGCCGGATCACGAAGGCTCGCATACACCGCAAGATCTGATGTCAATGAAGTAATCTGATGACTATTGTCGTTGGTTCCAAACATCGATTTTAATTCTGTGTTCCAAATCACTCCTCTTGTCGGAAGTAATTCACTGTTCAAATTATTTACTACAACTGCAAATTTTCCACCTAAATAAGATTTTCCTTTGTAGATACTTGCTGAATCCAAACCAATTAAGGAAGGATGACCCAAAATTTTATTTTCATTGTCGTCATAGCGATTCCAATAATGATAATAAGTTGGACCTAAATAAAACTGAAGCAGATTGTGAAAATATTTCTTGCGCAACAAAACTTCTCCATCCACATATTTGTACCTGACACGATAAAATTCCAAAGGATTGTTTTTATCATTCACCGAATTATTTCCAAGCCCAAAGAAATTATTGAGAACAGGATTATAAAAATTCGCATGAACAACGAGATCATTGTTTTTTACTAACTGGTTAAATTCTCCCTCATATTTTAATTGATATGCATGGGAACTAAAGCTATACAGCGTCGAAAGTTTTTGATAAGTAGCATACGGATCTTTTCTAAACCCGAACGTTTTTAATGAAAAGCCAAGGCCGATCAGAATATTGTCTTCCACATTATAACCGAGATTCAGCATGGGAATTCGATAACTGTTATATTTATAGCTGGTAATATCATACCGGTTTACAGAAGGCGAAGTCGACATTTCATTTTTGCTTCTCCTGGCATTCACAATAAAATTCTTTTCAGGAGAATAATCGTAAATTTTATTTTTGATATTTCCTTTGATATTAAAAGTGTCATTTCCCTGTCCGCCAATAATTCTCAGTTTTATTTTTGAATTTACATTCGAATCCACATAAAAAATATCGTCACCATTCAGGCCGTAAAGATTAATGTACTTCGTCACTTTTGGATCGAAAACGCGATCGTACATCAATGTGGAAGAATCATTTTCATCTTTGCGTTTGAAAACTTTTACTTCAAGACTATCATGTGAATTCGAAACTCTGAAAAACTCATTTTTATTACTGCTAACTACATTCACTTCTTTTGAAAGAAACCGGTAATACGACATTCCTTTTTCATACAGAAGATCGCGCCGGCCTTTCAATTTCGTCTCGATCACATTTCCATTCATTTTATAGATCTCGGGTGGAAATCGTTTTACTGCTTTTTTAATTATAGAATCACTCATGTCGGACTGGAATTTTTTGATGATACCCGACCATGTTTTTCCATCCAGGTTGTTCATAAAAAACCGGTCAAAGTCCCTTTCTTCCCAATTGAACCATTTGAGGTTGGGGTAATCTTTTTTAAATCCCTGCAAATAAGGCATTGCTGAAAGACTTACCGCTTTTGCCAACAACCCGTTCGAATTAAAAAATGCCTGGTCGCGGTCTTTCGGAATCGGGAAATACAATTTGCCGACGCCGGTATCTTTTGTTCCAAAATCCCATTGCCCAAAATGCCTGTCCCAGTCACCAATTACCATATCCAGCAAACGCGCTCTCAAAACTGCCTGCTGATCCATATGATCCTTACTGTCAGTGATCATTTTGTTGATGATCTTTTGAGTGCTTTTGGTATCCGTTTCGCTGTCAACCGGGTTATCAGGTTCCAGTAAACAAACTTTATTTGCGAAAACTTGTCTGTATTTTCCTAATGCAGGGTCATCAGGAACAAAATAATAAACCGGAGTATTATGAATCACACCAACTGCTTGCGCCAAAACAGGAATTGCCAAAGGTCCGTAAGGCGATTGCGCAGAGATCATATCCTGCACAATGGATTGCGCGATCGTTCCTTTGAAAGCTTCCGGTACCGCACCTGCCGGGTCTTTATCCACTGTGCGTAAAACCCATTTGCGTCCTGCTGTGTCTTCCATTTTTAAAGACTTCGTTTGTCTTCCGCCGCCTAATTCTTTTGCTTTTAATCCTCCCATTATTTTATCAATTCTAAACACTTTTAAATGAACAGGTTCTGCCCATTCTTTCCGGTAATTTTTTCCTGAAATGATTTTATGAAATCCTGAAACCTCCGCATAATGTTTATTCACCGGAACGGTAACACTATCTTCAAAATGAACGACAGGAAGTGTTTGCGGAATTTCAGTAGAATCAGGTTTATTAACGAAATTAAAATTGAAAAGATCCTTGCTGAAAGAATGTTTTACCGTATCCTCATTCACGAGGTAATAATCGATATGCACGTTCCTGTTTTTGGAAATTTCCAGTGACGCAAAACCCAAAGATTGCGCTTCAAACAAAACCTTTTTATTCTTGGAAACTCTTGTTTTCTTTGAACCGGCACCACTTACTACATAATAACGGCTGCTGTCTTTTATTAATTGAAGATCATGCTCGTGTCCGGCAACGAAAAGTACGTTTGGATAACCTTTTACAATCTTTTCAACGCCTCCAATCATTTTTTCATAGGCCGGGTAATGAAGGTCTTCGGGAGAGCCAAAAATGCCACGGGCGATAGGATAAATAGAACCAATAACAGGAAGGGGAATCCATAAATTGGGATTCAAGTCCGTAAAGGGAAAAATATGTTGTTTTAAAGTAAAATAACCTCCATGAATTCCATAGCTTTTCAGGGTGTGATGGCATGCAAGGATGACTAATTTTTTCTTATTATCTTCAAGCATTTTACCCAGTTCATCATAAAACTCTTCTTCTGTTTTTGAAGAACAATCTGACTCAATTCCAGGTTTTTCTCCCTTTTCTATGAACCACATGCTGTCAAATAAAATGATCGTAATGTCATCATTGACGTGATATTCTATCGGGCCAACGCAACCATCTACGGGAAGAAATTCAACATTTTTATTTCCCAGTCCATTGATATAACGTCCCTGCCTTTCTACATTTTCAAGACCGATCGGACTTCCATCACTCCAGTCATGGTTGCCGGGAATGAAGATCACTTTTGCATCAGTGCCTTTGGCAATATTGATCTGTGAATCTAAAACCGCTTTGGCAGCCTGGTATTGGGGTAAAAAGTCTTCCGGCAAACCGGTTTTATACAGGTTGTCGCCCAGAAACAGAATAAGTGTTTTTTTGTTCATTGGAATTAGATTGCGTGCAGCATCTACCACCGGTTGTCTTCCAAAATTTAATTTTCCGGCATCGCCTATCAAAACAATCCTTTCACTAATGGTATCGCTTTGGGCAAAACCATTTTGAAATAAAAAACTCAATAAAATAAGTGCAACTAATTTTTGCATCAACTAACTTTTTTTCGTTTAAAAATGAATATAGTGGGTGAATTATGTTTGTTTCCGGCTTCATTCGAAATGATCATATCTCCTTTTGGAGTGAATGAAATTCCTTCCGGCTGCGTATAAAGGCCAGGATTTAATGGATAGGCATCTTTGCAATTTCCATCCTGGTCGGCACGGACGAGCAATTCATTCGTCGCAGAAAGAATCCACAGATCGCCGGTTAAAGGATTGATGCCTGCAGCTGAAGGTTTGAATTTCATTTTCTTCAGTCCTATTTTTTGCGCAATAACATTTGCATCAATGGTGAAAACGGAAGGCGTAAAAACATGCTTTTCGGGATCGTAACTATAAGCGGTGACCGAACTTTTTTTATCAGCTTCGCAATCTTTGCAGATCATGATAAAGAGCTTCCTGGTTGAATCATAATAAAGTGATTCAAATTCATTCTTGCTTTTTTCCACCGGGTTGAAAACTGTCGTTTGTGTTGTGATCGTATCACCTTTGCCAGAAAATTGTAAGGTGTGAATATTTCCATTGCTTTCCAAAACATAAAAAAGACTATCATGGTAAGATACGTCTTCAAAATCCAGCGCTTTATCAAACTTCCATTTTTGAGTAACATATCGGTTCTTCAATTGGATTTTAAATAAATAGCCGAGTTCATCAGAAATTGCAAAAACGCTGGTGTCTTTTGGATAAAAATTAATTCCGGAAATCTCACGCAAGGCATCATTCAAAGTCAGTATGTACGGTTGATTCAGGTCGTATTCTTTGCAGCCGGAGTCTGCTTTTATGTAATTGCCGGTACAGCTTTCAAATGCTAAAATTCCGGCAAAAGAAGATAACAGAAATATCAGGTAACGAGATAACATAACTCTATGAATAAAAATAAACCAACGGTAAAGCTGACGGATACTGTTTAGAAATCAGTAATACTTAATAATGTAATTGCCAACTTTATACCAAGAAATTTTCGGTTTAGAAGTGCTTTTATCGGTTATTTTTCGGTTTTGATGGGGTTTTTTTTCCCTGAAACGTGAAAAACAGCCTCTTGAAAATGTGAGAGATCTGATGGAGATTTTAGTATCGAAGAAAGAAGTTTACAGAAAAATAAACGATTATTTCTTGATTTACTATCTAAAAAATTCGAAGGAGAAAGAAATTTGAAAAATAAAATTAACTTTTTGATTGGTTTACTACAAAATGAGGCAAAAAAAAATCTCCGGAATTCTCCGGAGACTTTTAAATGAATTGTGGTTAAAAAATTATTTCAACGCCTCGATCTTTTTTACAAAGTTGCCTTTAGGCTGAGAACCAACTAATTTGTCAACTACTTTTCCGCCTTTTACAAATAAAATTGCCGGAATGCTGGTAATTCCATAATTCACACTTAATTGCGGGTTGTGATCCACATTCACTTTTCCAATGTTTACTTTTCCGTCGTATTCTTTGGCAAGTTCTTCAACAACAGGGCCAATTGCGCGGCAAGGGCCACACCATTCTGCCCAAAAGTCGATCATCGTTAGTTTATCTGAGTCTAAAACTTTTTCTTTAAAGTTCGCGTCGGTATATTCCTGAGCCATAATGAAAATTTTAATTTAAAATAATAGTATTACTGATTGCAAAGGTAAAGCCAATAATTTTTAAATGCTGAATTGGCATATCCACATTATGTTAATTCCACTTTGATATCTAATTCAGGCTTTTGTTGCAGATAATTGGCCATTTCGTCATTCATCTCAAAACCTTTATCCATCGTGTACATCGAAAATTTCAAACGGGAAAGATTGTCTGAAATATTGAATTTTATCGTTGATTTTCCGGGAAACTTCTGCACGTTATTGCCAACAAACTCAATAAATTCTTCAGAAACATCCTGCGGATTCATATCGATATGAAGTTTTTTTGTCTGGTTTTTCATCACGGTTTCCAAAAGACTGATACTGCTGATCTTGAATTCGTAAGGAGACGTTTGATAACGCTGCACAAAGGAGCCGGTGATGCAAAGAACCATTCCTGCTTCCAAGTAATGATTGTATTTCGCATAATCTTCGCCGAAAAGCATCAGCTCCATTTTTTCTGAATAATCTTCAAGGTGAAGCACGCCAAATTTGTTTCCTTTTTTGGAAAGGCGATGTTGTCCATCCGTTACCAAACCGGCGATACGAAAGGATCTTGCGGGATTGGGATACAAATTGATAGCCGCTTTGAATTCATTGAAATCCGCAACTGTATCAAATTTATAATGCCTGATCAGAAATTTATAATTATCCAACGGATGGCCACTCAGGTACATCCCGATCACTTCCCGTTCATTGTCCAGCAACTGAACCAAAGGCCAGCGCTCGCAGTCAGGTATTGAAGGCGGCGTTACTTCTTCCATTTTTAGATCACCAAAAAGTGTGTTGGTGTTATTGTGAAGCTGCGCCTGGTATTGATTGCCAAACTTGATGATCTTTTCCAAAGAAGTAATATTTTCTCCGGGAGCCGTAAAGAAAAACTGAGCGCGATGAAAATTGTTGAAACAATCGAAAGCGCCGGCATAGGCAAGACTTTCCAAAGATTTTTTATTTACCGTTCTTTGATTGACTCTTTTGATCATGTCAAAAATGGAAGAAAATGTGCCATGTTTTTCTCTTTCTTCAATGATGTTTTCAATCGCCGCTTCTCCTACCCCTTTCATTCCGCTGAAACCAAAACGAATCTCTCCTTTTTTATTTACTGCAAAACCTTTTTGCGATTCATTGATATCGGGACCAAGAACCGTTAAGCCCATGCTTTTGCATTCTTCCATGAAGAAAGTTATCTTTTCAATCGCGCCGGCATGATTCAAAACCGCAGCCATATATTCACTCGGATAATGCGCTTTTAAATAAGCCGTTTGATAAGCCACAAAAGCATAACAAGTGGAATGCGATTTATTAAAAGCGTATTGCGCAAATGCTTCCCAATCGGCCCATATTTTTTCTAAAATATTTACCGGATGATGGTTCTTCTTTGCTCCTTCGATAAACTGCGCTTTCATTTTATCCAACACAGCTCTTTGCTTCTTTCCCATTGCTTTTCGCAAAATATCCGCATCGCCTTTGCTGAATCCTGCAAGCTTTTGAGAAAGCAACATCACCTGTTCCTGGTAAACTGTAATTCCATAAGTGTCTTTCAGAAACTCTTCCATTTCCGGCAAATCATAAACAATTTCCTGCCTGCCGTGTTTGCGTTCGATGTAATCAGGAATATAAGCGATCGGGCCGGGACGATACAAAGCATTCATCGCGATAAGATCATCAAATTTATCCGGCTTTAATTCGCGCAAATATTTTTGCATTCCGGCACTTTCAAATTGAAAAGTTCCGTTGGTTTCTGCGCGTTGAAAAAGTTGATACGTTTTTTCATCGTCCAAAGGCAATCCATCGAGGTCAATAGAGATTCCGTGATTTTTTTTGATAAGTGAAAGGCACGTCTTTAAAATGCTCAATGTTTTCAACCCGAGAAAGTCCATTTTCAACACGCCTGCAGCTTCAATATTGCTTCCATCAATTTGTGTGAGCCACAAATCAGAATCTTTCGAAGTAGCTACAGGAATGAGTTCCATCAAATCCTGCGGCGCGATGATGATGGCTGATGCATGAATGCCAGTGTTTCGTACAGAGCCTTCCAGGATTTCTGCTTCATGCAAAACCTTACTCCTTGTATCTTCTCCATTATAAATTTCGCGCAGCGCTAAAATATTGCTGATGTCATCGGGGCCAACACCATCTTCGGTTAAAGATTTCGGGCCGGTAACCGGCGCTTTCAAAACTTTTTTTAATGAAGTGCCTGGTTTATCAGGAACTAATTTTGCCAAAGCATTGCTTTCAGAAAGTGGCAGATCCATTACACGGGCCACGTCTTTGATGCTCATCTTCGCAGCCATCGTACCATAAGTAATGATTTGTGCCACCTGGTTTTTTCCATATTTATCCACCACATAATCCAAAACCCTTTGGCGTCCTTCGTCATCAAAATCGGTATCAATATCCGGCATTGATTTACGATCAGGATTTAAAAATCTTTCAAAAAGCAGTTTGTATTTTATCGGATCTATGTTAGTGATTCCAATGCAATACGCGACCACCGAACCGGCAGCAGAGCCTCTTCCGGGTCCAACAAAAACACCCATGTTTTTTCCGGCAACAATAAAATCACTTACGATCAAAAAGTATCCTGCAAAGCCCATTGTTTTGATGGTAAACAATTCAAAGTTGATACGCTCTTCAATTTCAGGAGTGATGGTTTCATATCTTTTTCTTGCGCCTTCCCACGTAAGATGATCGAGATACGCTTCCTGGTTGGCAAATTCTTTTGGAACCGGAAAATGTGGAATCAGGATATCTCTTTTTAAATCCAGCACATCAATTTTATCAATGACTTCATTGGTGTTGTCCAAAGCCTCCGGAAGATCATCAAAAACCGAAAGCATTTCGTTGGTATTTTTTAAATAAAATTGATTGTTGGGAAATGCAAAACGTTTGTTCTTGATCGCAACATCATCATCTGTAAATTCACGTAGTGCAGGAGTCGCTTGCGTTTCGCCCGTGTTGATACAAAGTAAAATGTCATGCGCATTAAAATCTTCTACATCTACATAATGTGAATCGTTGCTTGCAATGACGTTTACATTATATTTCTTTGCAAATTTCAATAAGACTTTATTCACTTTATCCTGCTCAGGAATTCCATGTCTTTGCAGTTCTACATAATAATCTTTTTGAAAAATATTCAGCCACCATCTGAATTCATTTTCTGCTTCTGCTTCGCCTTTTTTTAAAATAGTTTGTGGCACCAAAGCACCGAGGCAACAGGTGGTGGCGATCAATCCTTCGTGATATTTATGGATCAGTTCTTTATCAATGCGCGGATATTTCGAATACATTCCTTCAATATATCCAAGCGACGTAAGCTTTGTTAGATTTTTATAACCTTCGGCATTTTTTGCCAGCAATATCTGGTGATGTCTTTGATCTCTTTGTTCTTTGGTAAATTGTTTTTGATGCCTGTTTTCGGTGATATAAAATTCACAACCAACGACCGGTTTTACTTTCAAACTTCCGTCATCATTTTTTAAAGTGTGTGCATGTTTTACAAATTCAAAAACACCAAACATATTTCCATGATCAGAAATAGCAAGCGCTGGCATTCCATCAGCAATCGCTTTGTTATAAAGAGCTTTGATAGACGCAGCGCCATCTAACAGGGAAAATTGTGTGTGAACATGGAGGTGAGAAAACTTCATAGAGCGTTAAAAAGCAATTAAAAAAATGAACGGCAAATATCGTAAAAACCGATGGCTTGGTTTTTGCAAAATTATCAACAACAGGAAAAGTTTTTATAATAAACTGTGTTGAAAATACCTGCAAATATTTTTTTGCTTTTTTGTGATTCGAAACTTATCTTCGTCGCAACTGAGAAATTTAAGTTTTAACGCGAGTTTATTTGAAAGCTAAGCCTGTTGCTATATCTATGAACAACGTTGCTTATTTTTTTAAATAAACAATATAACCCGATAAGAATGAACAAACCTGCATTAACTTGCCTATCCATATTATTTGCATGCAGTGTACAAATAGCGTCTGCTCAAAATAGTGTTAATAATATTAGTGTTGCTAATTTTGTTGAGAACTCATCTCCTTCCTCTGATGGAATTTCTTTTACTCCCGACGGCATTTTGAAAACTACAGAAAGTGGCGGCACAAAAAGTATAAAAGTGGTAGAAGCGCCGGTGGTTACAAAGAAACCGGCAACCATCACTGAAATGGCCACTTCTGCAATTGAAAAACTTTCAGCACTTCAGTTTAAGTATGCCATGATGATGAACGTAGATGTAGAATCTTTAAAAAATCTTTCTTTACTGGGATTTATTGATAACTGGTTTGGTACACGCTATCATCTTGGAGGAACAACCAAAAGAGGAATTGATTGCAGTGCCCTGACCGGCGCGCTTTTGCTGGCTGTTTATGGATTTAATATGCCGCGTACAGCAAGAGAACAATATGATGCTACAGAACATATTGATAAGGATGATTTAAAAGAAGGGGATCTTGTTTTCTTTAATACTCATGGCGGAGTTTCTCACGTTGGCGTTTATCTCGACAATGATTATTTCGTCCACGCATCGACGCATGGCGTCAAAATCAGCAGTCTCGATGATCATTATTATTCAAAGAGATTTATTTGTGGAGGAAGAGTTACCGACGATAAACTGAGCGGCACCGATTAAAGAATTAGTTTAAATTCCAACTAATATTCTGATCCAGTTATTTCAACAGTAAATGAAGAAATAATTGGATTTTTTATTTTTCAGTAAACAAGAAAGATCAATTTAAAACCTTAATGATCTCTGTATTTCCATCAGGCTTTTTAATTTCCATGCTGTAAATTCCTTTGCTTAAATTTTTGTAACGAATAGTTTCGCTACTGTTGCCGTTGTGATTGACATTTTTTGAAAGAATTACTTCCCCGACAGAATTGATCAAACGGATAGAATAAGTTCCCGGTGGTTGATTTGAAAATTGCAAATGAATGATCCCATTTTCAACAGGATTTGGAAAAACTGAAATGGCTTGAATTGAATTTCCCATCACCACTTTCAAAATTGATGAATAAGTTATTTGGCCATCTTTCGAAACACTGCCAATCCTGTAATAATTATTTCCTGAAGCAGGCTGATCATCTGTCCAATGATATTTACCGGCGCCGTTATTCGTTGCCACGATATTTCCGATTGTAATAAAATTATTTCCATCAAAAGATCTTTGTACCTGGTATTCCTGCATGCTACTTTCATTTTCTACATTCCATTCTACCCATACTTTTTCATCTTTTTTTGTTGCCTTTAATGAAGTTACTGTAACAGGCAGAGCATTAAATGTTTTTAAAACAACTTTAAATCTGTCAGAAGCGTAGGAAGCTGAGTTTGAAGTGATGGAAATATTTACAAATGTAGTGTCAGCAAGGCTTAGAATAGTTGAGGTGTTTAAAAAATTATCAACCAGAAAAGCCTGCACATTATCATTCTGCATGTTTTCAGGAACAAAGCGTAATTGATACGTTTGCTGACGAAGATTACTCATTTTATAAAAGATGGTATCATCTGATACAATCGGCGCTCTTGCTTCAACAGCAAGAAATTTTCCATAACGAAGAATTCCAAAATTTTCTCCACTGTTGGTTATTTTCAGACCATCATCTCGATCAATGCTGTCGCTGAAATTTGTATCGAAAGCAACTGCATTTCCGTCCGCGATAACTGCATCGGGACTTGGACTTGTATAAAGGCTGGCTCTTAAAAATTGCCTTTCCTCGGTTTCTGTATTGTTGGCGATTCTTGCAAAATTTACAGAACTGCTGCTTGATTTACTGTTTTCATTAAACGTAATTGACCCTGTAGTTGCAGAAGAAGAATGAACAAAAATGGCTTGTCCTGATTGAATTATTTTTCTGCTGGTACCGGAAGTATAGGCGCTGGTTCCACCGGGAACCGGTTGCCAGTTGTTCGTTCCTGAGATCGTTTGATAACCGCCAAATCCGTACGAACCATATAAAAACGGATCCCAAGCATAATACAAATTATCAAGATTGGTTTTTGTCAAAAGACTAAAATCAACAGGAGAAGCATACGGATTTCCGATAGATTGATAATGTCCAGCCAAAATACTGATGGCGCTTTGTGTTCCTGTTAATAAATTTCCTTTCGTTCTTAGAATGGTAGGAGTAGCAGCAGTGATATTGGTTCCATCCACAGTTCTGTCGCCACGTATAAAAACCATATATCCGGCTGAATTATAAACAGAATTATTAGCGCTTGAAACTCCTACCCAACTATTCGAATTCGGATCATAATATTTCATCGCATCTCCCGGCGAATAGGCATCAAAACCAGCCGCAGTTCCTTTCGGACTGGTTAAATAAATCCCATAACCGGAAGTCGTTCGCTGATCTTCCATCCAGCTTTGTTTGATCGTTTGTCCGTTTGTTGGCGTTGCCAGAAATTGCCATGATTTCCCATGTTGTCCACTCCCATTTCCAACATTTACATATCGGTCAACAATAACTTTTCCATTGATCGAATTTCCGCTGCCAACAACACCAACACTTGCAGTTCCATTTATTGTTGACAAAAGATTGAGGTTATCATTTGTATTTAATTTTGCCGAAGAGTTTCCAAAAGTTAAGGCTCCCGAAATTTTTAAAGTATCATTTAAGGTGGACGAAACTGAAAGCCCGGAGCTGCTGGTGTTATTGTCAATTAAATTGTTCACCGTTTTATTATAGAACATACTTCCGGCAATACTTTGAGCGACTGTTTCGTTCATTCCAAGTGTACCATTTGTAATATCAAGAGTTCCGCTGTTGGTAATTGTACCCGAAACTTTCAGCTTTCCTAAAACT
>Ga0157373_10001485_pt1 | contig 17870 bp, 12 predicted proteins | sample C65metaG_FD_113460 | JGI IMG/M metagenome (GOLD analysis project Ga0157373, IMG submission 113460) | Corn rhizosphere microbial communities from Kellogg Biological Station, Michigan, USA - C6-5 metaG | ecosystem: Host-associated > Plants > Roots > Rhizosphere > Soil | place: USA: Michigan... | reverse complement strand
GCACACCGCCGCACTGGCACAGGACTGCGCCGCCGTCTGCGTGTTCGTCAATGACCGGCTCGATGCGCCGGTGCTGCAGGCCCTGCATGCGCTGGGCGTACGCGCGGTGCTGCTGCGCTGCGCCGGTTTCAACAATGTGGACTTGGCCACCGCGAACGCGCTCGGCCTCTTCGTCGCCCGCGTGCCGGCCTACTCGCCGGAAGCCGTGGCCGAACACGCACTGGCGCTGGTGATGACGCTCAACCGGCAGACCCATCGCGCCTACAACCGCGTGCGCGAGGGCAACTTCATGCTTGATGGCCTGCTCGGCCGCACCCTGCATGGCAAGACCGTGGGCATCGTCGGTACCGGCAAGATCGGGCTGGCCACCGCGCGCATCTTCCGCGGCATGGGCTGCACCGTGCTGGGGCACGATCCGTATCCTTCGCCGGCGTTCGCCGAGATCGGCGCGATGGTGGAGCTGGAGGAGCTGCTCTCGCGCTCGGACATCGTCTCGCTGCATTGCCCGTTGACGCCGGATACCCAGCACCTGATCGACGACGCCTCACTGGCGCGGATGAAGCCCGGCGCGATGTTGGTCAACACCTCGCGTGGCGGCCTGGTCGATACCCACGCGGTGATCCGCGCGCTGAAGTCGCGCCGGCTGGGCCACCTGGCCATCGACGTCTACGAGCAGGAAAGCGCGCTGTTCTTCCAGGACCTGTCCGGCGAGATCATCGACGACGAGGCCTTCCAGCGGTTGATGACCTTCCCCAACGTGCTGGTGACCGGCCACCAGGGCTTCTTCACCGTGGAGGCGCTGCAGGAGATCTCGGCGATCACGCTGGGCAACCTGGCCGATTTCGCGGCCGGGCGGGAGTGTGGGAACCGGGTGGCGGCGGATTGAGAGCCCGGGCGGGCAAGCGTTTGGCGGCAATCGTCACGACCGGATTGACCGCAGGGGTGGGGCGACCGTAAAATCGCCTGCTCAGCCGGAATAGCTCAGTTGGTAGAGCGGCGCATTCGTAATGCGTAGGTCGTAGGTTCGATTCCTATTTCCGGCACCAGTTGTAATGAAAAGCCCCGGCCTTGGTCGGGGCTTTTTGTTTGGCCGGCACGGCCATTGGTAGTGCCGGCCGCTGGCCGGCTGCTTCAGTAGTGCCAGCCCATGGCTGGCAGCCCAGAATTTCGAGCCTGCGGCTCGCTCGTCCCTCCGGCTTCCCAGGCACTTAGTTCTTCGTGCTATAGCTGACCTGTAGGCCGCATTCGGCCCCAATGGGCCGTCAAATTCCTCGATCCCCATTTCCTGTGCTCTGAATACCCGGCCTTGCTTCAAGGCTCTTTCAGGGCTTGGAAGGATGGGGAGTTTCGGGGGAACTGCAGGCGGCGTGTCCACCCGCTTCAGGGGAATCGAAGGTCGAATTCGGAAGCTGGGTGCTTTAGGCACTTGGCCGCGCTGCGTGCTGCTGATTGGATTCGGCCTGGCACCCTCCGCAATTGCCCAGACGGCGGTCACGTACATCTACACCGACGCTTTGGGGGCGGTGGTGGCTCAGACGAATGCCCATGGCAATGCGATTAGGCGATATGACTATGAGCCCTACGGTGCAGTGGTAGGTGGTCAGGTTAAGGATGGCCCGGGATATACCGGGCATGTGAGTGACTCGGCCACTGGCCTACGCTACATGTAGCAACGTTCTTGCCGGACTGAAATTTCATTCGGTGAGCACGTGATCGCCGTCACTTGTGAATGAATTGTGAATCGTGTTACACATGTCGCGCGGGTCAACTGGGGAGTTGATCAGCACTAGCGGGTATGCGTTGAAGACTGCTCCAACCTGCAGTGACAGGTGGTGCTGGCCGCGTCATGGACGAAGGGAAATCCACCATATGAAGCGTTTCCAAGGAACGGCGCGCCGTTCGTTGTTGTGCCTGCTCGTACTTCTTGCTGGGCCAGCGATGGCCGCGCAGCCATGGCAGGAATACTCCAAGCTCATCAAATCTCGCGAACAGATCACATCTGAAGGCCCGCAACTGTTCGGTGATTCAGTGAATCTGTATACCGGCGAGCTCAGCTTTGCGGTGAGCGAGGTTTCAATCCCCGGAAACAATGCCTTGCCCGTGGCGCTGGGCAGGAAGTACGTGGTTCCCGGAGAGGGCATCCCCAATCACCCCATGGGCGATTGGGACATCGATATCCCCTTCGTCGGCGGCACGTTTGAGCATGACTCGGGCTGGAACGTGACAACCGCGCAACCCTGGGCTCGCTGCTCCTCGCCAGTGGAAGCGTGGGAGGGCGCACCTCTGGTGGTGGGTGTCCAGGGCATGTCAACCGTGGACTCGTGGGAGATGTGGCACGGCAATCAGCTCTTTACATCTACTACGGGTCCGCAGGAACTGCTGTTCCGCGTAGCCGGTTCGCCCGCGGGCCCAAGTGACGGGCGAGTGTACCCGTGGCTGACGGCCCAGAACTGGACGCTGTCGTGCTTGCCCACACTAAAAAGCGGCCATGCGGGCGAGGGGTTTCTTGCACACGCCCCAGACGGAACCAAGTACCACTTCGATTGGATGGTCGTTACGCCTGTGGAGCCCTTCGCCAAGCCGAAGATCCAGGGCGGAGTCGTGGTCGATCACGTGTTCCTGCGTGACCGCATACGCCTGTATCCATCCCTCGTCGAGGATCGTCAGGGAAACTGGGTCAGATATCACTGGTCCGGCTCTCAATTGACGCTTATCGAAGCAAGCGATGGTCGGCGGATCGATATCACCTGGACGTCAGGCCGGATATCGCAGGTCAGAACGGGTACCCGTACCTGGCACTACGAATACAACCCGTGGGGAATTCTCCTGCAGGTTACGCGTCCAGATGGTCGCCAATGGAAGTACGACCACTCACAGGTGGCGGGGATCATCTATGACCCTAGAGAAGAGTCCGTTGCTGACGCGTTGGGGCAGCGGCGGCGCTTTGTCCAGGATCAAGGAGTGATATGTGCTTGGATGCGAGTGTTGAAGGACACGCCGAGCGTCCTTCGAATGACGCACCCAACCGGCGTCACAGGTGAGTTCACCTTGGGCACCGTCCGCAATGGCCGTACGGGCGTTGCATCAGATTGCCTCTTCCCGATGATCGGACTGAATGACTTCATACCTGATCCACCCGGCGACACCATTTCAAGTACGTTGCCGATTCGCTTCGATACCTTGGCGTTGAGGGCGAAACGCATTGTTGGTAGCGGTGTGGATCTCACCTGGCGCTATGACTACGCTCCGCCCAGCGCCCAAGCCATCACTGACTGCAGGCCCGGAAACTGCCAGACAACCAAGACCAGCACGGTGACTGCACCTGACCAGTCAACCACGGTCTTGACCTATGGCATCTATTTTCAGGAAAACGAGGGAAAGCTGCAGCGTACCGAAGTGCGCCAGAACGGCGGCACGTTGCGAACCACTGATGACATCTATGTGAGCAATGCTGAGGTTGTGTCGCAGCCATTTCCGGCCCGGGTCGGGATCAGCTCGCAAGGGCGGCAGGATACGTTCGCCAGTGAAACCTGGCGCCCCCTTCGTGAGCGGCGGATCACCGAGGGCGGGACGGTGTTTTCCTCCACCGTCGAGCAGTTCGACACGCTGACGCGTCCCCTGCGCGAGAAACGCCACAATTCGCTGGGAGAGTCGCGTACCACCGCGACTGAATTCCGCGATGAGCGGATCCGTTGGATTCTTGGGCAGGTTGCCAAGGTGACCAGCGTCGACTCCGGTCTGGAGATCTCCCGCACTGACTTTGATGCGTTTGCGCGCCCGTCCCAGAGCTGGTCCTTTGGTCGCCTTGATTCAACCACTGAATACGATGTTGATGGCACCGTGTCGCGTTACGTCGACGCCAATGGCAATGCTACGCGTCTCTCCTCGTGGAAGCGCGGCTCTCCCCAGCTTATCCAATTCGCGGACGGTGCGAGTGTGCAGGCCACAGTTGACGACCACGGCTGGTTGCGCTCGGTTACTGATGAGAACGGATTCACCACGTCCTATGACTACGACATCATGGGGCGCATCAGTGGCATCAACCAGCCATCCGGCGACAGTGTTGCCTGGAGTCCAACGAACATTTCGCTGGAGTACATGCAGGCGGCTGAGAACGGTATTCCTGCAGGTCACTGGCGGCGGAGCGTAACCACCGGTGACGCCCGGTCGGAGACCTATCTGGATGCGTTGTTCCGGCCGGTGCTGACCCATGCTTTTGATGCTCGTAATGTAGCCGGCACACAATCATTTGTCCGCTCTGTCCTTGATCATGAGGGACGAACGCTGTTCACTTCCTATCCGCACGCGTCGCTGCCAGCAGCAACAGGTACGTGGCAGGAGTTCGATGCGTTAGGCCGTCTGGTGGCCACGTCGCAGGATAGTGAGCTCGGTTTGCTTACAAGCTACGTCAGCTACAGCGGTGGCAACTCCGTCCGTATCCAGAACCCCCGTGGCCAAGTGACAGTCACGCGATACGAAAGCTTCGATGCACCTGCCCAAGACAACCCTGTGCTGATCGAGCACCCCGAAGGGGCGCGCACAGCAATCAGTCGGGATGTTCTTGGAAAGCCGCTGAGCATAATGCGGTACAGCATCGATGGGGCGACCTCTCTGCTGCGGAAGTTCATCTATTCCGGCGACCAGCGTCTGTGCAAGAGCATCGAGCCGGAAACCGGCGCGACGGCTATGGGTTATGACGCTGCAGGCAATCTGGCATGGTCTGCATCCGGTCTGGCTAGCCTTTCCGATGCGTGTGACGAGCCGGCAGCAAGGGCATCAGGGCGCCTCGCTACACGCACCTACGATGCACGTAATCGACTGAAGACGCTGGCATTCCCTGACAACAATGGCAGCCAGTCCTGGACGTATACGCCTGACGGAAAGACGGCGTCCGTAACCACCCAGAATCAACTGGGAGCAACGAATGCGACAAGCATGTTCGAGTACAACCGCCGGCGACTGCTCGTTGGCGAAGAATCGCGAATTCTGAATGGGTCGAAGCAGACCCTTGGCTACGCCTACGACAGTATGGGAAACATTGCAGGCGTGCGGTATCCGAGCGGCAGCTATGTACACTACGCGCCCGATGCGCTGGGAAGGCCCACCCAAGTGGGTGACCAGGTAACGCAGATCAGGTATCACGCCAATGGAAGTGTGGCGTCCTTCACCTATGCCAATGGCATCGCGCATTCGTCGCCACAGAATGCACGGCAGCTGCCTCTGCAGATCAATGACGCAGGTGTGCAGGGTCTGCAGTATCAGTACGATCAGAACGGCAACGTCAACGCAATCAATGATGCAGGCGACGCTGTGCGCAATCGCACGATGAGTTATGACGGCCTGGATCGCTTGACACGAGTTCAATCGCCGTCATTCGAGGGTACGGGGGTCTTTGAGTATGGCTATGACGCGCTCGACAACTTGACCCGGGTCAGTCGTGGTGGGGTGACGGACCACTCTTATCTTTACGACGCGTCAAATCGCCTGACCAATGTCCGCAACGCGGCCGGCGCCACGGTGATAGGGCTGAACTACGACGTCCAGGGCAATCTGAGCACGCGAAACGGGCAGGCCTTTGTCTTCGATGCGGGTAATCGCTTGCGTGCTGCTGCAGGCAAGGAGCGCTATGACTATGATGGCTTTGGACGTCGTGTCCAAGCCATCGACACCGAGGAGCGTGGAATCCGCTCGCTCTATGGCAATGATGGCGTCCTGCGTTGGCAATACAACCAGCGTGATGGAAAGATCCTGGAGTATCTGTACGTGGGCGGCCGCCTGGTCGCACAGGTTGAGCAGCCTGCAATGATGGGGGTTCCTGTACTGGTTGCTCCTGTGATGGACTCTACAGGCACTTTCAGTGTGGGTTGGTCGGACGTGGGCGCTGTGTCCTATGAGCTGCAGGCGTCCATCAATGCAGGAGCGACTTGGGCGCAGGTCTACCGTGGCGGCTCCCGCACCGCAAACGTTCAGGTAGGCGCCGCCGGGTCCTATCTGTATCGCGTGCGCGCATGCGATGGTAGTACCTGCGCTGCCTGGAGTTCCGTCGTGAAGACGGATGTCATCTTCAAGCCGGCCACGGCACCGGTGCTGGTTGCACCAGGTATTGGCCTGTCTGGTACGTTCAACATCGAATGGAGTGCTGTGGCTGCGGCAACGCGCTATGCGCTGGAAGAGGCCGGCTCCGCAGCCGGCCCCTATACGGTGATATACGATGCGGGGCTGCTGAGTTTCGCTGTCACTTCGCGCCCGGCGGGTGACCACTTCTACAGGATTCAAGCCTGCAATGTTGCGGGGTGCAGTCCTTGGTCTGCTCCGGCCAAAGTTGCTGTGGTGCATCCGTCGGGATCATCCCCGGTGCTCAGCGTGCCGACCACAAGCATCAATGGTGTTGTGGCAGTTCAGTGGTCGAGTATTGCGGGCAGTGTCAGGTACGAGCTTGAGCGCGCTGCTGCCCAAGGCTGGGCGCAGATCTACAGTGGTGCTGCCCTGTCATTCAATGAACAGGGACTCGCATCCGGTATTCATCGCTATCGAGTGCGAACCTGCAATGCGGCCGGCTGTAGTGCCTGGTCTGCAGAGGCGGCTACGAACATGGTGCGCGTGCCTGCTGTCGCACCGGTCATTGCATTGTCCTCTACACAAGCAAGCGGCACCTACAGCGTGAGTTGGTCGGCGATTGCCGATGCGGCAACCTACACGTTGCAGGAGCAATCGGCCGGCGGTAGCTGGGCCGTCGCATACAGCGGTGAAGCTCGGAGCTTTGCAGTCAGTGGCAAGGGAAACGGCACTTGGTCGTATCGCACGCAGGCCTGTAACGCAGCGGGTTGTGGTCCGTTCTCGGTCGTGTCTGCCACCGAGGTTCTGTTGCCACCGGCGGCGCCCGCAGTTAGTGCCCCTGGCTCTTCCGCGACCGGTAGTTTTGCTGTCACCTGGACATCTGTGCCGACCGCAACGACCTATAGGCTCGAGCAGTACAGCGGTGCTGCTTGGACCGAGGTGTATGCAGGCTCGGGATCCAGTTTTACCGTTGGAGGACGAAGCACTGGTACCTGGTCCTATCGCGCCGTTGCATGCAATGCCAGTGGATGTGGCACATATTCAACGGCTGTAAGCACCCAGGTTCTGTTGCCTCCGCCTTCACCTTCGTTGCAGGCGCCTCCATCGTCCGACTCCGGTGCCTATCGTGTGTCCTGGTCGACCGTGGCGACTGCCATAAGCTATGACGTGGAGCAGTCTGCGGGAGGTGGTTGGTCCAGCGTTTCCAGTGGCACCAGTACTTCGGTCGATCTGACTGGACGTCCCAACGGCACGTATCGCTATCGTGCGCGTGCGTGCAATACGTCGGGTTGTGGCGGATGGTCGGCTGAGATCTCCGTCGTGGTTGTGTTGACCCCGCAATCCGCACCGGTGCTGAGCGTGGAGGCGGAGAGCGGTTGGCGGGTCGCCTATCCCAGTTGGACCCAGGTTCACCTTGCCAATGAGTATCGTCTGCAACGCCGCTTCAACGGTGGTGGCTGGCAGGAAGTGGCCCGTGGGGCAATGAATAGGGTCGAATTGTCGGTGTATCCGGGAGCACATGCGTTTCGTGTTCAGGCCTGCAACGGAGAGGCGTGCGGACCCTGGTCTGCGGAGGCCAACACATTTGCTCTTCCCGACCCTCCTTCATGGGCCTATGCCGAGTATATAAAGGGTGGTTGCAGAGTCACCTGGAATGGTTCTGAGGGGGCCACCTATTCCACGATCGAAGATGACTTCGGCGTGCGCGTGGCTGGGAACGAAATGGTTTTTGCAACGTGCTCGTGGGCGTACACGGTGCGTAATTGCTTGGATGGCCACTGCAGCCAAGGGAAAACTGTACAACCGGAGGGGGGCGACCCATGGCTGTAATGGTACGGGCAAGCCAATGCGCTATTGGGTTGGCAGGGCGCATTTTCATGAAGTCTGCGTCAAGGGTTGTCGGGTTGATCCGAGGGACATGGCAGCAACTCATGATTGCCGCCCTGCTGCTCACTGGGCAGGTTCAGGCCCAGACGACTGTCACATACATCCATACCGATGCCCTCGGTTCGGTTGTTGCCGAGAGCGATGCCAATGGCAACGTGATCAAGCGCTATGACTACGAGCCCTACGGAGCCGTAGTAGGAGGTCAGGTCACGGACGGGCCGGGTTATACCGGGCACGTGAGCGACTCGGCTACTGGGCTGAGTTACATGCAGCAGCGGTACTATGATCCGCAGTTGGGTATGTTCCTGTCGGTCGATCCGGTGACTGCGTATGACCGGCCGGTAGGGCAGTTCAATCGATACCGGTATGCGAACGGTAATCCGTACAAGTTCACAGATCCAGACGGGCGGGAGAGTGGTGCAGCCTTCAAGGTAATCAACGACGCCACGAATGGGCAGCCGATTACTCCACCGCCCAGAAATCCAAGCGACAGACTCGGGCCGGCAATTGGCGCTGCACTGACAGCAGTTCTGGCCGCTCCAGTGCTGGCAGAGGTAGGTCTGGTCGCAATGGCAAATCCAGGAGCAGTTGCCACGGCAGCCGAAATTGGTGCAGGAGCTGCTGGTGTCACGGGCACCTCTGGCGCGGTGGCGGGAAAGATCACCGGGTACACGAAGCATGGGTTGAATCAGGCGATCTCCCGCGATGGTGGCAGAGGTGTTTCTGCAAAGGCCATACTATCGGCGGTAAAAGACCCTGCGAAGGTTGCCGAGCAGGTCGGTGGCAGGACTGCTTACACCGGGAAAGATGCGAAGGTAGTCCTGAATGGTGAGGGGAAGGTCATAACTGCCATTCCAAGAAGCAGCGATGGGTTGAGAGACCCGAAGGTGAAGTGAAATGAAACGGTCTATCTCGTCCCGTCTGCATTCTCTGTTGGTTGAAATCGCAGCGAAGCACAGCCTTCACTTGCCTGAAGAGGGCATCAATCACCTTGTCAAACAGGATCGCGAGTCGCTGATCGATGCATTAGTGCAAGAGTTTTCGGAGACCGGTTTGGGATCTGACGATGAGCCTAATCAACGAGGCGTCGAGATCGAAGAGATCATCGATTTCGTTGGCGCTATCGCTGATCAGACTGATGCGTCTAGCGACTAGGCAATGGTTTATTTGGAGCCGTAGGCGGCCGGTCGCAGGTTCGATTCCTGTTTCCGGTACCAGTTGTAATGAAAAGCCCCGGCCTTGGTCGGGGCTTTTTGTTTGGGTGAGTGTTGGAGCTCATTGATTGGTGAGGGATTCGCTGCAAGCTGGTCATTGGTGGGCATCCATGTTGCCCTTTGCGGATGGTTCGTGTCCGCGCAGATCATTCGCGGTATCCACTGACGTGCTGGCTTCAGACTCGCTTAGGGATCGCGGCGAGACCGGCGAGTCTGATAGCGAAAGGGCGGTTTCAAGGGTTAACGCTGCTGACTTCTAGCAAATTCTTCAGACGCACAAAGACCTCGGGGACCCGATGAAAGAGTTCCTGAAGACTTAGATTTTTGTCCAGAACAATCCATCTGCGGCTGGCGTCACTGTGTGTTGAAAATCGTGGGTCGTACTCCGCAAGTAGTCCTCGAAGTTGCTTCGCTTCAGCTTCAGAGCGGGCGTGATGTGAGTTCCACACCAGAGAAACTCTGAACTGAGTTCTATCCTTGTTTGAGTAGGTGATGCTTAGATAGACAGGCCACCAATCACCATTGAAGTACCTTTCCCAGCCAGTAGGGCATATGTCCATCCATACGCGCCCATGCTCTAGAGAATCGGTTGTCAAGCCTGGAACACGTGCCAGCAACGATGAAGCTACTGACGCCATGCCCTGTGTTTCGCGGAGTAGGTCTCCAAGTGAACGATTCTGGAGCATGAATTCGAGTTCAGCAGGCGGCGCACGACTTGACAGCCATTCAGTCTCGATGCGTTTTATCGACATCGAAAGCAAACGCTTGATGGCATCGCTGTGATCATGGTGCAACGCCGAAGCTAGTTCTATGCTTCTTTTGCTCTGAGGGCTGTCCCAGTCGGTCTGCCTATTGCAGTAACTCACAACAAGCCTCGCTGCATTGTTCCCCCGTTCCATGTGCATCAACGCGCGATTGGCAGACACCTGGAGCCACTCGTAGCCGATATGAAGCCACGTGCTAGCGCTCGGGAGCTCCTTTTCATCATCCCCTTGGAAGTAGCGGTCTAGGGCGATGAACGCGCAATCATAATCCTTTAGATTTGAGTTGGACGATGCAATATCATCGAATTTTGTCTTATAGCTATCGAGCTGGTGGTCTGAGTGATTCATTCCAGCCTTGTTCTCAATAACCAGAATGAAATGATTCTGTGGGTCAATTACGAAGAGGTCCACCCGCTCTCTCGCGTTAATTCCCAGTTCCAGGGCAACGAACGCCGAGCCAAAGGTCGCTGTACGAATGCGAGAGGGGGGCCAAGCAGAGAAGAATCGGGAAGTTCTACCTCTTCCATCAAGGACAGCGGTTGAGCGAGCAGACGTAGTTGCAGCGATTAGTAGGTCACGTAGGATCTGGTCCCCCTGTCCATGTCCCTCGCGGGGATCGAGTAGCCAAGCTAGCATGCTGGAGTGCTGGTTCTCGGATAGATTTATCACGTCGAGCAAATCGTCACTTGTGCGTAATAACTCGCACAATTCACCAACTCGAGGATCAATGAAAAATGCTTCTAACGCTTCTTCAATATCTGCTGTCACATCAAGTTCCACATTTTGGGCTGGACGTGCCCTCGAGCTTAGGAGGGCTGGCTCGCGACTGTCTCTTATCTAGTCTTGGTTGAATGGAATGATAGTCGCGAGTTCATCCTCTACATCCAGTCCATAGGCAGTGGAAACTTCGGCAATTGCTAAGCCGAAGACTTTCCTTAGTCTCGTTAATTCGCGGCTGAGAATGGATTTTTTAACGGGGAAGGGGAGTGCATCAAATCTTGGGGATCCGACGATGTCGCAGAACTTTCGACACGCTCTTCGCATTTTCGCCGAGCTCTTGCCGAGTGGCGTGTCTGCTCCAGTTTTTTGAATTGTATCCGTAAGATTTCTGCGGATTTGTTCAACCGAGATAAGGCAGTACTGATGGCCCTCCATCTCCTCTGGTCGATAAAGAACCCTTCTATCCTCCAGCTCTCGTATGAGATTTCGAGCAGTGGTTACATCTGCCGTCACTGGTGTCCACTGTATTCCAAGGATTGGCGTGCTGATTCCTGTAAGATGGCTTAGTATTTCTTTATAGTTCAAGGGTTCTACCTTTTAATTAAAAGAGAATCGCTTACTTGGGTTGTGCGCAAATTGGTTGCTGGAGTATGGGGTGCTATTGGCGTCCACTATCGCTTGCTTGCTGACATCTGCGGTCGCCCATCGACGATGCAGATTTCAGAGGCTGGAAGTCCTGCCTCAAGCCGTGCGGATCGAGTTCGGCTCAGCTCAGACATCTTCTGGGAACTAAGGTTGCCTATATCAATCACGACGTAGAATGCTTTGGTTGTCCCTTCTGCACCCTTATAGGCTTCAAGTTGTTTTGTATAGCCGGCGACTAGCTTCGGATTGGTGGATCGCTTGAGTTCAGCGAGAACCTTAACATTGGCGCCGTTGGACATCTTAAAATCTACCGGCCCACATCCTGCGTCTGATTCGGGGGATAGGTCGAGGTTGTTCGCCTCGCAGTACGCAGCTGCGACTGCGTAAAACAGGCGCTGCATCGCCTTTTCTAAGCGGGCTGTTGTCAACTTTTCATTCCACAGATCTTTCCACAGACCCTTATCCTCAATTAGTGATTTGAATTTGTCGATAATTTTCGTCACGGCGTCCGTCGCTTCGGTCAGATTCAAACTTCGCCCGGAGTATTGATTCAGTGACAAGGGCTCTGAGGCTGCTATGCGCTCCCTTAGATCCGCTGGATAAATCTCGCCGCGATGGTCATTCTTTAGGTCGTAGGGGGCGTCCGCAGCAGCTCTAAGCAGGTCCAAGAGCATTTCAAAAGATGTCTTGCTTTTAAGCGCGAGTTTGAGTGTCTCATCCTTGTCACGCCTCGTTTTCGCCCGCCAGATATCTCCGATCTGAGCACTCACTCTATTCTTAAGGTCTTCGGTTATCTGGGCAGCTTCGCTTATCGCGCTCCAGTCGGCAGCGATCGGGAGGTCTCTAACGATATCGCGCGGAACTAGGAGGATTGGCTCGCTGGGCTTAAGTGGGTTCCACGGAAGCTGCTGCTTCTTCCCGGCAAGCGTAAAATCTTGAACTTGGATTTGGAGCTGCGTGCAAGCGCGAAGCGTAAAGGCAGCTAGGCAGTCGACCAGGATGTTGGTGGTCATATCGCTGATACGATCTGGGCCTACCCCGGCTTCAAACAGGCAAAGAACCATGAAAAGGTTGGGATCCCGCACTCCAATGGAAATGGCCTGTTTGGCGTTGATAGCTAAATTATCTATAAGTTTTGAGCCAAACCCGGATCCGGAGACCCCGCTTGAGTAGCCAAGATGAGTGTAGGGGACTTCATGAAATTTCAGCAGATTTCTGGCGGATCTTTCCGCGAGGTCGCCCGGTTCCTTAGATTCTAAAAGAAGGGCGCATATGCTCTCAAACCTTGCGATGTACGCTTCGGTTGCGCACTTTGCGAATTCGTCGTCTGATGCATCATCCAGAAGAAGAGGGTCGATGAAGAGGTTGGTGTCGCAATTGAGTGTCACATCAATCGCGCCCACGGATTCCAGTTGAGCCTGCGTGACCTTCCACGCCATCGAAAGTGTTACTGGTTCATTAGAGGTCATCGCTATTCCTTAAGATCGAAGCTTGCCCCTTTGAGAAGGGAAAGCGGTTCTTCCGTTAACAAAGCAAGTGCTGCAATTCCTTGTTGCTGAACTTGAATCTGCCGTCAGTACTTCTCATCTACTGAATCACTTGCTCCAATGACCAATCACCCATTCCCATTGATGGGTCGAGTAATCCCACCGCCAGTGGGCACGTACCCATTTGGTCTTTCCGATAGGCCGGATGGTCTGGATGTTCTGAATTCGATCCGGTGGTTTTGGCGGCTTGGGTGGATGGATCTTTCGTATGGCCATAAATCGACTCTCCTCTAAAGTAGTGGGAGTGGATCGCGACGACTTGAGTTGAAGTCAGTAGCTCTCTAAGAGAGCGTTGGGGCAGAGTTATCCGCCTTATGGCAGAAACTGTGATGGCGGTCAAGTTGCGGGCTGGATGTGATCTTCCTAGCCCATCCCTGCAATCGAACTCGCGGACGATCCTCATCCAAACACCGCCTCGCATCCTGTCCTAAGTTGGCTCTATCGCCACTTACGGACAACCCGCCCGATGTCATCTGCCCTCACCAAGCGCATCGTTCTTACAGCAGAACCCCGTGATCGCCCCTACGAGCTCAGGGACGCTCAGGTTCGCGGCCTGATCTTGCGAGTGCAGCCATCAGGGCACAAGGCGTGGATTGTGACCTGGGCGCACGGTAAGCGTCGTACCTTGGGTTCGGTCGAACATCTGACACTTGATCAGGCCCGCGACCAAGCCCGGCAAGCGGTCGCTGAGTACGTTCAGTCCGGATTGCCGGCGCTCGCAAAGTCCAAGCCCACCAGTTGCACTCTCGACGTGCTCCTTAACGATCACTTCGAACCTTGGGCCGTTGCTGAGCTTAAGGGTGGTTGTCAGTATCCTGACCGCATCCGATCCGTGTTCCCTTGGCTGCTGCGTCGTCAGATCATTGAGATTGACGTGCCCACCATGGAGCGATGGTGGCGCGAGCGTGTCACTGGCCCTGACGCCGTGACCAAGGCTACCGCAGCGCGCGACTTTGCTTGCCTGAGGTCAGCGCTTTCGCGGGCTGTGGAGTGGAAGTTGATCGAGACCAATCCCCTCATGGGCATGCGTCAGCGATCAGCAGCTAGCCGCAAGGTGGTTCGGTTCCTGTCCCCGGACGAAGAAGCGATGCTCCGGGCCGCGCTCGCAGCGCGCGATCTAGCCGGGGTTGAGGGCAGGGCGAACGCTAATGCGGCCCGTCGCCGGTACCAGCAAGCGGTTCTGCCTGATTTGCCGATGGACGGGTATGTCGATCACCTAACGCCCGTGGTTCTTACAGCCATGAACACCGGTATGAGACGGGGTGAGCTGCTGTCGATGACATGGGCCGACATCAACTGGGAAGCAAAGATGCTCACCATCCAGGCGGAGAACGCCAAGTCCGGCAGGCAGCGTCACATCCCTCTGAACACCGAAGCTATGGAAGTCCTGCAGCGTTGGGCTGGGCAAGCGGGCGAGCGCCGTGCGGGCAAAGTCTTCGACGTGACCGACATCAAAAAGGGGTGGGGAAAACTCATAGCCGATGCCCGCATTGAAGAGTTCCGCTTCCATGATCTGCGCCATCATTTCGCATCCCGCTTGGTGCGGGCAGGGGTGGACCTGAACACCGTGCGGGAGCTCTTGGGACACGCAGACATCACCATGACTCTTCGCTACGCCCACCTGGCCCCGGACACCCTGGCGGCGGCAGTTGCCAAGCTGGCGGCGTGAGAGCGCTAGCGCCTCTGTGTTCCAGCCAAACGCTCGAGCTCTTCCCGCATCCTTTGGCGCTCCGCAGAGGGAAGCTTGGCGAAAGCCAAGATCGCCGCAGCTAGGTCATCGTCCTCAGCGAAGATGCGACGGCAGCTGCAGTGCCCTTTGTTCCCGGAGGCGCGGGTACGGCAATCAAGGCCGCCAGGGGACTTGATAAGGCTGTTGACGGTGCGCGCACAGCTGAAAAGCTTGGCGACGCGGGCAAGATGGTTGGAGATCTTCCAAAACCACCCACGGGGCCGGGGGCAGTTCCAGTAGCACAACGAGACCCACAGCGGTTGTTCACTGATTCCGCACGAGAATCCAAGCGAGCTGAACAAGGTGGAAAGTGCGCGACGGGTTGCGGGACGTCAATTGATCGGAGCAATTCCGCCGGGCATCATGTCGAGCGACACGCCGACGGTGGTCCTACAACATCCTCCAATCATGCCGAGGTCTGTTTGGACTGCCACAAGCAATTGCACGGGAGAGATTAACAATGAATGAGACGACCATAGCTAAAGATGGTGAGAACGAGATTGCGGTGCCGCAAGCTTGGCGGCCCACGCTCGCAGCCATCGTCGATGCTCTGATTCAAGGGGGCGAACCATCGCTACCGCAGGTGACCCTTCAGGCCCCAGATGTGTGGGCAAGCGCGCTAGAGAGCATTCGCGCGTATGGCGCACACTTGAAAAGGCTGCCAGATGAGTCCTGGAACTCTTCCGTCTGCATCTGGTATGGAGATTTTTGGAATGTTCTGGTTGATCTTTACACAGAAGAGGAGGGGCGAAGTGATCTAGTGCTTCAGGCTCACGTGTACGAAGTTGGTGATGGATATCGATACGAGGTGGTTTTGGTATACGTACCGTAAAACCTGTAGGTCTGTTCGAATTTAATCGATTTTCAAATCAATTGGTGACTGAATTGGCGGCTACATGTGGCGGGGCTATTCACTGCGGACGATCCTTATCCAAACACAGCCTCGCATCCTGTCCTAAGTTGGCCTTATCGCCACTTACGGACAGGATGCCTGATGTCATCCACCCTTACCAAACGCATTGTTCTTACAGCTGAACGCAAGGATCGCCCCTACGAGCTCCGGGATGCTCAGGTTCGCGGCCTGATCTTGCGAGTGCAGCCCTCCGGTCATAAAGCTTGGATCGTGACCTGGGCGCACGGTAAGCGTCGTACCTTGGGTTCGGTGGAACATCTGTCGCTTGATCAAGCCCGCGTCCAAGCCCGGCAAGCGGTCGCTGAATACGTTCAGTCGGGATTGCCTGCGCTCGCAAAGTCCAAGCCCACTACTTGCACGCTCGAAACACTGCTCAACGAGCATTTCGAGCCGTGGGCGATAGCTGAGCTCAAGGGCGGTCGTCAGTACCCGGACCGCATCCGATCAGTGTTCCCGTGGTTGTTGCGCCGTCAGATCATAGAGATTGACGTGCCCACCATGGAGCGATGGTGGCGCGGTCGTGTCACTGGCCCTGACGCCGTCACAAAGGCTACCGCAGCGCGCGACTTTGCTTGCCTGCGGTCTGCCTTGTCCCGGGCTGTTGAGTGGAAGCTGATCGAGACGAACCCCCTGATGGGCATGCGTCAGCGATCAGCAGCTAGCCGCAAGGTGGTTCGGTTCCTGTCACCAGATGAAGAAGCGATGCTCCGGACTGCACTGGCAGCGCGCGACCTGGCCGGGGTTGAGGGGAGGGCAAATGTCAATGCGGCTCGCCGCAGGTATCGGCAAGCGGTCCTGCCTGATTTGCCGATGGACGGGTACGTCGATCACCTGACCCCGGTGGTTCTTACAGCCATTAATACCGGTATGAGACGTGGTGAGCTGTTGTCGATGAGCTGGGCTGACATCAACTGGGAAGCAAAGATGCTGACGATCCAGGCGGAGAACGCCAAGTCCGGTAGGCAGCGTCACATATTGACAAGAGCAATAAAGTTGACTGGGTTCCTCCTAAAGATCGAACGCCATGACCAAAGACGAGCACGTAAAAATTGCGTTTAGATTGCTGCAGCAGGATGGATATCCCCCTGCTGAGTGGGAGGGTCTGTGGGCTCTTCCTCAGCCTGAAGGGTACCTCATCGATAGCGTGCCATTTTATGCTCGGCTTATTAGTTGCGGCGATGTTGTTTGTGCGACTGAGATCAATGGCGATCTAGTATTTGATAGTGTAAAAACTCCCGGTGGGCATTCAACGATTCGCGTAATATCATACTTGAGTGAGTTGGTATCCGAAGTGCGGAGTAGAGTTGAAGGGCTTGGGTGCTCTACGGAGTTGAGTCATGTTGCAACTTTTTTTTCGATCGGCGTGCCGCCGAGAGTGAATTATTGGAATATCGTTGATCTTCTGGATATGTATGCGGAGAGAGGGGGGCTGGACTATGAGGAATCCTCGATTCAACATGATGAAAGAAGTGGTGATGGCTAGGTTTTCGAATTTTTCGGTGTATTTTTCTGTTGTTGCTTGCCATCTTCATTAAATTCACAATCTGGTCCAAATTGCACTGCTGCCCCCACTTCGAATGAATCGATTGCGACATCCATGTGTTGCACCGCCTGATTCCATTCTGGCGATCGGTGGTGTCTGGCGACTTGCGAAGAGCAGCTCGCAGGTTCGACTTCTGTTTCCGGCACCAGTTGCATGACAAGCCCCGGCCCAGGTCGGAGCTTTTTGTCTGGCCGGCACGGCTCCCCGTGAGACCTCGTCCCCTGGGCCTCCAGCTCCCCCTATAATCGTCCCCGCAGGTCACCTGCACCGGTTCACCCGCACGGAGGCTTCCCATCATGTCCATTGCCGCAATTCCCGATGTTTCCCTGGTCGACAACAGTGAACAGCGCACGCCGCTGATCCTGGTGCTGGACTGCTCCGGCAGCATGAGCGGTGGCCCCATCGAGCAGTTGAACGCGGGCCTGAAACTGTTGGAGCAGGAGCTGAAGGCCGATGTGATCGCGGCCAAGCGCGTGCGTGTGCTGCTGGTTGAATACGGTGGCATGGACAACGCGGCCATCAGTGGTGATTGGTGCGACGCGATGGATTTCACCGCGCCCACGCTGTCGGCCAACGGCACCACGCCGACCGGTGCGGCGGTGGAACTGGCGCTGCAGGAAATTGAAGACGAGAAGGCGCGCTTCCGCCAGGCTGGCGTCGCCTACACCCGGCCGTGGCTGTTCCTGATGTCCGATGGCCAGCCTACGGACGCCTGGGAAGCGGTGGCTGAGCAGTGCCGCGAGGCCGAGCAGCAGAACAAGGTGGCGGTGTTCCCGATCGCCGTCGGCAATGCCGACATGAGCGTGCTGGGCCAGTTCAGCCGCAATGGCGAGCGCGGCGTGAAGCGCTTG
>Ga0157373_10001481_pt1 | contig 17893 bp, 20 predicted proteins | sample C65metaG_FD_113460 | JGI IMG/M metagenome (GOLD analysis project Ga0157373, IMG submission 113460) | Corn rhizosphere microbial communities from Kellogg Biological Station, Michigan, USA - C6-5 metaG | ecosystem: Host-associated > Plants > Roots > Rhizosphere > Soil | place: USA: Michigan... | reverse complement strand
GGCCTCACGCTCGATACGACCGCCGCGGCGCCGCTTCGGCTCTCGATCCTGATGCTCGTGGCGCACGCCTTCGAGCATCGGGAGGAAGCCGAGGCGCCGCTGGGGCTGATCGAGCCGTGGCTGGCGCCCTACCGGCCGGTGCATCTGTGATTACGGCGATGCGCAGGCTGGCCAGCCTGCAGACGGCCGCCGAAACCGAGACGGCGTTCGGCGGCCGATCCCGCGTCTGGAGCGAGGTCGCCACCCTGTGGGTCGACCTTCGCGAAGGCGGTCCCCGCGAGACGTCCGAGGCCGACCAGCGCCCCCTCCTGGCGGTCTCGGCGGAGGCGGAGGCGCGCGACCATCCCTCAGCGGCGGCGGGCCAGAGGCTCGTCGTCAGCGGGGATGCGTGGCGCGTCCTCCGCCTCACCCGCGGGGCGCCCAAACCGGGGCGCATGACCCTTTATCTTGAGAAAGAGCCCTCGTGAGCCTCGATCCCGACCGCGCGCTGCAGGCGGCGGTGCTGGCCTGTTTGCGTGCGGACTCGTCCGTCAGCGCGCTGCTGGACGGCCGCATCCATGACGAGCCGCCCGCGTCTCCCGCCTATCCGTACGTCACGATCGGCCGCACCGAGACGCGGCCATGGGGCGGGCTGAACGGCGAGGGCGTCGAGCACGCGGTGACGCTGACCTGCGTCTCCCGCTTCGGCGGGGCGGAGGAGGCGAAAGCCGTGGTCGCCGCCATGCGCGCGGCCCTGCACGGGGCTGAGCTCACGCTGACCGACCACCGGCTCGTCAACTTGCGGGCCACCTACTCCGACGTTTTCCGCGGCTCCGACTGGCGCTCGACCTTCGGGGTCCTGCGGGTGCGGGCCGTTACTGAACCCCTCTAAGGAGCCAAAATGGCCGCCCAGAAAGGCAAGGACATCCTCCTCAAGATCGGCGACGGCGCCGATCCGGAGGTCTTCACCACGGTCGCGGGCCTGCGGGCGCGGACCATCTCGCTGAACGCCAAAAGCGTCGACGCGACCGACAGCGACAGCACCGGACGGTGGCGCGAGCTTCTGGCCGGGGCGGGCGTGCGGCAGGCGAGCGTGTCGGGCTCGGGCGTGTTCCGGGATGCGGCGTCGGACGCGGCGATCCGCACCGCCTTCTTCAACCAAAGCGCCGACAACTGGCAGCTGGTCGTGCCGGACTTCGGCGTGCTGGAAGGGCCGTTCCTGGTCGCGGCGCTGGAATACGCCGGCGAGCACGAGGGTGAGGCGACCTACGCGATCACGCTGGCGAGCGCGGGGGAAGTGACGTTCTCGGCTCTCTAAATCCGCTCATCCCGGCGAAAGCCGGGACCCAAGCGGCGCTTCCACCTGCAACTGAATCAGCTTGGGCCCCGGCTTTCGCCGGGGTGAGCGGAGTAGGGAATGCCCTCTGCCAACAAATACCGAGGCGAAGTTATCTGCGCTCTTGCTGGTCAGCCTCGGAAACTGTGTCTGACGCTAGGCGCGCTGGCCGAGCTGGAGACGGCGTTCGAGGTCGATGGCTGGGAGCAGCTGTCCGAGCGGCTGCGCAGACTCTCGGCCCGCGACATGACCGCCGTGCTTGGCGCCCTGTTGCGTGGCGGCGGGGAGGGAGAGGTGGCGCTCGACGGCGTCGACTTCCGCGAGGCCGCCGAGGCGGTTGCCGCAGCCTTCAACGCGGCGGGCGGATGACGCCCTGGCCCGCGCTGTTGCGGCTGGCATTGCAGCTCGGCATTGCGCCCGAGGCCTTCTGGCGATTGTCGCTGGCGGAGTGGCGGGCGCTGACTTCGACGCGGAGTGAAGCCCTGACGCGCGCCGCGTTCGAGGACCTGGCGCGGCGCTTTCCGGACAAGGACGCATGAGCACATTCGACACCGGCGGTTTGGCCGCGATTCCACAGCAGGCGGCCGAAGCCTCCGCCGCGCTCGCCTCCATCCAGGCGCCCGCCGAAAAGGCTGCCGCCGCCATCGACGACGCCTTTTCGAAAGCCGGCGCGAGCCTTGTGCGCTCGCTCGGCCACGCGGCGGCGGACGGCAAGATCACCCTGGCTGAGCTGGCGCAGGCGGTGCTGTCGGCGATCAACGCCGCGGCGGGCTCCAGCCGGGGCGCGGGGCTGGGCGATGCTCTGGCCAGCATCTTCTCGAACGTCTTTTCCGGCGCGCGGGCGGACGGCGGACCGGTCACGCCCGGCGGCGCCTATCTCGTCGGCGAGCGGGGGCCGGAAGTGTTTCGGCCTTCAGGCGCGGGCGACCTCCAGCCGGCCGGCGGCGGCCTGACCGTCAACGTGACGGTGGAAGGCGGGGGCGTCCCCGCCCTCATCCGTTCCGACGCCCAGATCGCCCAGGCGCTGGCCCGGGCGGTGACGCTGGGCGCGCGTCGGCTCTAAGCGGCCGCGGGCGTGCTGGTTACCGGCGGCGGGCCATAGCGGTTGTCGCCGGGCTCGCCGGGGGTGAGGCCCATCCATAGCAGGAAGATCAGGCCGATCAGGCCGGCGATCCCCATCAAGCCCATGAAGACTCCCATGCCGGCCCAGCCGGCCGCGGGCATTGACCCATCGTAGGCTCCGCCCGGATGCATGGCCCAGCCGGTCATCATCGCCATGCCGCCGACGGCCATGCCGATGACAAGCAGCACGGCGCCGATCCCGAAGGGGATGAGCTGCAGCCAGCCGCTCTTGCCCATGTCGTGCAGGCGCTTGGAGTAGAGGCAGACCGAGCAGTAGATGCCGACGAGCGAGATCAGCCAGCCGATCAGCGGGATCCAGCCCAGCACCACGTTGACCGCGAGAAGGATCAGCACGCCGATCCAGAAATTCTGCCGGCCGATGCGGCCGTCAGCCGTGAAGAAGAGAAACTTCCAGTCCATGTTCGCCTCCCTGGCCCTGACGCGACGGTAAGCCCGGATCGGGCCATTCGTCCATGCGGCGTTTGGAGGGGCTCAGACGCGGTAGGGCGCGCGCGGTTTCGGATAGGGGCCGTAAGCGTTCGCGCCTTCCTGCGAGGGGATCAGGGCGATCACCAATACGAAGAGGCCGCCTAGGTAGGGGATCAGCGAAATGAGCGCGAACCAGCCGCTCATGCCCACGTCATGCAGGCGCCGCGCCAGGACCGCGTAGCTCGGAATCATGAAGACGATGATGATGGCCAGAACCGAAAGGATAATGAGCCAGTGCACCGGGCTCATCGTTCCCATAGCGCCGTCTCCCGTGCTCTCCAGAGCGACGGCCAGCATCGTCAGCGGGATCATCAGCACGATCGCGGCGGCCGTGGAGAGGAGCGCGCTGAACAGCACGAACGACCAGTATTCCTTGCGCCGGGCGCGGCCTTCGCCGTTCGCATAGAGGCGCATGCACTTCCTGAAGTACTCCCAGAGGGAGAGGTCTTCGTTGGTGCTCTCGAACGACCGTCCCGCCGCGGCCAGCGGATAGATCTGGGTGGCGATCCCGCCCTCGGGCACGAAATCGACTTTTGAGCCGACGGCCAGGCCTTCGCGCCTCGCCACCTGCTCGTCGGTGAAGGTGTAGCGCGCGCCGTCCTCGCCGCTGATCAGGCCAGACCCGGCCGCGTAATCGATGACTTCGCCGCGCATGCGCCGCTCCCCAACCGCCGAGCGGAACTGTGCCGGGCGGCGACCCAAAAGAAAAGGCAGACGATGACGGCATTCCATGAGGTGCGCCTGCCCGCGCGGCTGGCGTTCGGCTCCACGGGCGGGGTCGAGCGGCGGACCGAGGTGGTGACGCTGGCCTCCGGGTTCGAGCGGCGGTCTTCGCCCTGGGCGAACGGGCGGCGGCGATACCTGATCGGCGCGGGCGTGCGGTCGCTGGATGATGCGGCGACGCTGGTCTCGTTCTTCGAGGCGCGGCGGGGGCGGCTGTACGGGTTCCGGTTCAAGGACTTCGCCGACTTCAAGAGCTGCGCGCCGTCGGGGACGGTGAGCGCGGCGGATCAGGCGGTCGGCACAGGCGACGGGACGACGGCGGCGTTCCAGCTGGTGAAGGCCTACGAGGACTTTGCGCGGGACATCGGGAAGCCGGTGGCGGGGACGGTGGTCGCGGCGGTGGATGGCGTGACCACGACGGCCTTCACGGTCGATACGACGACGGGCGTGATTACCTTCACCTCGCCGCCGGCGGACGGCGCGGCGGTCACGGCAGGGTTCGAGTTCGACACGCCGGTGCGCTTCGACACCGACCGCATCGACGTGACGCTGGAGGGCTTCGACGCGGGGCGGATGGTCGCCGCGCCGCTGATCGAGGTGCGGGTCTAGGCCATGCGCACCATACCGACGGATTTGGCCGCCCGGATCGAGTCCGGGGCGGCGATGCTTTGCCATGTCTGGCTGCTGACGCGCAGCGATGCGGTCAGGCTGGGCTTCACCGACCATGACCGCGAGCTGAGCGTCGACGGCGTGGTCTGCAGCGCCGCGTCCGGCTGGACAGCAGGGGCGGCGGACCAGGCGCTGGGCTTCGCGGCCGGGGCGGGCGCGGCGGCGGGAGCGCTGGACAGCGACGCCATCACGGAAGCGGACATTGCGGCGGGCCTCTACGACGGCTGCGAGGTCGAGTGCCGGCGCGTCGACTGGACCGATCCGACGCTCAGCGTGACGCTGTGGAGCGGGCGCATCGGCAAGCTCAAGCGCGAGGGCGGGGCCTTCACCGCCGAGGTCGAGGGACCGCTGGCTCAGCTCGAGCGGGTGGCGGGAAGGACCTACGGGCGGCTGTGCGACGCCAACCTGGGCGACGGGCGCTGCACGGTGTCGAGTTCGCATCCGGACTTCTCGCTCGGCTGCGACAAGCGGTTCGCGACCTGTCGGGACCGGTTCTCCAACACACTGAATTTCCGGGGCTTTCCGACCATCCCCGGCGACGACTTCATCGGCATCTATCCGGCCGAGGGCGAGCGGAATGATGGGACCTCGCGGCGATGACGCGTGCTGAGATCGTCGCCGTCACGCGCTCCTGGCTCGGCACGCCGTATCAGCATCAGGCTTCGCTCAAGCATGTGGGGTGCGATTGCCTTGGGCTGGTGCGGGGCGTGTGGCGGGAGGTGTACGGTGACGAGCCGGAAGCGCCGCCGCCGTATCGCGCCGACTGGGCCGAGACCGGCGTCGACGAGACGCTGCTGAACGCGGCGACCCGGCATCTCAAACCGATTGCGACAGACCAATTCCAACCCGGCGACGTGCTGCTGTTTCGCATGAGCGCGGGCGCTTGCGTGAAGCACGCGGCCATCGTTTCCGCGCATGAACCGAGCGAGCCGCAGCCGCGGATCATCCACGCCTACTGGGGCCGCGCCTGCGTGGAGAGCTGGCTGGGGCCGTGGTGGCGTCGGCGGCTGGCGCACGCCTTTTCCTTTCCCGGAGTGAACGACTGAGATGGCGCAGGTCATTCTGTCATCCGTAGGCTCGGCCATCGGCGGGCCGATCGGCGGGACCATCGGCTCTATCATCGGCGGCTACATCGACCAGCAGGCCATCGCCTCGCTGATGCCCGCACGCCAGATCGGGCCGCGTATTCCCGAGCTGCGCATCCAGTCCACCGGCGAGGGCCAGCCGATCCCGGCCGTGTTCGGCCGCGCGCGGATCGCCGGTCAGATCCTCTGGGCCGCCCGCTTCAAGGAGCGCCGCATCGAGCAGCGCACCGGTGGCGGCAAGGGCGGGGGCGGGCAAAAGACCGTCGAGTACAAATACTCGCTGTCGTTCGCGGTGGGGCTCTGCGAGGGGCCGATCGATGGCGTGGGCCGGGTGTGGGCCGACGGCAAGCCGATGGACCTGTCGGGCGTGGTCATGCGTGTCCATACGGGCGCCGAGGACCAGACGCCGGACGCCCTGATCGAGGCGGTGGAAGGCGATGCGCCGGCCTATCGCGGGCTGGCCTACGTGGTCTTCGAGGACTTGCCGCTCGAAGCGTATGGAAACCGCCCGCCCCAGCTGAACTTCGAGGTGTTCCGCAGGCCGGGCGGCGGGCCGTCGTTCGAGGACATGCTGACCGGCGTGTGCCTGATCCCCGGCGCGGGTGAGTTCGTCTATGCGACTGAAGTCGTGCAGCGGCGCGACGGGCTGACGCGGACGACCGCCGAGAACGTCAACAACACCGACGGGCGCTGCGACCTGGTCGTATCGCTCGACCAGCTGCAGGCGCAGCTGCCGAATGTCGCCGACGTGATGCTGGTCGTCTCCTGGTTCGGGTCATCCGTGGAATGCGGTTCGTGCGAGATCCGGCCGGGCGTCGAGCAGGCGGACAAACAGACCATTCCGTTCTCATGGCGCGTCTGCGGCGTGGACCGCGACGGGGCGCACCTGATCTCGACGGTGGATGGCGGCCCCGCCTATGGCGGCACGCCGTGCGATGAAGCCGTGTTGCAGGCTATCGCCGAGCTGAAGGCGCGAGGCTTAAGGGTCGGGCTCTATCCTTTCATCCTGATGGACTGCGACGGGTTTCCGTGGCGGGGGCGGATCAGCTGTACGGCGGGGACGGACAAGACTGGCGCGGTGACGGCGCAGGTGGCGGACTTCTTCGGGAGCGCGGCGCCGGGGGATTTCGGCTGGACCGGCTCGGAGGTGACCTACGGCGGCCCCGCCGAGTGGGGCCTGCGCCGGATGATCCTGCACTACGCCAAGCTCGCGGCCGTGGCGGGCGGTGTCGACACCTTCGTGACGGGTTCGGAGCTGCGGGGCGTGACGACCCTGCGCGACAGCTCTTCGAGCTACCCAGCGGTGAGCGAGCTGGTGAGCCTCGCGGCCGACGTGCGGGCTATCGTCGGGAGCGGCACCAAGCTCGGCTACTCCGCCGACTGGAGCGAGTATTTCGGCCACCAGCCTGCGGACGGGACGGGGGATGTCTTCTTCCACCTCGACCCGCTGTGGGCCGACAGCCACATCGACTTCGTGGGCGTTGACTACTACCCGCCGCTGGCCGACTGGCGCGAGGGGGAGGGGCATCTCGATGCGGTCGCCGGCTACAAGGGTCCGCACGACGCCGCCTACATCGACGCCAACATCGAGGGCGCGGAGGACTTCGACTGGTACTACGCCTCGGGCGCTGACCGGACGGCGCAGACGCGCACCGCCATCACCGACGGGACCTACGGCGAGCCGTGGGTGTTCCGGGCCAAGGACCTGCGGAGTTGGTGGTCGAACCCCCACCACAACCGGCCGAACGGGGTGCGCTCCTCGACGGCCACCGCCTGGACGCCCGAGAGCAAGCCCATCCGCCTGATCGAGTTCGGCTGTCCGGCCGTGGACAAGGGCGCCAATTCGCCCAACCTCTTCATCGACCCCAAGAGCACCGAAAGCGCCCTGCCGCCTTTTTCCACCGGCGCGCGCGACGACTACGGCCAGCGCAAGTGCCTGGAGGCGGTGTTGGCGCACTGGGCGGGCGATCCGATGATCGAGGCGATGAATGCCTGGTGCTGGGACGCGCGGCCGTTTCCCGACTTCCCGGCGCGCGACAAGGTCTGGGCCGACGCGCCGAACTGGGCGCTCGGTCACTGGATCACGGGACGCGCGGGCGTGGCGCCGATGGGCGACCTCTTGACCGCCATCGCCGCGCGGGCGGACGTGACGCTGGACATCGGCGACGTCGGCGGCGTGCTGACCGGCTACGTCATCGACCGGCCGATGCGGGTCCGAGACGCCATCGCGCCGCTGGCGAGCGCCTTTGCGTTCGACGGTTCGGAGCGTGGCGGGGCGCCGACGCTGGTGGGCCGCGACGGGGCGGTGGTGAAGACGCTCTCCGACGACGACCTCGCCTGGCCGGACGACCACCTCAGCCGTTCGGCCGCGCGCACGCTGGAGGCGCCGCCGGACGTGATCCGCCTGCGCTTCATCGACGAGACCGCCGACTACCAGACCGGCGCGCTGACCGTGCGCCGCGATCCGGCCGGTGCGGGCGACACGAACGTCATCGAGCTGCCGATGGTGATGGCCGCGCCCCAGGCCGAGCAGATCGCGCGACGCACGCTGGCGCGCTCCCAGGCGGTGCGGGACGAGGGCGTGGCCTATCTTTCGCCGCTCGCCACGCTGGAGTTGGAAAGCGGCGACGTCATCGAGATGGAGGCGGTTGACGGCCGCTGGCGCGTCGTGCGCCTCGACCTCGATGAGACCCCGCGCGCCCACATCGAGGCCTGCGAGCCCGCCGAGGCGCCGTCCGCGAGCCTGCCGGACTGGACGCCCCCCCCGCTGGTCGAGCCCGCCGCGCCGCCGGTGCTCTATCTGATGGACCTGCCGCCGCTAAGCGGCTCGGAGGAGGACGCCCGCCCCGTGGTCGCCGCGGCGTGCGACCCGTGGCGGTCGATGGATGTGTTCGCCGGCAGCAGCGTTTCGGCTCTGACCGTGCGGGCGCGGGCGACCCAGTCGGCGGGCGTGGGCGAGACGCTGTCGTCTCTGCCGCCCGGCCCGCTCTTCCGGTTCGATGAGGTCACGCGCCTGAGTGTCCGGGTCGAGGGTGTGCTGCTGCAAAGCGCCGACGAGGACGCTGTGCTGTCCGGCGCCAACGCGCTGGCGGTGTTCACACCCGCCGGTGAGTGGGAAATCATCCAGTTCCGCACCGCCACCGCGACCGGCGATGACACTTGGGAACTCAGCGGCCTCCTGCGCGGTCAGGCCGGCAGCGATCCGGCCATGGTCACGACGCCCTCCGGCGCGGCGGTGGTGGTCCTCGGCGAGGCCCTGGAGCGCGCCGACATCAGCCAGGGCGAACGCGGCCTGCCGCTGATCTGGCGCGCGGCCCCGGCCGGTGGCCCGCCGTCCGGCTCGGCCATGACGGAAACAGCCTTCACTTGGACAGCGCTGGCGCTCCGCCCCTGGTCGCCCGCGCACCTGAAACTCACGCCCCAGAGCGGCGGCTTGTCCCTAAGCTGGATCCGCCGCGCGAGACTCTACGGCGACAGCTGGGACGGCGAACCGCCGCTGGGCGAGGAGACTGAACTCTACCGCGTCGAAATCCTCGACGGCTCGACGGTGGTTCGCACCGAGGAAACCACGACCCCGTCGTTCCTCTACACCACCGCCATGCAAAGCGCCGACTTCCCCTCCGGCACGCCCGATCCATTGACCCTCCGCGTCCGCCAATACTCCGCCGCCTATGGCTGGGGCGCGCCGTCCTTGCGAGCGCTGTGACAAAAATGCAACAAAACGCCTTGCGTCCCTCGGCGAACCCTCTAGATGATGGGGATGAGTTTTCACGACGAGGACGTCTTGGCGCGCGATCCCTATCAGGAGCTGGGCGTTTCCCGCACCGCCACGGCGGACGAGGTCCGCAAGGCTTTCCGCAAGCTCGCCAAGCAGTATCACCCTGACACCAATCCCGGGGACAAGGGCTCCGAGGAGAAGTTCAAGCGCGTCTCGGCCGCTTTCGACATCGTCGGCGACGAGGAGAAGCGCAAGAAGTTCGACCGTGGCGAGATCGACGCCGACGGGCGCGAGGCCTATCGGGGCTTCAATCCCGGCCAGGGCCCGTGGGGGCAGGCCGGCGCGGGCGGCTCTCCGTTCGGCAACGGCAATGGCGGACGCGGCGGCTTCGAGGGCGCGCAGTTCGAGGGCGTCGACATCAACGACATCCTTGGCGACATGTTCAGCCGCCGTGGCGCGCAAGGCGCCGGCGGGTTCGGCTTTGGCGGCGGCAAGGGCGCGGACGTGCGCGCCCGGCTCGACATCGACCTCGAGGAATCCATCCTCGGCGCCACCAAGCGCATCCAGTTCAACGACGGCCGCACGCTCGACGTGACCATCCCCAAGGGCGCGGCCGAGGGCCAGGTGTTGCGACTGAAGGGCCAAGGCCACGCCGGTCCGCGCGGCTCAGGCGATGCGCTGATCGAGCTGCACGTGCGCCCGCACCCGGTGTTCAAGCGCCGCCGCGACCGGCTGCAGATGGATCTGCCGATCTCGCTGCCCGACGCGGTGCTGGGCGGCAAGGTGCCGGCGCCCACGCCCGACGGCGTGGTGTCGCTGAAGGTGCCCAAGGGCTCCAATTCCGGCTCGATCCTGCGGCTGAAGGGGCGCGGCCTCGTCGATCCGCGCACCGGAAAGCGCGGCGACCTGATGGCCCGGCTGGTCGTCACCCTGCCAGAGGAAGCCGACCCCAAGCTGGAGGCCTTCGCGGAGGAGTTGCGCCGCGACCGGCCCTATACGCCGCGTCGGCGCCTGTGACGGGTGGTCGCATCCCGGCGATATCGGGTCTATTCAGGGGCCATTCAGCGAACAGGCCCTATCTCTAGCCGCATGAAGCGTACCGCGATCCTTTCGGCGCTGGCCGCTGTGAGCTTGATCCTGCCGGGTCTGGCCCATGCCGAAGGGCGTGGGCGTCCGCCCTGGACGGGTCGGCCGGATGGCGACTCGCTGGGCGCCGACTGGCGGCCGCAGCAGGACGAGGCGCGCCAGGGCGTGCGCCAGGGCCGCATGCTGCCGCTGGAATCCATCGTGCCCCGGATCGCGCGCCGCGCGCCTGGCCGGATGCTCGACACCGGCATCGAGAGCCGTGGGCCGCAGGTGGTCTATCGCGTGCGCTGGCAGGCTGCTGACGGCCGGCGCATCGACTACATCGTCGACGCCGCGACCGGCGCCATTCTCGGCGCGGACGGAGAGTAAGCGGCCATGCGTATCCTGCTCGTCGAGGATGATCCCAACCTTTCGCGTCAGCTGAAGCAGGCGCTGGGCGACGCCGGCTACGCGGTCGACCACGCCGCCGATGGCGAAGAGGCCCACTATCTGGGCGACGCCGAGCCCTATGACGCCATCGTGCTCGACCTTGGCCTGCCCAAGATGGACGGGGTGACGGTGCTGGAGCGTTGGCGCAAGGACGCCATCGCCACGCCGGTGCTGATCCTGACCGCGCGGGCGGCCTGGAGCGAGAAGGTGGCCGGGTTCGACGCCGGCGCCGACGATTACCTGACCAAGCCCTTCCATACCGAGGAGCTGCTGGCCCGCCTGCGCGCGCTGCTGCGGCGTTCGGCCGGGCACGCGAGCCCGAACCTCGAGTGCGGGGCGCTGCGGCTCGATCCGCGCGCCGCGCGGGCGTCCATCGACGGCGAGCCGCTGCGGCTGACCTCGCTGGAGTATCGGCTGCTGCACTATCTGATGATGCATCAGGGCCGGGTGATCAGCCGCACCGAGTTGGTCGAGCACCTCTACGACCAGGACTTCGACCGCGACTCCAACACCATCGAGGTGTTCATCGGCCGGCTTCGCAAGAAGATCGGGCCGGACCGCATCGAGACGGCGCGTGGGCTGGGCTATCGGCTCGTGCCGCTGCCCGGAGAGGCGACCGCCGCGTGAGCGCGGCGCGCAGGCGCCCATCGCTCGTCCGCCGGCTGGTCATCCTGGCGGCGGGCTGGAGCGCCGTGGCGCTGCTGGTCACCGGCATTCTTCTCACCACCGCTTTCCATCAGGCGTCGCTGAGGCGCTTCGACCTCGTGCTGTCCGACGTCACGCAAGGGCTGCTGGCCGGATCGACCGTTCAGGACGGACAAGTCGTCGCGCCCCTGCTGACCGATGCGAGGGCGCTGCGCGTCTATTCGGGCCGCTACTGGCAGATCGCCGAGCATGCGCCGGGCGGCAGGATGCGGCCGCTGGTGCGCTCTCGCTCGCTGTTCGATCAGGAACTGCCTGTGCCGGGCGAGGTGCTGGCCAGCATCGCTGCCGATCCCGGCAAGGAGTTCTACTACGATACACGCGGGCCGCTTGGTCAGCCGCTGCGGGCCATGGCCATGCAGGTCAGCCTGCCCGGCCGCGCCGCGCCGGTGATCCTGATGGCGGCCGAGGATCGCTCGCCGCTGGACGCCGAGGCGCGGCGGTTCGCGTATCTGACGGCCGGTGCGCTGGTGATGCTGGGTGCGGGCATCCTGATTGCGGTGATGGTGCAGGTGCGGGTGGGCTTGCGGCCTCTGTTCGACCTGCGCCGCGCGATCGCCGACGTGCGCAAGGGCAAGACCGACCGGCTGGCCGGCGACTACCCCGAGGAACTCGAGCCGTTGGCGGCCGAGCTGAACGCCCTGATCGTCCACAACCAGGAAGTCGTCGAACGCCAGCGCACCCACGTCGGCAACCTGGCGCATGCGCTGAAGACGCCGCTGTCGGTGATGTTGACCGAAGCCCACCAGACGCCGGGGTCTCTCTCCGAGGTCGTCAGCCATCAGGCCGAACTGATGCGCGGGCAGGTGGATCACCATCTTCGCCGCGCGCGGGCGGCGGCGCGGGCGCAGGCGCCGGGCGAACGCACCCAGGTCGAGCCGGTGCTGGACGAGCTTGCGCCGACCATCGAGCGGGTCTGCATGCCCAAGGACGTGGTCATCGACTGGCGCGCGCCGGAGGACCTGTGGTTCCGGGGCGAGCGGCAGGATCTCCTGGAGATCGCCGGCAACGTCATCGAAAACGCCGGCAAGTGGTGCAAGGGCAAGGTCCGGGTGACCGCCGCGCCGGTGTCGCCTGAGCGGTTTACTCTAGTGGTGGAAGACGACGGCCCCGGGTTGCCGCCCGAACGGCGCGGCGAGGTGCTGAAACGCGGCGCCCGGCTGGACGAAAGCGCGCCGGGATCGGGGCTGGGTCTGGCCATCGTCGACGAGCTCGCGCGGGCGTACGGCGGGGAGTTGACGCTCGGCGATTCCGCGATGGGCGGGCTGAAGGTCGAGCTGACGCTGCCACGGGCCGAGGCATAAGGTCCTTAAGGGCTCGGGCGGCTCGCGCGGGGGCGGTTTTTAAGGTAGCAGCGCACGCATGATCGCCTTCTGGATCGCCGCGGCCGTTCTGTCCGCCGCCGCCGCCATGCTGATGCTGGCGAGGGGCGCGCGGGCGGCCGCGGGTCCGGCGGAGGACCCGGCGCTGGCGGTGCACCGCAGGCAACTCTCCGAGATCGACGAACTGGCCGAGCGGGGCCTGATCCCCGAGGATGAGCGCAAGGCCGCGCGGGCGGAAGCCGGACGGCGGCTGCTGAGCGCGGCGGAACACCAGGAAATCCAGCAGGGTTCGGGCGGACGGCGCGTGGCGCTGGCCGTGGCGGCGGCGACGCCGATCGTGGCGCTGGGGCTTTATCTGTTGGTCGGCCACCCCGGCTGGCCCGACCAGCCGTTCGCCAGGCGCGTGGGTGAGTGGCGCCACACCGATCCGTCGCAGCTCGATCCGTCCCGGATGGCCGCGGTGCTGACCCAGATCGCCGCCGAGCGGCCGCGCGATCCCGAGCCGCTGAAGAACCTGGCGCTGGCCTACATGGCCTCCAACGACATGTCCCACGCCATCGAGGCGCTGCGGAAGGCGCTGGCGCTGAGCCCCGCCCGCGCCGACCTGTGGTCGCAGCTCGGCGAGGCATTCGTGATGCAGGCCGACGGCGAGGTGGACGAGGACGCGCGGGCGGCGTTTGCCGAGGCGGTGCGGCTCGATCCGCGCTCGCAGGGCGCGCGGTATTTCCTTGGCCGGGCGGATATCCAGGACGGCCGCGTGGCCGAGGGGCTGGCGGCGTGGAAGGCGTTGCTCGGCGAACTCCCGGCGGGCGATCCGCGCGGGCAGGCGTTGAGCGCGGAGATCGCCGGCGTCGAAAGCTCCGGCGGTCTGAAGCCGGTGCAGCCGGAGCAGCCCGACGACATGCAAGCGACGATCCGGGGCATGGTGGATGGGTTGGCCGCGCGTCTGGCGGCCAATCCCGATGACCCGGACGGCTGGGTGCGGCTGGTGCGGGCCTATGCGGTGCTGGGCGAAACCGAGAAGCGCGATGCGGCGCTGGCCAAGGCGCGGGTGCTCTACAAGGGCAAGCCGCAGGTTCTGAAAGCGCTCGATCAGGCGACCGAGGTTCCCAAGTGAGTTTCTGGCCCAAGTCCCGCAAAGCCCGCAGACGGCTGACCATCCTGCTCGCCGTCGCCCCCGTGCTGGCGCTGGCGGTGGGGTTGGCGCTGTATGGGCTGAGGGGATCGATCTCCTTCTTCTACACGCCGTCGCAGGCATTGGCGGCGCATGTGCCGGCCGGGCGCTCGGTGCAACTGGGCGGGCTGGTGCTGGCCGGCAGCGTGGTCAAGAAGCCGGACGGCGAGGTGGACTTCACCGTCGCCGACCGCCGGGCCGTCTCGAAGGTGGTCTATCGCGGCGACCTGCCCGACCTGTTCCGCGAGGGGCAGGGGGTGGTGGCGCAGGGCTCATACGATGAGCGCGGCGTCTTCGTCGCCAAACAGGTGCTGGCCAAGCACGACGAGAAATACATGCCGCGCGAGGTCGCCAAGGCCCTGAAGGAACAGGGCGAATGGCGCGGCGACGGCGCGAAGCCGGCCTACGAATGATCGTCGAGATCGGCTCCTTCCTGCTGGTGCTGGCGCTGGCGGCCTCAGCCGCTCAGGGCGGACTGTCCGGGTTCGGCGTGCGCTCGCGGGTGCTGGCGGGAGCCGGCGAGGGCGCTGCGCTGGCGGCGTTCGCGGCGACGGCGGGGGCGTTCCTGATCCTGATCCACGCCTTCGTGGTCTCGGACTTCTCGGTCGCCAATGTGGCGGCCAACTCCCACACCGAAAAGCCGCTGCTCTACAAGGTGGCCGGCGCCTGGGGCAGCCACGAGGGTTCGATGCTGCTCTGGTGCTTCATGCTGACCGCGTACGGCGCGGCGGTGGCGGTGTTCGGGCGTGGGCTTCCCGCCCGACTGAAGGCGCGGGTGCTGTCGGTGCAGGGGCTGCTGGGCGTGGCGTTCCTCGCCTACACGGTGTTTGCGTCGAACCCGCTGGCGAGGCTGGCCGATATCCCCGTCGAGGGCCGTTCGCTCAATCCGCTGCTGCAGGACCCGGCGCTGGCGGCCCATCCGCCCTTCCTCTACGCGGGCTATGTCGGGTTTTCGGTGGTGTTCTCGTTCGCGGTCGCGGGGCTGATCGAGGGCCGAATCGACGCGGCCTGGGCGCGGTGGGTGCGGCCCTGGACGCTGGCGGCCTGGAGCCTTCTGACCGTCGGGATCACGCTGGGGTCGTTCTGGGCCTACTACGAGCTCGGCTGGGGCGGTTGGTGGTTCTGGGACCCGGTCGAGAACGCCTCCTTCATGCCGTGGCTGATCGGCACGGCCCTGCTGCACTCGGCCATCGTCACCGAAAAGCGCGGCGCGCTGCCGGGCTGGACGGTGTTCCTGGCTTTATCGGCCTTCACCTTCTCGATGCTCGGCGGCTTCCTCGTGAGGTCGGGTGTGCTGACGAGCGTGCACACCTTCGCCGTCGATCCGACGCGGGGTGTGCTGCTGCTGACCATCCTCGGGCTGACGGCGGGGAGCGGGTTTGCGCTGTTCGCCTGGCGCGCGCCGGCCCTGAACCCCGGCGGAGTGTTCGCGCCGATCAGCCGGGAGTCGAGCCTCGTGCTCAACAACATCCTGATCTCGGCGGCGGCCGCGACGGTGCTGCTCGGCACCCTCTATCCGCTGATCCGCGAGGCGCTGGGCGGGGACACAGTGTCGGTCGGGCCGCCCTACTTCAACCTGACCTTCCTGCCGCTGATGCTGCTGGCCTTCCTGGTCCTGCCGTTCGGGCCGCTGCTGGCCTGGAAGCGGGGCGACGGACTGGGCGCGCTGCAACGCATCTGGGCCGCGGCGGCCATCGCGCTGGCGGCTGGCGGGCTGGTCTACGCGATGGTGAGCCCGCGCAAGGCGTTGGCGAGCGTCGGTGTTGCGGTCGGCATCTGGCTGATTGTCGGCGCGGTCACCGAAGTCGTCGAGCGCACCCGCGCTTTCCGCGCGCCGTGGACCGAAGTGCGCCGTCGTTTCACCGGCCTGCCGCGAGGCGCCTGGGGGATGACGCTGGCGCACATGGGGCTGGGCGTATTCGCGCTGGGAGCTTCATTCGAGAGCAACTGGCGGGTCGAGGCGGCGCAAGCGCTGACCCTCGGCCAGGGCATGGACGTCGGCGCCTATCACCTGCGGCTCGACCGGGTGGGCGCGGTGGATGGGCCGAATTACCTCGCCGAGCGGGGCCTGATCACGGTGACCAAGGGCGGCGCCGTGGTCTGCACGGCCACGCCCGAGCGGCGCGCCTACTATGCCGGGGGCCAGACGACGAGCGAGGTCCACATCTGCCCGCGCGGGCTCGATCAGGTCTACATCGTGCTCGGCGAACGGCGGCAGGGCGCGCATGGCGAGCACGCCTGGCTGGTGCGGGCCTACTTCAACCCATGGGTCCAGCTGATCTTCCTGGGGCCGCTGCTGATGGCCATCGGCGGGGCGATCTCGCTGTCCGACCGGCGGCTGCGCATAGCGGTCGGACGGCGCAGGGTGGCGGGATGAGAGCGTTGCTGCACTGGTGCTCCCCCCTTGGGGGAGCTGTCGCGAAGCGACTGAGGGGGCTCAAGCCCGCTGACTCGGTGCGCGTGAGCCCCCATCCCCGGCTTCGCCGGTACTTCCCCCAGAGGGGGAAGACCTTGGTCATCGCCCTTTTCGCCGTCCTCTGCATCGCCGCGGCCTCGGACCCGGCAGAGCGGTTGCCCGACCCATCGCAGGAGGCCCGCGCGCGGACCATCTTCCGCGAGGTCCGCTGCCTGGTCTGCCAGAACGAGTCGATCGACGACTCCGAGGCCCAGCTTGCCGGCGATCTGCGCAAGATCATCCGCCAGCAGGTGGCGGCCGGGCGATCGGACGCGCAGGTCCGCCAGTTCCTCGTCGCCCGCTACGGCGAGTTCGTGCTGCTCAAGCCGCCCTTCTCGGCCGGCAATCTGGCGCTCTGGGTAGGGCCCTTCGTCGTGGTGATCGTGGGCGGACTGTTGCTGCTGGTTCTGCTGCGCCGGCGCGCCGCGCCCGAGGCCCTCAGCGACGATGAAGAGGCAAAGCTTTCGGCGCTGCTACACAACCGCGACGATTGACACGATTGCGCCGCGATGCGGCCTCAGGAAATGCTGATGAAACAATAGTAACTTGAGGGTCTTTGCACCTTGGGGCATCGCACCCTAGGTTCTTGAGCTAAAGGGGTCCGGCCCACCGCCGGAAACAGGAACGGATTACAGATGGCCGCCAGGAAAACGGGTTTTATCGTCGGAGCAGTCGCCGGGCTGGGAGTTGCAGCCGCGGCATTGGCAGGCGTGGGGCTTCGCATGAGCCCGGCGTCGGCCGAGTCGCCACATCTCATCAGAGCTTCCAACACCTCGGTCATGTTCGCCCCGCCGCCCGGCGCGCCGATGAGCTTTGCGGACATCTTCGACCAGGTCTCGCCGGCCGTGGTGTCGATCGACGTCACCTCCAAGATCGACCCGGAAACCCTGCGCCGGTCCATTCCCGGGTTCGAAGGCCTGCCCTTCGACATCGTTCCCAAGCAGCCCAAGGGCGGCAACGGCGATGACGACCAGGCCCCAGACGGCCAGCCCAACCTGCCCAAGCAGCAGTCCTCGGGCTCCGGCTTCTTCATTTCGCCGGACGGCTACATCGTCACCAACAACCACGTCGTCGAGAACGCCGACAAGATCACGGTCAGCCTGAAGGACGGCCGCGAGCTCGACGCCGATGTGGTCGGACGCGACGAGGGCACCGACCTTGCGGTGGTGAAGGTGCGCGGGGGCGGCAAGTTTCCGTTCGTGAACTTCGAGAACTCGGCCAAGCCGCGCGTCGGCGACTGGGTGATCGCGGTCGGCAACCCGTTCGGTCTCGGCGGCACCGCCACGGCCGGGATCATCTCGTCCTACGGGCGTGATATCGGAGACACCTTCGTCGACTACATCCAGATCGATGCGCCCATCAACCGGGGCAACTCGGGCGGCCCCACCTTCGACACGTACGGCCGCGTGATCGGCGTCAACACGGCGATCTTCTCGCCGTCGGGCGGCTCGGTCGGCATCGGCTTTGCGATCCCGGCCGACGTCGCCGACCGCATCACCAAGCAGCTGATCGCCGGCGGCAAGATCACCCGCGGCTACATCGGCGCGACCATCCAGAACTTCACCCAGGAGATGGCCGAGTCCCAGGGCATGACCCAGAAGGGC
>Ga0157373_10001480_pt1 | contig 17900 bp, 17 predicted proteins | sample C65metaG_FD_113460 | JGI IMG/M metagenome (GOLD analysis project Ga0157373, IMG submission 113460) | Corn rhizosphere microbial communities from Kellogg Biological Station, Michigan, USA - C6-5 metaG | ecosystem: Host-associated > Plants > Roots > Rhizosphere > Soil | place: USA: Michigan... | reverse complement strand
CCTTTTTTTTCAAGCTCATCAAACACTTCCCATGTTGCCCATTTGGGAACAAGCTGTGAATTGGAAATTAAAATTCGTGGAGCGTTAGGGTGTGTTTTCAACATGGCAACCGGCTTCCCGCTTTGTATCAAAAGTGATTCATCATTTTCAAGTTCTTTCAACGCTTTAATGATCAGATCAAGGCTTTCAAAGTTTCGTGCAGCTTTTCCTCTTCCTCCATAAACAATAAGTTCATCTGGTTTTTCAGCCACTTCAGAATTCAGGTTATTTAATAACATTCTCAGCGCTGCTTCCTGTATCCATCCTTTGCAGGAAAGTTGTGTGCTGGTGGGAGTTTTGTATTTAATGGGATCATACTTTTTAGATGCTTCTTTCATTTTAATTTTTTAAAATTAATATTCACTTTAAAATGATACAAACAAACAGTTTATCAAATTTACATTCTTAAACCCAACGCTTATTCTAATTCATATTCTCTCATAAACTCCATCGCTTTCACCATATCCTCATGCAGAAAACGATCGCTTTCATTAAAAGAAATTTTCTTTCTGAATTCTTTTATCAACGACTCAATTTCAGGGGAAGATTTTAAAGGACGACGAAATTCCAAAGCCTGAATGGAAGCTAGCAATTCTATCGCCAAAACCTTTTCAACATTCTGAATTACGCGCAAACATTTCGTCGCAGCATTCGCTCCCATACTGACATGGTCCTCCTGGTTGTTCGATGACGAAATAGAATCAACAGATGCCGGCGTGCACAATTGCTTGTTCTCACTCACAATTCCTGCAGCAGTATATTGTGGAATCATTAATCCGGAATTTAATCCTGAATTTTTTACCAGGAATAAAGGCAAATTTCTTTGTCCGCTTAATAATTGGTAAGTTCTTCTTTCAGAAATATTGGCGATCTCACTCATTGCAATGGATAAATAATCGAGTGCAAAAGCGAGCGGTTCTCCATGAAAATTTCCTCCACTTACAATCCTGTCTTCGTCAGGAAAAATGATCGGATTATCGGTGACAGAATTTATTTCGGTTAAAAAAGTTTGTAACACAAAATCAAACGTGTCTTTTGAAGCACCATGAACTTGCGGAATACAGCGGAAAGAATATGGATCCTGAACCTGCAATTTTTTGCTTGCAACAATTTCGCTTCCCTGCAAAATTTTTCTTATTTGGGTAGCAACAGAAATTTGTCCTGCATGAGGACGCACTTCCTGCAACCGATCGTACAAACAATCAGGATTGCAATCAAATGCGTCAAAAGAAATAGCAGCAATAACATTTGCCCAATTCAATAATCGTTCAGAATGAATCAAATTAAACATTCCATAGGCACTCATAAATTGAGTACCATTTATCAGTGCAAGTCCTTCTTTACTCTGTAATTCAATCGGCTTCCAACCCAATTTCTTCAGTGCTTCTTCAGCAGAAATTTTTTTTCCTTTGATTCTTACTTCTCCTTTTCCAATCAATGGCAAGCTCATGTGTGAAAGTGGGGCCAGGTCTCCGGAAGCGCCGAGAGAACCTTGAGTATAAATGACGGGAAGCACATCATTATTGTACATATCCATCAATCTTTTTACTACTTCGATCCCGATTCCTGAATAGCCATAACTCAACGATTTTATTTTGAGCATCATCATCAGCTTTACAATTTCATCCGGAATTTCTTCGCCCATTCCACAGGCATGTGAAAGCAATAAATTTTGTTGCAAAGTTTCTAATTGCGCTTTCTCAATCTTTACATTCTGCAAAAAGCCAAAACCTGTGTTGATACCATAAAAAAGCTCGTCTGAAGAATTTATTTTTTGATCAAGATAATCACGGCATTTTAAAATGGCTTCGTGAGCCGCATACGTTACCGAGACTAACTGTTTGTATTTTAATAGATTTTTTACCTGCTGGAAAGTAAGAAGGCTTTTATCGAGAGGAAGATAATTATACGTCATGGTATTTTAATATTGCCAAATGTAAATAAAAGAAAGCTGAAGGAGAAAAGCTGACGCTGCAAGCGAAAGCTGAATGTGTTTTTATTTCTTTAACAAGAGATTTATATTTGCAAATCTGAAAAACTAATAGCTTCGCCGCAAGTCACAATGTATAAATTTTCGATATTTATTTTCCTGTTTTTGTCCATTCAAAAATTCTCTTTTGCCCAGGATACGCTTCCTAAAATAACAGTAACCCAACTTGGAAAAAGAGTTTTAATCTCATGGAACAATCCTTTCTCCAATGTTGCCAACATCAACATTCAGCGCTCTTATGACAGCCTGAAAAATTTTAAAACGATTGGAAGTGTTTTGGATGTAAGTCCCGGTGTCAATGCTTTTACGGATTCAAAACAGTTTCCTTCTGGTCAATATTATCGTTTGTTTATTTCGTTCAATGGTGGCAGTTATTTGTTTACCCATTCTCACCGGCCGGGAAAAGATACACTTAGCAACATTCCGAAAATAGTTACGCAGGCGCCTGCTCCTGTTGCATCGGTATCAAAGAATTTATTTGTTCCTTCCAAACATATTTTCACAGGCAAAGACAATAATGTGATTATTGATTTACCTAATGCAATGCATAAAAAATATTCGATAAAATTCTATGATCAGGATGGAGTTTTTTTGTTTGAACTAAAGAAGATCAACCAGGATTACCTGACACTTGACAAATCAAATTTTCTGCATTCAGGCCTTTTCATTTTTGAATTATTTGATGACAGGATCATCATCGAGAGGCATAAATTTTTTATTCCCAAAGATGGCAAACCTATGCCTGCATTGGATATTAACGGCAATCCGCTCCCTTATTACTGATTCAGTTTTACAGTGAACGAACCAGTAAGGCCATTTTTTCTTCACCTTTTATTTTTCTAAAGAGAATCTTTATTGTGCAACCTCCCGGTAAAGTGTGAAATATAATTGGCAATAAATTTGTGCATTCAAAACCTTTCTGTTCTTTTTTTAATCGCTTTGTACAAATTTATTGATCATTTTTTTACCTGAATCATTATGTCACTACCAAAAGAGATCATCAAAGTTGGCTCTGTTGAATTCCACTTTTTATTAGATGGCGATAATACCAATAATACTATGGTTGTTTTTGAAGCCTTTTTTCCACCAGGTGTAAAGGTTTCGGCGCCCCCTCATTCGCATGCAGATGTGGATGAAGTAGTTTTAGGATTGGAAGGAACTCTGTGTTGTACCATTAATGGAAAACACATTAACATCAAACCGGAAGACCGCTATTTTATTCCGCGTGGCACGGTGCATCATTTTCAAAACAATACCGATGAACCGGTAAAAGTTCTGGGTATTATGACACCCGCTTTTATTGGCCCACCGTTTTTTAGAGAGATGAGTACGCTGATAGAAGAAGGCTCCAATCCAGAGAAAGCCAAAGAAATCATGCTGCGTTATGGATTGGTGCCACAAACTGAAGCATGATGATTTTCTTACTGATATTTTACAAGCAGAAATATTATTTCCGTTGAGTAAATCAACAAATAATTCCATTTTCTATTCAGTATATTTTAAATTGCAGTACCAAAAAGCGGAAGTAGCTCACCTGGTAGAGCGACAGCTTCCCAAGCTGTAGGTAGCGGGTTCGAGTCCCGTCTTCCGCTCTTAATTTTATAGAATGGAAAAGAAAAACTTTTTCGTCACATTAACTCCTCCACGTGTCACTTTTATTTCCGATATGACTGATGAAGAGCGTCAAATAATGAATGAACATGTAGCTTACTGGCGCACTTTGCTTGACAAAGGAATTGCAATTGCGTATGGGCCTGTGATGGATCCAAAAGGAGCTTTTGGAATTGGAGTAGTAGAAGTAGATGACCTGGAACAATTGAAAACAATTGTAGCTGCTGATCCTGCAAATGGCTTGCAAAAATTCGAAATGTTTCCTATGCGGGCTGTGTATAAGAAAGGTATTTAATTTATTGAAACTGCTGTTTAAATTCTTCCATTGTTATTGCATCTTCTACTTTAAAGTTTCCGATTCTTGTGCGTCTCAATTTACTGAGATAACCTCCGCAACCAATAGCTGCTCCAAAATCGTTTGCAAGGCTTCTGATGTACGTTCCTGTTGAACAAATAACTTTGAATGAAATTATAGGAAGATCAATATTGGTAATTTCAAATTCTTTTATAGTAATTTTTCTTGGTTCAAGAACTACATCAACTCCTTTTCTCGCCAACAGATAAACAGGCTTTCCATTTTGTTTTATAGCAGAATGAATTGGTGGTGTCTGAAGAATTTCTCCGGTGAATATTTTCGTAGTTTCTTTGATTAGTTCATCGGTAATTCCTTCCAAAGGTTGGATATTTTCTGGTTCGCTTTCACGATCATATGTTGGGGTAACTGCCCCTAAAGTAATGGTTCCCGTATATTCTTTTTCCTGGGCCATATATTCGTTGATCTTTTTGGTAAATTTGCCGGTGCAAACGATCAAAAGGCCTGTGGCTAAAGGATCCAGCGTTCCTGCATGGCCGATCTTTTTTATATTAATGATCTTGCGAAGCTTCCTGATCACATCGTAAGAAGTCCATTCCAAAGGCTTATCGATTAACAATACTTTTCCTTCTGCAAAAGAATTTTCAGTCATTATATCCGTGGTAATTTTTTTTAAATTTTAATTTCTAAACCGCCTGACGGGCTTTCAGTTCCAGGTATTTATTAATGGTGTTCACCGTCAGATTTTTTGGCGAAGATAAGATGGATAGAATTCCATATTTTGAAAGTTCTTTTGCAATAATTCTTTTTTCAAAAGCAAATTTTTCTGCAATTGTTTTGATATAAACTTCCTCAACATCTTTTGCGTGCGCATTCGTAAGCTGATCCAATTCTGAATTTTGGAAAAACACAACGAGCAATAAATGATTTCGCGCCAGGGAACGCAAATACTCTATCTGCCTGTTTAATCCTGAAAGTGATTCAAAGTTGGTAAACAGTATCAGCAGGCTTCGATGCCTGATCTTACTTCTTATCAAGGAATACAGCATTTCAAAATCACTCTCTAAAAAATCAGTTTGTTGTTTGTACAATAATTGCAAAATGTTTTCAGCCTGTGAAGGTTTGCGATCCGCTGCCAGCACGCTTCCTGCTTCATTTGAAAATGTGATCACCCCAACTTTATCCTGTTTCCGTAAACAAACATTACTTAAAATCAACGTGCTGTTAATGGCGTAATCCAAAAGTGTCATTCCATTGAAAGGCATTTTCATCAACCGGCCTTTATCAATAATACAATAAACCTGTTGCGATCTTTCTTCCATAAAACTATTCACCATCAAACCGCCTTTTCTTGCGGAAGCTTTCCAGTTTAATGTTCGGATATCATCCCCTGAAACATATTCTTTGATCTGCTCAAACTCCATACTCTGGCCAATCTTTCGCATTCGTTGATTACCACTTTCAGATTGTAAACCTGTTCCGGAGAATAGTTCATAATTGTGCAATTGCAAAAATGCGGGATATACCGGAACCGTTTGTTCAGAATCTGTTGTAAACCTTCTGCTGATCAGTTTCAGCGGTGAGGAAACGAACAAGCGAATATTGCCAAAATGATATTCTCCTCTCTGCAATGGTTTAAAAAACCAACGGATCTTTTTTTGCTGCCTCGATTTTAAATTCATCTTTCTTTTCCAGTTTCTTATTTGCATTTGCGGCGGCAATTCATCAATGATATCTACGTGGACAGGAAATCTAAATTCATTTTTTACAATCAGGTCAATTGGATTTTCATCGCCATTGCTAAAACGATGGCCGGTAATTCTTTGAGCGTCTACGAACCTTTTCGTAAAAAATAAAATCGAGTAATCAATGAGGAAGAAAATAAAAAAAACAAAAAAGACGGCAATGGAAATTTCAAATAGCGGAGGAATATAAAATGCAACGATGAACAAAAGAATTAACGCGGCAAGTGCCATGAAAAAGCGTTGCCTGAGAAATAAATCACCGAAATACTTTTCTAAAAAATTCAATTGTTGTGTTTTTTGAATGAAATTATTTATCTCGGTATTTCAATTTTGCTGATGATATCTGTAGTTAATTCGTCTGCAGTAATTCCCTCCATTTCCTTTTCAGGGGTTAAAATAATTCTGTGGCGCATCACGGGAATGGCCATTTCTATTATGTCTTCAGGAGTTACAAAATCTCTTCCCATGATGGCAGCGTTTGCTTTGGAAGCTCTTAAAATAGCAAGAGAAGCACGTGGCGAAGCACCGAGGTAAAGCGAAGGATTATTCCTTGTCTGGTTTACCATTTTTGCAATGAACTCTACTAATTTAGGGTCGATAATCACTTCATTAATGATATTTCTGTATTCGGTGATTTGTGCGGGCGAAATAATTTTTCTCACTTGCGCGAGCAAAGTATTTTGCGAAACTGATTGCTGGTTCATCAGGATGTTCACTTCTTCTTCAACCGTTGGATAAGTGATCACAATTTTGAATAAAAACCTGTCCAGCTGCGCTTCCGGAAGCCGGTAAGTGCCTTCCTGTTCAATCGGATTTTGAGTGGCAATTACCAGGAAAGGAAAATCCATTAAATGAGTAATTCCATCGATAGTCACCTGCCGCTCTTCCATCACTTCAAACAATGCTGATTGTGTTTTTGCAGGAGCGCGGTTGATCTCATCAATCAAAATAATATTACTGAAAATGGGGCCGCGTTTAAATTCAAATTCTGCTTCTTTCGGATTGAAAACTGAAGTGCCTAAAACATCACTTGGCATCAAATCGGGAGTAAACTGGATTCTTGAAAAATCAGTGTTGATGATCTTTGCAAGTAATTTTGCAGTGAGGGTTTTAGCCACGCCAGGCACACCTTCTATCAAAACATGTCCATCGCATAACAAGGCAATGAGCAAAAGATCCACCATTTTATTTTGTCCGACAATTACTTTGCTGATCTCGTTCCTGATATCGATGACAGCGTTGTTCAATACGCTGATATCAATTCTTTCTTCAAACAGTTTTTCTTCCATGTTGTTTTTGATTTTTAAAATTTTCGATCTTCAAATTCAGTTGAAGTAATTCCTGGTCGGAAACATTATCCTGCAGTTCGATGGTTTTGATGAGCTCAAATAATTCGTTGGTTTCAGTTTTTGAAACGCCGCTTTTCCCTGAAAGTGAATTTATAAATTCTTGATTGATCACTGATGTATTGATAAAATATTTTTTTCGCAGGTATTCATAAAAGTAAGTAATTATTTTATCTGCAATATTGTGGTTGTCTTTTCGCTGTAAATAAAGCCGGCCAACGGTTTCAGTAAATGCAACGGTTGCATTTGTATTTACCGGCAATACCGGAATTTCTCTTTCTTTTCTTTTTACATTAAACAAAACAAACAATAAAAGGCCGAATAATCCAATATAGAATGCCCACAATAATGCAGGATTTTGCCTGATCACTTCCATTGTTGAAAAATGATCATTATTGCCTAAATTATTTTTATTTTTTGTAGAAGAGAAGTCTTTATAATATTCATCCCAATAAACATACTGGGGTTCAAAACGAAGATAAGCAGTGACGTACCCGAAGTATTGATAATTGTCGTTCGTGAGCAAAAAGTAATTGCTGAAAATGCGTGGCGCCACATGAAGATAAAGCCTTCCTTTACCCGCAAAAAGAACAATATAATCGGGAAGATTTTTTTCATTAACGCCCAGAACTCTTGTGTATGTTGTATCGTAGCTGCTGAAATAATTTAGAAAAGGAAAATAATAGTAGCCGTATTTAGGCGCTTTAAAATTATTGCCATAAAACATACTGACATGCGTCTCATTCATTTTTCCATTTACTTCGCTGATGATCTCGCTTTTTCTGTCGATCGTACAATAAACTGACTGCAACAATTTCTCATCAATATAATCGGCAGAAATAAAAAGATCATTTCCTGCTTTTACATAGTCGACCATCGCGTTTACTTCATCAACAGAAAGGATCAGGTTTTTAGTAATTAAAAAATAAAGGGAATAAGTTTTACTGGTATCGCTGCGCAGATCTTCCCATGTTTTATTGAATGGCTTTTCAGCAATATTGATCCAGTAGTCCGGAAATTCTGATTGAAACCGTTTGTAGGCAATAAAAGATCCGAAAGGTAATTTATCAGTTCTGCGGTAGCTTTCATTCAATGAAGGAAGTGTTTTTTCATTTTGCTGGCAACCGTAAATTCCTGAAAGAATCAACAGCGATAACAATACATATCGTAAGAATATTTTCAATTTTTTGTTATACTTTTTGATTAAACGAAGTGAATGCTTCTTTCATGTGTTCATACTTATTTTTATCCACCGAAAATTTTCCATACCATGCATATTCGTAATCACGAACAAGATGCTGAAATTCGGATGAATAATAATTTTGTTGCAATTCCCTTATATATTCTTTGTTGGTCTTCTCTGCGGTAAAATGAATAAGCTCTTTATCAGCAAGGGTTTTAAGCGTTTTTAAAAACAAATATCTTGTTGCAAGATTCAGGTCGTTCCGGGTTTCTGCATCAGAAATCAATGCGTCATATTTTAAAATATCATCCAGGTCTTCAATTAATGATTCATAATTTTCCGGGATGAGTTTATTTTTTCTTCTTACAAAAATTCCATTTTTGAACAACACCTTATAAGAAATAAAAGCTATAAATATTATGGCTAATGTCCAGAAGAAGATCTTTAATGGAAGGCTATTTAAAACTTTACCAACGCCGGAAATTTCTGCCTGTGCAGAATGATGACGAACAATTCTTCCGCTGTTTTCATCAATGGAAACTGTATCTGAACGAATGTTTTTTTGTTTTCTTAAAAGACTATCCAGATAATGCATGTAAACAAACTCATGGCTCTGCCTGTATTTCGCAACACTGTCATTTTCATTAAAAGCTTTTTTTACGAAAGTAGTATCCTGCAATTCACCGGGAAATGTTTTCGTTTGTGCATTGCTGTCAGGTACCAAACATATCAGCAGCAGTAAACCAACGAATAATAACAATTTAGTTTTCATAGATAATACCATCCTTAACTAATTTTCCATCTTTTAATTCAAAACCTGAATGTTGTAAATGAATAGGATATAAAACAAAATACCACAAGATCAAAAGGAACGAACCTGCAAGAATCATAATACTAAAAGGAATGGGAAGGCCTATGTCGGTTGAGTTTCGCTGAAAAGTATTGCTCATTAAATGCGTTACATAACTTTCAAAAAATGCGGCGATAATAAAAAAAGGGATCAGGCTGATACAAATTTTTACCGCATCTTTTGCTCCCCGGATAAAAGATTGTTTGCGCGAATAAGTGCCGGGAAATAGCCATCCGGTTCCTAAAATAATTCCTGCGCAACTTGCAATTACAACAGAAGAAATTTCAATCGTGCCATGAATCCATATTACGAGAACTGATTGCCATCCCAGTCCTTGTGAGAAAAAAATATATTGAAAACAACCGAGCATCAAGCCATTCGTCCACATAAATAAAATGGTTCCGATTCCAAACAGCACGCCAAAGATGACGGTCTTAAAAGCAACGCTGATGTTGTTGTAAGCAATTTGTACAAACATCGAAAATGGGTTGTCATCTTTATAAACTCCGAACGGATCGCCTTTTTGAATGGAAGCAATGGTGTGATCATAATATCCTGGCTGAACCTGGTGATTAAAAAACTGGCGGGCATAATCCGGATCGGTTGTGGAAGAAATAACGCCTATAAAAACAAAAGAAATAAACAGCAGAAAAGTGAATAAAAAAACTTTGTGATAACGCCTGAATAATAAAGGCAATTCGTATTTCCAGAAATGAAAGACACGGGAAAAATCCTGTTTTTTATTTTGATAAATACTTTGATAAATGCCGCCAGCAATTCCGTTGATCCACCTGGTTACTTTACTTTTTGGATAAAAAGTTTTGGCGTAAGAAAGATCATCCAGCAAAGAAACAAAGCGATCAGCCATTTCATCCGGATCTTTGGTTTCCTGGTGTTGGTATTCATTCCACTTATCCACATTCTTCTTTATAAATCTTGCTTCACGCATAATTTAAAATTAAAAAGCGGCTATTCAGTTCACAACAATATTCGACAAGGACACCGCTGAAAATTTATTTGAAAGTGAAACAAATTAATCATTAAAAAAAATAAAACCGTCATTTTTATTTTAAAATAATAAATTGCCTTTCATGCCGCTGATACAAATAGCAACACCTTTTAATATTGACCTCGAATTTGAAATTGCCGAAGCACATAAGCGGCTTTTTGCTTACATGATTGACTTTGCCATCCTGTTGTTATTTTTTATCAGCATGAAATATTTTTATTACGGAGGATTTAACCTGACGGGAACGCGCGAACTTCAATCCCGTATTGGGCTTGACATTCTTACCATCTCCATTCCCATGTTACTCTATTCTTTGGTTTGCGAGATCATGATGCACGGACAAACGATCGGAAAAAAAATCATGAATATCCGTGTCATCAGCCTTGATGGGGGAGAGCCTTCTGTCAGTCAATATTTGGTGCGCTGGATCTTTAAAGTTTTTGAATGGCCTTTCTTTTTTGGATATACTTTTTTCAGTCTTCAAAGCATTTTTGCTTACATAATTATTACTGCTTTTTGGGGAGTGGTGGTTTTAATTTTTATTGCTGTAAGCAAAAAGAATCAAAGGCTTGGCGACCTTGCTGCCAATACGGTTGTTGTAAACACAGAATCTCCTTTTTCGGTAAACGATACAGTGTTTATGGACATCAATGAACAAAATTATGTAGTTACTTTTCCGGAAGTTTTAAAACTTTCTGACCGCGATATTAATACCATAAAAAATGTAGTTAATCTTTATCATAAAGAATTTAATACGCAAACCTGCGACCGGCTCGCTTTAAAAATTCAGGAAGTTTTGCAGATCAGTTCCAATCAGTATTCGATTAATTTTTTAGAAACATTGCTGGCCGATTATAATTACCTGGCATCTAAATGATGGAAAGGAAAGCGGTTTGATACTTTGCCCATGCTTATCTATAGCTTTCCAATACCTTTCTCATAGAGTTCCTACACTTCCCCCTGATACTCTCCGGTCAGCAACTTATACACTGTTAGTGTGCCACAAAGGGAAAATTGATAATTAGCCAATTAGTAATTCGATAAATTAAATTATATTTGTTCAATCCAAATATCTTTTTGTAAAAGATGAGAAAATTTTTGCCAGGTATAACTACTGCGTGGGTCCCTATATTTACCTATACTGTCCTTTTTATTTTATTAGTTATTTCACGAAACCAGCAATTCTGGAATCAGAGAAAGGCAAGTGCTGCCCTTGTTGAATTAGTGCCCAGGGCCAATCAGCGACAATCGGTATTTACTGATCTATATAAGGCAAACGTGGCGCAGGAGCTCGCTGTTTTAAAATTTTCATATTCATATCCCGACAATAAAAACCCAGAGGATGTAAAAAAGATCATTTCAGAATTTGATGCTGAGGATCGTTTATTTGCCGCTTCACAGAAGCTGATAGAAACCGGTCAGGAACAAGAGTTATTTAGTCAATTAAAAGCCGTTACTGCAACAAAGAAGCGATACCTCGACAAGTTTTTTCAGCAGGTTAACGCAGGCAGATATGGTTTACTAAGAAAGAATTATGAAAATGACCTGGCCCCGGTTTACCGTGAATATCAGCAGCTCAATTCACAGCTTTTGCATACTATCAGCAGCAATGACCAAAAGTTGATTAAAGACCTTGGACTTAGGATCATTCACATCAACAATATCAACGTATGGATAAGCCTCGGTTTAATTTTCCTGTTGATTTCATTAGGATTTAATCTGATCATAATCGGGAAAAAAGGCCGGAAAACCACTGTTGCTTTGAAGGAAAGTGAAAGAAAATACCGGACATTGACTGAGCAAACTAATGAGATGATTGAAAAATGTGATGCTGACGGAAGATTTATTTTTGCCAATGAATCTTTCAGAAAAACATTTGAATATAACGAGGAAGAACTTTCTCACCTTACCATCTCTGACCTGCTGGATGAAGAGGGAATACCTTTCGATCTGCCCGCTGAACAACAAAACGTAATTGCCAATGTTGAAAAAATTTGCAAAAGCAAAAGCGGAAAAAGAATTTACCTGGAAGGCACCATTTTTTTAGAATATACCAATGGCCTTTTTAGCGGCTCTATGGGATTTTTTAATGACGTTACTGAAAAAAAGAAATTGGAGGAATCGTTGATTGCTTCCGAATTAAAATTCAGGAACTTTTTTAAACTTGCGCCTATTCCTATGTGGGTAGTTGATCCTCAAAATAATGGATTTCTTTCGGTAAATAATGCAGCGTGTAAGCATTACGGGTATTCCGAACCAGAGTTTATGAATATGACCATATCCGATATCAGGCGAGCCGATGATGTTGTAAAGGAGTCTAAGGAGGTGCAGAGAGTAAAGGATGAAACGCTTAGCCTTTCGCAGGATAAAACCCGTAAATATAAGTTCTTTCATTTCAAGAAAAGTGGAGAGAAGATCGAAACGGAGGTTTATACTTCGCCGATTCTTATCAACGACAGAAAGTGCATTTTAAGCGTTTCCCTCGATGTTACAGAGCGCAATCAGATCGAAAATAAAATTACCAAGGCAATTATTAAAACCCAGGAAGATGAGCGCTATGAGATAGGCAGTGAGTTGCATGATAATGTTTGCCAGATTCTGGCTGCTGCCAAAATGAGCCTTGGCATGATCAAGCCTTCTTTAGCTCCCTGTGCAATGGAATCCTACAACAAAAGCAGTGAAGCAATATTTCTGGCAACTAAAGAAATAAGAAATCTTTCGCACAGGTTAGCGCCCGCTTTTTTTGATAATACCAAACTGGACGTCGCCTTTGAAAGTTTATTAAAGACTTTCAACATTGATGAGAAATACCGCGTTTCTATCAAATTTGATAAAAGTGCACTGGAGATGTGCATAAAGCAGGACGTACAATTAAATCTTTACAGGATATTACAGGAGCAATTGAGAAATATTCTTGAACATGCCCATTGCACTGATATAGAAATAAGTGTTTTTATTTGCAGTGATAATCTACACATGAGAATTGCAGATAACGGGATCGGCTTTGACGTAAATGACGTTGCCTATGGCATTGGAATCGCCAACATGAAACGGAGGTGCGAATTATTTTGCGGCCAGCTTTATGTAAATTCCTCAACAGGCAAGGGCTGCGAATTAATGATTATCATTCCGATGGAAAAAGCGGTTTAGTAGCCATGGCTTTATTATCTGATAAATCAAAAATTCCTGCTGATTTACATCAACTTTCTGAAGAACGTATTCCGACTTCTATTGCATAATGAAGACACTTTTTAACTTACGTTTCTCAACTCGTCCCAACGTGAAGTATATTTTGGCGAATGAAATTCGCGTCTCATTTTCCAATTATTTTTTACTCCAGACGACGCAAATTTGATAATATCATTCCTCATGCTGAAATTCAGATTATCAACCGTATTCATCAAAAAGCGCTTGCTGTTTTCTGTAGGCGGAGTAAATAAATTACTCTGAACAGCATCGTCAGGAACGATACCACTTAATATCACACCTGCTTTTTTATATTCACGGCCAGGTTTAAAAACCTTTTCTGCTATCTGCAGCGCCGGAATAATTAATTCATTGGTAGCAGAAGTTGCGATAGACAACCTCATAGAAGCACTGATTGTTGCACCATGACTGAAAGTAACCGAATGATTTTCTTCTTTTGCCACCATAAAAATCTGTATCACTGAAGCCGCGCAATACTGCCTTCGCAATTTTTCTGCCGCCCTTGAAATATAAGTGGAAATCGCTTCTTTTATTTCACTTAACTCTTTCACATTTTTGCCAAACATTCGCGTCGTGGTAATCATTTTTTTGTTTACCAATTCGTTTTTCATCTCGATGCATGCGATTCCTTTCAGTTCCTTTAAAAGCCTTGTTCCCACAACGCCTCCGAGATTTTTCCGCGCCCATTCTTCAGGCATATTTCTTAAATCCCATGCATTTTCTATTTTCCATTTCATTAGCTTTTCTGCGTTAGCTCTTCCCACTCCCCAAATCTCCGAAACCGGTGTCTTCTTTAATGCTTCTCTTACTTCATCGGGATCCATTAGTGTATAAATACATTTTGTCGCGGCCTTATTTTTTTTCGCCAGGTGGTTGGCAATTTTTGCGAGTGTTTTTGTAGTGGAAATACCTACTGAAACTGAAATTCCTGTCCATCGTTCTACCACTTCTCTCAAATGCAATGCATATTCATTAAAAAGATCTACATGAGATATCGGAACGTCTAAAAAAGCTTCATCAACGGAATATACTTCTACATTTTTTTCACCGACCAGCATTTTTAAAGTATCCATAACCCGTCTGCTCATATCGCCATATAAATTATAATTGGATGAAAACGTAGCAACATTATTTTTTTCTATCACCTCTTTCGCCATAAAATAAGGAACTGCCATCTGAACTCCCAACAATTTTGCTTCATCAGTTCGTGAAATGATACAACCATCGTTATTGCTCAATACTACGATCGGCTTGTTCTGTAGATCCGGCCGGAAAAGCCTCTCACAGGAACAATAAAAACTATTGCAATCCACAATCGCCTTAAACTTTTTTTCTTCCTTCATAAAAAGAATTACGGTTTATGAATCACATAAGTGACAACGCCCCAGACGCCAAAGTTTTCGCAACTTGAATCTACCTCTATCGGAGATAATGTATCATCAGCAAGCAATCGCACTTTATTATTTATTTTTTCAAACCGGCGAATGAGCATTTCACCACCAAATGTGGCAATGATTACTCTTCCATTTGACGCTTTTAAAGAGCGGTCAACAATTACCACATCACCTTTATAAATTCCGGATCCTTTCATCGCATCACTGCTGATTCGCATAAAAAAAGTGGCGGGCTTATTACGGATAAGTTCTTCGTTAAGATCGATGCCGCGCTCCATATAATCATCAGCAGCAGCACCAAAACCGGTCGCATTTGCTGTTCTTACATCATGTTGGCTGAAAGCCTTTGTTCCATTATAGCTGGAGGAATAAAACTGGTCGTTTTGCATAAAAAAAGTTTGATTGGGTACTAAAATATTTAGTAAATTTACACTAAAATTATTCGCAACCAAATTTTCATTTTATGAACCCGCAAAATATTTATGATTATAATGAATACCTTCTCGTATTAAATCCGCACGAGGATTTATGCAATAAAATCTTTGAAATTAAAAAAGAATTTTCACGGAACTACAAAGCTCTTACTGCAATTTATTCGAAACCGCATGTCACATTGGTAAACTTTCTCCAATTTGAAATGAGAGAAGAACGGCTCGTCAATCATTTGAATAATGTAGCCGCAAGTTATCATCCTTTTAAAATTGACCTAAAGGATTATGGCAGTTTTCCAACCCACAGCATATTTATTAATGTAGCATCAAAACTGCCAGTGAAAAATTTAATAAAGGAATTAAAGCCAGCTCAACATCTGATGACCTTAGATAAAGAAAACAAGCCACATTTTATTGATAATCCTTATTTAACTATTTCAAGAGGTTTATTACCATGGCAATATGAAAAGGGGTGGCTCGAATTCAGTCATCGGCATTTCACAGGAAGATTTGTAGCAAATAATATGTTGCTTATGAAACGAAAGAAAGGTGAAAAATATCAGTTGGTAAAAAAGTTCGATTTTTTGGATTTACCACCTAAAGCTCAGCCAGCTGAATTATTTATTTAGGAAAAAATAAAAGTTTAAAACACCTATGAACACACAATTAAAACAAGATCATTTTAAAGTAGCGCCACAACAAAAGGAAGAAGAACAACAATATTTATCCGGACGTGGTGCGCAATTCAACACTTCCAACCGCTTTTTAAAAACGCAGCAATCGATTGAAGAAATTGAATCCATCGACGATTGGGAAAAACCAAATGTCAATACCCAATACATTGAACAAAATGTAAAAACGATTGTGAATAAAGTAGAAAGTCCTGACTTGGGAATGATGTACAGCATGAATCCTTATGCGGGTTGCGAACATGGATGTATTTATTGCTACGCTCGAAATGTGCATGAATACTGGGGTTATAGCGCCGGACTGGATTTTGAAAGAAAGATCATCGTAAAGATCAATGCGCCGCAAATGCTCAGAAAACAACTGATGCATCCAAAATGGGATCCACATCCGATCATGCTCAGCGGTAATACAGATTGTTATCAGCCTGCAGAACAAAAGTATCGGCTAACACGCGGATTGCTTGAAGTTTGCAATCAATTTAATCAGCCTGTTGGCATTCTTACCAAAAATTCCTGGATCATAAAAGACAAGGATATTTTGCAGGAAATGTCAAAAAAGAATTTGGTTTCTGCAATGGTTTCGGTTACTTCTTTTAATGAGGATCTGCGAAGAGTGATGGAACCAAGAACGGCTACTGCGAAACAAAGATTGAAAGTGATTGAAGAATTAAGTGCTGCGGGAGTTCACATGGGAATTATGATGGGACCAATGATTCCGGGATTGAATGAACATGAAATGCAAAGGATCATGAAAGCCGGCAGCGAAGCCGGAGCAAAGTTCACCGCTTATACATTTATCCGGTTGAATGGCTCTATCAAATTTTTATTTCATGATTGGTTGTATAAAAATTTCCCTGACCGTGCAGATAAAGTGTGGCACCTGATTGAGCAAAGCCATGATGGAAAAGTAAATGACACAAGGTGGGGATTGCGGATGCGCGGCGAAGGAAGTATTGCAGAAATAGTGAGCCAGCAATATAAAAAATACGGTAAAATCTATGGAATGAATGGAGACAGATGGAAGATGAATATTTCTGATTTCAGAAGGCCAGGAGAACAGGGGAAATTGTTTTAGATAAATTGTAAACATTGAAATAAGAATTGCAATTATTCCTTTAGTTACTGAACTTAATCAAAATTAAAATCCTCAATATTTGTTAGTTTACTTAATTTTAGAAAACCAAAAATTCTAACTAAATCATGGAAATTGTATTGCAAATATTATTAGGCCTTGTAGCGCTCATTTGTTTACTGGGAGGCATGAATTTATTGATAAAAGGAGCTGGTTCTTTTTTGCCTGAAACCGTTGCTGCTCCCCCTGTTTTAGACAATCTTTTCCGTTTTTTAAGCGGCATTTATTTTAGTCTCGGCTTTTTGATGGCGTATGTAGTTTTTAATTTCCATCAAATCAACAACCTGATTTATTTCATTGGAATTGTCGTCGTCTTTTCAGGATTGGGAAGATTGTATTCGCGAATAAAAGTCGGCCCTTCAACCAATTATTTGAAATTCATCATGATCTTTGAAATTATTTTGGGGATCGCAATTCTAATTTTGGAATATTTCAGATAAAGAAATTAAATGCCGATCATTTCATCTTAACCCTCGGATCAATAACTCCATATAGTACATCCGCCAGAATATTGATCAATATAAAAATAGTAGCAGCAAAAAGCACGGAGCCCATCACAACCGGATAATCTAATTTTTCCAAAGCATCCACTGTTACTTTCCCAATTCCTTTCCATCCAAAAATATATTCTACAAAAAAAGCGCCTGCCAACAATTCCGCAAACCAACCTGTAATAGCGGTCAATACGGGATTTATGGCGTTTCGCAACGCATGATGAATCACGACTTTTCTTTTGCTCAATCCTTTTGCATAAGCGGTTCTGATATAATCCTGGTTGAGTGTGTCAAGCATGGAGCTTCTTGTTAATTGAGTAATAATTGAAAGCGGACGAATGCCCAAAGTGAGCGCAGGAAGAATTAAATTTTGCAAAGTGAGATATCGTTCTCCTGTTACCTGGTCGATATTAAACCAACTTCCGGTTAATGACAATCCTGTATAATCATGAAGCACCAAACCGAAT
>Ga0157373_10001479_pt1 | contig 17902 bp, 15 predicted proteins | sample C65metaG_FD_113460 | JGI IMG/M metagenome (GOLD analysis project Ga0157373, IMG submission 113460) | Corn rhizosphere microbial communities from Kellogg Biological Station, Michigan, USA - C6-5 metaG | ecosystem: Host-associated > Plants > Roots > Rhizosphere > Soil | place: USA: Michigan... | reverse complement strand
TACGTCTCAACTCCAAACAAAACCAATATTATGAAAACCAACATCATCGCCATCGCCGCCCTTTGCGCCGGAATCACCTTCGCCAGCGCCGCTGAAAAAATCACCGCTCCCAACGGCGGTCGCATCATCAGTTCCGTGGACCCGAAGGCCGAGTTCGTCGTGACAGCGGACAAGAAAGTGGAAATCCGCTTTCTCGATACAGCGGGCAAGGTCGTGGCTCCAGGAGACCAAATCGCCAATGTCATCATGGGTGACCGTGCCAATCCGACCAAGCTGGCCTTCACCAAGGATGGCGACAAGCTGGTGTCCGACAAAACCGTGCCGGAAGGCAAGGATCTGCCGGTGGTCCTCCAGATCCGCGCCAAGGAAGGCGAGAAGGCAGTGACGGAGAAGTTCAATCTTAACCTTTCCAACTGCCCGACCTGCTCGCACGCCGAGTATGCCTGCTCCTGTGACCATGGAGCCGAGGAGAAGGCAGATGCCCACGGTCCGGGCGATGGCCATGGCCACTGAAAATCATTTGGAATAAACCCGCAGCCGGGTTACTCTCACGCTCGTAATGAATCCGAAGGCATTTCTCGCGATGCTGCTTGGGCTGGTTTTCCAGTTGGCCCAGGTGCAGGCGGGTGTGTCCCGGCCGATTGCACGTTCGGCGGAGAAATCCTGCTGCACCCATTCCTGCCCTTGCGTTCAGAATACGCCATCTGAACAACGGCAGGCCCCCGCTGCTCCTTCACCGGAGATGGTGAAAATCATCGCGCTGCGGGCTGACAGCAATGATCCGCTCGCCTCTGCGCTGGCCGCTCCACCTTCCATGGATGTAGCGGGTGCCGAGGTGGAGTTTCAACGTTTTACCGGCTATCCCGGCGTCGCGCTTTCCGTCGCGTTCTGCCGATTTCTCATGTGAGTGCCCGCCTCCCCAGGCGTACTATGCCCTGATGCTTTCACCGCACCGTTAGCGGCGACCTATCAGGCGGATTGGAAACTGTTTTTTCCCAATCTCCCACTCACATGATTCATGACTTTCCATGCCACACTTCTATCCGGCCTTATCGTGGCCGGAAGCTGGCTCCATGCACAGGAGCCTGAACTTTTAAATGATGCATACCTCTCACGCATCCGTGCCGAGGCTGCGCGAAACCACCCAGCCGCAGCGGCCTCCCTGCTGCGGGCACAAGCCGCCGCCGCCGATGGTCGGGCGATCCGCCTGTGGGATGATCCCATGGCCGGACTCTCGCTCATGGGTGCGGACCGCATGATGCGCCGCGATGAAGGCGATATCAAACTGATGATCGAGCAACCCCTGCCGAAGCCTGGAGTGTATCAGGCAGGCAAGGACAAGGCGGCTGCCGTGCAGCGTGCCGAGAATGCGAAATCCATCAATGCACGGCTGGAACTGGGCGCAGCCGCCGCCCGCACCGCCATCGAGCTGGCACTGGCAGATGAATCGATTTCCCTGCAGGCGCAGCAACTCGGCTGGCTGCGTGAAATGACGGCGAATGCGAGAGCGCGCGCGATCAATCCAGAAATGACCAGTGCCGAGCCACTGCGCATGGAGAGCGAACTGGTAAAGGAAACGCAACTTCTGGAAGCCGCCAAACGCATTCGCAGCAGTCTGGCGAGCAAGCTGAATCTCCAGCTCGGGCGCGGCATCGGTTCCGCATGGCCCACCTTGCGCCTGCCGGGGAAGGCCCTGCCGCTGCCGATTGGGAAGGCCGAGGTGGCACGCATTTCCCGCACGAATCCAATGGTGCTTTCCCTGAAGGAAATGACCACGGCCGCAAAAGCGGAAATGCGGATGGCGGATCGTGAGCGACAGCCCGGATTTTCCATCACGGCAGGCAGCAGCACTTACTCCGGCACAGGTGACCACCGGAGTGCAGAGGTGGGTGTAAAGATGAGCCTGCCGTGGTTCAACGATCACTCCTATCAGGCCAAGGTGGATGCCGCCGCCCTGCGGGAAAAGGCTGCCATAGCGGATGTGGATACCCTGATCCGCGAAATCGAAATCCAGGTGATCGCCGCAGTGACGGAGGCCACCAATGCCGCCTCGCAAGCGGATGCCTACTCTGGAGAGGTGGAAAGCAAGGCCCGCCTCACCACGGAATCGATCCAGAGTTCATGGATCAGCTCCACGGCCACACTGGCGGAACTGCTGGAGACACGTCGCCTTCTTTTCTCCATCCGCCTCGACCAGCGCAGGTTCATCGCGATGCAACTTTCCGCGCTGGAAGAACTCAACGTCCTCGTTCCCCGCAAATGAAAACTTTCCTCCTCATTCTCACCACGGCGGTCCTTTCCATCACTGTCACGTTTTTCCTAACACGCAAGCTTCCGGCTCCTTCTGCGGAAAAGCAGCCGCTGTATTACCAGAGTGCGATGCATCCGTGGATCAAGAGCGACAAACCGGGCCGCTGTACGATCTGCGGCATGGAGCTGACCCCGGTGTATGCGGGGGACAAGGGCTTCGATGATTCCGCTGCGGAAAACTCGATCACGCTTACCCAAAGCCAATCCCGTATCCTCGGCGTGGCCACCAGCAAGATCGTCAGTGGGACGCTCACCCGCACGCTGCAGGTGGCAGGCATGATCGATGACGATGATTCCCGCCACCGGATTTTATCAGCCTATGTGCCGGGCCGGGTGGACAAGCTGCATGTGAACCATGTGGGCGCAGAGGTGACGCAGGGCCAGCCACTTGTGGAAATTTACAGCCCTGCCCTGCTCCAGGCGGAGCGCGAATACCGTCAGCTCAGCGGGGATCTGAAACGTACCGCTGCTCTGCGGCTCAAGCAGATGGGACTCACGCCGGAACAAATCACCGCACTGGCGGACAAGCCTGGGGATCAACTGACCACCACCCTGCTGGCACCCATGACGGGCACCGTGGTGGCACGGGATGTGTATGAGGGCCAGTATCTGGCGGAAGGCGGGAAATTGTTCGAGATCGCGGATTTTTCCACCATGTGGTTCAAGTTCGATGCCTATGAGCAGGACCTGCCATGGCTGAAAACCGGGCAGCCAGTGCGGATGCACACCTCCTCCCTTCCGGGAAAAACCTTTGAAGGGAAAATCACTTTCATCGATCCGAACCTCAGCGAAGCGACGCGCAGCACGAAGGTGCGGGTGGATCTGCCGAATCCTCTGGTGAATGGCCGACGCGAACTCTTCCACCGCACCTCTGCGGATGGAGAAGTCCTGATAGATCAACCTAACATATTACTCACCCCGAAATCTGCCGTGATCCAGACTGGCAGTGAGGCGGTGGTTTATGTGGATGTAGGGCATTCCACCTTTGCCCAGCGGGTGGTTAGGATTGGCAGGCGGGGAGACAAGGAGGTGGAGATTCTTTCCGGAGTGAATGCGGGAGATTCCGTAGTCACCACCGGCACCCTGCTGATCGATGGCCAGGCGGAGATGAATCGCAGCTTTTCCGCTCCTGAGGCAGGCCCACGCCTGACGGATGAACAAAAAACCGCGATCCGTGATTTCGTGGAAACAGCGGACGCCATGGCTCTGGCACTGGCGAACAGCAATCTCGCGGACTTCAATCAAGCAAGCCAGGCGGCGGAGAAAAAATCCTCTGCACTGGTGAAGACTCTGGCGGTGAAATCGGACCTTGAGGAGAAGAGCCATTTCCCCGGATACGAGGATATCAAAAAGGCGCGTGAGGCATTCTATCATTTTTCGATGACCGCCTCCGAGCTGCTGGGACACTATTCCGGGCAGCCGGGAGTGCCGGATTTCCAGATTTGGAAATGTCCAATGGTGGATGCGGCGATCAAGATTCCCACCAAGCATGGCCTGTGGATTCAGAAAGGCGGGCGTGCCGGAATGAATCCCTACTTCGGCAGTGAAATGCTGGACTGTGGTGAGCCCGTGAAGGGAGGTGCCAGCCATGATTGAGAAGATCATTCAATGGTGCCTGGGAAATCGTTTCCTGGTCGCCTGTGCCACGCTGCTCATCGTCGTGCTGGGAATCCGTGCAGCCTATCAGACTCCTGTGGACGCCATTCCCGACCTCACGGAAAACCAGGTGCTGGTGTATGCGGACTGGATGGGACGCAGCCCGCAGGAGGTGGAGGACCAGGTGACGTATCCGCTTTCCACCGGCCTGCAAGGGCTGGCGGGAGTGAAGGAGGTGCGGGCCACCTCCATGTTCGGATTCTCACTGCTTACGATCATTTTCGAGAACAACGTGGATCTGTACTTCGCCAGAAACCGTGTGCTGGAGCGGCTGAGTTTCATGAAGGGACAAATGCCGGAAAACGTGACGCCGCAGCTCGGCCCCGACGCGACGGGGCTGGGGTGGGTCTATCAGTATTACCTGAAGGTGGACCCGGAAAAGGCGGAGAACGGCGGCCATGATCTGGCGCAACTCCGCTCCCTGCAGGACTGGCACATCCGCTATCAACTGGCCAGCGTGCAGGGGGTGGCGGAGGTGGCCAGCATCGGAGGCTTCGTGAAGCAGTATCAGATCGAGCTATCCTCCACAAAGATGCGGGAACGCGGGGTATCCCTGATGGAGGTGATGAACGCGGTGAAAAACGCGAACCTCAATGTGGGCGGAAAAGTGGTGGAGGAAAACGGAGCGGAGTTCGTGCTGCGCGGCACAGGCCTGGTGACCACCACGGAGGATCTGGAACTGGTGACGGTGAAGGCAGTGGAAGGCACGCCCATTTACCTGAAGGATATCGCCACCATCCAGATCGGCGGGGATTTCCGCAGGGGTGCGCTGGACATCGATGGGCAGGAAGCGGTGGGAGGCACGGTGGTGATGCGCACGGGAGAAAACGCCAAGGCGGTGATCGAGCGGGTGAAGGAAAAGATCGCCACCCTTTCCAAGAGCCTGCCTCCAGGCGTGAGCATCCAGCCATTCTATGATCGCAGCGAGTTGATCGACCACACCATCGGCACGCTCAAGCACGCGCTGATAGAGGAAATCCTCCTCGTCACGCTGGCGCACATTCTTTTCCTCTGGCACTTCCGTAGCATCCTCATCGTCACGCTGCCGTTGCCGATCTCCATTCTCATCTCCTTCCTGCTGATGAAAGAGGCGGGCATCACCAGCAACATCATGTCGCTCACCGGCATCGCCATCGCCATCGGTGTGCTGGTGGATGCGGCCATCGTGGTGACGGAAAACGTGATCCGGCACAGTGAACTGGCGGAGGAGAAAAAGGGCGGCAGACTTTCCGCAGATGAGCGATGGCATGTCACGCTGGCCGCTTGCAAGCAGGTGGGACGCCCGATCTTTTTTGCGATGGCCATCATCATCCTCGCCTTTGTGCCGGTGTTCGCCCTAACGGGGCAGGAGGGAAAACTGTTTCACCCGCTGGCGTTTACCAAGACCTTCGCGATGATCGGCTCCACGCTGCTGGCCGTCACGCTGGTGCCGGTGCTGTGCTCGGTTTTCGTGCGCGGGCCATTCCACTCGGAAGACAAGAACGTGGTGATGAAGTTCCTGCTGCGCATTTATGAACCGGTGCTGGATTGGGCGCTGGAGCATCGCAAGACGGTGGTGGGTCTGGCGCTGGGGATTCTATCCGTTTCCCTGCTGACGGCCATCGGCCTGCCGCGTGCGACGGTGAAAAAAATCCACGACTCCGGCCATCCACAACTCGCGCAGGCTGTGGCGGGCTTCGGCAGGGAATTCATGCCGCCGCTCAATGAAGGCAGCCTGCTCTACATGCCGGTGCTGCTGCCAAAGACCAGCCTGGGTGAAATCCAGAAAGTCATGGCATGGCAGGACAAGATCATGAGTGAAGTGCCGGAGGTGGCCAGCGTGGCCGGGAAGCTGGGCCGTTTCGAAACCGCCACCGATCCAGCACCCACCGAGATGCTGGAGACGACGATCATGCTGAAGCCGGAATACCTGCCTAACAAATGGTTCGGATCCACTCGCAATCCTGCATGGCGCGAGGGCATGACGATTGAAAAACTGAAGGCGGAACTCACGGGAAAAATGAAGGAGGTGCCCGGCTATGTGCCCGCGTTTCTCCAGCCCATCGAGAACCGTATCCTCATGCTCTACACCGGTATCCGTGCGCAGGTGGGCGTGAAGATTTACGGCGATGATCTGGGCAAGATCCAACAGAAAGCCTTCGAGGTGGAGAAACTGATCCACTCCATCGATGGTGCCGCCGGAGTCTCCGCCTCACGCGTGCAGGGGAAGCCCTATCTGAATATCCAGGTGGATCGGCAGGCGATGGCCCGCTACGGCCTGAGTGCGCGCGATGTGCTGGACGCGGTGGAAATTTCCATCGGCGGGATGAATGTGAGCACCACCATCGAGGGACGGGAGCGCTACCCCATCCAGATCCGGGTGCAGCGCAGCGAGCGGGATGACATCGACAAGCTGAACCGCATCCTCATTTCCACCAAGTCCGGCATGGAAGGCAACATGGCCGCCATCCCGCTGGGCATGGTGGCGAAGATCACCCGCGAGATCGGTGCGAATGAAATCGCTTCCGAAAACGGGCAGCTACGCTCCTTCGTGCAGGCCAATGTGCAGGACCGTGATCTGGGCGGCTTCGTGCAGGAGATCGAGCAAAAGCTCAGCCATGTAAACTGGGAGGGCATGACCTACAAGATGACGGGCGAGTATGAAAACCAGCGCCGCTTTACACAAACGATGATGCTCGTTTTCCCCATCGTGCTGCTGATCATCTTCGTGCTGCTCTATCTGGTTTATCACAGCGTGCTGGAGGCAGCCCACGTCATGCTGGCGGTGCCCTTCGCCCTGAGTGGTGGGGTGCTGTTACAAAAACTGCTGGGCTATCACTTCAACGGAGCCGTGTGGGTAGGATACATCGCACTCTTCGGCACCGCCGTGCAGACCGGCGTGGTGATGGTGGTTTATCTGGAGGAAACGGTGAAGGCCCGCATTGCTGAAAAAGGCAGCGCGATGACCTATCAGGATCTCGTTCAGGCGGTGAAGGACGGCGCGCGACTGCGGCTGCGGCCTAAAGTCATGACCGTGGCCACCATCGTCGCCAGCCTGCTGCCGCTCATGTGGAGCCACCGCCAGGGATATGAAATCATGAAGCCGCTGGCCACACCGGTGATCGGAGGGATGGTCTCCAGCCTGCTACACATTCTCATCGTCACGCCCGTGATCTTCCTGTGGCTGCGCAAGCGTGAGCTGGAAAAAGGAACCTTGAAACTTTCACTCCATCCCAACCATAACATCGATCCATGAAAACCATCGTCACGCTCGCTGCCTGCTCACTGGCGCTTTTCTCCTGCAAGTCAAAGGACACCGCCGGAAATGCCAAGTCCAAGCCTTACACGCCTGACACGTGTCTTATCTCTGGTGAAAAGCTCGGAACAATGGGGGCTCCCCACGAAATCGTCTACGAGGGTCAGCAGATCAAATTCTGCTGCAGCCACTGCGAGCCGGATTTCCGCAAGGAGCCTGCGAAGTATCTATCACAACTGAAGTGATGGAATTGTTGGTAGCTTGATGGCGAAGCCATCAAGGCGGGGTGGATGCGCATGCCTTCCTAACGGTGCCTTTTTAGATGAAGCGCACTCGCTGGGAAACTGGGTACTCCACCCAACCCTCATGGCGAAGCCACGAGGCTACGTAGATGGATTGAGATCACACCATGCTGTGCAGGCCCACGGTATTTCCCTCTGTATCCTTGAAGATGCCGATGAAGCCGTGGGGCGGGATGGCCATGCGGCCTTGGACCACGGTGCCGCCGGAGGACCACACGCGGGAAAGCACGCCATCCAGATCCCCTTCCACATTCAGATAAACGAGTGTGCCGCCTTCGCCCGGCTGACATTTGTCACTGAGGGTGATGGAACCTGCCACACCTTCCTCGGCAGCGGGGAAGATGCCCATCTTGGATTCGCAATCCACCACGGTCAGGGTCTGGCCAAGGATCGTTTGGTAAAAGTTGAGAGCGCGGTCGAAGTCAGCAACGAAGATTTCAAACCAGTTGAGGGCATTTGTTTTCATGTGATGGAATAAGTAAGGGCCGACGGTGAATTCCGAAGGACGCACTCATTCAATCCCATGCAACTGACAACCCTATGTCAGGAGGATGAAAAAAATTTCACTTTTTCTCATATCGGCTGGCCAGGGAGAGGGCAGCGGCGTGGATTTTCTCCCGGAGATCCTGTGGCTCCACCGCCTCCGCCATGGGGCCGAATCCCATCAACCACGCAGCCGTCCAATCCAGCGAGAAGGAGAGAATTTCCACGCGCACCCAGCCGCCGGGCAGCTCCGTTTCTGAAATGGGCGCGGACAGCAACTCCATGCGCACGCGCTCCATCACCTCTGCCCTCACGTGGATCAGCACCGGCACCAGATCCTGGCAGGCGATTTGTTCTGCGAGAAAATCCTTTACGTAAAATCCTTCCGGCCTGGTGAATCCATCTGCCAGCACTTCCCACGACTCCATCCGATCGAGCCGGAAATCCCGCACCGCATCGCGCAGGCGGCAGTGGCCGATGAGGTGCCACTGGCGGCTGTAAAACACCAGCCCCAGAGGCTCCACGATGCGGGTGGTGATTTCTCCACGCCGCCCGGCATTGTAACGGAGTGCCACGCACTTTTGCTGCACGGTGGCCTGCTGGAGAGGCATGAGCGCCTGCTTGCAATCCTCCATGCTGCCGGGTGATGGCAGCCGGATGCCGACGGCACTTGATAGACGATTCACATAATCACGGCGTTCCGTGGGCAATACGGAGCGGATTTTCAAGAGCGCGGAGCGCAGGGCTTCCTTCAGGGATTCATCCGCCACCTGCTCTGTCACCTCCCCGCTCAGGAAAAGGGCGGCGGCTTCATTTTCCGTAAACATCACCGGCGGCACATGGTAGCCGCGCATCAGGCTGTAGCCATGCCCCGCCTCCGCAATGATGGGCACGCCAGCCTCTCCCAGTGCGGCGATGTCCCGATAGACCGTGCGCACGCTGATTTCATAATGCTGGGAGATTTGCTCGGCAGTGATCGTCCGGTGGCTTTGCAGCAACAGGATGATCCCGGTCAGGCGGTCGATGCGGTTCATGGGGCGGCCCCCATAGGCCGTGATCCGTGGATCTTTGCAAAAAGGAAATCCACCTCCCAGGACATTTATCTTTCCCTTCCTCACCACTTTTTGATTCAAAGTATAAAAGCCTGAAATCCATGCAAATTTCCCAGCAGATTCTCAAATCCCCGGACGCCGTCATTCAGCCGCCCGCCGATGGTGGAACAAACACCCTTCTGCTTGTTTTTGCGCCGCGTGAATGGCTGGAAAATGAAGCGTTTCTGGCTCGGGTGGGTGCTGCCTTTCCACCGGGCACCCGCATGGCCGGGTGCTCCACCTCCGGGGAAATCACGGCCCGGGGTGCACATGACCAGGTGGCCACACTGACGTATCTTTCCTTTGACTCCACACAGGTGGAGGTGGTCGTGCAGCCCTCACTGGGCATGGATGACTCACGGGAAACCGGCAGGAAGCTGGCTGCGGAAATCGAGCGGAAGACCGGGGAGGCCTCGTTCGTCCTGATTTTTTCCGATGGGCTGAACGTGAATGGCAGCGAGCTGGTGGCAGGCCTGCGGGAAGGTCTGACCGGGCGCTGTCAGTTCTCGGGCGGACTAGCGGGGGATGGCTTCAAGTTTGAAAAAACGGCGGTGATGGCCGATGGGCAGGTGCACCCGGAATCCGTGGTGGCGGTGGCCTTCAAGGGTGACAGGCTGCGCAGTTCCTGCTCTTCCATCGCGGGCTGGAGCCCCTTCGGCACTTTCCGGCAGGTCACCCGCTCCCGCGCAAACCACCTTTACGAGTTGGATGGAAAGCCAGCGCTGGATGTTTACTCCTCCTACCTGGGTGCGGATGCGGCAGATCTGCCCTCCTCGGGCCTGCTCTATCCGCTCGAGATCCACCTGGGGGATGGTGCCGCGCCACTGATCCGCACGCTGCTGGCGGTGGACCGGGAAAAAGGCAGCCTCACCTTCGCCGGGGACATCCCACAGGACAGCACGGTGCGCCTGATGAATGCCAGCTATGACCAACTGGTGGATGGCGCGGGAAAAGCGGCGAAACGGGCCGTCTCCGAGCATGACTCCCCCTCCCTGGCGCTACTTGTCAGTTGTGTTGGCAGGAAGCTTGCTCTGGCGAGCTATACCGACCTGGAGGTGGATGCCGTGAAAGATGCCCTGCCGAAAGGGACCATCCTCACCGGTTTCCACTCCTACGGGGAAATCGGGCTGGATGAAACCGCCCACGGCATCGAGCTGCACAATCAAACCATGACCGTCACACTGCTGAGCGAGGCTCCCTGAAAAAACGCCAATGCCCCCCCCCGGTATTCATAAACTGCTCCAACTCCAGGCCCGCAAGTGCCTCCCGGAGGATGGGCAGGATTTACCCCTGGCGGAGCAGTTGAAGCATGCCCCGGCGGAGCAGATTCAGGAATTTCTCACCGCCATCAGCCAAAGCTACACCACCGCAGAGCAGCAGAGTGAGCGGCAGGCGCGTGCGCTCCGCATCAGTACGGATGAGGCGAACAGCTTCATGGGACGGATGCGGGAGATGAACCAGGAACTGGAGGTGACGCTGGATTTCCTCAGCAGCCAACTGGCGGAACTGGCCAGGCAATACCCGGAGGCGATCACTGCAGACTGTGGCACAGAGGATGAGGGCAGCACACTGATCCGGCAGTTCCACCAGCTCGTGAGTGCCTGGCAGATCCACGTGACGGAAGTGGAGAAGGCGAAGATCCTGGCGGAACAACTGCGCGAGGAGGCAGACCGGGCGAATCAGGCCAAATCGGACTTCCTGGCCGCCATGAGCCATGAGATCCGCACGCCCCTCAATGGCGTGATCGGGATGGCGGGCCTCATTCTCAGCACCCCTCTCTCCGAGGAGCAGCGAGAGTATGCGGAAACCGTGCATATCTGTGGGGAAACGCTGCTTTCCCTCATCAATGACATCCTGGACTACTCCAAGATCGAGGCCGGGAGCCTGGAGCTGGAGGAGGTGTCCTTCCATATGAGGGATGCGGTGGAGGACTCCATCGATCTCTTCAAGCACATCGTCACCAAGAAAAAGCTGGAGCTGCTTTTCTATCTGGACCCACTGGTGCCCACCGCCCTGCGTGGTGATGTGACGCGCTTCCGCCAGGTGCTGGTGAACCTCATTTCCAATGCGGTGAAATTTACCTCCGGGGGGGAGATTTTCGTTTCCATCCGCCCGATGGAGCCATCCTCACGCTCCGGCAGATGGCATGTGCAGGTGCGGGATTCCGGCATCGGCATCCCGCCGGACAAGATCAACCGCCTGTTTCAGGTATTCTCCCAGGCAGATGCCTCCACCTCCCGCCACTACGGCGGCACCGGTCTGGGCCTGGCCATCAGCCGCAAGCTGGTGGATGCCATGGGCGGGGAAATCTGGGTGGAAAGCACACCGGGCGAGGGCTCCACCTTTCACTTCACCGTGGACATGCCGGAGTGCCCCACCCCGGAGCAATCCCGCTATCCCAGCTCCGCGCCGGAAAAGCTGGTGGGTGCCAGCGTGTTGATCGTGGACGACAAGCCGACCAACCTAACGATTTTGGAAAACAGCATGCGGCAGTGGAAAGCCCGGCCCGTCATCTTCAGTGATCCGCTGGAGGCGTTGGCCTGGCTGGAAGAGAATGCCGTGGATTTGATCATCACCGATCTGGACATGCCGGGGCTGAATGGCAGCCAACTCATCACAGAAGCGGAACGCATCCGGGGAAAACGCATCCCGGCGCTCATTCTCACCTCCGTCGCATGGCCGGCCCGCCCGCCGGATGGCGCAGTGGTGGCCACCAAACCGATCCGGGAAGGAGATCTGGCCCGCGCCATTTCCGGCCTGCTGGCCGGGCAGATCACCACCTACCGCTCTCCCCGCTCCCAGGAGGAAATCCCACGCTTCAGCCACTTCCCGGCACGCATCCAGGTGGTGGAGGATAATGCGGTGAACCAACGCCTCATGAGGCTCATGCTGGGCCAGTTCGGACTGGAGGCCAGCTACTGTTCCACCGGTGTGGAGGCCATCGATTACTTTGAATCCACCTCCCCGGACATCATCTTCATGGATGTGCGCATGCCGGAGATGGATGGCTATGAGGCCACCCGCCGGATCCGCGCACTGGGTGCCACCATGAAGCAGCCGAAAATCATTGGCCTGACAGCAAACGCCCTTTCCGAGGAAAAATCCAAGGCCATGGACGCCGGGATGGATGACTACCTCACCAAGCCCATCCTCCGCCACAATCTCTTCACCGCCCTGGTAAAGGCCTGCACCGAGATCTCCGGTGAACCCGTGGTGGGGTGATACAAGGAGGGGCGATCTCCGAATCGCCTTAACCTAAAGCTGCAAAGGCGAAGCATTTGCCACGACAATGAAACCCGTCGATTCGGAGATCGACTCTCCATGTATCTATCACACCATCCGCATCACGGCCATGCAGATGCCGGTGGCAGCTATTCCCATACACGCGGGGCGGGCGATGAATTTCCCATACCATTCCCGGTTCCACCCTGCGGCCACTGCCAGGTAGGTGAGACCGATGACGGCGAGTTGGCCGGACTCGATGCCCAGATTGAAGCTGAAAAGCGCAGGCAGGAAGTGTTCCGGCGGCAGGGGGGTATCGGCAAAGGTGTGGGCAAAGCCGAGGCCGTGGATGAGGCCGAAGGCAAATACCAGCCATGGCCGCCAGCGGCTGAGGCGATCCCGGATGAATAGATTTTCCAGCGCAATGAAACTGATGCTGAGGGCGATGGCCACCTCCACAAATCCAGTGGGCAGGGAAAACACGCCGTAAAGGGAAAGCCCCAGTGCCAGGGAGTGGGCCAGCGTGAAAAGCGTCATCTGAAACAGCAGCACGGGGAAGCTGCGGCTGAGAAAGAACAGCCCGAGGATGAAGAGTATGTGATCCAGCCCATCCGGCAGAATGTGCCGGAAGCCATGCACGAAATAGTGCGGGATGACGGCACTGGCGCTGGCGAGGGCAATCAGCAAAATGGCGGAAATACGAAACATGGCGTCATCGAGTGGCAGGATTCCATCACTTGCGGAGGGCAAAGGCCAGCAGCAGCAGGGAAATGGCAAAAATCCATGATCCCAGCACGCGGATGCCGGTGCGCGCCCACGGTTTTTCCCCACCATGGGAGACGCATACGGTGAGGTAGGCCACCACCAGATTGAGACTCAGCCAGGTACCCGCCAATGTTTTGAAAATGGCCCAGGCGGTGCCGGAGTCCACACCGGAATCCAGGCCGATGGCCACTCCCGCCACGGCACAGATGAGGCGGCAGAGCCAGGCAGGCGTTGGCTTTCCCCAGGCGACAATGGCTCCCAGGGCGAGGGCTATCCCTGCCAGCAGGGGCACGGGCACCACGGTGATGTATCCTGATAGAGTGACGAGCAGGCCTACGGCGGAGGCTGGGGCAAGCACCCACAATGGCGTTTTCACATCCAGTGGCAGGCGCTGGCCCAGCAGCAGGCAGAGGCCCAGCAGGATGATGAGGTGGGAGGGCGTCATCAACGGATGCACGGCCCCGCTGAGGATTTCACCCGCTCCCTCGATGATCATGTGGGCGTGAGCCTGTGACTGGCAGGCCAGCAGCAGCAGCACGACCCAGATCCCGCCACCCATCCACCATGGACGCCGCAGATTCATAGGTAATGGAAAAGAAAACCGCAGCCGATGAGAGCGATCACCCCGCCACCTGCACGCACGGCGATGCGGCCCCATGGCCATTTCACCAGCAGGCCGAAGGAGATGCCAGCCAGGTGCAGCAGCCCGGTGGAAATCACGAAGCCCACCGCATACGTCATCGCATTCGCCGCCTCAGGCAGCTCCGTGCCGTGGGCATGGCCATGGAAAATGGCGAAGACACCCACCAACAGCGCGGCCACCCATAGCGGAGGGCGGGCGGCGCAGGCCACCATCAGCCCCAGCACGATGCCGGATAGGGCAATGCCTGTTTCCACCGATGGCACGGGGATGCCCAGAATACCCATGGCTCCACCAAAGGCCATCACCACAGGAAAAACCACCGGCAGCGCCCACATGGCACGCCCTCCCAGGAATGCTCCCCACAGGCCCACCGCCACCATGGCCACGATGTGATCCAGCCCGGTGAGCGGATGCTTGAAACCACTGACGAAGCCGCCGATGTGGCCTGTCTCCGTGTGGGCGCTGGCCATGGCTGGCAGCAGGAAAAGCAGGGCCAGGGTGAACCAGGTGGCCCGCCCGGCGGATGGAATGGAAGAACGGTGCATGACGTTGTGGATGGTAGAAGTGGACGCTTTATTGCGGATGGCTGAAAGCGGAAATGTTTTTAGAAACGGCGGGTGATGGAAACGCGGAAGGTGCGTGGCTCCGATGGATGGAGGTGCACGCCTTCCACCGGGGCTGGCTCATCGGCCGTCTGGGATTCATAGTAATACTCGATGTCATTGTCCTTCCGCCCGAGTACGTTGAGGCAATCGAGCGAGATTTCCCAATCGTTCTTCCGGTAGCCGATGCGGCTGTTCACCTGGAAGCTGGCGCGGGATTCCTCACTGCCGTCCTCGATGAGTGGGCGGGGGCTGAAATACCTGCCACGCAGGCTGCCGAATGCTCCCTCGCTTTTCCCAACGGTGAAGCCGGAGCTCCACACAAACGGCACCGCGCCCGGGATCTCATCATCCGGGCCTACGTCCTGCAGCTTCCCCTCGGAAAACGTGAGCTCATTGTCCAGCGTCAGCCACTCGCTGGGACGCCAATAGGTGGACCACTCCACCCCGTAGCGCACTGTGGCCGGGCCTGCCTCGGACGTTCCAGCGTCTCCCACATAAAGCAGTTCCGAGTCACTGTGCAGATAGAAAAACGCCAGCGTGCTCACCACATTTTCCAGCTTCTCCGTGCGGACCCCCAGCTCACCGCCATACGTGCGCACCAGCGGGTCCACCTTGTCCGCAGGGTCGCCCGTCACCGGGTCGCGAGTGATCGTCACGCCGCGTGCATCATTACTATGGAAGCCGTAGCCGCCATTCACATAAAGCTCCGTATCCGCCCATGGGCCGAAGATCAGGCTGAGCTTCGGGCTCACGATGCCATCGTGGTCCGTGCCGGAGTTTGCGGAGTCCGAGCTATCCACATCGTAGTGAAAGCCATCCGCCCGCACTCCCGGCTGCACGCGGAACCAATCATTCACCTGATAGACCAGCGTGGTATAGATGCCCACCGAGTTGATGATTACGTCATCCTCGCGCACGGTGTTGATCCGCTCGCGCTCCAACGTGTTGTAGAGGCCTATGCCATCGAGGAAATCATTCCGCGTCTGGAGGCCCACCGTGAGCTTGTTTTTCTGGCCAAAGTCCCACTCGCGCCGCACCTCTCCGCCTACGAAATAGCGTTCATCCTTTTGCTCGAATTGATCGCCATTCACCGGATCGTTCAGGAAGTAGGTGAAGTTGGAAAACAGATCGAGATCGTAATATCCGGCGTAAAAATCCGCGTGGGTGCGCCCATCCGTGTGCTCACGATCCCACGCACCCATGAGACTGTAGCGGCTGGAATCCCCGCCCAGCGTGTCATCCAGATTTCCATAGCGGTCCAGCGTGCCATCATCTATCAGCCGCTGCGGGATCTGGTCGGTGGAATCCCACTCACCCGTGTAGGCCATGGCGGTGAGGCTGTATCGATCCTGCCCGGACTTTTTGAAATACTTCAGGAAGCCATTGATCCGCTCCGAATTGGACGGGAGCTTCCACGGGCCATCATAGTAATTATATTCCACCGCATAGGTCAGGCCCGAGGTTTCGCTGGATGCTCCACCCTTGGCATCAGCAGCCGGTGATAGCTCGATGGTATCCGCCAGCAGCCCCCGGTAAAAGTTGTGCTGCCCCACCGTCACACTGGCGATGCCCTGTGGAAGCGCATCGAAGAAACGGAACCTCGCCGCGCCCGCCGTGCTGAGATCCCCCAGCTCACCGAAGAACGGGCCTTTCCAATAATCCAGGCTCTCCACCAGCTCCGGGATGATCGGGTTCAGATCCGCGTAGCCCTGCCCGTGCGCGTGCGTGACGAAGTTCACCGGCTGGCCATCCATCATGATGGAGAAATCCGTGCCGTGATCCAGATTGAAGCCGCGCACGAAATACTGGTTCGCCTTCCCATCGCCGGAATGCTGGGTGATCACCACCCCCGGCACGGATTCCAGCAGTTCCCCCCGGCGCAACAGCGGGCGATCCTCCAGCTCCTTCGCGCTCGTTTGCCCCTGGGAGGCGGACTTTGCTTCACCGATCAGGCTCTCCGCCTTCCCGGTCACCACCATTTCCGGCAGCTCCAGTGGTGGAGGCTCGGCATGTGCGGCAAGAGTGAATAATGTTAGAAAAAGAAAGGAAGATGCATGAATTTTCATGAAATATCGAGAGATGGGAGACAAAGCAACAGGTGTGCGGCAGGGACTGCTCAGCCCCTCTATCCGCACATTTTCATATCACTCATCCCACCCTCGGCGGCGGCCCCGGCGGAGCCTGCTGCCACGTAGGCGGCCACCCTCGCGACCAATCCGCGCATGCCACGCGCGTGAATGCGGCGGCCTTCACAAAAAATACCGGCTGCCAGGCGAGGAGCGGCATCTTCTCCTTCATCAGCTTTCCCTTCAGATCGGGCAGCGGCATCTTGGAATCGCTCTTTTTTACCAGCGCCGGGTGATCCAGCGCAGCAGAAAACTCAGCACTGTGCCACGCCTTCTGGAATCCCGCAGCCACCCCGTATGAAGGCACCTCCTGCATCGTCAGCCTGCACAGCACCGCCACCTGCATGAGCACAAGCGGCCCCGCCACGAGCTGGAACAATGCCAGCACGTAGAGCAGCCTCATCTTTTTCCCACCCGGTAGCTCCATGCCCGCCACCACACTGCCCACTCCCGGAAACAGCACAAGATCCAAGTTCTCTATGGAGGGCGAAGTGACACAGGCATTCCTGCCTGTGCCTCAGTCCCTGTGCCTCAACCAAAAAACTCTCACTGCTTCACCATCGTCCACAGAGACACAGCCGTCAGTTGATCCGTGTAGCCACCATCATCATTGATTTCCTCCTTCTGGAACCAGCCGGGGAAAGCTGGCGGCTGCTGCGCGGCCTGCAACTCCACTCCCTCATCCAGCGTAGTGGTCGTATCGCTCACGGTCTTGGCCTTCTCGTCATAGCGGGCGGTGTAGATCCGGCTTCCATCTGTGGCCACCCACTTGCTGTTGCTCGCATACAGGATGCGGTAGGTTCCCGCAGGCGTGTTCCCAAACACAGCGGCCGGAGTCTCCGTGGAGGCGATCAGTGTATCCTTGCGCACGCGGCCGCTATTGGCGATCCACACCAACCGCAGCTTCACCGTTTGCGTGTCACCGACCTCATGCACCTCCAGATAGGCCAGTCCCGTGTCGCCATCTCCATCGATGTAAGAGGATTGCAGATTGGAATAGACCGTGGTGTTTGCTGGCTTGGCAGGCTCCCACGTCCACACGCGGGATTGGCCATGGCTCGTGGCACTCAAAAACAGCGACCCAGCAACAGCGACAAGGGTAGGGAAATTCATCGCATCCATCTCTAATCAAAACGGGGAAAGGTGCTAGAAAAATCTCCCGCCCCCCCATTCGCTCAACGCTAGTGGGGCCGCGCTGGCATGCCTCCAGCATGCATAACCCTCCATCCTGCGTGTCCGGTGGTGTCGCTCATTTCATTCGCTCAACGCACCGGCTGCCGGCTGCGATGCCTCCGGCATCAAATGCACCACGCCAGGCCACTGGCTTAGAAGAAATTGCGGGCCTTGCCGTCACTCGTTCCGTCTTCTGATGCCGGAGGTATCAAAGCGGGTAGCCGGTGGTCGAGCGAGCACAGCGAGCGAACACCACCGGATAAGCCCCCCAAAAACTATTGTTGTTCCCCG
>Ga0157373_10001478_pt1 | contig 17905 bp, 19 predicted proteins | sample C65metaG_FD_113460 | JGI IMG/M metagenome (GOLD analysis project Ga0157373, IMG submission 113460) | Corn rhizosphere microbial communities from Kellogg Biological Station, Michigan, USA - C6-5 metaG | ecosystem: Host-associated > Plants > Roots > Rhizosphere > Soil | place: USA: Michigan... | reverse complement strand
TTACCGAGAGAGTTTGTTGCATGACTATCTCCATGCTGGAAAAGTTAAATAATATGAAGTTGGATCAAAATTGCAATAAGTCCAGTCAGCAAACAGCATGAAAAACCAAATGCAAAAGTATAATAAAGTGGTTTGAGAGTATTTATTTTTTTAAGATTTTTATCTTCATATGCAAAGCTATAAGCATTGTCGCTCCTGTTTAAAAATAGGATTTTTTTGTTTTGTTTTAATCGCATAAAAAAATAGGACATCAGAGGTGAACCTATATATCCCATATTGCAGTGCAACAAGTAAGGCGTGGGAAGTGTATGCTTTTGTTTAAAGTCTGAGATCAATTCCTGGTATCGGGCTCTGTTAATCAGATACAAAAGGACACTTACTACAAAGCAAACCAAAGGAAGCATAATCATAACCATCAGGGCCGATTTCATTTCAAATTCCCATGTATTCATAGATAGTATCCATAACAGAGTCGCTCGCTTTGCCACCTGCGTAACCTCCAGCGATTGAGCCAACTGCTGCGCATACTACTGCACCGGTTCCTGCGGTGGCGATTCCTATTGCTGCGCACACACCTACTCCTGCCAGAGAACCTGCTGCACCACCTCCTATACCAGCTAAAGTCGAAGCGCCGAACTTACCGTACTCTTTGAACGCAGTTCTTTTACATTCGCTCTCACGACCTTTAACGCAGGCATTGACTACGTCATTGGTAGTTCCAGCAAAGGCAAATCCCATCCCTATGTAACCACCTGATTTTAAGAATTTTGCCGCTTTTGCTGCATTGCCGACATAACTTGAATATCCTGGTATCCCTGCCAGTCCCACTGTAGACCATTCATGTACTATGGAGCGGCTGGATAGATTTAGCGCTCTACGCATGTCGTCGTAAGGCTTGAACTTCACCGTATAACGTATCAATGATTTCAGTATCGGTTTGTTCACAAGTTCTTTTAGCTGATTAAAGAGTTGGTTACGCTCTGCGAAGAATTGCTGACTAATCAGTGTTCCCTGAGTACGGAACTGATTTTGGTAACTGATCTCTATCTTTTTGAGGGTATTCTCGATCTCAAAAAAGTATCTCTCACCGGCGTCACCAATAGTTCCAAACACTTTATCACCCGCAGCGGTCAATGCAGCGATTAAACCATAATGCTGCTGCATGAAGCTCGCTTCGTCAGGAGTCACTCCAACAAATGCAGTATTAGTTTTCTGTTTGGCCTGCCTTAAAGCGCCCAACATTTGCATAGTTTGTGAAGAAGCTGGATCTGCTACGATAACTATCTGGCCCGGACTAAGCCATGGTGTGTCTTTATTGGTCTGCATAAAGAGACGAGCTGCTTCGGAGTTACTGTCATTAAAGAGCATTCTTGCCTGGAATCCGAGGTTGCCAGGTTGTTGAACTACACAGTAAGCGGGGGCCAGATTGCGCGGCATGTGATTTCCTCCATTGAAACAGTTTCTTAGTTAAAAATTTAAGTCTTTTTTGTCCATTGATACTTCAATCATGCAGGATATTGTAAATGTGTCTAATGATTTAGGCAAAATATTGGTTTTATCTAGCAAATTTATATGACATTGAAAGGGGCTGACATGCTCCCAGTATTAGATACAACGATCAGTTAGTAATATCGGTTTGTTTACCTTCTAATTTTCCATTTCTCCAGCCTGCTGCAAATTCAACTGGCGTCTGGTAATTCAGCGATGAATGAGCTCTGGACTCGTTATAGTCCTGCCGCTAATCTGCGGTAGACCCGCTTTTTGATTAACGTGAAGATCCTCCCGACGCAGTAGCTGCGAGATGCGCCGGTAACCAAAACGTCCACGTTCAAGCACCGGTTAACTGATACACCCTGATAAATGTGCATCAGCAGATGAACGCTGAGCATAATAACGGCAGGTCGACAGGGGCAAACCCTTAAGCCTGCAGGCAGCTTCTTGAATCTGGCGTTCTCTTCCTAAGGCGACTTAAGACGCTTAACCTCGGGCACTTACATACCGCCATACTTCCTACGCCAAGTGTAAAAGTGACGTCGGAAAATCGCTTATTCATGGTGGTGTCATCATGTGGCTTAAGAAGACATTACTAACGTTGGTGTGTACTAATCAATGGGAAGCAGCTCACAAGATCTTCCTTCCTAACACCTTTGGGTCATTTGCTAACGGAACTTCTACAATCCCACCACAGAAGGTATTCGCAGCCGAGATACATACCGAGCACTCGAGTGAGTGAATTTAAAGTTCCACATGCTGAGCATGCCGGTTAAAAAGCGCGCGGTTCACCCGGGTGTTTTATACATGAGTAGCCTTGCTCAATATTAAACATCCAGTTTACTGAGATGACACATATACCACTGGATTCTGTGTCGTTTTATTGCATTGTGTTGGGTGCGGCTGAGGTAATTCTGGGAGGCACTGTGGCGTCAAAATACATGGGGAAAGGAGGTTCAAGATGAGTTATTTACTGCTTGCCTCGGTGCTGAGCGGCATATATATCGTGGTATTTGCATTTATGTGGCCGGAGGCACTCACTTTCACCCAGTACTGGATGGGCTTTGTGATGTGTTTCCTCATGGATCGCATCATGGATTCAAAGGTAAAAGAGCGAGGGGGACGCGGCATCTGTCTATGGCGCAATAATGAGACCGTTACCGTAGTGGGGTAGAGCGCAGACAACGCTTACTAAACATTTGTATCAGGCATGACGTTTGGCTGCATTGCAGTGGGCGCACGTCTACTGTTGATGCCCGTGCAGATTTTCCGCCTCCGCTGAAATCCGGACCCTCCGGGCTAGAGACAGGCGGTACTGCTATTCGGCCGCTTCGATATAACGGTGACTTTATCTGCTTAGCATTGCTGCGGTTGGTGTTTTTTCTACGGGAACAGTGCTTGTATCTATCTGGCATCGTTATGGTTGTTATCCCAATTTTAACTTCATCTGAACATGAATGCTTTGGCTCTCTTCGGCTCTCCGGCAGGCCGACTTCGCCAAACAGCGTGGGGACGTGTTTCGATCCCGACGGCTGGGGTCTGATGGCATAATCACCCCGGAATTCAGCCTGCTCAGCAGATTTACTCTCCAACACGAGTCGGTTAGATTGCATAGGTGTTAAGCAATTTTTATAGGGCAAAGTTGTGTACTCTGCAACAGTTTACATAACGAGAAGTTATAAATTAATCACCCTGCGGGTTAAGTGCATGTGATGGTTCTCATAGCAACCGCAGCTTATGCTTCTAGGTAAAAAACATGCTTCAATTTGATCATAACTGGCGTTATTCACCTCACGGAGTAGTGGAAAAGCATATTGTAAATGACGTGATAAAAAACGTGATACATCGCGTTACCGCTGAATGCAGTAAGAAAGATATTCTGGAAACGTTTAAAAGCAGGTTTGCACAAGCCGCCGGGGAAACAGCCAGCGAGAGTTCATCAGAAAGCTGGGCTGAAACTGACTTGTATGCTTACATGCAGGATGCGGGTCGCCAAAATGCCGCTTTATTTTGTGAGGCGCTTTATGATGGCCTGATGGACATCCGAAATATGTCAGAAAATAACGCGATTCCACCCTGGAATTACGTTAATCAATTTCTTTCTCCTTGTGGATTCAGCATCTCCCCACCAGACCTAGTTTTAGCTGAAAACTATAAACCTATTCCCGTACCCTCGAGTATTCCTACGTTAACGATGCGGGCTAACGAATTGATCCAACGCTCATTGAGCGACTCTGAAACACATCTGATAGCAGGAAGGAATCGTGCTGCCGTACAGGAAATTCTTTGGCTTTTAGAGACCATTTCAACGGCTTTTAGAGGTATGGTGGTTGATGAAAAAAACATCACGGGGAAATATTTTTCAAAAATAATCGGTGATTTGAGAAGGATGCACAACAATTCCACTCTGGATAAAGTGTTCCACTGGTTAGAAAATATTTATGGATATCTTTCGGCTCCCGACGGCGGTGGCGTTCGACATGGTGCTGCTCTGAATCAACATATAGAGCTGTCTTCAGGAGAGGCTAGATTGTTTTGCGACCTTTCACGTAGTTATATCACCTACCTGATACATGAACATGCCCGATTGAGTGGCGGAAAGATCTGACGTGGGCTTCTGTTCAAAGAGCAATAATGATTTAAGCTTTATGGCTTTGGGTGTCAGAAAAATTCATTTCATCATTTTCCCTGTTGGGTGAAAAATTTAAAACATCATATAAGACAAAACACATGGTTGATTACGATTTTCGAGCCTTAAACGATAAAGAATTTGAAGCACTTTCTATTGATTTACTGAGGAGTCGGGAGAGTGCCAATATCGAAAGATTTACCTCAGGAAGAGACGGAGGGATAGATGGTCGGTTCTATCATTTTGGAAAAGTGATCATTCAGGCTAAGCATTTCTCCAGAACAGGTTACAAAGGACTTCTGAGCAAGTTAAAGAATGAAGAGGTGGCCAAGGTAAGAAATATAAATCCCAATCGTTATATTCTGGTTACAAGTGTAGGGCTTACGCCGGGTAATAAGGATGAAATAAAACTTATTTTTCATCCTTACATTACCAACACTTCTGATATAATCGGCCGGGACGAAGTCAATGACCTGTTAAAACTGAATCCTGATGTTGAGGTCAATAACTTTAAACTTTGGCTATCAAGTTCAAATGTGTTGATTACTTTACTTAATAATGGGAATCTCCAAAAGCGAGAGTTTTTAATAAAAGATGCAGTTAAAGAATCCTGCAAGTTTGTCCAAACCTCTCAATTAATTGAGGCATTGAAGGTTTTAGATGATAACCGGCTCGCAATTATTACGGGTTTGCCTGGAGTCGGGAAAACAACATTAGCGAAACAGCTTATGCTGATGTATCGTAAAAATGGTTATGATGTTTATCATATCGATGGGTCCATTTCCGAAGTTGAATCGGCATATTTGAAGTCTAAAAAACAATTTTTTTATTTTGATGATTTTCTTGGATCGAACTATCTTGAGATATTTTCAGGAAATACAGACTCTAAAATAGTTAACTTCATGAAAAGGATTATTGCTGATAAAAAGAAGAGAATGATTTTAACAACAAGAACAAATATTTTAAATAAAGCAAAAAGCTTAAGTGATGTCTTTAATCATGAGAAGATAGATAGAAGGGAATATGAGATAAACGTTTCTCAACTTACAGATTTAGAAAAAGCCAGTATGTTATACAACCATATCTGGCACGGTCTTGGGTTAGATGAGTTGTCAGATATATTTTTTGAAAATAAAAACTATTGGAAAGTCATTAAACATAAGAACTTCAACCAACGCCTGATTTCTTATGTCACGGACAAAGACAGACTCAGCGGGATTCAAAAGAGCAGTTACTGGGGCTATATACAAAATGCCCTCGACAACCCGGAAGTCATATGGGATCATTGTTTTAAAAATCAGACGCCAGAAGAAGTTTTAGATTTGGTCTGCTTAATCGTTTTCAGTGGAAACAATATCTATGAAGGTGATTGTGAATCTGCTTTGAAGCGCGTTTTTAAAATAAAACACTTAAATCAATATTATAGTAAAGTGAACAAGATCGATTCTTACATTCGGGAGTCTCTAAAATCGACTGTTACCAGGACATTAGTGCCTCATAAATCTGAACACTATCCTATATTGTCACCATTCAATCCTTCAGTTTCAGATTATATAATTAATCGCTTTGCTAAAAACGAAGATGCGCTTTATTTATATTTTGATGCGCTGAGGACAACGTCTTCTTTAAATTCATTATTTGCTTTAAAAAATGACAAAAATATATAGTGTGAGGTTTTTTCATTTGTCTTTGAGCCGATTCTGGATAGATTAAAAGGATGCCCGCTCGATGGTTATTCAGTACGCTTTTATGCTTTGGTTATTAACTCAGATATGCATGAAAGGCAAAAGATTAATATTATAGATTGTGATGCTTTTTTAAATATAAATGAAAGTTTTTTAGCTTATGACGAGGAAGTTGGGGAATGTCTATACTGGCTGGCCTTGAAGAGAAGAGCATTGTTCTCCGATGATTTTGTGAAGAGTATCATTAATTATGCTCTTCGCTCAAACCGTAACTCTACATTGTCACATGAAGATTATGTTCCCTTAGCACAGTTAATTAATTTATTTCCAGAGGTTAAGGGGGATGAAGAGACAGTGCTAATTATCAACGCAATCAAGATATACTGGGAAGCAAATATTGAAGACTATATTTTAAATTCGCAGAGGATTCAGGATATATACGATGACAGGAATAACGCTAGCAATATTGCGTATGAAGTACTCAAAGATATGATAAGCGAGTATGACCTCCCGTTTATGGAGGATGATCTAGATAATATCTTTGAAAATATTCGAATGGATAACTTATGCCCTGAGTATGATGATTATTTAGCAGACAGGAGTGGGCGGATAAGCGATTATGCAAAAAATATTAGTCGAGACAGCGCCAGTGATATTGATGATTTATTTACTCGTTAGTAGCAGTGACTAATCGAATTTTTATGAAGAAACTGAATTTGTCATTGAGATACTTCAACTGCTGTTACAGGTCATTTTTCAATGGGTTAATGGGGTTGATTTTTTTGGATGACGGCGTTCACCGGTTCGGTAATTTCACAACATCAGCCACTGTCTGACAGCTGACGCCTTCAGCACCAGTGGCCTTTGGTTGTGAATATCCACCATGCCTATGTTGCTGGCTGCGGTGACGATCAGAAAGCCTTCGTGCCCAAGCGTACCGCCAAAGGGAGCTTTGACGATCGCCGCAAAGAACAGCGGTTGATGGCTTATCTAATAGATGAGGTATGGCTATTCAATATTTATGCAATGGGGAAGCACTACCGGTATATCCTGATGAAGACGGAGTGAATCCACTATCCGCCAGATGCTTTTGGGTCAACACTCATTTGAGTAATGGGATAATAAATCCAGCTGCTTTTGCAGCCAGACCATTGAGGCTTAAAGGCTCGGGGCGGTGCAATCCGTCCAGAGATAAAACTTCGTTTAGATCATAAGTGTTAATGCTGCGCGGGCTCAATTCATAACCGTTAAGCGGATGTGGCGTGGCGAGCTTTAGTAACTGAAACAACTCCAGCGGTACGCCTAGCATGCGACGCATCACATAGCGTAGCCACATATTCTTCTCATCAAACTTAGCTTTGATTATGGATAAGTCCATAGCGCGGTACCACTTTCCTCCGGCATACAGAGCGATAGTAGTTCCACTCATATTTCAGGTCCAATGATTTGCAACCAATAATTTTAACAACGACCTTAAGTCTCAGAAGCAGCAGGAATTATTCCGAGGTTCGCCGACGCTTCGCTCCCTACACTTAATCCTTACGAATCGCTTATGCAGGAACGGATAAGGGCCATAATGGCTAAAAGAGAGAGAGCAATGGTCTCATAAAAAAAATTCGCTGTCATTATTAGGCATCAATGCAACTATGTCGCATCTATAATCAGATATAAAATGACGTGATATTAAATGAAATGTTGCGTGAAACTCGAAGAAAATGAAAGTCGACATTTCGGGGGGGTAATATTCTCTGTGAATAATTTAAAAGGCTTTAAAAAAGGATGGCCCCAAAAGTGAGGGGCTCTAACATCTATGGTTTTTTTGGGGGGGGAGCAGGGGGGGAAATTTGCTTCGGAGGCTGATAACCTGGTTTCATACCTGAATCCTTTGGCTGATAACCGTATTCTTTTGGTTGATAACCATTATTTACAAATTTTTGTTTATCACTCATGTAAGAATCCCTTCCAGGTTTTAGGGTTTTTTAGGTGGTGGGGCTGGTTTAGATACTTGCTTTGGGGGTTGATACCCTTCAAAAATAGGGCTGTCACTGGATTGTGGTGTATTTTCTTTTGGCTGGAAACCGTCGTGTCGGAAATTTTCTTTTTGGCTCATTAGTCCTCCGGACTACACAGTAAATCAAGGTTTTTTGGGTGGTGGGGATGGCTTGTCAGTTTGTTTAGGCGGTTGATAGCCACCGTTCGGCTTAGGTTGGTAGCCTTTGTCTAAATCCTTATAGCTACCTGGTTTATTATTACTCTTTTCAGTCATTTTTACTCCGTTGACGTCTCATCTACTTCAGATTGGTACCTGAAAAATTCAATGCTTTCAATATCCTTGGATAGCACTAAAATGCCTAATGTTTTACTTCTTGGCCTTTCAAAGCCGCCATCTTCATTTATCACCCAGTTTTCTTCAAGATACAATTGTTCCGGGTTAGGGGCGCTTGATGCAAAGGAATCCTGACTAAATTTCCCACCAATTTTTTTACCATCCTTAAGTGTTATAATTACCCACGCGGGCTGTTGAAGACCAAAAAAGTAATCCCATGCGCGGCCTGTTGGATGTGGTAAAAAACGACCTAGCCATCTCCATGTTCGCATCCATACTAAAAAAAAGGTAAGGAGGATTGGACTTATGAACAAAACAGCCAGGTAAAAAAGGTAATAGGTCACAGGGCTGCAGAAATATCTGCTCGACTCAATGAAGTAGATTGGATAAAACCAAATTGCATAATTTATGCAGCTATAAGTGACAACTTCAACAATAGTTTTTGTTGTATCAATATCAGAGTTTGGATGAAGAATGCTGTACATCTTCATACTAAGAAAACCAGGTATGACAAAAATGATAAAGAGTAGAATTTTAGACTTATCCCAAATATCCATTTCAGTCTCTTGATGGCTCGATATTTACGCATGGTACATTCTAGCCATGCCACTTGCCAGAACTCTTCTTTGGATCACAATACGGTTAACTTACAAACTTGTCTTGAAATACTCTCTGATTGACCCTTTCCTGCCATCTTCTGATGGCGTTCATAAGCCATATTCAGGGACTGTTGAAGTTTAGAAAGTTGGCATACGTACAGTCAATAAGATGCTACCTCTTTGTATGGTGATTAAATGTTGCTCATTTTAAAAGGCTGATGCATTATCGGATGATTCTCAATATCACCGAGTGTGGCATTAATGTGCAGGGAAGCGCATCCAGTTTCGCTTCCTTTATCATCATGAAGGAAAGAGGGCAGAAGCAATGGATGTGAAGGCCGATATCATCGCGTGGTTGTTAAAGCAGCAGGACTGGTTTCAGGATCTCGCGGAAAGACTTATTGAGCAGGGCGGCCTGACAGCTGATGATCTTCAGCAAGTTGTTGCCTTGCTCAAGACACCCAAGGGACAGGAAAAAACGGCACACCGGACTTTTCCCGGCTTAGCATCTTCAGAGCTGGGTGCTGGAACGTTGAGGTTGAGCCAGATCGAAGCGGTGAGGGGAATTGAGAACCTCGCTCCCCGTTTACCGTTAGATTTCGGTACGGGGAATCTGACGGTCATTTACGGCCATAATGGGTCCGGTAAATCCAGTTACACGCGTGTTCTTAAGCGGATTTCCGGGAAGCCCAGAGCTGCTCAGCTTAAATCTAATGTTTTTCATCCCTTACCTCCTGAACGAAGTTGCCATATTAAATGGGAGGCGAATGGCGCCGCTGCAGAAGCGGGCTGGTCCCCTGACAGTCCTCCGATCGATGCCCTTAAAGGCATCGATATATTCGATACCGATGAAGCTCAGTACTACCTTACTCAGGAGAGTGCCGCAACTTATATACCGGGAGTGGTGGGGCTGTTTGAAGAACTTGCGAAGTACCTCAAACTGGTGCGCGACAGGCTAAATGAAGAACAGTCTCAACTTGTAAGCAAGCTTCCGGTACTGCCCGCCGTTTATCAGCGATGCAGTATCGCCGCCACTTATGGGGCCCTCGGTACGTCAACTTCGGAAAGTATCGCGGTAATGACGAGTTGGTCTGAGGCAGATGAACAGGCTCTTGGAGTCCTGAATGAGCGTCTGAGCGTTCAGAATCCTGCTGAGAGTGCCCGTAGCAAGCTTGCAGTTAAATCATCTGTTGATCAGCTAATCTCTAAGCTTGAGCAGACGGCACGAGCTTTTAGCCAGACAAGTATTGACGGTCTAAGGGCGTTACGTGCTGATGCCGCTGCCAAGCGGCGTGTAGCGCTTGACAGTGAGCGAGTAAAAAATGGCTTACTGGAGGGGATAGGCTCGCCTGTATGGCGTGCAATGTGGGAGGCTGCTCGTGAATACTCCAGCCTACCCTATCCGGATAAGGCTTATCCGGTAACTGATGAAGCCCGCTGTATATTATGCCACCAGGAGTTATCTGTAGAGGCTCAGCAGCGTTTGAACGACCTCGAAGCTTTTGTGCAATCCCGTCTTGAGGTCGATGCGACCACAGCTGAGCGTCTTTATGCTCAGGCAATAGGCGAGATCAATATCCCTCCCTCAACGGCAGAAATTGCTACCCTTTGCGCAGGGGCTGCGATTCAGGAAGAATTCAATCAGTGCTTGACGGGAATTTGGAATGCTGCCTCCCACTGCCGAAACACTCTTACCGAACATGAAGCCACCCAGCCTGCAGCGCCATTGCCTGATTTGACCGATGCTGTCACGAAATTAAGTACCTACCGCGACCGGCTTCTTGGGGAAGCCGATCAGTTTAAGAAAGACGAGGCAGGATTCGATAGGGCTAAAGCCTTGCAGGATAAAAACGAAGCTGAAGCTCGCAAGTGGTTATCTGGTCAGGCCGAGGCGATTAGGGCCGAAGTTGAGCGCTTAAGAACAATAAGTGAGTTTGATGCATGGATATCTCTTGCTGCTTCCCGTGCGTTATCGACTAAATCGGCTGATATTACTCAGAAAGTTGTCACCGAAGCCTATGCGGCAAGATTCAACCGCGAGCTGAAGGTTCTTGGTGCCCCTAGCTTGCAGGTCGAGCTCGTTAAGATCAGGACAGAAAACGCGAAGGTATTGCATAAGCTGCAGCTTAAAGGGGCGCAACGGGATAAGTTGCACAATGTTCTTAGTGAAGGGGAACGCAGGGTTATCTCACTGGCTGCTTTTCTAGCCGATGTCAGCGACCGGCCAGGATCTGCTCCCTTCATTTTTGATGACCCTATTTCATCGCTGGACCACGAATTTGAGTGGCACGTTGCTAAGCGCCTCGTTGAACTAGCTAAATCGCGTCAGGTGATTATATTAACCCACAGACTTTCTCTGTATGGCGTAATTGAAGATTTGGCAAAGAAGGAGGGAGACCTGTGGAAAAAACAGCACCATAAATCGATATGCATCGAATCATTTGATGGCGCTGCTGGTCATCCTGCCGATCAGGAGGTCTGGAATGCAAACACCAAATCGGCTAATAATATCCTTCTGGCCAGGCTGGAGGTAGCCTACAAAGCTGGGCAAGAACATGGTGCAATGGCTTATCGTGGGTTGGCTCAGGGCATTTGCAGTGATTTTCGTAAACTCATTGAACGCTCTGTCGAGGAGGACTTGTTTAATGGGGTCGTTATACGTCATCGAAGAGGGATCCAGACTGACGGAAGGCTTCCATATGTGCAGGATATAACGCCAGATGACTGTAAACTAATTGAAGGTCTTATGACTAAATACAGTTGTTATGAACACAGCCAATCGACAGAGATGCCAGCTTTTATACCCGAGTATAGGGAGCTAAAGGAAGATATCAGCACGTTAAAAGACTGGCGTGATAATCTCAAAACAAGACGGGCCCCGACGAAATAATTTGACTAACTTTATCAGGTGAGAGCATGCAATTTTCAGAAACTAATAGATTTACTTATATTATAGGTAACAATGGTTCAGGAAAGAGTCGAGCGCTAGAAGAAAATGCAGAACGATTTTCAGAAAATCGGGATGTTGTAGTGATCGCATCTGGTGTATCAGATAAATTCAAATTTAGAACTCAAATTAAGAAAACGGCCAATGGTTCATATCGTTATTTAGGAAATAGAACCGTCGGTAATGGTACTCATAACGGTACTTTAGCAGCAAATGCAGTATTGCTTTATCTTGCTATATTAGACACTGATTTATGCCCTGCATTAATGATGTTCCTTGAAGAAATAGGGTTTGAAGGTAAGTTTGGTATTAGTTACAGAAAAACAAAATTTTCAAAATCGCAGCCATTTGACACACAAGAATTAACAAGTGATTTTGCAACGTTAAATAAAGATATGCTTGCAATTAAAGAACGTCCTTTTGAAGCTGTTTTTTATAAAAATGATACTCCATATTCCTTTTCCGATTTGAGTTCCGGTGAACAGTACATCATTACCACCGCGTTAAAAATAGTCACATCTATTAATGAGAATCTATGCTATTTCATCGACGAGCCAGAAGTAAGCTTGCACGTTGAGTGGCAAGTTAAGTGGCCAGAACTTTTTCATCCATTGTTGTCTTTAAAAAACAATGTCAATTGTTATATCGCTACTCATTCACCGGTAATAATTTCAAGCGCGTTACAAATGGGCGCGGATTGTTACAGTCTATCTCATGGAGAGTTATCTAAAATAATAGATGATGAATTCAATGTTGAACGAATTTTATATAAAAACTTCAACACACTGCCTCCTGATAATAAATATATATTCGAAGAGCTTGCTGCTATCGTAACAAAAACTATTGACAATTTAACTGCCGGAAACATTACTAGGGGGAATTATAACAGAGTAGAGCAATCTACGCTTGAATCCGTTGAGGAATTCAAAACAAAGCTAAAACTTGCATCTCATACAGAAAAGGACAGCGATGATATTAAGCGAACACTTGAAGATTTCGATATGGCTATCAACGACTTGATTGCAATGTCTAAACATTCTATGATGACTACTAACCTTCAGTGAGAGACCGAATGAAACTTCTGAGGGAAGTCCGCAAATCATATTTGCAAAAAAGAAAAATCAAAGAAGCAACGAATAAAGCTATCGATTACTATAAGAAATCGCGTAATGGAACAACTAAGTTATGGGCGAATTTATACAACGATGGTCCCGTTGGAAAACGAGTCTACAACGCCATTACTGATTATGTACATGGACTTTCAGAACGTTGTGGTTATTGTCAAGATAGAATCTTTCACAATAGCAATTCGAATATTGATCATATATTACCGTGCTCAATCTATCCACAATTCACATTTGTTGAAGAAAATCTAGTTCGTGTATGTATGACATGCAATATGATTAAATCTGCACACGACTATTATGTCCTATCTGTACCAACTGGAAACGGATATCGGCAACACACCAGTGCATGGGTATGTTATCATCCACGCCATCACATTTTTTCTCAACACATTGACCGACTGGTTGTGCAGACCAATCACCTGCACTTTCGTGCTTATATAGGTAAAACCTCGCAAGGGAAAAAACTTTGCAGTACCCTATTACAGAAAGTTAGTGAGTTTGAGGTAAGATCAACAGCAAATCCAGTCGTCGCTCAGGCGGCACAGAAACTTAGTCAATTCATACAATCAAAAGGTAGTATGCCAACAGAAGCCGTCAACAAATTGCTACAATCGCTAGTGAGAAAGACTTAATTTTAAAGCACGACAACTGAATTATTATCGCGTTAATAATAATTTTTTGAGCTATTATCAGTAACTCATTATCCGTACAGTCGTCATTACTTGAATATCATGATGACTGTTTTGAATGAGACTATTAAAGATGTGCTCATACATCTTTTTATTCTACTATTCAGGTTTTTTAGTTGTTTATTTTTATTTTCTCAGTAGAGGGGTAAGCGGATTTTTTTTGAGGTGGTGCATTTATTATTTTTATCTGATTAATTAATCCAGATTTATCGTTATGATAATTTAGGTTTATTTCTTTTGAATAATCACTGAAGCTCCTTAACGCAAACGGTGTTTCTGTTAACTATAAGTAGACTTTCCGGCTCTTCACTGTTAAACGCTTGAAATGATAAATGTATCAGATGGTTATATTATTCTACCAAAACTAGGCTGTATTGCCATTTAAAAAAACTTCAAACAAATCATCACCAAATATTGCCCTTTAATATTATGAAAATTTTGACTAAGTTTATATTTTGAAACGTAGTTGCCTTATCCTAAAGTAATGCTGTAACTTAAATATATTTTTACCTTAATATTTTTTACAGGAGCTATGATACAGCATTAGTAGAGTTGAACTTAAAGTGCTTGGATTTGGTGTCAGCTGAAGTTAGTGCAGCAATAAGTTGGAGAAGAACAACTTATTGCTGCACGTGTCGGACATTTCCAGAAAGTATAGTGTTCGTTATGACCTAAAAGTGGACGTTGCTTTAGCATCTGGGAGAATTCATCTCTAAAAAATAATGTGCCTCTATTACTGAATGGCTCTATTTTAGACTATTATTTCCCCTTAGTCTTCCCGATGATATTTCTACAAACTTGTAAAGATGAATTTCTGTAATCAAAACGGATCATCACCTTTTATCCATTTATTAATGTTTTTATAAAATAATGTATCAAGTGTCGGGAATTCAAAGTCGATTCCTAATTTAATCAGACGCCTTTTTGAATTTTTTGATTCTCGATTGCTTAGAAATATATCCTTCATTCTTAGACACCTTTCTACGTGTTCAGAGGTTTCAAGCCTTTCACCAATGCTATTTATAGCTAACCTAGGATCAGGGAAAACTGGGAGTAACACTCTTTTTTTTATGATTTTTATCTCGACTGAGCGAAGGATTTCCCTAACGGCAGGATCTGATTTTATTGAGAGTACATTCATCTCTAGTTGACCTAAATAATCATCAATAACAGGTTTTGCTTTATATGCAAAATAATCCAAAACAAGTTCATGTAAATGTGAGGCAGTATCTATCCATTCAACTACAATAGAATTTAATTCGATAGGAAGAGGAGATTCAATCTCTCCTTTTATTTTCCGTTTTGTTTTGCTGTCCTTACCAAGTTCTTGTTTGTTAATAAATATATAGCTCATCCCTTCAAAGTCAGAGAAAATATCCATGGGTATTGTATTAGTATGTTGGCAGTAATTTCTCAACACCTCGAATATTCGATAATTAAAATCATTGTCATAGTGATAGGCAGCTAGGGTCTTAAACCGTCGAAACATTTTTTCATCTGTTTTTTCATGTTCCCTTTTCAATATATCTATAAAAAACTTATGGGAATTTAGAAGGTTTAATAAAGAGTTTTGCACTCTGGTTTTTTTATCTAAAATAGCACGCTTATCGGTGTTAAAAGTTAAGTCTTGTAAATCGGATAAATCATCAATGAGCTTTTTATGGTTTTGATGTATTGAGATTAATAATGAGTGAAAAAATAAATAACTTGTAATGTATGTGTATTTTTATTTGACTCTAGAATTTTTATATTGCATGCTAAATTAATTTCAGGGTTCATTGAATAAAATCCTTGCTTTAAATAGAACTAGAACAATGAATGTCAGTTCGCATTGTTTGAGTTGAAAGTTTTCATAATCACCTAAACGGTGATGATACATTGAAAAGTCTGATGTACTCAAGGCTGCTGAGAAAAATACTTACATTGAAATGTTATATCCTAATTTCTTATGCAGAGATAATTACAGTATTACTCCAAGTAACATAGTTGTAATCAAGACTAACCAAAGGTAAGCCAGAGTTCGCAATGAGCGCAAGTAGAAATTTAAACTTCTATATGGATTTTTATTATTCATGTAAATACAAGGCTTGCAAGTGTCATTGCAATAAAAATAGTGCATATTTTTTTGAAACTGTCGAATTCCCCTTAAGAACAGAAAAGCATTGCCGATAACTTTAGGTAAATAAATTACGAGGAAGAGAAATGATAAGAAATATGACTGAGTTAGAAAAAAATTGCAATCTTGTTAGTAGAGGCCGGTGAGAGTGCTCGCTGGGAATACTCTGCTTCACTTGAATGCTCAACTGGCCCTCTTCTTGAGTTCATTACTGAAAGGTTAGACTACAAAGCTAATCCCTCGCTTCCATTACTGCAAGATGCCAAAAAATTACCTAACTATGTATTGCATCATAATCACCTGAGTGGGGAATCTCTGAGCTTTGGTGATTGGCGAGGGGCATCCTGTTGCTTCAATGAAATATATGCGCATTGCAATGACGGAACATCATATTATGGCAAGGTGTTGGATAAAGAAAAAGTGCTTTCAGCTATCGAAAATAGAGAGTTTATTGAGAGTAATGCTGAGGACTGTCTTTTTTATTTTACATGCAATACTCTATTAGGTTCTTTTTTTAGAAAAGAAGTTATTTGCCGAGCTTTAAAGATTAGAACGTATGTAGAATACGGGAGTTCTTGGGGGAAGAAGCATCTCAGTCATCAAGCAATATTAAATATAAATATGGCAGGTGTTGAAACCATCGGACAGTTGGGAGATATTTGTGAGCAATTGATCCAATCCGCAGCTCTTAAATTATCAAATATAGAATGGTGGCCGCAACGTTAAGAACATATATTGATGCTATTAATGTCCGCTGTTGGCAATTAGCGGCTGATGAGTCTCATCGTGCCCAAACATTGGGCACGATGTAATTAGGCCATAGCAATTAGTTTGATGCCTTTATATCCGCTTTCAATGACACTTCCTCGGTCTGCCGCTGTAACGAAATTTGCCCACCACTGCATCATCGGGCGTCGCTGCTCAAGATAATCGCTTCGGTTGTACGCGCGACGAACCTCATTTTTGTCCACATGAGCAAGCGCTACTTCAATGACATCAGGAGGGAAACCTTGCTCATTGAGCGCGGTGCTGGCAATTGAACGCAACCCATGTGATACAAGGATGCCGCTGAATCCCGCTCTCTTAAGCGAAGCATTTACCGTTTGGCTATTCATTGACTGAGTAGGCTTCAAACGACTTGGAAAAATGAATTCTCGATTGCCACTTAACGGCTTCATCATTTCCAGTATAGCGATGGCTTCATCTGACAATGGCACAGTATGGTTACGGTTCATCTTCATGCGTGATGCAGGGATCTTCCATTCTCTTGCTTCCATGTCTACCTCTTCCCAACGGGCTTCAGCCGCTTTGGCAGGGCGGGTGATGGTAAGAAGCTGCACACGAACAGACACCTTGTTGAAAGTCTAATGCTGGCCGTTCGCATCGTCTGCATTAACTGAGGCAGCTGATCCGGACGAATAGTGGGCATGTTTTTCTTCTGTGGCTTCTCGAATGCTTTGCCAATATTGACACTGGGAACAGCATCAATCAGCCCCGTGTTTTGGGCATAGATCATGACCTCATTGATGCGCTGGCACAGGCGACGAACAGTTTCCAGTGCACCTCTGGCTTGTACTTGTTGCACAGCCTGAACCAGCGTATGAGCTTTGATATCTGTAACGCTAAGTCAACAATCGCTGGAAAGACATCTCTTTCAAGAGAGCGCCATGTATCCTCTGCATAGTCCTCGGTAACACTGGCTTTCCTCACATTCCACCAAAGTTCCGCAACGAGCTGGAAAGTATTAGTTTTGGCTTCAAGCGAGCTACGCAATTGTTCTTGCTGATGTTCCTGAGGATCGATTTGTTTGGCAATGAGAGAATGGGATTCCGCCCGATAGCTTCGAGCATCGGCAAGCGTAACTGGCGGGTAGGGGCCAATGCTCTTTTTCGCTCGCTTATTTATTAGTGACAGGGCGAATATAGCGAAACTGCCAGATTTTAGTTCCATTGGATTTGACGAGCATTTCAAGATGATCGCCATCATAGAGAACGTTGTCCGCTTCCTTTGGTTTGGCGGAATCGATTTCTTTAACGGAGAGAGGTTTGGTTTGTCTTGCGATTGCCGGGTTTCCATAGTTTTAGGCACCTTAAAAACAATAAAGCTTTATGAGGTGCCTAAAAGGTTAGGATTTAATTAGTTTGCTTCAGACTTCGCGGAACAAATTGAGGAAACAAAAAAACCCGCAAAGCTTTCACCTTGCGGGCTTTCAGGACTTCGATGATGGTTCTGGTAACCATCATCCAAGAATTTTGGTGGAGCTGGCGGGAGTTGAACCCGCGTCCGAAATTACTAC
>Ga0157373_10001477_pt1 | contig 17911 bp, 7 predicted proteins | sample C65metaG_FD_113460 | JGI IMG/M metagenome (GOLD analysis project Ga0157373, IMG submission 113460) | Corn rhizosphere microbial communities from Kellogg Biological Station, Michigan, USA - C6-5 metaG | ecosystem: Host-associated > Plants > Roots > Rhizosphere > Soil | place: USA: Michigan... | reverse complement strand
CCAGCCATCGCAAACGATATGATGACCTGTGAAGGTAAAATGATATTCCTGCTCGGAAAGTTTATGGATACCTGCTTTAAACAATGGACCATCCAGCAGGTTGAAGAGAAACAAGGCGTCTTCCAGCACATAATCTTTTAGTGCCCGTTCCTGATCTGCTGCAGATAATTTAGAAAGATCAGTAATTGTAAGATAATTACTCACCCGGTCAAGAATGATAATCGTAGAGCCATCCTGACTGAATGCCGAACGCAGGGCTTCATGTCTCTCAATGAGATTTTCAAGCGCTGTTCTCAGATAGTCAACGTTAATAGTGCCTTTTAGCCGGAGAGATACCGATTCATTGTATCCTCTGCTGGCATCCTTGCCTCCCAGCATGCAGGAAGTCCAGATCTCCTTTTGTGGTTCCGTGGCAGGAGCGGTATGAAGCACTTCTCCGGAAGCAAAAGGATCAAAATCAACTTTTTTGAATGTAAAATTATCTTTACTGTTTATCATTTTTTAAATCTTGGCCTCCACCTGGAGGTATTTACTTGGGTTTTCGGGGTCTGCAATAAACCAGGCGGGGTTTCCTGCCTGATCCCTGCCGAGCCTGGCACCCGCTACCGGAGCTTCTTGCATATCAGCTTTTTTTGCCGGAGACTCCTCGGTTAGGGGAATTAAATTCACACTCATCAATTCCAGGATACTCTCCCTGAATTTTGCGGCGATGAGGTCAATTTCCTCCATTGTATGCGAGACGGTAAGAAAACATGGAAAACCATCCCAGATATGAATGCCCTTTTCACGCATCAGCGTAAATAGCAATTCACTATAAGGATACTCTTCTTTGAATTTGATTTTCCACAAAGAACCGAAATAAGCAGCATACATAGGTAGATGAAACTCCTCTGCTGTACTATTCAATAAACCGGCCAAATAACTGGTGTTCTCATTCAGGACAGTTTGCAATTCAGTTCCTTTTTCCTTCATAAACAGCAGCGATGCTCTGCCTGCGGCCAGGGCAAGAGGATGTCTCACAAAAGTTCCGGCAAAGTACGTTACTCCAATTTCCGGGAAAGAATCATCCCCGTACTGCCAGAAGCCACCGTCCAGGGCATCCATAAATTGTTTTTTTCCGGCGATGGCACCGATGGGCATTCCGCCACCGATCACCTTTCCGTAGGTGCCCAGATCGGCCTGAATTCCAAAGATAGCCTGTGTTCCACCCTGGTGTGCCCTGAAGCCTGTGATCACCTCATCGAAGATCAGCACGCTTTCAGATTGCAGGGTAATCTCCCGAACTTCTTTCAGGAAAGCTACAGGCTGAAATTCTGGTCTTCTGCTTTGAACAGGTTCCACCAGTACGGCAGCGATTTCATTTGCCCGTTCCCTGATGATCTGTAAACTCTCATCTGTTCCATAATCCAGAATGAGCATATTCTGAACAGCTTCGGGCATAATGCCGGGAGCTGCAGGAAAACTTTTTAGTTTTTTCGTCCCTCTGATGATCACTTCATCATTGATCCCGTGATAAGAGCCTGAGAAGGCCACGATCAGCGAGCGGCCTGTTACTGTTCTGGCAATCCTGATTGCTCCCAGAACTGCTTCTGACCCTGTATTACACAAGGCTGCGCGGTCAAAACCCGTAAATTCACATATGAGGGCACTTACTTCACCCGCTAACTCATGCTGAGGGCCGATTTCATACCCTTTTTCTACCTGATCCAGTACCGCGGCTTTCAGAACAGGATGCTGGTAACCCAGCAGATTGGAACCAAATCCATTTAATGCATCTATGTATTCATTGCCATCGATATCCCATAAATGACTTCCCTGGGATTTATTGGTTACGATAGAATAGACAATCTCTTTAGTGTATGGCTTAAATCCCGATACCACCCGCGGATCGGCCATGTGCGCCCTGTTTTGTTGCGCAAAAGCTTTGCTGCCTGCTGTTTTTTGATTGTATCGCTGTGTGAGCTTGTCCAGAAATTCCTTTTGTGCCGGCTCCAGTGAAGTAGCCTGTTTCTCAATGCGGGCTACCGCACCAAAAGGTTTTTTAATCTCTGCAAGTTCTTCAGGTGATATGCCTGATAAAGTCAGGTCCTGTGTTGCAGAGTTGGAGGATAAAAATGAAGGTGCAAATTTCACCGGTGCAGGAATAGTGCTTTCAGAATAATTGTTGGCGGTAGTGGTCTCAGCACTTGGCTGTGGGGCTCCGCCCTGCATCAGTTCTACCTGTTTGGAAAGCAGTTGCAATTGTTGGGCAATGAGGCCCAATGCAGAGTCTGAAGGGGTAAATGTATGGCTGCTCTGAGGGCTGAAGTTCTGTACTGGAGCCGTTGCAGCTGAGGGGGCTGCGACAGCAACCTTTTCTGCAGGAAGACTCTGGTCTACGAATCCCGCAAGTGCGTCGATGGTAGCATATTCCTCATTCAGTTGTCTGAAAGTTATGGGTAATGAAAATTCCTTTTTAAAGATAAGAGCTACCTGCGTAAGCAGCAGTGAATCCAGGCCGATTTCGATAAAACTCATATCGGGGGTCACACCGTCCATTTCAATCCCTGAAGCATCTTCGAGGATCTCTTTTATTTTTTCTGTTAATGTGTCTTTCCTCATGGCAGTAGGTAGTGCTGTTATCGGTTCGTTAATCGTATGTGTTAAAAGTTTTGGGTCGGCCCAAAATCTTTTCTTATGGTAACTATAGGTTGGCAGGTCAATGACCTCTCTTTTTTGATGTTGGTAAAATGTTTTCCAGTCGGGCTCCAGTCCCAGCTGCCATACTTTTCCCAGGGCGTTTAAAATAGAATCAGTAGCGCCTGTCGCTTCCTTCTTATCCAGTGTAGCAACCGCATTGAAATTATTTTTGTTGCCATGTTGCCAGGCAAGCGTGGTACAGGTATTTCCCGGGCCTGATTCAATGAGCAATGGGTTGTCCAGCTTCAGTATGGTTTCTATAGCCGGAGAGAAAAGGACCGTTTTCCGCAGGTGATTGGTCCAGTAAGCAGGATCCTGCGCTTCCGCGTCCGTCAGGAAATCGCCGGTCACGGTAGAGACAATAGGTTTTTGCGGTCGCTTTAAGGTAGTCTGAGCCACAACCTTTGCAAAGGTATCAAGTACAGGGTCCATCATCCATGAATGGAAAGCATGACTGGTATGCAGCTTTTTATGCAGAATCTGCTGCTCGTCAAGTACAGCCTGAAAAGCTTCGATATCTTCATCAGTACCCGCAATCACACATAGTTTAGGGCTGTTAATTGCAGCAACAGATAGTGTAGAGGGGAGTAAATTTTTGACCGTCTCAGCGTCAGTGCGCACACTCAGCATACTTCCTTCCGGCAGTTTACTCACGAGTTCGCCGCGTGTCGCAATAAGTTTGATACCATCTTCCAGAGAGAAAATGCCCGCTAAATGTGCCGCCACATATTCACCGATACTATGTCCGCAGAGAATAGAGGGCTGTATGCCCCAGCTCATCCATAATTTTGCCAGCGCATAGGAGATGACAAAAAGAGCAGGTTGCGTATATTTAGTGTTATTGATTCTGGCTTGCGCCTCAGCGCTGCTTTCTGTATAGATGATCTCACGTATGTCCGTATCAAGATACGCCGATAAGATGCCAGCACATTCATCAATTGCCGCTCTGAATATTCCTTCTTCCTCATAAAGCTCTGCAGCCATATTCAGGTACTGCGCCCCTTGGCCGGGGAATAAAAAAACCGTTTCTCCCGGAAGGCTTTTCAATTGCTGAGGCTCAGGAGCAGTTTTTTCCAGTCCCGCTACCAGGTCATCTGCTGATCCGGCAACCACAAAACTGCGGTAGTTGAAGTCTTCCCGCGTCGTTTGTAAGGTATAGGCAGTATCCGCCAGGTTTATGTTTGGCAGTACAGCTACATGTTTCGCCAAAACAGACCTGTAGCCTTGCAGACTTTCAGGAGATTTTGCCGACCAGCTGATCATTTGTTTTTTTCTTCCGGTATCATTATTTGGCACTTCCGGATGATCATGTTCTTCCACTACTACGTGGACATTTGTACCGCCCACACCAAAGGAACTGATACCCGCACGTCTGACTGATTCCGTATCCCAGGATTGCAGTTTTTGATTCACATAAAATGGTGATGAAGCAAAATCAATATTTGGGTTTGGCTGATCAAAATTGATTGAGGGCGGAATTTCTTTATGATATAAGGCCAGGGTAGTTTTAATCAGGCCCGCAACTCCTGCTGCAGCCGTCATATGTCCCATATTACTTTTGATAGAACCTATGGCACAATACTGTCGTTTGCTTTGTTCCCCAAAAGCCTGTCTTAATCCTTCAATCTCGATAGGATCACCAATAGGTGTTCCTGTACCATGGGCCTCAATATACGAGAGCGTTGCAGGATCAATGTCAGCATCACTGATCGCCATGGCAATGGCTGCGGCTTGTCCCTCTGTACTCGGGGCTGTAAAACTACCTTTATTACTGCCATCATTATTTACTCCTGTACCCCTGATGATACCGTAAATGGTATCACCATCCTGTTTTGCTGCTGTAAGTGTTTTTAACAAAACCACACCCGCACCGTCGCTGAAGACAGTACCTGTAGAACTTTCATCAAATGACCTGCAATGTCCGTCTTTGCTTAACATGGCACCTTCCTGGTAAAAATGTCCGCTTTTAACCGGAGAAGTTACACTTGCACCACCGGCGATGGCAACATCACATTGATTTTTGCGCAGACTTTCCACCGCTTGTGACACTGCCAGAAGCGAAGTGGAGCATGCAGAAAAAACACTTACTGCAGGTCCTTTCAGATCCAGTTCATAAGCAGTCCTTGATGAAATATAATCCTTTTCATTTACCGTCATCACCTGAAAAGCACCAACCTGGCTGATGAGACCGGTATTTGCTGCAACATTGTGCTGGTAATAACTATTGTTGCCTGATCCGGCAAAAACCCCGATCAGTCCGTCATATTTCGAAGGGAGATGTCCAGATTTTTCAAGTACATCCCTGCTGATCTCAAGGAATATTCGCTGCTGAGGGTCCATTACTTCAGCCAGCCTTGGGTTTATGCCAAAAAATGAGGCATCAAACAACCCCGTGTCTTTGATAATTCCCCTTGCCCGGATGTAATCAGGGTCATTCTTTACTTCATCCGGTATGGACTTGTCCAGTTCTTCTTTGCTGAAAAAGCTGGTTGTTTCCTTCCCGTTGCGAAGTACATCCCACAGTTCTTCAATCGTGGCGGCGCCGGGAAATCTTCCCGCCATGCCGATAATCGCTATCGGCTCTGCGGAGTCCGCAGACTGTGTAAGCTGCCTTCTGGTTTTTTGATCAGAAGAAGCAGCATTGAAATATTTTGTGATCTGACTGATACTTGGAAACTGATACAGCTTCGTAATCGGCAGTTCCATATGATGCGCCGAGCGCAGGAGAGATACCGTTTTCAAAGCCAGCAGCGAGTTTCCGCCCAGTTCAAAGAAATTATCATTGATACCTACGGTATCCAGCTCCAGGACTGAAGCCCATGCCGCAGCAATCTTCTTTTCGTCAGGAGTTTTAGGCGCCAGATACAGGACAGATAATTCCGGACGTTTACGCTCGGGAGCGGGCAGTGCTTTTTTATCTACTTTTCCACTGCTGGTTTTGGGCAGGTCCTGCATCCATACAAAAGCGGAGGGGATCATGTAATCCGGTAATTGTTCCTCCAGGTACTTTCGCACCTCTACAGTATTTTCAGTGCCGTTAGCAGATACGAGGTACGCCAGTAACCGGCTTTGTCCCGCAGTATCATTTTTGGATATCACTATCGCCTGTTTAATGCCCTCAATGTTATTGAGCTGCACTTCAATTTCTCCAAGTTCAATCCTGTAGCCTCTGATCTTTACCTGATCGTCTCTTCTTCCGAGGAAATTAATGCTTCCATCTTCGAGGATAGAGGCAAGGTCACCTGTCAGGTATGCCCTTTGGGCTTCACCATTTACGGTGATGTGGACGAATTTTTCTGCCGTTAGCTCCGGCCTGTTTAGGTAACCTGCGGCAAGACTGATGCCTGCAATGGCCAGCTCTCCGGTGGTACCCGCTGGGAGCAGATTTTTGTCCTCATCGATAATGTATATTTCCGTATTGGAAACCGGCGTACCAATATTTGGCAACAGGGGCCATTGTGCTGCAGGTCCTTCCAGTGCGAGTTGTGTGACGACATGACATTCCGTTGGTCCGTACTGGTTATATAACACACAATTGTCCAGCCCATCAAAGAAATCCTTCACCTGTGGTGTGATCTTCAGTTGTTCGCCGGCAGTCATCACCTCTTTCAGGCTCTGCGGAAACTGTCGGGTACTGCTTGCTGCCTCAGCCAGAAACTGAAGGGCAACAAAAGGAAGGAAAATGCGGTCAACTTTATTGTCACTAATATATTGTAGCAGGTTCACAGGGTCCAGGCGCAGGTCATCGCTCACCAGCACCAGAGTTGCACCGGTAGTCAGAGTAGCAAAAATCTCCTGGAAAGACACGTCAAAACTCAGCGGAGCAAATTGCAAGGTCCTGCTATCCGGGCCGGCAATTGAATGCTGATGCTGCCACAGCATTAAATTTGACATCGCCTTCTGCGTCATATAAACTCCTTTGGGAGTTCCTGTAGAACCAGAGGTATAAAGTACGTAGATATTGGGATTCTGTGTTGCAGCCGGGATTTCGCCCTCGGCTGAGAGGCCGGATGCCACGTTCAGACCCAGATGTGCAAAATAATCTTCTTCCTGTGAGGAAGATAGGCAGGTCTTAATCCCCGAATCAGTGATGATCTGCTGAAGTCGTTGTACAGGGTAGGAGGGGTCCAGCGGCAGATACGCTTTACCTGCAGCCAGCACAGCCAGCACGGCAACGATCATCTCAATGGAGCGGCTTGTACTCAGGCCGATGAGCTCTTCCTCTGCTGCAGATCTCAAAATACGGTCACGAAGGATCTGCACTTTTTCCTGCAGGGATGAATAGCTCACATGCTCAGCCCCAAAAGAAACTGCAGTATGCGCTGGGAAATCTTTTACGGTGTTTTCAAAAAGGCTGTAAATAAGTGGAAGTTGGTCTGAGTCGTCAAGGCCTTGCTTATTTTTGTTTTCCATTGAACTCCAATTTTTTTAACCGGTCGTAGACTTCTTTTTTAACGAACAGACGCTTCAACGCAACAGTAGAATGTACCAGCACATAGCCCGCTTTTCTCAACTTGTCACAGCTGTTTTTAATCCTGAAATGGAAAGCCTTGTCCGTTGTATTATATATTTCATCAAATTCAACAAGTATTGCCGTCACATCAAGCTGGTCTTCTACGATGGTATCGATAACTTTATATTCGGCACCCTCGATTTCAATCTTAAGAAGATCGATATGGGAATGACCCAATTGTTTCATGAGGTTGCCCAGACGATCTACCGGTGCTTCAATAAAACTTTTGGAGTCTGTAAAAAGATAGGCTGAGTGCGATGAATAATTTTCCCTTTCAGGATCATAGAATTTAAGAATATCTTTCTTATCCCAGAGTCCTACGGGAACAAATTCAATCTCATTGAACTGTTTGGGGCTGATTTTGTAGTGATACGAGAACAGTTTTGGGTCCAGCGTCAGCGGCGTTCCCTTGTTGACAAAGGCCTTCACTTCATCAAAGTGATTAATGCCATAGGGCGAAGGATCGAAAATATAAACCCGCGAATCATATTTCATCTTGAGCTCAGTATCAAATGATATATCTTCACCTGCGCCTACGCAATAAATGATAGATTCCGAATTAAGAAAATCATCAGGAACAAGATATCCATGTCTTTCTGAACCAAAATAGCTCAAATTTTTCAACGATTTTACATTGGACTGGGGATGAATACCCAGCATTTTTTTTATGAGTTGCGTTGCCATTTAAATAATCGTATTTGTTATATTTTCTACCCTACTAAAGTACACATTCTACTAAACATGCGGCAAGGCCATTTGATATTAATATGATTTGTAGTAAGTGTAATGTTTAATAACAGTATTATGAATGCAATTGTTCATCCCAAAACAATAATCACTTTATTATGAGTTTCAGTAAACAAAATCTATACTATTTTAGTATATGTCTTATTATTTTACAGAATTATATTCGATACTTTTGAAAGCATAAGTACAGTTCTAACCTGATAGAGATTTCCTTATGGAAAAAGACGAAAATGTGATTAGCGAGATATTGGCAGCAGCCAAATCCTTATTTGGTAAATTCGGACTGAAAAAGACAACTATAGATGATATCTCTGCCGCCTCAGGAAAAGGGAAGAGCACACTGTACAATTACTTCCCGGGAAAAAATGAGATTTTCGAGGCTGTAATAAAGGATGAGATGCAGACCGTGATCAGAAAATTACAGGAAACAATTGATGCAGCGCCTACTGCAAAAAATAAACTCAAAGGTTATCTCACCTGTCAGAGCGCTGCAATTATTGAATTGCGTAGCCTTTATAAAGTGTTGTTCGAGGATATGATTGAATCCCGCAAGATGTTAATGCCTTTGCGCGTCAGGTACGAAAACTCTCAGATTGAAATGATCAGCGGAATCATTCAGGGAGGAATAGCCTCGGCTGAGTTCAAATATATGTCTGATATACATATTAACAAATTATCTTTAATCCTGATTATTGCCTTCAGGGGATTACATTTTCCCCTCTCCATTAATCCTGGTGAAATACAACCCCATCAGTACTTCGATGCACTCATAGATATGCTTATCGAAGGAATTGGGAATTAACAATAAAACTGCCATATTTATATGATGAATTACCTTGGGTTATTAGATCAGGTGAGGGCACATGTAGCCAGCCTTTTTCACGCCAAAAAAGATGATAAACTGATTTACCATGACCTTATCCATACAGAACAGGTAGTTAAGTCTGTCGTTAAAATTGCCAATCATTATCAGCTCTCTGACCGTGATTTTTTTGTAGTCAATGCTGCAGCATGGTTCCACGATATCGGATACCTGACCAGCTTCGAGCACCATGAAGCCAGGGGAGCGGAGTCCGCACGGAAATTCCTCACCGAGAGGGGAGCGGAGCCAGAAGTGACAGAAGAAGTAGTCAATTGTATACTGGCTACAAAAATGCCGCAGCATCCTGTGGGCTTACTCGAACAGATTATTTGTGATGCCGACCTGTTTCACCTGGGGGGCGACAACTTTAAGGAAAGAAACAAACTCATGCGCAGAGAGGCTGAGGCATTTTTTGATAAAGATATCGACAAAAGTGACTGGCGGTTAAAAACGATCTCCCTTTTTGAAGCACACCACTATCATACAGAATATGCACAGGACCTGCTCAATGCAAAAAAAGAACTGAACCTGCAGGAGCTCAGGGAAAAAGCTATGAAGCAGTCCGGTGGGGATGATAAAAAAGAACAAAAGCCGCAGAAGCAGCAGAACGTTGTTACAAAACTAAATCCTGATAGTGATCTAAAATTGACCGACAGTGTGGAAATCATGAAAAAAGAAAAAGAAAAAGAAAAAGATAAGAAAAAGAAAAAAAGTGACCGTCCTGATAAGGGGATAGAAACGATGTTCCGTATCACATCCGGAAATAACCAGCGACTAAGTGATATGGCTGATAACAAAGCCCATATCATGATTTCCACAAATTCTATCATTCTGTCCGTTATCCTCAGTATCCTGCTGCGTAAACTTGAAGACAATCCACATCTCATTATTCCTACGCTGATTTTATTGGTTATTTGCGTGGTCACGATGGTGTTCTCTATTCTTGCTACCAGACCCGCCGTGCCGGAAGGAACGTTTACTGATGAGGATATCAGGCAGAAGAAAGTGAACCTCCTGTTTTTCGGGAACTTCTACCGCATGGACCTCCCTCAGTATGCAGCAGGCATGGAGAAGATTATGGAGGACCGTGAATTTTTATACGGTACCCTCATTAAGGACGTATATTCTCAGGGTGTAGTACTCGGACGCAAATACCGTTTATTGAGAATTGCCTATAATGTCTTTATGTTCGGGATCATCGGTTCAGTGCTTGCATTTGTAATTGCCGCCGCCTGGGTTGCACTTTAATCGTTTTTATGAAAGAATACACGTTCTATAACCGCGATCTCAGCTGGCTCAGCTTTAATGAAAGGGTTTTGATGGAAGCCGAAAATGAAAGGGTTCCGCTCCTGGAACGCATTAAGTTTTTGTCTATCTACTCTTCCAATCTTGATGAATTTTATCGGGTGAGGATGCCTGTACTGATGGCTATTGATAATTTTGACGACAGAACGGGTCTTTACAATTCATATTTTAAAGCCGAATTTTTGATCAACCAGCAGCAGGAAAGATTCGGTCACCTGTTGGCCAATTACATTCTGCCGGCTCTGCAGCAGGAACAGATCCATTGGCTGTATCATGAGGATCTACCACCGTTTTTAGAGGACCAGGCAGCTGGTGTCTTCTTCAATGAAGTACTGGCTTATATCAGATTGTTCTCTGTAGAAAAGGAGGATGATGGTTTTTTTGCAGAAAATAACAAACTCTACCAGGCGGTCATGCTCAGCGATGGGGCTGGCACAGAACGTCTGGAGCTGATCACCGTTCCTTCTGATGTGTTGCCCAGGTTTTTTGTACTTAGCAGCGGAGATGTCAAGTATGTAGTTTTTCTTGATGATATTATCAAAAGTAACCTCGCTTATCTCTTTCCCGGAGAATCAATCACCGGCGTATACAACATAAAGATCACCAGAAACGCAGAGCTCAACCTTCAGGACGAAATTGATGAGGACATTACTGCAGCCCTGGAAAAAGAATTGAAGAAACGTGACCTGGGCTTTGCGACGCGGTTTCTGTGTCAGCCTGGAATTCCTCTGAGACATCTGTACAGAATCATCTATACGCTCGATCTGGCAAAGGCATCAGTGGTGCAGGGCGGATATTACCATAACATGAAAGATCTGAGTGGCTTTCCCTTGCAGGATGCGCATCTGAGCTATACCAGATGGCCCGCACATCAGTCGCTCTTCCTCAAAAAGGATAATACGCTGTTTGAGCAGATCCTGAAGCAAGACCTGATGGTACATGTCCCTTATCAGAACTATGATCCTGTGCTCAGATTCTTCAATGAGGCAGCAAACGATATTTTCGTAGAAGAGATTTATGTAACCCTGTACCGGGTGGCAGATAACTCACGGATTGCACATGCGCTGATCACTGCGGCAAAAAACGGCAAAAAAGTGTCTGTAATGGTTGAATTGAAGGCACGGTTTGATGAAGCTAATAATATCAAATGGGCCGCAAGAATGAAAGCTGCAGGTGTGAAGCTGATCTACAGTAGTGCCGACATGAAGGTGCATGCGAAGGTCGCACTGGTAAAAAGAACTGTCAGGGATGAAAGCCATTATATTGGCTTGCTGGCTACGGGTAATCTGAATGAATCTACGGCCCGGTTCTACACCGACCATATTCTCATGACCGCAAACCAGGACATGCTTTCCGAGCTGCAGCAGCTATTTGGTTTCCTGCGCAAAAAGAAAAAGAAACCGCTGCTTGAGGATGCCATTAACTTTGAACATTTGCTGGTAGCCCAGTTTAATCTCCAGCAGAAATTCCTGAGTCTGATAGACCGCGAAATTGACAACGCCAGAAAGGGCCTGCCCGCCGGAATGATTATCAAAATGAATAACCTCGAGGAGAAAGTGCTGATCTCAAAATTGTATGAGGCCTCTAATGCCGGCGTTAAGATTGAAATGATCGTACGCAGCGTATGCTGCCTCATTCCCGGGATTGCCGGGCAAAGCGAAAATATCACGATAAGACGTATTGTTGACAGGTATCTGGAACATGGACGGATATTTGTATTCCATAATAACGGGAATAAGGAAGTATTTATGGGTTCGGCCGACTGGATGAACAGGAATATCTACAGCAGAATAGAGGTTTGTTTTCCTGTATATGATACCCCTTTGAAAGCCAGACTGATAGAAATGCTTACTATACAGTTAAACGATACTGTACAAGCTGTGGAGCTGAATGCAGAATTACAGAATAACTACCTCAGCGATGAAGCTGGAATCAGTTCACAGCAGGCCTTGTATAATCTCTTAAGGGAAGCGAGTACCACACAAAAATTGAATACGATATGAAAGGAATTTTCAACAAACTGATACTATATATATTACCTGTAATCATGCTCATTGGATTTTATGCCTGCAAACCATCAAAGCCCGCATTTACCAGTCCGCCGGGTTACGACCTGAATCATCCTGAAAAATTTAATATGCCTGAAAGTTTATTGGAGATATCAGGCATTGCATTTTACAAAGACAAAAGCGATACCGTTTACTCTATACAGGATGAGGATGGCCGGTTGTTCAGGCAGGCCTGGATGAACAAAAAGCAGAAACATGTGGTCTTCGGAAAGAAAGGTGACTATGAGGATCTGGCTATTTTAAACGAGACCGTAATGGTGCTGGAAAGTGATGGTACGCTTTATGTTTTTCCTTTTGCTGACGCCACAAAAGAGAAAGTACAAGACATCAAAATCTTTAAAAAAATAATTCCTAAAGGAGAGTATGAGAGTATCTACGCCGATAACCAAACCAACCAGGTATATCTGCTTTGCAAGAACTGTAAGGATGATAAAAAAGATAAGTCCATGTCAGGCTCCATCTTCACATATAACCCCGCAAAGAAAGAGCTCATTCCTTCAGGTGAATTTTCAATGGACCTTTCCGGCATGATCAAAAAGGAAGAGATACTCAAAACAGGTTTGAAAGCTTCTGCATTGACCAGAGACCCGCATTCAGGCGAGTGGTATATCCTTTCTTCAGTAAATAAAGTATTGGTAGTGGCCACTCCCGACTGGAAAGTGAAAAGTGTTCACCGTTTAAATTCCTCCCAGTTCAATCAACCTGAAGGGCTGGCATTTGACAACGAAATGAATTTATATATATCAAATGAGGGCGACGAGTTGTCGGCCGGAAATATCCTGAAGTTTAAACGTAAACCCTAATCAGATGCAGGCGATAATTTTAGACTTGAATAAATCCATTTGCGGTGCCGGCGAAGAGGCAATTGGAACTGATATTCAGTTTTCATTACGTCCTTTCATAGATTTTCTCAAAGAAAAACGCAGGGAGGAAAAAACAGCAAAGGTCAATTTTTACAATTATTTACTGGAACAGTTTTCAGTATATCCTGAATTGCAGTTTCCTGTACCAACTGGCGATACTGCAAAATACAATCACTTGTATGAGTTGATATATACTGCATTATCTCCTATCATCAATGATGAGGAAGAGCAGCTGTGGGCACTGGGAAGACCGGTTTCGCCCTGTTTCTATTACGGTACCAATGCCTTTTACGCCGTATTGCTGGGTAAGGATGGTGCGTTGAAACATAATATTGCATTGCCTTCAAAAGAGGTAATGGAACAAAGTAAACTCAGGAATTTTTACAACCTGATCCTCAGGAAGTTCTACGACTTTACCCTTGGGGGACATCAGGATACGATTAAATCAGTCGTTGATCAGGATACACATCTCGTGAGGTATTACCGGATGAATATCGATAACCGCTTCCTTGAAATCACAGCTAATACCGATCTGCCGGAATTATCAGTAGAGCGGGTGAAAGAATACCTCGATGATGAAAGTTCAAGTCTGGATATGCTGGCCAGGCTTCTGCCTCCCTCGATGTTCCGATTTGAAGGGCTTTCCATTGTGAGTCTGGTAGATGTCACTGCTGAATATGCATTGGAAGCTATCAAGAATACGATCATTGAACACAATCAATGTCTTGAAGGTTGGAATAACTCAACAATTGTAACGGCACTGAAGTCGCTCGTAGGTACGCCAACGATAGAATTTAGCCTGCTGCCTTATATGAAGCTGAACCAAAAGACCTTGCTGTACAGCCATGAAGGTTTTGAAAGCATCATTATCAAACAGGCAAAGCGCAACGGACTGCCTGAAAGTGAATACACTTTTCTTGCTGATAATTTTGTAGCACACCCGCGGAGACTGGTCTTTACTGACATGTCGAAGGTCGATACCGAAGAATTTCCATTGCTGAGACTCCTCAAAGATAGTGGCATTCAATCGTACGGACTCTTTCCATTGTACTATAACGCAAAGCTGGTGGGATGCCTTGAATTATATTCCTATGAATCCCTTGCCTTTAATGGTAGCATTCTTTCTAACATTGAAGCCGCATTTCCATTGCTTGCCCAGTTGTATCAAAATATTATCGTCGATTTCAACAACGAAATCAATGCGATCATCACCGATAAATTTACGGCACTGCAGCCCTCGGTGCAATGGCGTTTTATTCAGGTGGCCTATCAGTACATGAAATCCGGTGGCGCTGAAAAGAATCTTCCTGTAGATCCGGTTTTGTTTAAAGATGTTCATCCTTTTTACGGAGCGATTGATATCCGCAATTCCAGCATCGAACGTAACCTGATGATCAGAAGAGACCTGTATGCTCATTTTGAAGTTCTGGAAGTTACCCTGGAACACCTCAAAACGAAAATTCCGCAGGATTTTACAGAGGACTTTCCAAAGCAGAAGTCGGTATGGGACCACAGAAGTTTCGATGAAATGTCTGACCGCGAGATCATGAAAACTGACGATTACCTGCAGCGGCAGCTTCCTTCATATTTCAATATGCTGAAAGATCAGCATCCTCAAGCTTCGGATCTGATCGACGAATATTTTAACCAGACAAAGCCGGGAAGCAAGATCTATGAAAACCGCGACAACTATGAACTGAGCATGCAAATGATCAATCATGCACTGAACCGGCAGCTGGATGAATTTAATGCTGAGCTTCAGGAGCTCTATCCCTGCTACTTTGAAAAGTTCAGAACCGATGGTGTTGAATTTGATATTTATCTGGGCCAGTCGATCACTCCCGATCAGCAATTCGACCGTCACTACCTAACGGATTTCCGCTACAGACAACTGAAAGCCATTGCCGAAATTACACAGGTAACGGGAAACCTGACGCCTCATTTACCTATACCGCTGGAAACGACACAGCTGATCTTTGTTTATGATAAGTTGATAGATATCGGTTTCCGCCTGGATGAACAACGCTTTGATGTGGAGGGCAGCTATAACATCCGGTACCAGATGGTAAAGAAAAGAATAGACAAGGCACACCTGATAGAAAGTACCGAACGGATTACTCAACCGGGGAAAATTGCGATTGTTTATTTCAATCCTGCTGAAGCTCAGGAATATTTAGGTTATATTCACCGTTTGCAGGATCAAAACTTGCTAACCAGCCTGGTAGAATACATCGATGTAGAAGAATTACAGGGAGTAGAAGGCTTGAAGGCATTACGTGTTGAAGTAGCAATGAACAATAGGGCATAATAAGATATACATGGTTTTCAGGAAGATTAAGATTAGTTTATTGGCGATTGTCTTTTATACAGGCTTGCCCTGTATGGCTGTAGCCCAGCAGTTTCAGAGCAGGGACTCGATCACCATTGCTATCTCTCCCGTTTACGACTCTGTAAGTAAGGCACACCGCTTTTTTTTTGGTGAGAGCTACCGAAAACTCTGGGCAACGCCTGTCAAAATAAGGATCATAGATCTCCAGAAAGAAAGAGGAGGGATGAAGATCCTGAAACTGGGTGGCGGAAATCAAACGCGTTCCCTGCAACTGAAGGATGCCTCGGGCACCGAATGGGCACTGAGGACTGTTCAGAAATACCCCGAGCGAGGCTTGCCGGAAAACCTGAGGGCAACAATTGCCAAAGATATTGTACAGGACCAGATTGCTACCAATCATCCTTTTGGATCATTGATCGTGCCGCCACTGGCAGACCTGCTGGACATTCCCCATGCGCATCCGGAAGTGGTCTATGTGGGGGATGACCCCGGCCTGGAGGAATATAGAAAAGATTTTGCCAATGCTGTATATCTCATTGAGGAACGGTCGCCAATAGGCCGGGAGGAAAGTGATAATACGCTGAAGGTTGAGCGCAAGCTCGAGGAAGATAATGATCACTATGTAGATCAGAAACTTCTGCTCAGGGCCAGACTGCTGGATTTTATTATTGGCGACTGGGACCGGCATGAAGATAACTGGCGCTGGTTAAAGGAAGAAGATAAAAAAGGAGATAAGGTTTATATCCCTGTCCCCAAAGATCGTGATAAGGTATTTTACAGTACCTCAGGCGTATTGCCATGGGTGCTTTCACATCAATGGCTCAAAGCTAACTTACAGCCTTATCAGGCTGAAATCAGAGCGATTGATCAGTACAATTTCAATCAGCAGAACTTTGACCGGTATTTCCTGAATGCACTATCAGAAAAGGACTGGAGAGAGGAGCTGAAATATGTGCAGGGTAAAATCACGAATGAGGAATTACGTAAGGCAATGAAGAAAATTCCTGCTGATATATTTGCCCAGGGAGGTGAGGAAACACTCAAAATCATGATTGCCAGAAAGGATAACCTTAATAAAACGGCGCTCGACTACTACCGCTTTTTATCAAAAACTGTAGAGATTACTACTTCCGGCAAAAAGGAGTACTTTGAAATCAAACATCAGAAAGATGGAGATATTGAAGTAACAATCAACAATATCAAAAAGGATGGTGATAAGGGTAGGAAAGTCTATCACCGTACTTTCGACCATAGACTTACACAAGAAATCAGGCTGTATGGCATGGCGGGTGAGGATGTATTTGATGTGAAAGGGAAAACAAAATCTCCGATTACTGTGCGACTGGTGGGGGGAGATGATAAAGATACTTTTAAGGTAAATCCAGACCTTGATGCCAGGGCAAAAACCTATGTTTACGACCGCATAGATGAGGAGAATGTACTGCCTGCCTCCTCAGTGGCAAAACTGCGTTTGTCTAAAGACACGGCTGTCAACCAGCATAAATTCAATTATATCTATGACCAGTTTGGTCCACTGTTTCATCTCAATTACAGTGTCGACCGCGGTATTCAGCCTGGAGTAGGCCTGATTATACAAAAGCAGGGTTTCAGAAAATATCCATATGGCTCCAAACAGGAGTTCTGGGTAGATTACTCCACCGGTAGAAAGGCATTTATCCTCAGCTATAACGGAGATTTTAAAAAGGTAGTCGGCGACTATAATTTTAAAATCAATGCGCAATTGCTGGGACCCCATAACCTGAGTAACTTCTTCGGACTGGGTAATGAAACGGCATTTATTCAGCACGACATCGAAGGACCAGGTGAAGATGATGAGATCGACAGGGGGATTTCTTATTACAGGAACCGCTATGATTATTTTACTGCCGATTTTCAGTTGTACAAAAATCTGAATAAATGGACCATTGGCGCAGGTTTAACAACAGAATACTATACCAGCAGCAGAGCTGCAAATGATGAAAGGTTCCTTAAAGATTTTGATCTCACTAATCCTGAAGAAGCTGTTTTTAATGACCAGTCTTACCTGGGCCTTGTTACTCAGATTAATTACGATTCGAGAGATAATGCGGCAATTCCTAAAAAAGGGCTGTACTGGAACACCAGGATTTCAGGAAGTCAGCAGCTCAATGGCGACTACGACCGCTATGGTAAGCTGCAGACGGAGTTCCGTGCGTATTTTAATCCCGGCAAAGGTGGTTTTGTCATCGCAAACCGTGTAGGTGGTGGCACTACATTTGGCAACCCAGAATACTTTCAGCTTATGCAGCTAGGTGGTGTTCACAATCTCCGCGGCTATCACAGCAACCGTTTTTCCGGCAGGACTATGGCTTATGAAAGTCTTGATCTGCGGATGAAACTGTTTGATTTTGCTTCCTACATTGTTCCGGGGTCACTGGGAGTACTGGCATTCAATGACGTAGGCAGGGTATGGTATCCGGGCCAGTCTTCGGATAAATGGCATTACGCTTATGGCGGTGGTATATACATTGTGCCCGCTGAACTGATCCTGATTCAGGCTGCGGT
>Ga0157373_10001469_pt1 | contig 18012 bp, 4 predicted proteins | sample C65metaG_FD_113460 | JGI IMG/M metagenome (GOLD analysis project Ga0157373, IMG submission 113460) | Corn rhizosphere microbial communities from Kellogg Biological Station, Michigan, USA - C6-5 metaG | ecosystem: Host-associated > Plants > Roots > Rhizosphere > Soil | place: USA: Michigan... | reverse complement strand
CCCGGACCTGGACATACACTTATCCACATCCTCCACTCACGCGGACCTGATCTCCGAGCGTTTCGACGTGGCGATTCGGTTGGGACGCTTGCTGGACTCCAATCACCGCGCGGTGCAGTTGTCCACCTTCGAGGTGTTTGTCGTGGCGGCACCGGAGTTCGCCGGGGTTGACACGCTGGAGGCATTGGAACCGTTGCCCAAATTGGCACATGGCCGTCTGACTGAGTTAAGCCTGACCGACCCCGAAGGTGGCCAACATCAGTACCGTCCCGGCAATGCCTCTCTGGTGGCCGATAGCGCGGCGGTCCTGCAAGCCTTTGCCGTGCGCGGGCATGGCGTGGCAGTGTTGCCGCAGTGGTTGGTGCAGGACGATCTGAGCAGCGGGAGGTTGGTGCGCCTGTTGCCGGACCATCGCTTCGCTCCGCAAGGGGTCTATGCGATGTATCCGGACACTCGGCATTTGCCGCTTAAGGTGCGGGCATTTATTGATTTCATGAAGGGCTAGAGTGAGCCCGCCAGACCAAAACGCTTCTTCAACACCCTCTCCAACAACCCCTTGGGCAACAGCGCCGCCATCAATGGCAACGCGCGGCTGCCGTTGCCCGAACGCAGCAGGCGCGGCGGTTGCGACTGTTGCACGGCCTTGAGCACATCCGCCGCAAACTCATTGGCGGGTGTCGGCTTGTCCTGCGACGCCTGGCTGCGGGCGCGGATGCCGTCGCGCAATGGCCACCATGGCGATTGCTCGTTGATCAACAATTCAGCCTGGACGCCGGCGTTTTTTGCGAAGCTTGTATTGATAGCGCCGGGCTGCACTTCCATGACCCGCACGCCAAACGGCGCTAACTCCATGCGCAGGGCATCGCTCAAGGCATGTACGGCCGCTTTGGATGCGCAGTAGGCACCCGCAAACGGTGTCACCAGCACACCGGACACACTGCCGATATTCACCACCAGGCCTTTGCGTTTGCGCAACGCCGGGAACAGCGCTTGGGTCACGCCGATGATGGAAAACACATTGGTTTCGAATTGGCGTTGCATCGCCTCGGTGCCGCCGTCGAGCAAGGGGCCCATGGCACCGTAGCCGGCATTATTGATCAGCACGTCCAGCTCGCCCCATTGCTCGGCCAGGTGTTTCAAGGCGGCATTGTCGTTGACATCCAGTTGCACAGCATTGAAACCGGCCGCGCCGAGGGTCGCGACATCTTCTTCACGACGGGCGCTGGCCCACACGTCATAGCCTGCTGATTTGAATGCATTTGCCAGGGCGCGGCCGATGCCGCTGGAGCAGCCGGTGATGAGTACGTTGGGCATTGCTCAGTCCTTGGGCGATCTCAGAGTGGATAGGCACCCTACTGTAGCAGTCGTGCAAACAAAAATAGCCAGGACCTGGCTGTGCACGCCGACGGAAGAGGGCGCCAACCTGTCAGCTTTCACAGGTTCGTGATGGCGTAAAGACGCTTAGAGTTATCTCAGGATCCTCGGTCAATGCGGGTGAGCTGAAAATGAAATCCAAAGACAAAAAAACGACTGCGTCCAAACCGCCAGCTACTGTGAAAGCAAATGCTAAACCCAAGGCCGCGACAAAAGCACGGCAGATCGAGGCGTCCTCCAAGGCGGCTGTCAACCCGGTTTTCAACGCTCGTTTGATACAGGGCTTGGTGACTGACGCATCGTCGAAAGAGGCCAGGAAAGGCAAAGTCAGTTTTGTCGAGGCCATGACCAAGATGGGGATGACTTCGGTGTTCGATATTATCCGCGAGCCCGAGTCGGTATTTGTCGAGCGCTTAGGCAAAGTGTGTGATGCCGATGGGACTCTGGCTTATAGAAATGCGCTGTGCTACGCCGGGCAGATTGGTAGTCTCTACCGCGAACATCGGGTCTCCAGCGGCAAGTCTCAGCCGCTCAGCCAATCGAGTGGTGTGCGCAGCCTGGTCAATATCGGTCCCAGCTACACCAACCTGTTCAATGAAAACTGGCACGAGTTCTGCAAAGTCGGTGCCCTCGCGGCGATGGACTCCCCTGTCGCGTATCTGCGGTCGATCTACCGTTTAGCCACGAAAACACTGGAGCCAGGTGGGCAAGGCACCTCGACCAAGATTTTATTGGACACTCGCCGCCCCGACCTTAAGAGTCTGCTTATCGACCACCACAGCACATTCACTCCACGGCCCATGCTGGAACTGGTCAACGGCGTGCTGGAGGCCGGGATCAAACAGTATTTGCAAGGCACGCCCGACGCCGACAAGCCCATCTATGACGTGTTGGCCGAGCGCAAACATCCCTTTATCTTTCCGTACAACTTCGCGCACCATCAATGCATGTTGGGGCTGGGGGGTAAGAAACCTGCATTGGGCGAACTGAATTATCGGATCAGTTTGAAGTTGCCGCTCGGTCGATGGTCAAGAAATGCTTATGGTGCGGTGCAAAACTCGCGGTTTGAGGCTCAACGGTTATTGTCGGGTTTAAGCGCGGAACAGCAAAAAATATTGACGGAGCCTTCGTTGTTTACGACGTTCTATGTGAGCGAATCGTCGATGACACCGTTTTGGCAGGGGCCTGGTACTGCTTATTTATCGCCTTACAAGCCACTGGACGTGGGGTATTTGGTTTTGCCGGGTCAACCTGCGGTTAAGGTGGTCGTTCAACCTGCTCAGGTACTTGTAAACACTCATACCACAACCAATAAGGCAACGCTTGTATTTTCTAAACAGAGCGCGCCATCGCTAGAAGCAGACGTTGTTCTCCGAAGCAGCACCCCAGAAAGTACGAATACATGGGCGCTGAATTTTCGTCATATAGCCACCGCCTACACGATCGGTCCACGAATAAATCTGCCCTCTGCACTTTCAGAAAATAGGGAAGGTTATTACACGACTTTCAATCTGACCCTGGCGACTGGCGAATACGCGAATCCCACGTATCTTTCCACGTTAAGCTTCACACTCGTACTTGGCGACTTCAATAATATGACAGGTGAGTCGAATGCATTCTTCCTTGAGTATTTTGGTGTTGAAGTTAGCGAGCGACTGGTGTCGCTCACAACCTTTCTACAACAGACTGAACTCAATGCTACTCAGGTAGAGGCGCTGTTGTCGCAGCGCACTCATTATCCTCGATTATCGCCTAACTGCTTGGCGACTAACGTGCAAATGCTCAAAGGTGGCATGGCCGCTTATTATGGTTCCTGCTACGTCAATGGTCATGGTTCTGACCGCTATGACACTCTGCAACCACCCACTGCCGCGTCAATCGTGGCTGATAAATATGACAACGCCATGGGTCTCAAGGAAGTCCAGGAGTCTAGGGGACCTGCCTGGTATTTGACCAAAACCTCCTTGAATCGCTTTGACCGTTTGCAGCGAATGATTCGTTTACAGCGCTGGACTGGCATCGCCTACGCCGAATTAGATACGCTGGTGATATCCGCTATGCGCAGTGAAAAAAACCTGACGCTGGATCCCAACCTTAATACGCTGCGCGCCTTGGGAGTGTTTCGCCATCTACATCAGCATTATTCCATCGAGTCTGAAGAGTTTGCGGCGCTCATGCATGACATCACACCGTTTACGACGGGTAAGGGGATACCGCTTTTTGATCGAATCTTTAACTTTCCGGTGTTATTCGGCAGACCCTTTATATTGGATCAAGGGTCGTTCACCGTTGATAACCCCGATGAGGGTTCAAAAACTACGTTGGCGCAACTGGCGGCAGGCTTGGGCTTAGAAGTCTCCGATGTTTCTTTGCTGTGTTTGGTCCGGCAAACGAAGCAGTATGTTTCTTCTACGTTACGGCGAGACTTAACCACGGTTTCGTCCATTTATCGACAAGCGCGTGTTGCTCAATTATTTGGCTGGTCCGTATGGGAGTGTTCGGGAGTACTTAGGTTATTGGGGGATGTAGAGTATGTACGAGTATTGTGTAGAGGCCATTTGCTTTTGCCACCTCCGACACCTGTCGATTTGATTGAGCTTGTTGCTTACGATCCTAACACATCCCCGAAAATGCAAATTAACTTGCTACTTGCCGCTGATAGTCAGCAATCAGGCGACCTGCTGACGTTGTCGCCGGGGTCGCGGTTAGAGGTGCTGCAGGGCAATCAATTCAATACCGATCAGACGCCGCGAATCTTTAGTTTTAGACGACAACCTAATGCTCCGGATCTTGAAAAGTTTCTGAAAAATTCCGACGGTACTGATTTGACACTCGATCCCGTTTCCGCCGGCAACATCCTGGAGTTGGGAGGCAAAACCATCACTAGAGATGCGTGGGTTGAAATTTCAAAAATGGATCCAGCTAGACTCGGATATTTTTACGTCAAGTCTGGTAACAGTGCAGGGGTCGAGTTGGCAATAGCTCGTATATCCTTGATTACTGGCGAAAGCCCCCCACCCGATATCCTCGATGTACTCATGCACTTGGACTGGTTCCATAACTACCTCAAAGACTCTCGGCAAAACGTTTCCGATGTGCTGCGCCTACTGGGGCTGGAGGAGGCCGAATATGTACCCGCACAGGACTTGAATGACCGCTTGGCCAAGCTGACTACGGATATTCGCGCGACACTGATCACCCCTCAGGACATTCTCAATCTCAACTTGCCTACCCATGAGCAACTGCCCAAGGGGCGCAAGCGCCGCGCGCCTGGAGACACGATCAATTGGCCCCAGGTGTTATCGCCCTTGCTCGATAACAAAGGGTTGGTGAAAGCCTTACCGCTTGAATTGATCGAGAACGTTCAAGGTCAATTGGAAGTGGCCTTGGGCGTAGAGCTTGCCAAACTCAGCCTTTCAGCCCAAGACCGCGCCAGCAGCCTGGAAAAACTCAGCGGGCTTTTATTGAACGGCCATGACCGGCAGTTGCGGCTTATCGAAGGGTTGGCCCAAGAATGGGTGAACTTGCCAATGGATCGCACTCAAGTCGTGGTTCGATGGGCGAAAGATTCGGTCTATCAGTTGCTGTCAACCGTGCTGGTTTCTTCAACCGCGCCCACCTTGATCGACAGACTGAAAACAGTGTTACGCCACGCCAAGGCAGCTTTGCATTTGCAACTGAGTACGGGATCACTGCGTCTGTTCTTGACTCGGCCGGAATGCCTGGGGACTGAGGGTGGTGTTGGTTTGACTCTGGAGAGCTTTTATTTACTTGAGCGCTACAGCCATTGGTTTCGCGGCCAGGACCACTCCGAAGAAGCGTTGCTGGGGTATTTCCTGACGGTAAACCCGGCGAAGGAGCGGTTGCGTACACGAGCCATGCGCAATGCCATCAATGAAGATGCGAGCGCAGTGCTGGCCAATTTATTGAACTGGGATCCCCAATCCATCCGCCAGCTTTTTCAACTGTTGCCAGATGGGCGCGCCACCTCAATGGCACAGGTGGATTGGGTGCGGCGTTGTCAGCAGGCCTGTTTCGATAGTGGTCTGACGGCAGACGAGTTGCTGAACGCCACGCGGTTGCATGCCGAAAGCACCAAGGAAACTTGGGCCGTCGTGGGGCAAGCCGCAGTGGCCGCCGGCCAGCGCGGCGTAGCACGTATTTGAGGACACGATCTTGACGACGTCCATCGAAAGCCAACTCAACGAGGCCCTGCGTGATGCCCTCGTGGCCTACACGTTAAACGAAGTGGTGCCGAACGCTGCGCAATTTGTGAGTGCCGGGTTGAGCGGCCAAATCAAAACCCCCAACGACCTGTACCAGTACTTGTTGATCGATAACCAGGTCAATAACGTGGTGAAAAGCAGCCCGGTCGCTTCGGCCATTGCCAGCGTGCAGCAGTACATCAATGCCGCACTGATGAGCATGGAACCTGGGTATGAAATCAAGGTGATGGAGCAACACCTGATTACTCAGTGGCGCGATATCCAGAGCCAGTACCCGATCTGGGCCGCTGACCAGCAGTTGCGTTATTACCCGGAGATCTACATTCACCCGCAGTTGCGGATGAACAAATCGACGTACTTCCGGCAACTGGAAATCGACCTTAACCAGAACAAAATCACCCTCGACACGGCTCAGGAGGCCGTCAAGAATTACCTGAACAACTTCGAAGAAGTGGCCAATTTGTCGATCATCAATGGCTATATCACCACCGATGACTTCAAGAACGGTAGGTACTACTTCATCGGTAAGTCCCGCGGCGAAAACCAATATTACTGGCGCTCGGTGGACATGTCCCAACGCTCACTGAAGAACATCAATCAACCCGACGGGCCCAAGGTCGACTTCCCACAATCGGGAGCCTGGTCGGATTGGCACAAGGCAAGTCTGCCGATTTCCGCCAGCGCCATCGAGCACACGATTCGTCCGGTGTATTTCAATAACCGGTTGTTTGTATTTTGGGTCGAGTTGATTGACCGCCACCCTGAAGCCTTGACGGTTGAAACCAGTAAACCGCCGGAGCCGGGTACATCTGTGACGACAGTCAACGTCAAACCCATGTTGCACATGAACATGGTGTACGAGAAATACGATGGCAGCTGGAGTGTGCCGCACACGGTGATTGAGGCGTGGAGTGAGGCGGCGTTGTTCAAGGCACCGGGTGTGATGGCGTTGATTGACAGTATTGCGGTGCAGGACAGTTCGAGTTCACCGGACTCGATGTTTGTGGCGATGTATGCGGGGTATGAAGCGGGCGCGGCACTTAATGGTTCACAGGACAAATATGCATTTTTAGCGACGGCGTTTATTGATAGAAATCTTATACCTGTGCGCTCGTTCCCCAGCGTCGGTTATGTGCCTGGGATGGAAACGATCCCGGACCTGAAAAAGCCCATAGTGTTGAGTCTGGGTCGGCTGTTTGCCGAGCAGAACAAAGACCGCTTACAGTTCAGGTCGCCCAGGCCAAAAATCGGCGTTAAATCTGTTGAAACGGAGTCGCCGAATCCGAACCACAATGACTGGAACTATGGGGGCTGGCAGTCAACGAAAATTGTTGATCCGCTAAAAGGTGTGGATGTAAAAGTTGATATTGAAACACAGAGCCTGGTTTTTGAGTCAACAATAAAGCAGGGCTTTTCGATCGCCGGTCCCGGTGTTGCAACTGAAAAGGTTATAAGTTTGACGACTTATGGCACTTCTTATCAGTGGGCGTTGGTGTTGAAAATCTCTAATGCTTCACCTGTTTCACGGGAAGTTCTTCTGGAAGGATCAAGGATTGAAATGTACTCTAACAGCCCTATTCTAAGGGCGGGTCTGTATGGGTTTAATTTGGATTTAAATGGCGGAAGCCCATTTTATGGTTTTTTAATGAGACCCGACCCCTATGGAATGATTTCATTTCCAGAGTTGCCTTATGGTACTTTCCCTCTTCACGGTAACTACGTTTCAAGATCTGCATTCGAAGCGATAGGGCTAGATTGGACTGTTGGTGTAAGAGAGATAAGTACGGGGTTTTTGAACAGTTATAGAGTTTTTGCGATGACGTCGAACGCAGTAATAGTGCATCGCTTTCGCCATCATATTATGCGGCCGTCAGATTTAAATGCTGTGACGGGCTCTAGAGTTTATTTAAAAACGTCGTCTTGGTCGTTTGATAGAAGTCCTCCGGATAGGCAGCGCGTGTCGATACCTATCGATGTGCAAACACTATTACCTGACTGGGGGATTAACTGGCCAGCTAACTCAAAGAGAATACCCTTCATTCATGGTGTCGAAGTAAACAGAACTGACTGGACCACCGTCGGCAATGTGCTCAAGGTCACTTACGTCGAGCTCGAAATCCTCCCTAACGTCGCTCCCCTTTTTATAGCCCCCCGCCTCAACACCCGCCCCAGCCCCACCCTGGGCGTCGCCGAGTTCATCGATTTTCGCGGATCGGGCATCGAGAAAACCGACGGTAGCAGCACCGTCAATCGCCAACCCATCCGTATGAACACCCTGTTCGCCCGCGAGTTGATCAACAAAGCCAATATCACCCTGGAAAACCTGCTGGACTGGCGCACCCAATTGCTGGAGGAACCACCCCTCGATCCGCCGGCCGCCCATAACCTCATGGATTTTCGCGGTGCCAATGGCAAGTACTTCTGGGAGCTGTTTCTGCACCTGCCGTTTTTGGTCAGCCAGCGCATGTACCTGGAGCAACAGTTCGATGAGGCCGAGCGCTGGTTGGGGTTTATCTTTGACCCGGCACGCAAGTCAGACTCATGGGGCCGCCCGGACTACTGGAACGTACGGTCCCTGATAGAAGACCCGGACCTGGACGCGGTGAGCCGTGCCCCCGCCGACGCGGATGGCATCGCCGAAAGCAATCCGGTGCGTTACCGCAAGGCCGTTTACCTGCACTACCTGAAAAACCTGCTGGGCCGTGGCGATGCCGCCTACCGGCAACTGACTCCCGACAGCCTCGGCGAAGCCAAGTTGTGGTACGTGCGTATCCTGGACCTGTTGGGCCCGCGTCCGGACGTGAAACTGGTGGACCACTGGACCCCTATCACCTTGCAAACCTTGGCGAACAGCAGCAGCCGAGAATTGCGCGACTTCGAGCAACGGCTGATCGAGCAGGACCAACTGCGCGATGACAACTCCCCCGAAGCGCCGTATTACTTTGCCGAGCCCGCGCTGCGCCTGCGCACCTTTACCCCCGACCTGACCCTCGGTGATCTGGACAGCGGTCACCTGCGCTTGGCGTTCAACCAGGAACTGGTGCATACCTGGGACCTGGTCGAGTCACGCCTGAACAACCTGCGCAACAACCGCACCCTGGACGGTAAGGCCTTGTCGCTGCCGTTGTTCGCCGCACCACTGAACCCCCGTGACCTGCTGGCGGCCTTTGGCCAAGGCGCTGCCGCGGGAGGCGCCGGGCGTTTGCTGACGCAAGGGGTGCCGCCGTATCGCTTCAATGTGATGCATGCCGCGGCCAGCAACGCGGTGGATACCCTGATTCAATTCGGCCAGACCCTGTTGTCGCTGATCGAGCGTAAAGAGCAAGCGCAGTTCCAGGAGCTGCAACAGCAACAGCTGTGGGAGTTCGCTCGCTTTGGCATCGAGTTGCAAACTCAGGCGCTGAAGGTCGATGAGGAACAGCGCAAAGCGCTGGAGGCCAGTAAAGCGATCGTGCAAGGGCGCCTGGAGTTTTATCGCAAACTGGCGGATGAGGGGGTGAACACCGGCGAACAAGCGGCGGCGGGGTTGCACCTGGCGGGTCGGATCGCCGACGGTGTGGCAGCGGTGGCAAATGCGCTGGGTGCGGGGCTGAAACTGCCGCCCAACGCGGCCGGTGGCGGTGGCGGTGGGGTGGGGGGCCTTTGCCCGGGCATACCACCGACTCCAAGCGCGGGTGCTTTTGCTTATGCCTCCGTAGGCGGTTGGCGGCTGGAGGGAGTACCGCAAATGGTCGCGGCCGTCGCGTACGGCGTGGCAACGCTGAGCCATGCCACCGCTGAATCCCTTGACCGCACCGAGCAGTTTCGTCGACGCCATCAGGAATGGATACAGGCCCGTGACCAGGCCGACCTGGAGATCGCGCAGATCGACGCTCAGCTGGCGGTGCTGAATGAACAATCTGCGGCGAATCGCATACAGCTGCGTCAGGCCGAGTTCGCTCAGGAGCAGGCGAAGCTCACGTATGAATTTCTCGGCAGGCGTTTTAGCAATGCGCAGTTGTATCAATGGCTCAATGGCCAGTTCTCCACGTTCTACTATCAGGTCTATGACGCCACCTTGGCGCTGTGCTTGTCAGCGCAGACCTGTTGGCAATTTGAGATCGCCGACTTTACCAGCCGGTTTATCCAGACCGGCGGCTGGAACGACAGTCGGCGTGGGCTGGGTGCGGGAGAGACGTTGAAGCTGCAACTGTTGAAAATGCGCTCTGCCTACCTGGTACGTAACGAGCGACTCCTGGAGATCACCAAGACCGTGTCACTCAGACAGTTGAAGGCCATGGATGACGATCCTGCGTTGATCAATCAAGACTGGGAAACAATGCACAAAGCCTTGAAAAACGGGGATGCGATCAATTTCGAACTGAGCGCGAAGATGTTTGAAGATGACTACCCCGGTACCTCCCAGCGACGAATCCAGCGCATGGGTGTGTCTTTGCCGTTGGCTCTAGGCCTGTACGAGAACATCAGTGCGATCCTGACTCAAAGCTACAACGCAGTGGAAATGGGCGGCAGTAAACTGGAGAACCTGCGCCCCGGCCAGCAAATTGTCTTATCTCACGGGGATAACGACGACGGCCAATTCACCGGCGACGACGAGCGCTATCTCCCCTTCGAAGGCACTGGTTCGATCTCCCGGTGGCACCTTGCATTTACCGAGCAAAATCCGCAGATACGTGAGCGGCACATCGAATCGCTGCAAGACATCATCCTGCACCTGAGTTACACCGCTAAACCCGGCCAGGAGTAGCCCTCATGAACCATGACGACTCACTGAACATCATTCCACCCAGCCTGCCGAAGGGCGGTGGCGCGATTCGAAGTCTTGGGGATGGCTTGGGTGCCGTAGGCGCGAGGGGAACGGCGTCATACGCGTTGCCCTTGCCTATTTCCCCTGGGCGCGGCTTTGCGCCGGACCTTGCGTTGAGCTATAGCAGCGATGCGGGCAACAGCGACTTCGGTATGGGCTGGAGCAAGACGGTTAATGCCATCAGTCGGCGCACATCCCAGGGCGTGCCTACCTACACCGATGAGGACTCGTTTCTCGGCCCCGACGGCGAAGTGTTGATGCCGGAACGGGATGACCGCGAGGGACAACTAGTCCAGAGGACCGAAACCCACTACCGCGGGCTAGACGTCGGCAGTCACCAGGTGACACGTTACTGGCCCCGCATCGAAGGCGCATTTGCCTTGATTGAGCGCTGGACCTCAAACGCCGATCAAACCATGTTCTGGCTGGTGCATACGGCAGACGGCGGCCTTCACATGTACGGTAAGACCGCGGACTCACGGTTGGCTTGTCCTGACGATGAGACACACGTAGCCGCTTGGTTGATTCATGAAACAGTTGACCCCCATGGCCAGCACCTGGCCTATGAATATAAACGTGATACCGACCCGCCAGGCCCCGACCAGCCCCGTGATGGCCGTGCCCAGCGTTACTTGAGCACGGTGTATTACGGTAACGCCCAGGGGCATAGGCACCTTTATGCCTGGAAAGTTGCTGGCTGGGCCAATGTGCCGTGGCACTTTCATCTGGTGTTTGACTACGGGGAGCGGTCCTGTGGGATCGAGGCGGTCCCAGCCTATGCTGGAACAGAACATTGGACTGCACGAACGGATGCCTACTCCGACTACCGCTATGGCTTTGAACTGCGGACGCAACGCTTGTGCCACCAAGTCCTGATGTTTCACAACTTTGCGCAGCTCGGACCTGAGCCGGTCCTGGTACATCGTTTGCTGCTCGAGTACCGCACTACCGCCCTGGGCTACAGCCACTTGAGCGCAGCCCATTCCCAGGCGTGTGACGGTAATGGCGTGCTTCATAGCCGTCCCCCTATTGAGTTTACTTATCAGGCGTTCTCCCCGGTTGAAGATGTGGCGGGGTACCAACCTTTCGATGCGATGCCTGGCTTGAACGATGGTGATCGCTACCATCTGTTCGATCTGCGGGGCGAAGGCATGGCAGGCATTCTCTATTGCAGCGGCAAAAGCTGGTATTACCGCGCGCCCAAACGGGCCGAGGTCCCGACCCATCCCGATGAGGTGATTTATGACGAGTGGCGCGAGCTCGAACGCATTCCCGTCGCCGATAGCACAAAACCTGTGCAGCAATTCCTGGCGGACCTTACGGGTGATGGCACTCCGGATTGGATCATCGCCAACCCGGGATGGAGCGGCTTTTTCACCTACCAGCCGGATGGCCGCTGGCATCAGTTCATCTCGCTGAAGGCACTGCCCAATGAGTTCTTTCACCCTCAGGCGCAACTGGCGGACCTGATGGGCGCAGGGCTGCAGGACCTGGCAATGATCGGTCCACGCAGTGTGCGCTTTTATGCGAGCGGTCGCGCAGAAGGATATCGAGCCGCCCAGGAAGTGGCGCACAGTATCGACGAGGACCGCCTGCCGCTATTCAGTCGTGCGAATGACCGACTGGTGGCGTTCTGTGACGTGCTGGGTTCCGGCCAGCAGCATCTTATTGAAGTGCGCCATGATCAGCTCAAATGCTGGCCTAACCTGGGGCGTGGGCGTTTCGGCAAGGGTTTTGTGTGGTGCAAGTTACCTTTCACCTACGATGAGTTCGACGCGTCACGGGTGCTGCTCGCCGATTTCGACGGCTCTGGTACTGTCGACCTGGTGTTTTTGCGGCCGGACTGTGCGCTGATCTATATGAACCGTGGTGGCAACGGTTTTGATGAAGTCCCCCTGCGCCTGCCTTGGCCACCCGGTGTGAACTATGACCGATTTTGCCAAGTCAGCGCCGCGGACCTGCAAGGGCAGGGGTATTCTAGCCTGGTGCTGACCGTGCCCCATATGAGCCCTCGGCACTGGCGCTATGACCTGGTTCACGCCAAGCCGTACCTGTTGTGTGGCACCAACAATAACCTCGGTGCTGCCGCAACTGTCGTGTACCGCAGTTCGGCCCAGGAGTGGTTGGATGAAAAAAAATACCTGCAGGCCCGCGACCAACCAGCGGTGTGCCACCTGCCATTTGCGCTGCCCTTGGTCAGCGTCCAAATACAGCATGATGAAATCACCGGCAACCAATTGACCCAGCGGTTCAGCTATCGAAAGGCCTTCTACGATGGCGTCGAGCGTGAGTTTCGTGGGTTCGCCTTGCAGCTGTCGAGCGACTGCGAGGAGCAGGCACATGGGCAGCGTGAGGAGGGTTACAGCGCGCCGGTGTTGCGCAAAACCTGGTTTCACGTCGGTCGCGTCTTGAACCCACCCACCCAGGACTACTTCGACGGGGATAGTAACGCTATCGATTTGAAGGGCACGCTCTACAGCTATTATCACGAGGCGGACGACTGCGATCAGCTGGTCATCCCCGATGCCAAGGAACAGGCACAACTGTGCAATGCACTGGTGGGGCAGGTGCTGCGCAATGAACTCTTTGACTTTGGTGACGAGGACGGCACGCCGTATTCGGTCGAGCAGCATCGCTACCTGCTGCGCAGGCTGCAGCGTCCCACCGGTGGAAAACATGCCCCCTATCATGTGCTGCACGTATTGCCGGTTGAAATCATCACCTACCGCTACGAGCGCGAAAGCACCGACCCTGTGTGCCAGAAGACCTTGAATTTGCAGTGGGATGCTTTCGGCAACCCGACCAACAGCGTTACCGTCCACTACGCTCGGCGTCTCACCGCCCTGAGTGATCCGGCTTGCCAATCGGACCCTCACATGCTTGCGCCGCAAAAACGCTGGTGGTGCGACGCCCATGATGACGCACAGCAGCGTTACTACCTGACGCAGACCCGCGCGCAATTTATCCACCTGACCCAGCCTGACGCCTGGCGCCTTGGCCTGCCGTATGTGCAACGCACCGATGCGATGGTGCTGGTCAAGGGCGCCGGCCCCAAAGGCCTGATGCCGCAAGACATTACCTACGAATACTTTACGTCCGACAGCGCAGACAACCCGCTCAATGACAGCATCCAGCGCCAGTTGGTCGGGCAATCCCTGCAGCGTTATCGCAAACTTCCCGGTAATACGCCATGGCCCGACGGCCAGGCCGGTTTCGAGGCTTTGCCGGACTATGTGGAGACGGCTGAGCTCGATCAATCCGCGCTCCGGGCGTATGACCTGCTCAAGAATGAACACGGCGATATGCCATTTGACCTGGAGGCGCGCCTGACCGAGATCGGCTACCGCCGCATGCCCTGGCTGCTCGGCCCGCAGTTGGAACCTGAGCTGCTTTGGTCGATCAGGCGGGGCTTCTACACCTACGCCCCATTGTCCGGCTTTCATCAGGTCTTGACGGTGCGGCAGACCCAGGCCCACGGCGTGACGTTACTGGGCTATGACCCTCACCAATGCCTAAATACGTCGGTGACCTTGCCTGATGGCTGTAAGACTCAGGTCGAGAAAATTGATTACCGCTTGATGCAACCCGCCCGCATCCTCGACCCCAATCAAAATAGCCAGGAAGTCCTCCATGACGCTTTCGGAGAGGTGCTGGCTACCAGCTGTTACGGTGTGGAGCGCGGTGAGGCCGTGGGATTCGACCCCGTTGACGATTATCGACGGCCACAGGACGACAGCCCCGCCCACGCGATCGAGGCGCCCGAGCAAGCACTGCAAGGTGCCGCCACCGCTTATTTCGAAAACCGGTTCAGTTGGATGGGCCGCATACCCGAAGTTGACCGGTTGGACTTGGTCTGGTTTAACGAGTGCGTTAAGCAAGGCGACCTGTTGCCCAGTGGCCACATACGCGCTGGCGCACATGCGTTTTTACCGACGCAAGACTTGACGCCTGCACGCCAGCGCCTGCGTGCGCTCCTGGTGAACGTGCGGCGCGAACCAGTGCATGGCGTGCTCATCCGGGCGGATAACGATCAAACTTCCCCTGACCGGCAGATTCGCATGACGATCCGCTATTGGGATGGATTCGGCCGTCCATTGCAGACCAAGCATAAGGTGGACGATGGCTATGCCTATCAGGTGCAGTCGGACGGCACCCTGGCGCTGGACTCCGAGAGCAAGCCGATTACGCTGCCGGATGTGCCGCGCTGGCGCGTCAGCGAGCGGGTTGAGTACAACAACAAGGGGCTCACGGTGAGGGTTTATCGGCCGTACTTTGCCTCGGATTGGCATTGCATCAACGACGCCAGCTTCAGCCAGCACGGCGACTACGACACACAGCGCTACGACCCGTTGGGGCGGCTGACGAATACTATTCTTGCCAAGGAAGGCTATCTGCGGCGCCAGACTTACCATTGCTGGCACACCACCCATGAGGATGAAAACGACACCTATGAAGAAGTCCGGGCCGCCAGGGCGCAAGCGGGTGTCACGCCGTCATTCAATCCCAAGGTGCACACCCAAACGCCTGACCTGACGGTGATTGAACCGCGCGGCCTGGCCTGTCGCGCAGTTGCCTATTGCCGCAGCGATCCGCAGGGTTCGGCGGACCTGAGAGTCACACGCACGCTTTACAACAAGGCAGGCTTGGCAGTCGCCCAATGGGACCCCCGCTTGCATTTACTGCATGAAGGCGACCCTACGGTGCCGGCAAACCTGGCAACCGCTTACTCCTTGGGCGGCCAGGTTCTGAGTACCCAAAGCGTCGACGCTGGGTGGCGTGTCCACGTTTTTGGTGAAGCTGGGCAAAACGTGTATTCGCAGGATGGGCGGGGTACGCAGCGTGAGGTCGAATTTGATGAGTTGATACGACTGTTGGCAGTGTTTGAGCAAGGCTTGTGCACGGAGCGCTTTACCTATGCGCGTGCAGAGCCAGTCCATGCCGACAGTAACCTATGCGGGCAGGTCATCCGGCAGGATGACACTGCGGGCACTCGTCATTTCAATGAGTACGCGATGGGCGGTACCGTATTGGATCATGTACAGCATTTCCTGAAGACCCTGGATATGCCGGACTGGCCGGAACCGCTGCATCTGCGCGATGCCCTGTTGGAGCCTGGTGAGGGGTTGCGCACTCAGGTTTACCTCGATGCACTCGGCGGGGTGCTGCAACAGATCGATGTGGCAGGTAATCACCAGGGCTCCCGCTACACGGTCGACGGCCAATTGCGTGAGGCGTGGCTCAGGCTCAAAGGGGCGTCAGCGCAAACGACTCTGGTGAGTGCCATTGTCTACGATGCGCACGGCAAGATAGAACGCAAAACCCTGGGCAATGGTGTGGTCAGGCAGTTTGATTACTGTCCTCTAGACGGTCGATTACGCCAGTTGTCCAGTTATCGCGGCAGTGGCGCGCTCTTGCAGGACCTTCATTACGAGTATGAACCGGGGGGGAACATCGTCAGTATTGAGGACACGACGCTGGCGGTGCGTTTTTTTAACAATCAGCGTGTCGATCCGATCAGTTGCTACCACCACGACAGCATCGGTCAATTGGTCAGGGCAACTGGCTTTGAAGCGGGCAGTCTTCGCCAAGGGCCGAATCACGTGGCCGACCCCCTCGCAATAGCCAACTACTGTCAGACGTACCGCTATGACAGGGGCGGCAATTTGCTGGAGTTGATCCACCAAGGGCCACAAAGCCATGGGCGGATTTTGAAGGCGGCTCCCTTCAGCAATCGCTGCTTGCCTGAAAGTCAGGGTGTGTCGCTGACCCAAGCTGATTTCGACGACGAGTTTGATTCCAATGGCAATCTGCTCAGGCTGGAGGGACGACCGCTGAATTGGGATCAACGTAACCAATTGCTCCGCGTAGAGCCGGTGGTGCGCGAATCCACCGACAACGACAGTGAGCGTTACGCCTACGACGCAAACGGTATGCGTCGACGCAAGGTGCGCATTGCCCATACTCGCGCTCGTGCTGTCACCACTGAAACACGCTATTTACCGGGGTTGGAGATCCGTAATGTGCACGGCAATGTGTTGCATGTGATCACTGTGGGTGAAGTGCAGGTGCTGCACTGGGAAACGGCGCGACCCAAGCGAGTGGCAAATGATCAGTACCGCTACAACCTGGATAGTCATTTGGGATCATGGCTGGTGGAGTTGGATGCTATGGCAAAGGTTGTCAGTCATGAAAGTTATCACCCGTATGGCACTACAGCTCTTCGGAAACGGGGTGATTCAAGTGAGAAGAGCTATCGCACGTTGGGTTACTCGGGTAAGGAGAAGGACGCGACGGGGCTTTATTACTATGGATTCAGATATTACATACCGCATTTTCAACGATGGCTTAACCCGGATTCGTTTAGTCTTGTAGATGGACTTAATCTTTATGCAATGGTAAGAAATAACCCAGTGAGCCTGCATGACAGTAATGGCGCCGAGTCCACTCGAGATAACTTTGATGAGAAAGATATTGAAGGGTTTTCGTCTGTTTTTTCATCCATTAAATCGGGTCTTATGGCTCAGGGTCTCGATCCTAAACAAACACTGTATCTGATCGTAGGTCGTAGCCCGCAGGTGCTGGGCTCTTATATAGAACATATGGGGTACACAACGGCATTGTTACAATTGTCAGGGATGAGCGCTTCTAGAGCTAATATAGCCGACGCCTCAACGCTGGACGAACAGCAGCGGATAAACAGACGTGAGTTTATAAAGTCGGCAATGGACGGCAAAGATGCTGGCATGCAATCGATCGTGATGATTGATTTTTCCGTCACCGGAAACAGCATCAGCAGAGCACATAAGTTAGTAAGTGAGTATTATAAGGAAATGAATAGTGACAAGGTTGTAAAGATGGCTATCGTCTCGCGCTTTACTGATGCTCCGGATAAGAGCCCTGAGGAGATTGAAATTTTACATGGGGCTGACAATGTTTTGTTTAACGCTGAAGCAGGAGCGGGTTACTTGCGCATGCAAGAACGGGGTGTGATGCGTTATATGAAAATTCAAATGGCTGAGGTAGACAAGGGGTTATCGTATACGGATAAATTTCATTATAAGCAGATGGATCTGGGTGGCAAGGCTGAAATTGATTTGGATCGAAAAGCCAAACTTGATTCTATGATGGGAGGCGCACTGGAGAAATTCCCTGATGTTTCACCTAAAGATGCAAAAAATAAAAAGAATAAGCGTTTTATATTGGCTGGTAGTGGCGGTGGTGTCAGTGCATATATAAACACTTATAACAGAAAAAATCAGGGACGGCTTTCGCGGTGGTATTTCTGGGGTTGATTGAAGTTGTTGAATAATGATAGATACGAAAAATCACGTGTGTCATCAACATTGGAACGATTAGTCCGAAAAACTGCCTTGCAGGTGCTCGGCACGAAATTCCAGGGTTTGCGGGCGATAGCCAGGGCGCAAGGGCGGGGTGGGCAGGCAGTCATCCCATGTCGCCCCGGCCTGCAACTCACCGGGGCCGCGATAGCGGGGGGCGGCGTAGACGTTGTCGGCCAGGTTGACCGAGTCGCCCGGTGCATAGGCGGCGACGCGCCAGCGCAGTTCGGTCAGCGGTACATCGTTGCCGTTGTTGAGGGTCAACTTG
>Ga0157373_10001468_pt1 | contig 18026 bp, 15 predicted proteins | sample C65metaG_FD_113460 | JGI IMG/M metagenome (GOLD analysis project Ga0157373, IMG submission 113460) | Corn rhizosphere microbial communities from Kellogg Biological Station, Michigan, USA - C6-5 metaG | ecosystem: Host-associated > Plants > Roots > Rhizosphere > Soil | place: USA: Michigan... | reverse complement strand
TTGAAAAAAAACGGCCTTGCTGCTTTATATGTCGATAAACTGGGCTCTCTTAAAAATGTGTATCGTGGAATTGAACACGAAGATGAAATGGTAGAATTATTCAATCATTGCATTTATGATTTGAATTCAAAAGCGCCATCCATTGATACGCCTTTGCATGCATTTTTACCTTTTAAACACATCGATCATTTGCACCCGGATGCAGCCATTGCAATAGCTGCAGCAAAAGACGGAAAAAAAATAACTGAAGAATTATTTAACGGTTCAATTGGTTGGGTTGAATGGCAACGGCCCGGTTTTGATTTAGGGCTTAAACTAAAAGAATGTTTGGATAAAAATCCGGGCATTCGTGGAATCATGCTTGGCTCACATGGATTATTTACCTGGGGCGATACGTCTTATGAATGTTATGTAAATACCTTAGAAGTAGTAGAGCGTTGCGCAGATTATTTAGAGGAAAATACAGGAAAAAATAAGCCGGTATTTGGTGGAAAAAAACAGGAATCTTTGCCAAAGAAAAATCGCCTGGAACAAGCATCAATGCTGGCTCCGGTGCTTAGAGGTTTTTGTTCTTCGGAAACAAAAATGATTGGACATTTTACGGATGATGAACGCGTTCTCGAATTTATTAATTCAAATGATTTGGATCGGCTGGCGCCAATGGGAACCAGTTGCCCCGACCATTTTTTGAGAACCAAAATTTCTCCATTGGTTTTAAATCTTTCAGCAAACGAACAAATAAATGACATTCCTGTTTTAAAGAAAAAAATTGAACCACAATTCGAGGAATACAGAAAAATGTATTCGGATTATTACAACACTTGCAAACATGCCAACAGTCCTGCCATGCGTGACCCTAATCCTGTTGTAATTTTATACCCCGGTGTCGGCATGTTCACTTTTGCAAAAAACAAACAAACAGCAAGAGTGGCAGCGGAATTTTATATCAACGCAATTAATGTGATGCGCGGTGCAGAAGCGATTTCTGAATATACATCATTGCCAAGGCAGGAAGCATTTGATATTGAATATTGGCTTTTGGAAGAAGCGAAATTGCAACGGATGCCAAAGCCGAAATCTTTAAGCGGAAGAATTGCATTGATTACGGGAAGCGCCGGAGGGATTGGTAAAGCAATTGCAAAGAAATTTGCGGAGGAAGGCGCTTGTATCATTCTTTCAGATAATAATGCCGAAAGATTAGAATCGACAAAAGAAGAATTCAAAACCCAATTTGGGTCAGATGCTTTTGTTGCATATGTTCTCGATGTTACCGATGTGAATACAATAGACAAAACCTTTCAGACTGCGGTGCTTGCTTTTGGTGGCGTTGATATTATTGTCAATAATGCCGGCCTTTCCATTTCTAAATCCATTGAAGAGCACACCGAAAATGATTGGGATTTATTGTACAAGGTATTAGTAAAGGGACAGTTTTTTGTTACACAAAAAGGTGTTGAAATAATGCGCAAGCAGCAAATGGGCGGAGATGTGATTAATATTGTAAGTAAAAATGCATTGGTCAGCGGCCCGAATAATTCGGCTTATGGTGCTGCCAAAGCAGCGCAATTGCACATGAGCCGGTTAAATGCAGCAGAATTAGGAAAAGATGAAATCAGGGTAAATGTGGTAAATCCTGATGCAGTCATTTCCGGAAGCAATATCTGGAGTAATGGCTGGGCCGAAGGCCGCGCGAAAGCTTATGGAATTACCGTAGAAGAATTGCCGGCGTATTATGCCAAAAGAACTTTATTAAATGAAACGATTTTGCCTGAAGATATTGCCAATGCGTGTTTTGTTTTTGTAAGCGGATTATTAAATAAATCTACCGGCAATGTATTGAATGTAGATGGCGGAGTTGCCGCGGCATTTGTAAGATAATTGAAATAAACCAAGAAGGTTTTATTGGAGTGTTTTTAATTTAAAAGTTTTGCAAAAACCTTCTTGGTTTTGTTACGGTTTTTGAGTTTATACAGGTATTAAAGATTATCAAAAAACCATCCCTTTATGCGAATTGCTTCTAAAATGAAATTGCTGAAAGGTTTTGAAGCTGAATACAAAAAGCGTCATGATGAAATATGGCCGGAACTTTCAAAGCTTTTAAAGGAAACAGGAATTTTGGATTATTCAATATTTTTAGATGAAGAAACTAATAATCTTTTTGCTTATTTTACAATAGAAGACCGCCAAAAATTAAATGAATTGCCGCATAAAGAAATCATGAAAAAATGGTGGACACATATGAAAGATATCATGGAAACCAATGATGATAATTCACCGGTTTCTATTCCTTTAAAAGAAGTATTTTATTTACCATAGTTGAACAGAAAAAAAATCAAAATGATATTATCCAAAGAACAGATTGAAAAAAGCAACAAAGAAAATTGGTCACTCCATAAAAAGAAATATGAATTTATTTCGGAGGAAATAGATCATGCAGAAGAAGTTTTGAAAAAATTAACTGCCTTTCAAATTGCGATACCCAGTTGGGCTTTGGGCACCGGAGGTACACGATTTGGAAGGTTTGGCGGCGGCGGCGAACCTCGTTCTTTGGAAGAAAAAATTGAAGATATTGGAATGCTTCATGCGCTCACGGCTTCTGCGGATGCCATCTCGTTGCACATTCCGTGGGACATTCCTTCAAATGCCGAAAACATAAAAGCACTGGCAAAAGAAAATGGCTTGCGTTTCGATGCCATGAACTCAAACACTTTTCAAGACCAGCCAGGACAAAAGCTGAGTTACAAATTTGGTTCGATGCAGCATGTAGATAAAGCTGTGCGGCAGCAGGCAATTGAACACAATATAGAAGTGATAAAATATGGAAAGGAACTTGGTTCCAAATCGCTTACTGTGTGGCTTAGCGATGGTTCTTCTTTCCCCGGACAGTTGAATTTCAGAAAAGCATTTCAGAATACATTAGAAAGCTTACAGGAAGTTTATAGCGCTTTGCCGCATGACTGGAAAATGTTTGTGGAGTATAAGGCATTCGAGCCCAACTTTTATTCAATGACGGTAGGCGATTGGGGACAATCATTGCTTTATACTTCAAAGCTCGGAGATAAAGCATACACACTTGTTGACCTTGGACATCATCTGGCAAATGCAAATATTGAACAAATTGTTGCTTTGCTGCTCATGGAAGGAAAGCTTGGCGGATTTCATTTTAATGATTCAAAATACGGCGATGATGACCTCACGGTTGGCAGCATAAAGCCTTATCAATTATTTCTCATCTTTAATGAATTGGTAGAAGGAATGGATGCAAAAAAAATGAACCATGCAACAGATTTGGCCTGGATGATTGATGCATCACACAATGTAAAAGACCCGCTTGAAGATTTGTTACAATCTTTGGAGGCAATTAAAATTGCTTATGCAAAGGCATTATTGATTGACAGGAAAAAGTTAACCGAAGCGCAAAATAATAATGATGTAGTGGCGGCGCAGGAAATAATTCAACAAGCTTTTAATACGGATGTACGGCCACTTGTTGCTGAAGCAAGATTGCAGGCAGGAGGCGCATTGAATCCTTTATCAGTTTATAGAAAAGAAAAAGTAAGAGAAGAATTAATTAAAGAAAGGGGAATGAAAACGATGGCGACAGGTTTGTAGCGGTTGATATCGCAGGCCAGACTGGATTAAAAAGTAAAAAACAGAATTTGAATTATATGTCCGTTTACTGCAGCTTATTATGAGCAAACAAAATGTCATAGCAATATTTGATGTCGGTAAAACCAATAAAAAGCTTTTTCTCTTTGATGAAAATTATAAGATAGTTTTTGAGCGCTCCGCACGTTTTTTCGAAACAACTGATGAAGATGATTTTCCCTGTGAAAATTTAGAAAGTTTAAAATCATCTGTTTATGATTCGCTTCATGAAGTTTCCAGATTAAAAGATTTTAAAATAAAAGCCGTCAATTTTTGCAGCTATGGTGCCAGTTTTGTTTACCTGGATGACCAACTACAACCATGTGCGCCGCTATACAATTATTTAAAAGAATATCCTGAAAATCTAAAGCAACAATTCTACGATAGGTACGGCGGCGAAGAAGAATTTTCATTTCGCACCGCATCTCCGGTGTTAGGCAGCCTCAATTCGGGAATGCAATTGTACCGGATAAAATATGAAAAGCCGCAACTTTTCAAACAAATAAAATTTGCGCTTCATCTGCCTCAATATTTAAGTTTCTTAGTCTCTTCAAATCTTTGCAGCGATATTACCAGTATTGGATGCCACACCAATCTTTGGGACTTTCAGAAAAATGAATATCATGATTGGGTGAAGCAGGAAGGTATTCTTGAAAAGCTTGCCCCCATTTTTCCATCTGATAAAGTTGTTCCTGCATCTTTACCGGGATGTGATTATCCGGTCGGCATCGGACTTCACGATAGTTCTGCGGCTTTGATTCCTTATCTGGTAAATTTTCATAAGCCTTTTATTTTAATTTCTACGGGCACATGGTGCATTTCAATAAACCCTTTTAATCAATTCCCTTTAACCAAAGAAGAATTGGAAAACGATTGTTTGTGTTTTCTCACCTATGATGCAAAGCCAATTAAGGCTTCACGGCTTTTTGCAGGCAATGAGCATGAGCAACAGGTAAAAAGAATCAGCGACCATTTTCATCAAAATGTTACGCATTACCGTACGATGGAATTTAATCCCGAAATAATTGCGAAACTGCGGGAAAAAGATTTTGGAAAATTCAAAGACAAAATAAGCTTCAAAACTTCATTATTTGCAAAAAGAAATCTTGCTGATTTTTCAAATGATGAAGAAGCTTATCACCAGTTGATGCTGGATATTGTGGCACAACAATGTCTGTCCACACAATTGGTTTTAAAAGGAACAAGCGTGAAAAGAATTTTTGTTGACGGTGGTTTTAGTAAAAACTCCATTTACATGAATCTTCTTGCAGCAGCGTTTCCGGATATGGAAGTTTTCGCAGCATCCATACCACAGGCAACGGCGATGGGCGCGGCTCTCGCGATTCACCATTCGTGGAATGAAAAGCGGGTGCCCAAGGAAATGATTCCATTAAAATGTTTTTCGCCAATATCGATTTCGCATTCCTGAAAATTATAATTACACTTTAAGGCAATAACTTTTATCAAATTCCGTTCAATTGGAAACAAAAAATGCCGTAAAAATGACCGTTTTGGTATGATCATTATTACATCACATTATTGCGACAGCCTTAAAAATTAATTGGATGTTTAGAAAAAAAAATTATTTTTACAATTCGTCAACCCCACATCTATAAAGAGAACTCTACCTAACCAGAACATAAAATACACATGAAGACAGTTATTTTTAAGCTGATGGCATTAGTGATGCTAGTTGGAGCTTTTACCTCTACAAAGGCGCAAAATGCCAATAGTATAAATGTGGTTACCACCGCTGTTCCTTTTTTGCGCATTTCGCCGGACGCTCGTTCGGGAGGCATGGGAGATGTAGGAGTTGCTACGATACCTGATGCCAATTCAATTTTTTGGAATCTTGCTAAAATTCCTTTTGCTCAAAGTAAATCTGCTATCGCGCTTACGTATACTCCATGGCTAAAAGGGTTGGATTTGAATGATGTATACCTCGTTTCTGCTGCCGGATATTACCAGTTGGATGAATTACAGGCTATTTCCGGATCGGTAAGATATTTTAGTTTGGGAAATATCCAGTTTACAGATAATTTGGGTAATGATCTTCAAACGTACCGTCCGCGCGAGTTCGCTGTTGATGCAGGATATTCAAGAAAACTGTCAGAATCTTTAGGATTGGGAATTTCATTGAGATACATTAATTCAAACCTTGCCAGCGGACAATCTGCCAGTGGTTCCATTTACAAAACCGGAACTGCCGTTGCCGGAGATATTTCTTTATTCAATGATGGATCTGCCGGAGGAACTGCTTCCGGTTTGAACTGGGGAATTGCGATCAGCAATCTCGGTTCAAAAATTTCTTATACCAATGATGCTTCTGAAAGAGATTTTATTCCTGCGAATCTTGGTCTTGGACTTGCTTATGTGGATGTGGTAAATGAAGCCAATAAAGTAACTTTTGGTTTGGATGTCAATAAATTATTGGTTCCCACTCCGCCCGCTTTAGGAGATTCTGCCGGCTTGGTTGCTTATCATGATAAAGGAGTGGTATCAAGTTGGTTCAGTTCTTTTGGCGACGCTCCCGGAGGCTTTAAAGAAGAATTAAAAGAATTTCAAATTTCTGTCGGAGTAGAATATACTTACAACGATCAGTTTTCTTTAAGAACCGGGTATTTTTATGAAAATCCGTTAAAAGGCGACAGGCAATATTTTACTGTCGGCGCCGGTTTAAACTATAATATTTTTGGATTGAATTTTTCTTACCTGATTCCTTCAGGAAATGGAGTGAACAGGAATCCATTGTCCAATACATTGCGTTTCAGCATTCTTTTCAATTTGGATAAATCTACGGCAGTTGGTGGCGGAGGAAATGATTAAAAAACTTTTCATTTTTGTATATTTGAAGCGCCCCGCAAAGGGGCGTTTTCTTTTCCTCTAAACGAAGAAATAAAGCGATTTTTTTATAAAGAATTCAAGTAAACCAACAAATAATCCGAAATTGTATTCCCAAATCATAAACCGATAAAAATGCGACCATCAAACAGGCTTCCTTTCCGCACCGGCTTTGGAATTGATTTTCACCAGTTGACAGAAGGAAGAGAATTATGGATAGGAGGGGTGAAGCTGGAACATACTAAAGGCGCGCTTGGTCACAGCGATGCCGATGTGTTGCTTCATGCTATTTGCGATGCAATGCTGGGTGCGCTTTCCCTGGGTGACATTGGTTTTCATTTTCCTGATACTGATGCCGCATACAAAAATATTGATAGCAAAATACTGTTGCAAAAAACAATTCAGTTAATCACCGAAGCGGAATATGTGGTCGGCAATATTGATTCTACTGTTTGTCTGGAGGCGCCCAAAATAAAGCCTTACATTCCTCAGATGCAAAAAGTGATCGCAGAAATTCTGATGATCTCTGAAAACCAGGTTTCCATCAAAGCCACCACTTCTGAGAAAATGGGTTTTGTCGGTCGCCAGGAAGGAATTGCAGCATATGCAACGGTTTTGCTGATGACTGTTGAGTAAGTAAGACAAAATAAGTTTTCAGGTACTTTATTGAAGGAATATTCTTTTTAAGACTATACACTATTCATCTCATGAAAGGTCTTAATTATTTTTTTTGCATTCTCCTTTTATTGTTTAGCTATAATAGCTTTTGTCAGGAAAATTGTAACAATGGTAAAGATGACGATGGGGATGGATTAATTGATTTGCAGGATCCTGATTGTCAATGCCATTTTAACGTAAACGGCAATCTTTTGCAAAATGCTTCTTTTGAATCTTTTAAAAATTGTCCTACTAATTATTCTTATAATAACGATTACAACATCATAGATTTTTGGCAATATGCTAATTATACAAGTGGTAACGTTGCCCAATATTACCATAATTTCCTTTGCCCTTATGATTCTGCACAGGTTATGCTTTTTATTCCTCCGGCTCTTCCTTTGCCTGATGGAAACGCTTTCGTATCTATTCGACAATACGTCTATCGGAAACCAGATATGCAGGAAAAAGATATTGCAAAGGTTTACATTAGCCAGTGTTTACAAAATCCACTGATCCCTGGCCAACAATATACGTTGAGTTTTAGCGCCGCCCGGTTCCAATCGAATGATGATCGGAATTTTAAATTTAAATTGACTCCATTTACAGTAGCTATCTTTGGTAACGCCAATTGTAATGCAGTACCGTTTGGCGTATCAAACGCAATCAGTAACGGCTGTCCTGCAAATTATTCTGGTTGGAAATTACTTGGTAAAACAACAGTATACAGTAAAAGCAAATGGGTACAAAACAAGATCAATTTTACAGTTCCGTCAGATATCAATGTGGTTGCAATAGGACCTGATTGTTCTTTTTTGAACCTGCCCTTTGACAATGCAGATAGCACCACTTATTTAGATTTTTATGTTTACGATTTGGATAATTTACATTTATTGCCGACGAAAGATTTTCACTTTACTTATATCGAAAATCAAAGTGCTGTCCCTTGCTCTTCAGATTCGGTACTAACTGTTCCGTTTACGCCTAACACCAGTTATCAATGGTATAAAGACAGTATTGCAATTATCGGCGCAACAGAAAACAACTATCGCTTACCTCAAACTAATTCAGTTGGAAATTATAATGTTCGCATTACTTATCCTGATTCGTGTCTTATTTCTGAAACTTTTTCTGTAGAGATAAATGAACTGGATAAGCTGAATCTTCCGTCAGATACTTCTTTATGTGAAAAAGATACATTGCTGTTAGCCCCCGCTTTGAAAGGAATTACTTATCAATGGAATGGTAACAGTGATACAGCAGTCAGGATTTTCGCGGAAGGCATTTATGATATAATTGCAACTAATGCCAATGGCTGTAGCCGCAATTTTACTGTTAATGTACATGCTCAGAGCTGTAGCCTCTTTATGCCCAATGCTTTTACACCGAACGGAGATGGAAAAAATGATTTATTCCGGATTCCGGAATCAGTAAAAATAAACCTAAAACAATTTTCAATCTTTGACCGTTGGGGCAATAAGGTTTTTAGTACCACTAAAAGAAACACAGGATGGGATGGCAGTTTTAAAGGCGTAGCGAGCGCTGCCGGAGTTTATATTTACGTGATTGAAGGAGTTAGTGATAATAAAAAGAAGATACTATTGAAAGGAACGGTTACTTTGATCAGATAAAAAAAGAGTATGTTCTTTTACAAAACAGAAGGCGCGCAAAAAGTAAAACTTACAATTGCACCATATCATTTTCGTCAAGCGGCATAAAAGGATTGTACGCAACTTCCCAATAATAACCGTCCGGATCAGCAAAATAGGCATGATAACCACCCCAGAAAACTTTTTGAGGTTCTTTAGCAATAGTGGCGCCTGCTTTGCGTGCCAGCTCAATGGTGTCGTGAACTTCCTGTTCGCTTTTCACGTTGTAGGCTAAAGTAATTCCGCTGAAACCTTCATTTATGCCAGGCGGATTTGTTTCATTAATGTCTTGCGCCAATAAATCCAGCGGATACAATTCGAACCGGGTTCCGAAAGTATTGAAAAAGATCACTTTCGGACAATCATCTGTTTCTTTGGTCTGAAACCCCAAACCTTCCCGATAAAATTTTACAGATCTTCTCATATCTCTTACGCCGAGAGCAATAATGTTGATTCTGTTCATATTATAATGTCTTTTTGCAGATATATTTTTATTCTTTTGTAAATATACAAAGTAAGAATCCTGATTTAAGTAACGCTTGTGTACAACGTCAGAACATTCTTTTATCCTGTTTCTTTCATAATAATCTCCCGCTGTTTTGGTTCAATGTCGCTCCACTTTATAAACGGAGCAGGCGCGTCGCTGAAGTTGTTTAATTGTAATTCATACCATCTTACGGTATTCCAGCGATTTAATTTGTAACCAATATTTTTATAATCAGCTATCCTGTTGAACCCCATCTTTTCATGAAAATGAACACTTTTTTCATTTGGTAAGGTGATACCGGCATAAACATTTCTGCAACCCTGGAATTGTAATATCCTGAATAATGCGTGGTAAAGTTTTGTGGCAATTCCTTTTTGCTGAAAATGATCATTTATGTAAACGGAACACTCAACAGACCATTGATACGCTGCTCTTTCGCGATGCTTAGATGCATAAGCATAACCTGCAATAAAACCATCTGATTCATAAACCAGCCACGGGTAAGATTCCTCGTTGGTAAGGATTCTTTGAGAAAAACTTTCTATCGAGGGAACTTCTGTTTCAAAACTAACAGCAGTATTCAAGATAAATGGAGCGTAAATGTCAAGTATAGATGAAGCGTCTGAAGAAAGAGCAGGTCTGATTGTGTCCACAAAAAATGGTTTTAATAAATAAAATTAGGAATTTTCAACAGGCTGCGATTTCTTCATAGAAAATATTTTGGCACGGCCCTACAACGTTATACAATAACAACCTATTTTATTCTTTGATAATAATGAGTGAACCCATCTGAAATTATGTAGTCAATAAGCGTTAATTGATTATTTTTAATTGTATGAATTTCTCTGTTTGGGAAAGGTATGGAGGATTATAAAAATAAGCCTGCAGTACTTACGATACATTTTAGGCTTTTGAATTAATGACAGGCTAAGAAATGAAAATGCTGCATTACTGCGTAAGCAGTGTTCTCCTAAGATTTGTAAGTTTTATTCTTTCTAATGACCTCTAACTATCTTGACCAGATTGTTTGTCCCTTCGTTTCAAAAACAATGGCCTCCGCTTTTGCGAAAAAAGAAGTTTTAAATTTTTTTGTAGCCGCAAAGCTTTTTAATTCGGAAGTTAACTTGTCAAGTAGTTGTTCCCGACTTAAATTTTGATAATAAGCTTCCGGAAGTTTGAAATACATATTTGTCGGTTCAAATTCTATACGAGTCACCGAACGATTTTCGCTTTCGTCATACGTATTCACTCCAACTAAAACAACAGTATAATCATTTGGTGATTCAAAAAGTCCGACCGTATATTTTGAGATTAGTTTTTGAGGTCTGTCCTTTTCACAAATGTTCAGCAACCAGTCCTGCAATGCTGCAAACTTTAAAACTAAATGTGGTGGCGGTGGTTCTATAACGTCTTCAACAACTTCCAAACGTTCGTGCTGCACGATAACTTTTTCAGAGTTGTTTTTGTTTTGTTGTCCACGTGCCATAAAAGGGAGTATTGCTAATAAAAGGAAAATGAAATTACGGGTTGTCATAAATAACAAAGTTTACGTATTGTCGACGGCTACCTTTTTTATTGCCTCGTTTTTCTATTGTGACATTGAAAACAAGTCAGGCCGGTATGCAAGCGTTTCTGAAGTTATTGAAGTTATGATTTTTGTTTTGAATGAATTCTCAATGGCATTGAGGTCTTCTTGTAAATTCTCCGTCTTTCCAAAGTCGGAATAACTGTTGAATCCAAGCATTAGCACGATTTGATTAATATTACCACCGTCAATCATTTCATAGGTAAAAAAATTTTTTATTGAAAAATTGGCTGAATAATCAGCTTTGAGTTTTGCAATTACTTTCAGGGCATTGGCCATGTCACTCACAGTCATAGTAATAAGCCGTATATATTTTGAATGCAAACCAACACTATCGCTGGAGCTTAGTCCCTGAACAAGTGCCAACTTAAAAGAGTTCTGTAATACTGCAAAAGGAATGATGTGAAGCTGATAATCTTTATTATCCTCGTCTGCTTTAAATGAAACATCAAAGTCTTCCCATGAATTGAATGATACATCCAGAAATTGTCCAAAGCGCCGGCCGGAAACAAATTGCCAGCAATACCAGGTTGGATTGTCTCCATTTTTTTTATGCCACATAAAGTGTTTGTTATAGCCGTTCTCAAAATTTTGTTCCTGTCCTGCTTTTGGTTTCCATAGCCAACATCTTGCAATATTTTTCTTTTGCCCGAAGGCCTGGAACAGGAATAAAAGAGCCAATAAGGTCATTACAATTTTTCGCATAATCGCAAGTTAAATGATGGACAATACGATATTATATTCTACTTAAAAACTATAGCCGAAGGTAAATACAAAAGGGTAATATTTGTTCGTCTGTTGGAATCCCATGCTGTTCTAAGTTTATAGCTTTCAATGTTTCAGTCTTTATTGATGATACTTTGTATAGTTTTTTATCTACTTCTATTTTGAATAAAAATGTTTGTAGTAAAAGTTTTGGCCACTTAGGTTTTGAAAAGTTTGGCTTTCTAAAATTCCATTTCGGTTATAAACATAAGTTTGTGTTATATGGTCTAAAAGGCCATTAAGAATCAGTTGCTGTCGTGAGTTTTGTAACTCATAACAACTACACCTAAAGGATTGATTCGCGGAGATACGAACTTCGAAAAAGAACGGCTATTCATCCTTCAATGCAGACGCTCTGCGCCACGCAGGTTTTGGAAAGCTTATGCGTCCTTTCTTCCTGAACAAATTTTTTTCATTTTAAATTATTATCGTAATATTGCGATATAAAAGAAACTTTATCATGGGAACAACAAAAGCAGAAGAATTTAAATTAAAGGAAAACCGAATCGCTAATTATGCAAAAGCCCTGGCGCACCCTGCCCGCATCGCAATTCTTAATGTATTGATCCAAAAGAAAAGCTGTATTTGCGGCGATATTGTAGATGAGCTTCCACTATCACAAAGCACGGTATCACAGCATTTGAAGGAATTGAAGCAGGCTGGCTTAATCAAAGGTGATATTGACGGAGCAAAGGTGTGTTACTGCATAGATGACAAAGAATGGAAAGCTGCAAAAGAAAGGCTGGACCGGCTTTTTGATTCTTATAAAGGTAATCCTGGTTGCTGCTGATTTTTTTTGGATAACTTAATCGAAATATTACGATAACAATAAAACATAAAAAAATGGAATACGAAAATGAACTGAAAGAATTAGTAAAGCAAAAATATGCTCAGATTGCTTTGCAGGACAAAGAAACCAATCAATCATCCTGCTGCGGCTCCGGCTGTTGCTCTACGGAAGTTTACAACATCATGAGCGATGATTACACTTCACTGGAAGGATATAATCCTGACGCCGATTTGGGTTTAGGCTGCGGCTTGCCCACTCAATTCGCCAACATAAAAAAAGGTGATACAGTTATTGACCTTGGCAGCGGCGCCGGTAATGATTGCTTTATTGCAAGAGCCGAAACCGGCGAAGATGGCAGAGTAATCGGCATTGACTTTACACCCGCCATGATTGAGATGGCAAAAATCAACGCACAAAAGCTGGGCTTTGCTAACGTAGAGTTCAGACAAGGCGACATTGAGAAAATGCCGGTAACATCAAACCTTGCAGATGTAATTGTAAGTAACTGCGTTTTGAACCTGGTTCCAGACAAAGACGCCGTTTTCAAAGAAATCTTTCGGGTGCTGAAACAAGGCGGACACTTTAGTATTTCAGACGTGGTGCTTGTAGGTGAACTTCCCGAAGGCTTGCGTAAAGATGCTGAAATGTATGCAGGCTGCGTATTCGGTGCCATACAAAAGGAGGCCTACCTTGAACTCATTAAAGCAAACGGCTTTAGCAACGTAACCATTCAAAAGGAAAAAGCGATTAACATTCCTAACGACATTTTGAAAAATTACCTGGACGAAAAAGAACTAAACAGCTTTAAAACCGGCAACACAGGCATCTTTAGCATAACTGTTTATGCAGAAAAAGCAAAATCGTGCGGCTGTAGCACAGATTGTTGCAACTAAACCGGAATGAAGAAAAGAATTTTAGTGGTTTGCACTCTTATTTTTTTTGAAAATTCTGAAATTAAACCTTCTTGGTTTTCATTGGAAGAAATGTTTCCAAAAACTGAGAAATTGAATTCTTCCCGAAATTAAAATTGAATTAACTTTAATATCAATTCCAAAAAATATTTTTCAAATTCTTTAATTCATCCTCTCATCTCTTAATACAAACAGTCATGAAAAAAGCAGCCATTCTTCTCTTTAGTTTTTTTACCGTCTGTTATTGTTCTGCCCAACAAAACGATTGGGCTTCTGTTGAAAAAGTATTCGGTAAAAAGGGGACGGTGCAGGGTCATGTTTTTAAGATCAGTTATCCGCGTACTGATCTAACCGTTACGGTGAATGGTTTTAAAGTAGCACCCGGATTTGCGCTTGGATCCTGGATCGGTTTTATCGATATGAACAAAGATATGCATGAGGGTAAAACGATGCAAGGCGATCAGGCAACCATGATGGGAGATTTGGTTCTTTTGGATACAGAGGTGCCGGCTGTGCTTAAAAAGCTTGTTGAAGTCGGTCTCAGGATCACAGCAATTCATAATCACCTGGTCAATGAAACTCCTAATGTAAAGTATGTTCATTTTTCGGGCAATGGCAACAAGGCAAAGCTGGCTGAAGCAATTAAATCAGTGTTGGAAGTAACTGCAACTCCGTTAACAGCGTCCCAATCGACTACCCAAACGACAAATGTAGATTGGTCAAAAGTAGAATCCATTCTTGGTCCCGGCAAACATAATGGTATGTTATTGCAGTATAGTTTTCCACGAAAAGAAAAATTAACAGACGGCGGAATGGAGATGCCTCCGTCAATGGGCATGGCAACCGGAATTAATTTTCAAAAAGATGGAGACAACGCTGCCATCACAGGTGATTTTGTTTTACTTGCCGATGAAGTAAACCCGGTAATAAAAATTCTTATTGATAATGGGATTACCCCAACAGCATTGCATAATCACATGTTACATGATAATCCGAGATTGTTTATGATGCATTTTTGGGCTGTTGATAACCCGGAAAAATTAGCAAAAGGTTTGGCACAGGCATTAGCTGCAACGAATCATCAGCCAATTAAAAAATAACCGTTTTTAAATGCTATTCCAAATGCTTTAAAATGAAATTTCATCTGATTCACTTTTTTATTTTTATCAATATTTGTTCATTTACTGCTTGTAAGGGACAGGCAACATTTGGAGAAAATCATCTGCCAATAGATAAGATCATCCCCTTACCGGGAGTTAAAGGACGTATTGATCATATGGACGTTAATTTAAAAGATCAGATTGTTTATATAGCTGCCCTGGGTAATAATACTTTGGAAGTGGTAAGTCTTCCGGATGCTAAGATTCTTCATAGTATAAAAGGACTGGACGAGCCACAAGGCGTTTGTTATATTCCTCAAACAAAGGAAATTTTTGTTGCAAACGGGGGAACCGGCGATTGTTATTTTTATAATGCTGACAATTACAAAAAGATTGCTACCGTTCATTTAAGTTCTGATGCGGATGATGTTCGTTATGATTCAACTGCTCAAAAGATCTATGTAGCTTATGGTTCCGGGGGGATCGCAATTATCGATGCAAAAAATCATACAGAAACCGGGGACATAAAACTTCCTTCTCATCCGGAAGGATTTCAAATTGATAAAAGAAAGGATTTGATCTATGTAAACCTTCCAAACAGCCTTGAGATCGGCGTTGTCCAAATCAGCAAATTAAAGCTCATCAATGAATGGAATAAAGCTTACCGCGAAGGAAATTTTCCGATGGCTTTGGATTCCCAAGGAGATCAGCTTTTCGTTGGTTACCGGCATCCGGCGACATTGGTAATCATCGATACTAAAACAGGAAAACGCACAGCAGTAGAGGAATTAACCAATGATACTGATGATCTCTATTATGATCCTAAGAATAATAGTGTTTATGTAAGTTGTGGTGGTGGTTACGTCGATATTTTTCAATTGCAAAAGGAAGGTCATTATAAACAAATCGCTGCTGTGCGCACAAGAAGTGGAGCAAGGACGTCTTTATTGATTCCTCAGTTACAGGTTTTTCTTGTTTGCGAGCCATCAGGAAACAACCACAATGCGGATTTGGTAGTTTATAAAACCCTCCAATAAGGTTTGAATTGCTATGAATTTTCCAAATTACAGTCGTATAAAAGACTTTAATTACAAATTCAAGGAAGGATTTTCATTTTTACAACATTAAAAAATGGAACCGGCAAAAAAAAGAAGTTTTTTTTCAGGCCTGACAAAAAATACCTTTTTGTTGGCATTCACGAGTCTGTTCTCAGATATTTCTTCTGAAATGCTTTATCCGATTCTTCCGATTTTTTTAACTCAAACATTAAAAGTAACCGGAAGCATTGTTGGTCTCATAGAAGGAGTTGCCGGAACCGTTCAGAATATCATCCAGGGATTTAGCGGCAGTTTATCAGACAAGTGGCAAAAACGAAAAGGAATTGCGATGTTTGGGTATGTACTTTCGGCAATTTCGAAGCCTTTTATGGGATTGGCCAGCGGATGGCCTCTGGTTTTCGGTGCACGTTTCTTTGATCGTTTTGGAGCAGGAGTGCGTGGAGCGCCACGAGACGCTTTAATTGCTGCTTCCGCTGATGAAAAAAACCGTGGAAAAGCTTTTGGATTAGAAGGAGCAGGAGATAACCTGGGAGCTTTCATCGGTCCGCTTATTGCTGTCGTTCTTCTATTTATGTGGAAATTTGATATCCGCTCGGTTTTTTATCTCGCATTGATACCCGGAATTTTATCCGTAATTATGATTTTGTTAGTCAAAGAAAAAAAGGAAGACGTCAAATCAAAAATTAAAATAGATGTAGGCATTCAACAATTTCCTCAACAGTATAAAAAATACCTGCTAATAACAGCTTTATTCGGAATCGGTAATTCAAGTAATGCCTTCCTGATTCTTCAAACAAAAGACCTCGGTGTTTCATTTGAAAATACTATTCTCATTTATGCTATTTTCAATTTGTTGGCAGCTGCGATTTCTTATCCAGCGGGGCATCTGTCAGATAAATATGGAAGGAAAAATATTTTACTCATTTCATTCCTGATTTTTTTAATTGCCTATAGCGGATTTGCTTTTATCAAAAATCTATGGCTTATTGGTTCATTATTTTGTTTGTATGGATTATACCAGGGCATATTCAGATCAGTTGGAAAAGCAATGGCTGCAGATTTTGTTCCATCCAAATTGAGAGCAAGCGGCATTGGTTGGTATTCTACAACAATAGGCATAACCGGATTAATTGCAAGTGTAGTAGCAGGACAACTTTGGGACAGAGTAAGTCATCCTTCTGTGTTTATTTTTGGGGCGCTTTTTTCATTCATCGGAATTATTTCATTGATTCTGTTTGTACCAGATAAAAAAGCAAAAGTTGATCACGGATAAATAATTACATCCCTGTCCCTCCAACTTCCTCTCTCCGAACATTATTTCCCGGTTTTCTGAAGAAATGAATTCCAAGGATTAATAAAAATTTTTTATAATAAAATATATCTTTTATTTTAAATCCAAATTTTTCTTACTTTGCGATGACAAACAGACTGCACTTCTGGCTTTGAAAATTACTACCACCTTTGACGATTTGAAAAATTCACCCGCATGATGACTTGTTCGCTGCCATCTGCTGTAGATTTTTGAAAGCAATTTAAAAAGGTACGAAAGCCAGATATGAAACTCATTTGAAAATTTCTGTTCAACAACAGCTGAAATCACAAAAGAGAAAAGCTCTGAATTTAGAATCCCGCTGCCCGATTTATAAAAATTGAAATTAAAAGCAATGAAAAAAGCAATCGTACTTGCCGTGATTATTTTTTGTGTGCCTAACTTGTATGCGCAAACAAATCCCATTGACAGTTTACAACAACTATTGAAAACGGAAGAGGAGCATACAAGCCGGGCGAAGCTGCTCTCAAGTTTAGCTTATGCTTACCTGTATTCAAAGCCCGACACGGCACTGCTCTTAAGCCAGCAAGGGCTTTCACTTTCACAAAAAGAAGGTTATACAAAAGGAGAAGCAGAGAACCTCAATATGATCGGTAATGTATTTGTTGTCACAGGTAATTATCCCAAAGCATTGGAAGCGTACCTGCAATGTCTAAAAAAATCGGAATCTATCGGAGATAAGGAACGAATTATCAAAACTACCGGAAATATTGGGGCAGTTTATACCGACCAGGGAGATTACCGGAAATCGCTTGACTACACGCTTAAAAATCTCGCGCTAGCTAAAAGTGCCGGAATAAAACGCAGCGTTGAAACTGCCTTTCTTAACCTGGGAAATACTTATGAAAAATTAAATATGCTGGATTCTGCGAAGTATTATACAATGCAGGCATATAACCTGGCAGTACAGTTAAACGATAAAACTAAAATAGGCTTGGCCTTAAATAACCTTGGCAATACCTATTCTAAAATAGGAGATACTGGCTTCGCCATGCATAATTACAGGATGAGCATACCTTATGCTATAGCAGGTAGAAATGATAATGGCTTATGTGAAACGTATCTGGGCATCGCTAAATTATTTGAAAAAGCCGGTAAAGCCGATTCATGCCTTTTTTATGCAAAACTCTCTCTCTCAATCGCCCGTCGGGTAGGCTTTCTTGACCTTGTACTGAGTGCCACCAATTTTTTAACCGGTTATTATA
>Ga0157373_10001465_pt1 | contig 18035 bp, 18 predicted proteins | sample C65metaG_FD_113460 | JGI IMG/M metagenome (GOLD analysis project Ga0157373, IMG submission 113460) | Corn rhizosphere microbial communities from Kellogg Biological Station, Michigan, USA - C6-5 metaG | ecosystem: Host-associated > Plants > Roots > Rhizosphere > Soil | place: USA: Michigan... | reverse complement strand
TATTTCAACAACACCATTTTTGTTTTTGTTGGCGACCATGGAATTCGCGGAGATGCAGGAAGCATGTTTCCAAAAGCGTGGGAAGCAGATGGATTGACGACGCAACATGTACCGCTCCTTTTTTATTCTCCATCTTTACTTGAACCAAAAAGAATTGACAGAACCTGCTCCCAGGTTGATCTTTTGCCGTCTGTATCTTCTCTCGCAAAAATTTCTTTTACCAATACTACTTTAGGAAAAAATTTATTTGATACCATTCAAAATCATGTAAGATTTAAAAATGCCGCTTTTTTATTTGATCCGATGGTAAAACAAATTGGAATTATCACGGATGACTATGTTTATGTACACAATCTTTTAAGTGGTAAAGAAGATTTTCGTTCTGCAAAAGATAATTTGCCGCTTCCTCAAACTAATGAAATTGCTGCAGATAAAAAAGCTTTACAAACTTTATCGGATGCGTATTATCAAACAGCAAAGTATATGCTTTCCAACAATAAAAAACTCAGTGAAACCAGCCGAAAATAACCTGTTTATTTATCATGATCTTCAAAGCTAAAATTCCAAAATCAATTCCATTAACCATTCAATGGCTTTTGATGCTTTGGTTGATTTACCTTATCATTTTTACTCTTCTCAGAGTTGCAACTGTTGTTTTATTTATACCGTCAAACACTGATGTAAGCTCGCTACTGCCTTCATTCTGGCTGGGTTTCAGATATGATGCAAAATGGATATCGATTATTTTATTGCCAATAGCGATACTCTCAGTCTATCCAAAACTTTCTCCTTTTTATTCAGAAAAAAATAAAAAATTCTGGTCTTATTATCTGGCGGTAGCAACGATGATTGTTTTATTTTTCTTTGGCGCCGACTTTGGAAATTTCAGCTACAATCATACACGCATCAATGCAAGTGCTCTAAACTTTGCAGAAGATCCGGTGATCTCTTTCAAAATGCTTTGGCAAAGCTATCCGATGGTTTGGTTGATCACCGTCTTAATAGTTTCAGTTATTCTGATGTCAAAACTTTTTAAGCACACGCATGTTCTTACTACAAAAAGAAATCTTCAGGAGAATATGATCTATAAAAAGCGCTGGCATTTCGGTGCCATTCTTTTTTTGCTGTGGAGCTTGTTTGGTATTTTTTCGTTTCAACCTTTAAAATGGAAAGACGCTTTTGAATTGAACGACAATTTCAAATCTTATGTTGCCTTAAATCCACTGCAGAATTTTTTTACAACATTGCAATTCAGAAAGCCTTCATTTGACGATGAAAAATCGAAAGGCTATTATCCTTTGATCGCTGATTTTTTACAACTTGGATCGAAAGATATTGCTGAAGGAGATTATTCACGAACGATTTTACCCAACAGCAAATCGTTGGAAAGCAGACCGAATATAGTTTTGGTGATCTGCGAAAGTTTCAGCATGTATAAAAGCAGCATGAGCGGAAATCCTTTGAACACCACTCCATATTTTAAAGAATTATGTGACAGTGGTATTTTTTTTAATCGTTGTTTCACGCCAACATTTGGAACTGCACGCGGTGTTTTTGCAATTGTTACCGGAATCCCTGATGTGCAGCTTTCGAAATTTTCTACCAGAAATCCAGAAGCAATTCATCAGCACACCATCATTAATTCTTTTGAAGATTATAACAAATTTTATTTCCTCGGCGGCAACAGTGACTTTAATAATTTTGAAGGACTGATAAAAAATATTAATGGAGTTAATATTTACCAGGAAGGTTCTTTTAAATCAAAGCCATTGAATGTTTGGGGCATCAGTGATAAAAATCTTTTCCTCGAAGCTGAAGATGTTTTTTCAAAACAAAAAAAACCTTTTTTCGCCATCATTCAAACAGCCGATAATCACCGCCCTTACAGCATTCCACCCGAAGATTCTGATTTTGTAAAGCGTGTTGTTGATGAAGATACTTTGCACAAATATGGATTTGAATCTTTACAGGAATTTCAATCTTTTTGCTACACAGATTATTGCTTTAAAACTTTAATTGAAAATGCAAGAAAACAAAGCTGGTTCAACAATACCATTTTTGCTTTCGTCGGCGATCATGGAGTCGAAGGCGAAACTTCAGCAATGTATCCTGATGTTTGGGACAAAGGAAGTTTGAGTGATGAACATGTTCCGCTTTTATTTTATGCTCCTCAACTTTTAACTCCACAAACAAGACACGAAGTGGTTTCGCAAATTGATATTCTTCCAACGATTGCAGGAATGCTTCATCAGCCGTATGTAAATACCACACTCGGAAGAGATTTGTTGAATACAAAAAATAAAATGGATGCTGCTTTTATCATTCATCATGATGAAGGAAATATTGGACTGGTAACAGATGATTATTATTTTGTAAAGAATCTTAGGATCAGCAGGAAAACATTGCTACCGATGAATTCTAACACGGTTTCTTTAAGTAATCAACAAAAAGATTCCATTGAAAATAAACTGTCTCAACTTACTTCTGCCATTTATGAAACGGCGAAATGGATGCTGGTAAATAATAAAGACAAATAAGAAAATAAAAAATCGAAATAAAAGTTTGTTTACTCAGAATCGATCATTTCAAAAAACTGATCAAATAAATAACGGCTGTCATGCGGACCAGGCGTAGATTCCGGATGATATTGAACAGAGAAAGCAGGACGATCTTTTAACCGGATTCCTTCTACAGAATCATCATTGAGATTAACATGAGTCACTTCAATGTTCGGATTATTTCTGACAGCATCAGGGTTCACACCAAAGCCATGATTTTGTGTAGTGATCTCACATTTTCCTGTAATAATATTTTTCACAGGATGGTTCAATCCGCGATGGCCATGATGCATTTTAAAAGTTGGAATATCGTTGGCAAGCGCTAACAATTGCTGACCAAGACAAATTCCAAAGAAAGGTTTTTTTGCTTTAAGAATTTCTTTTACAGTTTCAATCGCGTAATCCATTGGCTCAGGATCGCCCGGACCATTGCTGATGAAATACCCGTCAGGATTGAATTTCTGTATTTCTTGAAAAGATGTTTTGGCGTTAAAAACTTTTACAAAAGCGCCTCTTTCCAAAAAGCAATTCAAAATATTTTTCTTGATTCCAAAATCTAAAACCGCAATTCTCACTGAACTATTTTCATCGCCGAGAGTATAATTTTCTTTTGTAGAAACTACTGAAGCAAGCTCCCGGCCTCCCATTGAAGGAACAGAAGCAAGAATCTTTTTTAGTTCATCTACATTGTCATTGTCAGAAGAAATAATACAATTCATCGCTCCGGCCTGACGAATGTGTATCACCAAAGCGCGTGTATCGATACCATCAATCGCAACAATATTTTGTTTTTCAAAATAATCCTCGAGAGAATTGTCGGCAGCAAAACGAGAATATTGTTCTTCAAGATTTCTTCCAATGATTCCCTTAACTTTTATGGAATCGCTTTCTACTTCATTGTTATTGATTCCATAGTTGCCAATATGGACATTGTTCATGATCACGATCTGCCCATAATAACTTGGATCTGTAAAAACTTCCTGGTAGCCGGTCATTCCTGTATTAAAACAAATTTCACCGGTAGTTGTTCCTATTTTTCCAAATGGTTTTCCATGAAAAATAGTTCCGTCTTCTAAAATTAAAATTGCTTTGTCGGGAGATTGTGTATCAGGCATGTATAAAAGTTTTGCAAAGAAAAGAAAATGAAAGCAAATAATAATCCTAATTTTTAAAACGCTTCTTTAAGTTAAATTGAAATTCTCACTTTATCACACACAATTATTATTTGGCAAAAAAAAGCCTGCAATTAAGCAGGCTTAGAAAAATATTATGCATTCTTGTCAGAATCCGGTTGTTCCGGTTTTTCTTCAGGCGCAATTTCGTTTTTAGCTTCTTCTATCTGGCTTTCAGGAACGGGAAGTTGTTCAGGCCTTACTTCAGGAAGCTTTGCCTCTGCGGCAGGTTTTGCTTCTGCGGCTTTTTTGCTTCTTCCTGCTCTACGGGTTTTCTTACCAGCAGCAGTTTCTTTTTCAGCAATTCCTTTTCCATAAACTTCATTGTAATCTACTAATTCTATCATCGCTAATTCTGCATTGTCTCCAACTCTTTTTCCCAGTTTGATTACTCTTGTGTAGCCTCCAGGACGGGAAGCAACTTTCGGACTGATTACATCGAATAATTCTTTTACAGCCACTTTATCCTGAAGACGGCTGAAAACCAAACGACGTTGATGTGTAGTATTTTCTTTTGCTTTTGTAATCAAAGGTTCTACAAAAGGCCGCAAAGCTTTCGCTTTGGCTAATGTTGTTACGATCTTTTTATGTTGAAATAGCTGGCAGGAAAGATTAATGAGCAAAGCATTTCTGTGGCTTGCTGTTCTGCCTAAATTGTTGATTTTATCTCCGTGACGCATGACTGTTTTTTTTAAACCCTGTACCGTGTCAGGAATTACAGGATTGCTTAATTAATTAATGTACTTATTAGCTATGGTAATATTGGCAAATAGGCTAATTAGCGGATCCGCTAATTAGCCTATTAATTATTCTTCGTCTAATTTTATTTTGCTAAGGTCTAATCCAAAACCGAGTCCCCTTTCGTTCAGAACCTGTTCGATTTCGCTCAAAGATTTTTGACCAAAGTTTCTGAATTTCATCAGGTCTTCCTGTTCATACTGTACTAACTCGCTCAACGAATTAATTTTAGCAGCTTTCAAACAGTTGAATGCTCTTACAGAAAGATCCAGATCTTCCAATGGAGTTTTCAAAACTTTGCGAAGCTGTAAAGTTTGTTCATCCACAAGGTCTTCTTTCTTTTCTTCCTTATTATCAAAAGTGATATTCTCATCTGTAATGATCATCAGGTGCTGAATCAAAATCCTTGAAGCTTGTTTAACAGCTTCTTCAGGATGAATCGTTCCATCAGTTACCACTTCCATTACCAGTTTTTCAAAGTCAGTTCTTTGTTCAACGCGGGTGTTTTCAATGCTGTATTTTACATTCTTTATAGGAGTATAAATAGCATCAATTGGAATGTATCCAAAATGAGAGCTTTTTTCTTTGCTTTCTTCAGCAGGTACATATCCACGTCCTTTTGCAACGGTAATCTCAATATCTAATCTTGCTGAAGTATCCATTGTGCAAATAAGCAAATCCGGATTCATTACTTCAAAATACGGAGAAGCTTCGCCAATCATCCCGGCAGTAAATTCAGTTTTATTTTTTAATGATAAACTGATTTTTTCTGTACCGTTATCTTGTTCTGTTTTTCTTTTAAAACGAACTTGTTTGAGGTTAAGAATAATTTCAGTTACATCTTCTGTAATACCTTTAATTGTTGCAAATTCATGGTCAGCACCTGCGATGCTTACGCCAACAATTGCATATCCTTCCAAGGAATTAAGCAATACGCGGCGAAGTGCATTACCAATGGTAACACCATATCCCGGCTCTAACGGACGGAATTCGAATTGCGCTTCGAAATCTGTACTTTTTTGAAGAACAATTTTGTCTGGTTTTACAAAATTTAAAATGGCCATTTTTTATTTTGTTTTGTTTTGATTTAAAAATTTATTGTTTTTTATTCACTCTTCACTTCTCAATAGCTGTCGAGCTATCATCCATCTTACTTACTATACAACTCAACGATAAGAGATTCTTTAATATTTTCAGGAACGCTTTCTCTTTCAGGATAAGCAATGAAAGTTCCTTTCATTTCAGCTTCATTAAATTCGATCCAATTGAACTTTGGATTTTTTGGACGAAGGTTAGAAGTGATAGAGGTGTTATGAGCTGCTTTTTCTTTAAGGCCGACAACATCACCAGGTTTTAAAGAGTAAGAAGGAATATTAGTTATTTCTCCGTTTACTGTAATGTGTTTGTGAGAAACCAATTGACGTGCAGCTTGGCGGCTTGGTGCTATTCCCATACGAAAAACAGTATTGTCCAAACGTGCCTCCAGCAATTTGATTAATTGCTCACCTGTAACACCTTTACGCCGGGCCGCTTCATTAAATGTGTTGCGAAATTGTTTTTCCAGAAGACCATAAGTGTATTTCGCTTTCTGTTTTTCGCGAAGTTGAAGAGCATATTCACCAAGGCTTTTGCGCTTGCGTGCTGCTCCGTGCATCCCCGGAGGGTTGCTGTTTTTTGTCAACCATTTTCCATTGCCTGTAATTGGCTCTCCGAATATCCTGGAGATTTTGGTTTTTGGTCCTGTGTAACGAGCCATAATTGTTTATTTGATTTTTTAGTGTCGGTGCATCATCATTAAAAATCGAAAATTAATGATACACCCGGTTATTAAATATATTAGATGCGAGATCTGGAATGTACGATGTGACTAAACATCAGACATTATACCTCAAACATTTTTAAACTCTTCTCTTTTTTGGAGGCCTGCAACCGTTGTGAGGCAAAGGAGTAATATCTTTGATCATTACTACTTCAATTCCTGATTGAGATAAAGATCTAATAGCCCCTTCCCGGCCTGAACCTGGTCCTTTTACAAAAACATCTACACGTTTTAAACCTGCATCTGATGCTACTTTTGCTGCATCAGCAGCTGCCATTTGTGCGGCATACGGCGTATTCTTTTTAGAACCGCGGAAGCCCATTTTTCCGGCAGAAGACCATGAAATTACCTGGCCTTGCTTATTGGTTAAACTGATAATGATGTTGTTGAAACTTGCTACGATGTGTGCTTCTCCATAAGGATCTACTTTTACAACCCTTTTTTTAGCAGACGCTTTTGCATTTGTTGCTTTTGCCATAATAATTCTGATAGGTAATCTTAAAATATTTTCTTTAAAAATTCCGATGTTTATCGGTTGAATCAATCCTACTTCCGGCTTAAGAGATCTGGCATTGATTCAAAAAAACAAGCCTTATAAAAATACTTTGAGCTGTCATTAGAACTGACAGCTCAAAGCAGATTATTTATTTCTTAGGTGCCTTTTTCTTACCGGCAACAGTTTTACGTTTTCCTTTACGTGTACGGCTGTTCGTTCTTGTACGCTGACCGCGTAATGGCAAACCTTTACGATGTCTTAATCCACGGTAACAAGCAATATCAAGCAAACGCTTAATGTTTGTCTGAACTTCACTGCGCAAAGCACCTTCAGTTTTAAATTCATTACTGATGATATTTCTGATTGCAGTTTGCTCTTCATCAGACCACTGGTTCACTTTTTTATCATGATCCACATTTGCCTTATCTAAAATATAACGGGCAGTAGATCTGCCAATACCATATATATAGGTAAGTCCAACTTCTCCTCTTTTGTTTTTAGGTAAATCTATACCGGCAATACGTGCCATAAGAATTTTTTAATTTTTATATTTAATTTTTAATTTTTATTATCCCTGTCTTTGTTTGAAGCGTGGATTTTTTTTGTTGATCACATAAAGAGTCCCCTTTCTTCTTACGATTTTGCAATCAACACTTCTTTTTTTTATTGCAGCCCTTACTTTCATGATTCCGCTTTTTGTTTTTAAACTGTGAAAAGTTTGTTATCTATATCTGAAAATGATTCTTCCCCTAGATAAATCATAAGGGCTCATCTCTACTCCTACTTTGTCTCCCGGCAAAATTCTGATATAATGCATTCTCATTTTACCAGAAATTGTCGCTAAAATTTCATGTCCGTTTTCAAGCTTAACCCTAAACATCGCATTGGATAAGGCTTCCAGGATGGTACCGTCTTGTTTAATGAGTGCTTGTTTCGCCATATAATTTTTGGAGGCGCAAAGATAGGTGTAATATTTTAAATTTTAAAAAAATATGCTTTCTTTTTATGTCAAATAGTTGCAAAAGAAATAATTATACGATTCTTGCTATTAATTCATCTCATCTTCTGCGATACTGCTATTAACTATTTTTCTATATTTGTACCTGACCCTTAAAAAAGACAATTATGAAAACAAAGTCATTCCTTTTTTTTGCTGCAACTTTATTTTTCACTGCCTGCAGCAAAAATAATTCCAATCAAACTCCAACCACCTCGAATGCTTACATTAATACCAACACAGGAAGTAGCTGGACTTACCACCAAACTGATTCATCAGGAGCAACTCCTTCCAATTCAGATTATACAGTAACATCAACGTCGCAGGATTCAAGTATAAATGGAAGAAAATATCACGTTTATACTTATTCTTATGGTGGCAGCAAATACATAAGCCATACCGGAACTGATTATTATGAATATGATTCTATTCCCGTAGCTGGTAATATTGACAGGCTTTACTTAAAAGATAATGCATCTGTAGGAACAACATGGAGCCAGACGGTTAACTTAAATATACCTAATTCCCCTATCCCTTCGGTTCCTGTCACATTAAGTAATAAAGTTGTAGAAAAAGGTATTTCAAGGACTATAAATGGAACCACTTATACAAATGTAACTCACGTTTCTTCAAGCATTTCTTCTTCCTTAATTCCGGCTTCATCGTTTTCCTCAAGTCTTGATGGATATTATGCTCCAAATTATGGAATGATCGAAAGCAGCGTAGTAATTAAACTTGATTATTTAGGTTTAACCGAAAACGTCAATATCAGTACGAAATTAACCGGATCAAGCTTAAAATAATTTAAATGACTTCATCGTTCAGATGAACCTTAGTCATTGCTGCATAATGGTTTTGAAGTACATGAACCGGAATCGGATGCGTAATGATCCTTTTTTCATTACGATACCATATTTCAAAATGGGAGAAATTATCAGGCTCAGGAATTTGAATTCTGAAAGCCCCTTTCATGTACTTTATTGAACCATCTTCATTTACATGTTTTGTAAATTTCAATTTAGTTAATTGTTCCTCATCTAAAGGCAATGGATAAAGGTCTTCAGGTTTAAAATACATGCCTTGAATTCCGTTGTTTACTTTAACTTCTTTTTCATCGTGGTTGAACTGAATCACTTCGCCACGCCATGCCTGGCCGTCGGTTTCTGCAAGTACATAATCTCCCGTTTTTAATTCGCTGAATTTTATCATACTTAAAAATTTTGCTCAATTTAGGAAAAAAAATTAATTAGCTAATTAGCTAATTTGATGATTAGCCAATTATTCCGCCCAGCTCATTACGTAATTTTCATCTTCAATTTCCAATGCTTCTTTCGTCAATTGTAATGGATGAAATGTGTCCACCATTACAGCAAGTTCATCAGTTTTTTTAGCACCAATACTTTTTTCAACAGCGCCGGGATGCGGCCCATGTGGAATTCCTCCAGGATGCAACGTGATCATTCCGCGAGTGACATGTTTGCGGCTCATAAAATCTCCATCAACATAATAAATCATTTCATCACTATCAATATTACTGTGATTGTAGGGAGCAGGAATGGAAAGCGGGTGATAATCAAACAAACGAGGCACAAAAGAACAAACAACAAAGTTATGTGCTTCAAAAGTGAGATGAACCGGCGGTGGCTGATGAACTCTTCCTGTGATCGGCTCAAAATCATGAATGGAAAAAGCGAATGGATAACAATATCCATCCCACCCGATCACATCAAAAGGATGATGCAAATAATGAATGCCATACATTACTCCTTTCTTTTTTACCATCAACAAAAAATCTCCTTCCTCATCGATCGTTTGTAAATTTTCAGGAACGCGAATATCTCTTTCACAATAAGGAGAATTTTCCAATAATTGTCCGTAATTACTTAGATATTTTTTCGGATAACGAACAGGACTAAAAGATTCTATAACAAGCAACCTGTTATCTTCTTTTTCAAATTCAATCTGATAAATTGTGCCGCGCGGAATCACTAAATAATCACCGAAAGAAAAAGCAATTTCTCCGTATTGTGTTTTCAATTTCCCATTCCCTTCATGAATAAAGATGATTTCATCAGCGTCGGCATTTTTATAAAAATAAACCTGCATGCTTTCTTTTGGGGCCGCCAAACAAATATGAACATCATTATTTACCAAAACCGGTTTGCGGCTTTTCAGATAATCTTTTTCAGGTTTTATTTTAAATCCCTGGAAGCTGCGATGTTTCAGCATCTTTTCTTCTGCCACTTCAGGAATAACACTAAAAGGTTTATCAGTTTTAATAATTTGAGTCGGCGGATGAGAATGATACAACAAAGAAGAATCTGAAGAAAAACCTTCAGTAGAAAATAATTGTTCAGAATATAAAGTTCCATCAGGCTTGCGAAACTGGGTATGTCTTTTATGAGGAATGGAACCGGCTTTATGATAATGAGGCATGATAAAGATTATTTAGAGAAATAAAATTACGAAAAACTCGAAGCGTTCGTTCTTGGAAACATCCTCGCAATTTTTTTACAGTAAACAAAGAAATAACTGCAAATGGCATTTTATGAAATAATTGCAGAATTAAATACAAATAAAAATCATTTTACTTTGTCAAAAAAAATCGTGACACGCATCGGCCTTATCTCTGACACACACAATTATCTTGATCCAACAGTCTTTGAACATTTTAAAAACTGTGATCAAATATGGCATTCGGGAGATTTTGGAACGGCTGCAATTGCTGATGAATTAAAATCATTTAAACCACTCAGAGGCGTTTATGGAAACATTGATGGTTTTGATATAAATAGTATTTATCGTGAACAATTGGTTTTTATGTGCGAAGACGTAAAAGTGATGATGCGGCATATTGGAGGATATCCTCCAAAATACAATGCCGAAACAAAAAAAGAAATTTTGATGCATCGTCCACAACTCTTTATCAGCGGACATTCTCACATCTTAAAAGTAATGTACGATGAAAAATTAAATTGTCTGCACATGAACCCGGGAGCCGCAGGAAAGCATGGCTGGCATAAAATGAGAACTTTAATTCGATTTGCAATAGATGGAAAAAATATTCAGGATTGTGAAATCATAGAATTAGGAGCCAGGTAAAGTAATATTCAAATTAAAATCATGAACATTAAATTTGTAAAATGATCCGATCAAAATTCTTTTATGCTGGTTTGTTTCTAATCTTCATTTTTGCTGCGTGCAATTCGACAGATAAAAAAATTAAACACTTTCACGAAGACCCCAATTCAATCCAGGCAATAAAAAATTCGATCAGATTACACCCCGATTCATTAATGCTTAAAGAGGATCTTATTGAAGCTTACCGCAACGCCGGTTATTATGATTCGGCTATTTTAATTGCCAACCAGGAAATCATGAAAGACAGTGGCAGCGCGTATTTGTGGAATATTAAGGCGTCCTTATATTTTGAAAATAATGACACTGTAAACGCCATCAACTCACTTCAGCATGCAATAGATATTTATCCGCTTCCTGATTATCTTGTTGCACTTGGAACTGTTTATGCAGAAATAAAAAACAAAAATTCTTTGTCAATAGCTGATGAGCTTTTGAGTTCAAACAAAACGAAATACGGCAAGGACGCTTATTTTATTAAAGGGCTTTATTATAATTATCTCAATCAATCGGAAAAAGCAATTAAATTCCTTGACAGTTGTCTGAATCTTGATTTTACCTACATGTATGCATATCGTGAAAAAGGAATCGCATTATACAATGAAAAGAAATACCAGGAAGCTATTAAAGTTTTGAAACGTGCTGTCACGATTCAGAATAATTTTGATGAAGGATATTATTGGATGGGAAAATGTTATGAAAAACTGAATCAAAAAAATGAAGCGATCCAAAGTTATCAGAATGCATTGTTGTATGACAAAAATTATGAAGAAGCGCGTGCAGCCCTTGATTCACTTGAGAAACAGAAATAAAAAATAACTAAAAGTAAAAATATGCCGCTCATTGCTCCCTCAATTTTAACTGCAGATTTTTTACATCTTCAATCAGAGTGCGAAATGCTTAATGAAAGCAAAGCTGATTGGTTTCATCTGGATGTAATGGATGGAAGATTTGTCCCAAATATTAGTTTTGGAATGTCAATCATCAAGCAAATAAGGAAAACAACTTCCAGGTTTTTTGATGTTCATTTGATGATCCTTGAACCGGAAAAATATGTTGAAGAATTTAAAGATGCAGGTGCCAATAGTTTGACCGTTCATTTAGAAGCTTGTCCGCATTTGCATAGAAATATTCAACAGATAAAATCCCTGGAAATGAAAGCAGCTGTAGCTATTAATCCCGCCACGCCAATTTTTCTTTTACAGGATATTATTACTGATCTTGACATGGTTCTTGTAATGAGCGTCAATCCCGGATTTGGAGGTCAATCATTTATTCCACATACGATAGAAAAAATTAAAGAATTAAAAACTTTGATCAACAAAACCGGTTCACTTGCAAAGATTGAAGTGGATGGAGGAATTTCATTGCAAAATGCTTCAGAAATTATTAATGCAGGTGCCGATGTTTTAGTCGTAGGAAATGCAATCTTCAGTTCTCAAAATCCAAAAGAAACGATTGAAAAATTGAAAAATTCAAGATGAGCTTTCCCTGAAATGATTGATTAGCGGCTTTTAATTTTCAATAAAATTTCATTGAAAATTTATTATTGAAAGTCTTTGAAAAAGAGTAAAAAAATTTGTTCTTTACCATATGTTTCTTATTTTGCAATACAGATAACGGGTCCTACCTATCCTGCTTAAACCAATCCAGTACAAATCTGTCCTCCCCTTTTTTAAACTAATAAAGCAAAGCTATGACCTACTCTGATCACTTTATTATCAATGTTTTGCACCAAATCTCTGCCAACTGCCCATCGCTTAATAACTTCATGTTCTTTATTTCTGATAATGATTTTCTGGCAAGTGGAATTGTAGTTTCAGTATTTTGGTTTTATTGGTTTCAGCCAAATAATGACATAGTAGAAAAAAGAAAAAAGATCATTAATGCTTTGATTTCCTGCTTGATTGCTATTGCTGTTGGACGATTGCTTACCAGAATTCTTCCTTTTACGATAAGGCCTGTTTTGAATCCTGATTTAACTAATCTATATCCTTTTCATGCGGTTGCTGATAATTTGAACTCAAATAGTTCTATGCCCAGCGATCATGCAGTTCTGTATTTGGCATTGGTAACTGGAATATATCTAATTTCAAAAAAAGTGGGATTTATTGCTCTTATTTATATTTTCACTTTCGGACTTTTCCCACGGGTTTATTTAGGATTGCATTACCCGATGGATATTTTTGTAGGAGGACTTGTAGGCATTCTCATCACATTAATTTATTCCCATCTTAAAATCGCAAATCAAATCAATCAAAAGATTTTAAATTTTTCAACCAGGTATCCGGGTATATTTTATGTCTTATTTTTTTGGCTGTCGTATCAGATTGGAACCATGTTCATTTCTTTACGTGATATGCAACATTATGTTGTAACGACAATAAAACAATTTTTCTAAAATCTTTCAGCAGTAAAAAAAGAAATATTTACATTTTTTATTTTCGCTTTTTTTACATTTGATCATGAATCTGTTGTAATACTGATGTAGTTTGCTTTAGCCAATTGGTTTCTTTCTCATCCCAGTTATATTTTTTTAAAATTGCGTCCTGCAAAATTTGTCTTCCTTCGAAAGCCTGATCTTTTGAATAGAAACAACTGATCCATTTTTTATTCAGATTTTCTTCATTCTGAATAGTAATCCCTCCCTGGTACCAGTTTAAACAATTTGGCAATCCTTTAAAATCAATCTGTTCGGCATTACCATTTATAAAACCATCAAAGTAATACACATAAAACTGTACACTTTCTTGTACACGCTCTTTTATTTCTGCATCTGTTTCCGGTTTTTCCGGCTTTATCGTCCATTTATAATTTTCCTTTGAAAAAGGATTTTTTTTAGCATCAGGCCATGAAGTTTGTGTTCCTTCATAGGTTAATTCCGAAGTGTGTTTATTCTCCGTTCTCTTTAATAAAAGTTCATTTTTATGTAAACGCTGAATTGTATAAACAGCTTTTCTTCCATCATCAAAATTTACATGAATTGCGTTTCCTTTCAGAGTAAATTTTCCATATGTCATTTCTCCTGTTGGATTTTCAAGAACTGTTGAATCCGTCATAAACACAATTCCAGATTGCAATTCGACTCCATCATCATTTGTAAAAGAAATATCTTTTCCAGTTGGATGATCTGCATCTGTCAATTTCCAATATCCGCACAAAAGATGAAAGGTATCATTTTGCTGAAAAGATGTTGAATCAATTATTTTTTCATTCCTCTTTTCAGAAGGCATTACGCAGTTGGCAAAGGTGATAGAAATAAAAAAAAATACCAGTGAAGTTTTTCGCATGTTTCAAAAATATAAAATTAAACGGAAGCAAATAATAAATGTAATTTCATAAAATATTATCTTCACTTTATGAGATTAACGGTTTTCATTTTTCTTCTTTTTGCAACGCTTTCCACTACCGCTCAAAAGAAAAGTGCTTATGTTTCCGGAAAAGTAATTGATGAAAATGAAAATCCGTTAAGCGCCGTCACCATTACGATTCTTGGAAAAGAAAATGGAATTCTTACTTCTGATTCCGGCCAATTTCGCATTAAAGTTCCTGCTGAAAAAGCGCTTGCATTAGTATTTTCTCATTCAGGTTTTCATGATCAACAAAAGAATTTTTATTTAAGTGAGGGCGAAGAAGAGAAGGTAACCGTCATGCTTATGCGAAATAGTAAAACTTTGGAAACTGTTGTCATCAATAATGAACAGGAACGAAAAGAAACGGGCCTGATAAAAATAAATCCCAAAAGCGCGATTACACTTCCTGGCGCAACGAGCGGAGTTGAAGGTGTGATTAAAACATTGGTTGGAAGTAATAATGAACTCACTTCTAATTATTCTGTTCGTGGTGGAAACTACGATGAGAACCTGATTTACATCAATGATTTTGAAATTTACAGGCCTTATCTTGTTCGCAATGGGCAGCAGGAAGGATTAAGCTTTATTAACCCTGAACTTGTAAAGAATATTGATTTTTATACCGGAGGATTCCAGGCGAAGTATGGTGATAAAATGAGCAGCGTTCTCGACATTCAATATAAAAAGCCGGTTTCATTTGCTGGCTCATTTTATATAAGTCTTTTAGAACAAGGATTGCATCTTGAAGGAATTTCGAAGAATAAAAAAGTTACTTTCCTGATGGGTGTAAGAAGCAAAACAAACAGAAATTTATTGAGCAGCCAGGAAACAAAAGGTAACTATATTCCATCTGCATCTGACTTACAGGCATACCTTACTTATCAGTTTTCAGAGAAATCAGAGCTTGAAATTTTAGGAATTATTTCTTCTTCTAAATTTACATTCATTCCGGAATCTGCGCAAAAATCGACAGCAGTTTTTTCTCCTTTGTTTACTGCCGATATCGGCCTTGACATATTTTTTGACGGACAGGAAAAAGATAACTATAACAGCAATTTGATTGGTGTAAGCTTTCTGCAAAAGCCAAATAAAAAAGTAAAATTAAAATGGATGATAAGCCGATATGGCGACAATGAAAATGAAAATTTTGACATCAGCGGTGCATATCTTTTTGGTGAAAGAAGTTTTGATAAAACACAACCCGATTTTGGTAAAATTGTTAATCCCCTTGGCGCAGGAATTTTTCAAAATTATGCACGAAACGCTTTGCAGATACAGGTTTACAATATCAGTCACAAAGGAAGTTATCAATTGGGAAAACATTTTTTACAATGGGGCGCGGGTGTTGATCACACAATTATCAATGATCGTTTGAATGAATGGGAATACCAGGATAGCGCCGGGTATTCTTTGCCGTTTAATCCCAATCAATTAAATCTGAGCAATGTTTTAAAATCAAATGCAAACCTTACCATCGATAAGTACAATGGTTATGTTCAGGATAATATTCGTTTATCAAAAACTGCCAACAATGTGAGTTTGCAAGCAGGGGTAAGATTTAATTACAATTCACTGAACAAAGAATTTTTATTCAGTCCACGAGGACAAATTAGTTTTAAACCAAATTGGGAACGCGATATTATTTTTAAAGCATCAGCCGGAATCTACGACCAGCCTCCTTTCTACAGAGAAATGAGAAGGCCTGATGGGACAATTAATACTGCATTAAAAAGTCAAAAAAGTATTCAGTATGTTGCCGGTTTTGATTATGATTTAACCAATGCCAACAGGCCTCTTCGAATTACGACAGAAGCTTATTTTAAATCCATGTGGGATGTCGATCCTTACGACATTGATAATGTCAGTGTCAGATATTTTGGAGAAAATGATGCACGTGCTTACGCAACAGGTATCGAAACAAGAATATTTACTGAATTAGTAAAAGACGCTCAAAGCTGGTTCAGTGTTGGTATCAGCCAAACCAAAGAAAACATTGACAATGATTTTTATTACACCTATAAAAATGCAGAAGGAGAAGTAATCTCCGCAAAAACAGTTGACCAGGTTGTAGCTGACAGTGTTCGTACAAATGTTGGTTGGATCAGGAGGCCGAGCGACAGATTAATAACGATGGGACTATTTTTACAGGATTATTTAAGTACTAATAAAAATTTTAAAGTACATTTAAATATGATTTACGGAAGCAACATGAGTTACAATATTCCAAACAGTGTAAAATATCGTAACGCTCTCATCATCGAGCCATACATCAGAGTTGACATAGGCTTCAGCGCTTTATTGCTTTCAGAAAAATCATTAAGAAGAAGCCATTCTCCCTTTCGCGCTTTTGAAAACATTTGGGCAAGCCTTGAAATTTTTAATCTTATTGACCGCGCAAATATTATTTCTTATCAATTAATAAAAGATTTTAACAACGATGTTTTCAGCATTCCAAACCGTTTGACACCGCGTTTGCTGAACTTTAAATTGTTGGCAAGATTTTAAATAAAAAAATATAACAATGAAAAAAAAGATCTTTATTTGTTTCGCTTTTATAGCAAGCGGAATTTTAACAGCGAATGCACAAGAACAAAAAATGAAACCTGAAGATACTGAATATTATACTCCGGTTCCCAAGGTGGTTACTCCCGGCAAAAGCTGTGGTGACGCGCCTTCTGACGCAATCATTTTATTTGATGGGAAAGATTTGAGCAAATGGGTTTCAACAAATGATACAACGAAACCCGCAGATTGGTTTGTAAAAAATGGGATAATTACAGTAAATAAAAAAGCAGGAAATATCCAGACCAAACAATCATTCATGGATTATCAGTTACATCTTGAATGGAAAGAGCCGAAAAATATCGAAGGCTCAGGACAGGCTCGTGGCAACAGCGGATTATTTCTTGCTTCAACCGGAAAAGGTGATGACGGATATGAATTGCAAATTTTAGATTCCTACAATAATTCTACTTATGTAAACGGGCAGGCTGGTGCTATTTATAAGCAATACCCACCTTTGGTAAATGCAAATTATCCTCCGGGAGTTTGGCAATCATACGATGTGATATGGACTGCGCCTCGCTTTAATGAAGATGGAAGTTTAAAATCTCCGGCAAGAGTTACCGCTTTTTTTAATGGGGTTTTGATTCAAAATGATGTGGTTCTGAAAGGACAAACTCTTTACATTGGAAATCCTTCTTACAAAGCTCATGGCCCCTCTCCCATTAAATTGCAAGCTCATGGCGACAAAAGCATTCCAATTAGTTTTAGAAATATTTGGGTAAGGCCTCTGGATTAAAACTTATTTTATTCAAGGATTGATAGCAGCAATTGATTTTCTGCTTATTTCTTTTGCTGCTATGCATCCACTCGTCCATGCATGTTGAAAATTAAATCCGCCTGTGATTCCATCCACATCTAAAATTTCACCTGCAAAAAACAGGTTGGGAACGATCTTGCTTTCCATCGTTACAGCATGAACTTCAGTTAATTTAATTCCGCCCGCGGTTACAAATTCTTCTTTGAATGTTGTCTTACCTTTTACATAAAATATTTGTGCACATAACTGTTTGGCTAAAATATTTTGTTGTTTTGCGGGAAGATCGGCCCATCTTTTTTCGGGATCGATACCACTTTCCTGCAAATGATATTCCCATAATCTTTGTGGAATAGTAAACGGATTTTTATTCACGATTTTTTTTCCGGCAAATTCGTAGCGAATCGATTTTAATTTTTCCAAAACAGAATTTTCATGATAATCC